>Ga0209006_10000775_pt1 | contig 29442 bp, 24 predicted proteins | sample JacPin_JW_Ref_O2_FD_188567 | JGI IMG/M metagenome (GOLD analysis project Ga0209006, IMG submission 188567) | Forest soil microbial communities from Algoma, Ontario, Canada - Jack Pine, Ontario site 1_JW_Ref_O2 (SPAdes) (version 2) | ecosystem: Environmental > Terrestrial > Soil > Boreal...
TCTAGTGTTTTTTTCTTGACAGCTTTTTCTACACAGCCGCATACTGCGGTTCCAGATTCGGGGGACGTGGAGCGCCAGGCGGACCGGGTCGAGGATGTTTTACACGAGTCCGCACGGGCCACGGAACCAGCCCGGGTTTTTAAAGCAAAAAAATCGAACGCGAAAACCCAACCCGCGTTCGCACGCGTTGTGTGATGCGCTGCTGTGAAGGCTGCGTGACTTACACCGGCCCACGGCATAGCGTTGCCCACGCATTGCCTTACGGCCATTTCGACCGTGAAAAAGCGGTCGAAATTTTTGCTTTTTGAGCCCTCACGCACCGGTCGGATCGGGACGCTTCAAATCGCATCAAATAGCATCTGGGCACCCTCTGCCCCGCAGAGGAGTAAAATATATGGGTATCCTCCTCACGGAGACGATGCCCGCGCTTGGAGGATCGGGATGGCTACGGTGAAGCCCGCATTGAACGGAAAATCGCTACAGACGGGGGTAAGCCCGGAGAATACAGCTGGCGCCCAGGCCGGCCTGGTATTCGAACGCTTCTTCACCGACGGAAAGATCTCGCCATTCGACGCCGTCGAATGGGACAAGCGCACCGCCGCGATCGGCAACGAAAAGGGCGTAACGATCTTCAAGCAGGAGAACATCGAGGTTCCGAAGAATTGGTCGCAAACGGCGACGAACATCGTCGTCAGCAAATATTTCCACGGCAAGCCCAACACCGCCGAGCGCGAAACCTCCGTGCGCCAGCTCATCGGCCGCGTCGTCAATACCATCGTCCGTTGGGGCCAGGACGGCGGCTACTTCGCCGACAACGAGTCGCGCGACGCTTTCCGCGACGAGCTCACGCACCTACTCGTCGAGCAGAAAATGAGCTTCAATTCGCCGGTATGGTTCAACGTCGGCGTGCAATCCAAGCCGCAGTGCTCGGCCTGCTTCATCAATTCCGTGTCGGACAGCATGGAATCGATCATGGGCCTGACCCGCACGGAAGGCATGCTCTTCAAGTGGGGCTCGGGCACCGGCACGAACTTCTCTACCCTTCGTGGCAGCAGGGAATCGCTCTCCGGCGGCGGCATCGCCAGCGGCCCGGTCAGCTTCATGAAGGGCTTCGACGCCTTCGCTGGCGTGATCAAGAGCGGCGGCAAGACGCGCCGCGCCGCGAAGATGGTCATCCTCAACATCGACCATCCGGACATCGTTGAATTTATCGAAAGCAAGGTGAAGGAAGAGCGCAAGGCGCACGTTCTGATCGAAAACGGCTACGACGCCGCGATCGACGGCGATGCGTATAGCTCGATCTTCTTCCAGAACGCGAACCACTCCGTCCGCGTCACCGACGATTTCATGAACGCCGCCGAAGAAGATCGCGACTGGTGGACGCGCAACGTCACCGACGGCCAGCCCAACGAAAAGCTTCGCGCCCGCGATCTTTTGCGCAGCATCTCCGAATCCACTTGGCAATGCGGCGATCCTGGCATGCAGTACGACACGACGGTCAATCGCTGGCACACCTCGAAGAACACGGCGCGGATCAACGCTTCGAATCCGTGCTCGGAGTACATGTTCCTCGACGATACCGCTTGCAACCTCGCGTCGCTCAACTTGATGAAGTATCTCGAGCCCAACGGGAAGTTCGACGTCGATGCGTTCCGCCACGCTTGCGACATTACGATCACGGCGCAGGAGATTTTGGTCGACAACGCGAGCTATCCCACGCCGAAAATCGCCGAAAATTCGCATAATTTCCGGCCGCTTGGCCTTGGCTACGCCAATCTCGGCGCGCTGTTGATGTCGATGGCGCTGCCGTACGATTCGAGTGAGGGCCGCGATGTCGCCGGCGCAGTCACGGCGTTGATGTGCGGCGAGGCTTACGCGCAGTCCGCGCGTATCGCCGAGCGCAAGGGGCCGTTCGCCGGCTACGCGGTCAATCGTGAGCCGATGCTCGACGTCATTCGCATGCACCGCGACGCGATTCGCGGCATCAAGTCCGAAAATGTGCAGCCTGAACTCTACGCCGCAGCGCAGGATTCATGGGACGACGCGCTCAATCTCGGAGAAAAATTCGGCTACAAGAATTCCCAGGTCACCGTGCTCGCTCCGACCGGCACCATCGGTTTCATGATGGATTGCGACACGACCGGCATCGAGCCCGACCTCGCGCTCGTAAAGCACAAGAGGCTCGTCGGCGGCGGCGTGATCAAGATCGTCAACAACACCGTGCCGCAAGCCCTGATGAAGATGGGCTTCACGCCGGAACAGACCAGCGAAATCGTCTCCTACATCGACGCCAAGGGAAAAATCGACGGCGCGCCGTACATCAAGCCCGAGCAGCTCGCGATTTTCGATTGCTCGCTCGCTCCGATGGGCGGCGGGCGCTCGATCGCCTGGACCGGCCACGTGAACATGATGGCGGCGGCGCAGCCGTTCCTCTCGGGCGCAATCTCCAAGACGATCAACATGCCCGAGGAATCGACCGTCGAAGACATCATGGACGCGTACATCGAGTCGTGGAAGCTCGGCCTCAAGGCTGTGGCGATCTACCGCGACAATTCGAAGCGTTCGCAGCCGCTTTCGGCCGCTGGCAAGAAGGATGAGAAAAAGGGCGCTGCCGTAACAGCCGCTGATCCCGGAACCGCGGTTCCGGTCCAGCAGGAACTCTTCGGCCGTCGCCAGCGCGAGAAGATGCCGACCGAACGCGCCTCGGTCACCCACAAATTCTCCGTCGGCGGTCACGAAGGCTACATCACCGTCGGCATGTACGAAGACGGCCGCCCCGGCGAAATCTTCATCAAGATGTCGAAGGAAGGCTCGACGCTCTCGGGCGTCATGGACGGCCTCGCGCTCACCATCTCGCTCGGCTTGCAGTACGGCGTGCCTCTGAAAGTCTTCGTCGACAAGCTCGTCAACACGCGATTCGAACCGTCGGGCATCACCGCGAACGCGAACATTCGCTTCGTTTCGTCGGTTCTCGATTACATCGCGCGCTGGCTCGGCGGACGATTCATCTCGTCCGACTATCTCAAGCTCACCGGCGAGCAGATCGCGGCTTCGGCGGCGCCAACGTCTTCGAACTCGGCGATGGTCGAATCGATGCTCCAGGCGGTCACCAGCGCCACCACGGCGAACACTTCGCTCAAGCAGACCAACGCCCACGAAGGCGCTCCCGCTTGCTCCGAATGCGGCATGTTGATGGTGCCCAACGGCGCTTGCTACAAGTGCGAAAACTGCGGCAGCACTTCGGGCTGCAGCTGAGGACGCTTATCGCAAACGACCTAGGCCAAACCAATCGATGAGCGCTACCCCGCACCGCTCAACCGCACTCTCCGAGCTTCCTTACACGAAGCCTCGCACGCGAGGCTTTCTCCGCATCGTCCGTCACGGTTCCGGCGGCGGCACGATTTATGTCGTCACCTATCACAGCCTTGATCGCAATTCGCACGCAATCGGCCAGCTTCCTTCACCCATGCTGGCCGAAGGCGCGACTCCGCTGATCGATTTGCTGGAGCGCCTCGGTGTGGATTTCAGCCTCGCCGAAGTGCGTGAAGCGCTCGAAGATATTCTTCGGCTGGGCTCGGCCAACATTCCGGATCTGTGGTTCACCGCCGAGCAGCTGGCTCAGTCCCACCTGACCGATAGCTAGTCTTCATTTTGGAAGTTGGAGGCAAAGTGCCAAGACTCATACTCGCCGCGGCTCTTGGTGCGATTTTTGCGTATGGAGTTGCTGCGCCAGAGGCCAACGCTGCGCCGGGTGAAGCCTGTTCGCTCCTCACTCAGGCTCAAATCAAATCCGCAATCGGCGCTGAGGTAGGCGAAGGTACCGCCGGTTCCGCGAAACTCTGCCAGTGGAATGCTTCGCTAGCTCCTGGCGCCAAGGTGAACTTCGTCACATTGGTGCTCCAGGACCCGAATTTTTTCGCCGCCGGCAAAAATTCCCCGGCGCCCGCGATTGTTACTCCCGTTTCAGGCATTGGTGACGATGCCTACTTCGTGGCTGTCCGTGATCAGGTCGGTCTCGTCGTAAAAAAAGGATCGAACGCATTCAAGGTCGCCGTGTACGCAAAGATTCCCATCGATCAAAAACAAGCGATGGAAAAAGCTCTCGCCACCCAAATCGCTTCGCAGTTGTAGCGCCGGCGTCTCGCCGGCGTTTTTTCGAGCTACGAGCAACCACTTCGCCGCAACATTTGCACTCCCCTTCGCCGGCGAATTTAATGCTCATCCCTCAAGGCTTCTTGTCTGCGGCCGGCATCGGCGCATCCAGCTCCGCATCGCCCTCGTGGTAGCACGCTTTGACATCGTCGCGAGATAGCGCCGAGCCCGTCTCACCTTTCGGCACGGATCCGCAACGCAACATCGCTTCGAAGCCGGGTTCATTCCAAACCGAAAACGAACTCATCTTCTCGTTTCCCGTGTTTTTCATGCTGACCCAGGTATCGGCAGGAATGAACACGGTTGCGCCAGCCCGTGCATCGTATTCCTTATCTCCCAGCCATACATGCGCGCTGCCCGTTTCGATCAAAACGACCTCCTGCTCTCCGTGATGTCTGTGCCGTGGAATTACTGCGCCGGGCGCCACGTCCTCCGTGAACACGAAAAGGTGCTTCGATCCGCTCGTCTTCGGGCCGATCTTCAATATGAATTCGCTGCTGGGCAACGAAACGCCTATCCGTGGACGCCGCGAGCGCGCTTCTCCTTCGTTCTTCTGAAGAACGACAGGCCCTCCGTCTTTTTCCGGAGAGGTTGTTTGAGCGGCGACGCAAACGGCGACCAACAAAATCAAAGCGAGAATCTTCAGTCCATTGGGCACAGGTGACTCCTTCGAGCGCGCATTATACGCAGAAACCCCGGCACAACCCGCCACCCCAACAACCACAACACCCTAGTTCGTTCTTCGCTCGTGTCTGAGTAGGGGCGTCCCTTCAGGGCGCCCATGCAAAACGCAATCCGCGCCTCAATCTGTTTCTTCTTCCCGCCCTGTTGTGAAAACAGTTTTCCTCAACTCCCAAACATGTTTTCCTCAATTTGCAACACCACCCCAACATCTTGTGTCGTTTTGCCTTGACACCACAGTCACCTCGGCGCAACAATTTCGCAACGTTGGTCGGTTTTTTCGCGCGCTCGACTGAATTTCATCGCGCTGCGCAACTGAGGGAAAATCGCAGATGCAATACCTGCCCGGTTTCACCGTTCAGTGCATTAACGCGCTCTGTGACCTTCGCGGTCATTGGCTGCGCGCCGACGCATCCGGCCCCGTCAACGAAGACGGCCGGTGTCCCTGCTGTGGCGATTTCTTGCGGACTGTTCCGCCGCCATTAGGCCCCCACTTCCGGCTCCGCCCACGCCCCCTGACAGCCCGTCCACCGCTGCGACCACGGCCCCGTTAGCCGAGGTTTACGGCGTTCCAAAAAGGGATTGGCGGATTCGCCCGTTTCCCGCTCGACAGGTCCCTATCTCCATCACCCTGCCCCAATATAGACGCAATAGCGTACTCAGCCATCGCCGGCGGCAAGCCTAAGGTCGGAGACTCAACGAGAACTGGCGATGCGCTCCTTTCTACGCGCAGGAGAGAAACATGGCAGATTCGCGAACTGGATACTCGGGCCCATTGCCGGGCATGCCCAATCTCCGTGGCGGCGGATTCATTCGCATCCTCGTTGCGGTGATCGTCGTGCTCCTGCTGCTCTGGAGCGTCACTTCGATTCCTACCGGCAACGTCGGCGTCCTCACCCTGTTCGGCCGCGTCACCGGCGAGACGCTCAATGAAGGCATTCACCTGATCAACCCGCTGAAATCCGTGCAGAAGCTCTCCGTGCAGACGCAATCCGTGAAAGAAAGCGCGAACGTTCCCTCGAACGAAGGTCTGATCCTGGCGCTCGATACTTCGCTGCTGTTTCGTCTCGATCGAACCAAAGCCGCATTCGTCTACCAGACCATCGGCGACAACTACGCGGAAAAAATCGTCGAGCCGACATTCCGCTCCGCAGTTCGCGCTTCGACATCAGCGCATACGGCAAACTCGCTCTACACCAACGCTCGCGAACTTGTGCAGCAGCAAATTCAGGACGAACTGACAGCGCAACTCGCGCCGCGCGGCGTAATCGTCGAAAACGTACTCCTCCGCGACGTACAGCTTCCGGCGATGCTGAAGTCTTCGATCGAAGCGAAGCAACAGGCCGAACAAGACGCCCTGCGCATGAGCTTCATTCTTCAGAAGGAAAAGCAGGAAGCCGAACGCAAGCGCATTGAAGCGCAAGGCATTGCCGACTTCCAGAAAATCGTTGCGCAGGGAATCAGTTCGCAGCTTCTCGAATGGAAAGGCATCGAAGCCACCGAAAAGCTTGCCCAGAGCAACAACACGAAGGTAATCGTCATCGGCAACCCGAAAAACGGCCTGCCCCTGGTCCTCGAACCAAAATAACTCGCCAAGCTCGGGTAGGGGCGCAGCATGCTGCGCCCCAGCTTGCCCAGTCGTAAGAATTCATCTGCCTCTCGTCGAAATACGATCCCCCAACGTGCCTTTGTAGGGGCGGCTCTTGCCCCTCCCGGCGTACGTCCAATTGCTATCGCAATGCCCCGGCGGGAACTTTCCTCGCCTCGTCGGCCTCTATTTTTCAGCCCCGCCCCGTCGAGGAATCCATGACTGAAACAACCGTCCAGCGCCTGATGTCGAAAAAATATTTTCTGATCGTCGGCTCGCTCATCATCGTTCTCAGCTATTTCGTCTCGCGCATCGCCGTCGAGCGGTACTTCGCCGGAGGAGGCATCGAGCAATCGTCGCGCGCTACAGGCCTTGCCGCGACGACAAGCTGGGACATCGGCAGCATGTGGGCGTCGCCGTCGTTTCTCTCGCGCTTCGAACACGTAGATTTCGCGCCTACGAGTGGCAGCGTGATCCGAATGGCACAGCTGCGCGAGTGCACATCCAGCTTCGACGACGACGTCGCCTCGCTGCGCAAAATCGTCGCCGCGCACCGTGGTTATTTCGAGGATCTCCGCACGCAAACGCAATCCGGCCGCGGCCGCCTGCTCTCCGTGTCGTTTGCCGTGCCCACAACGGAATTCGATCCAACGCTTTCCGAGCTGAAATCGATCGGCCGCCTCGTCTCTGTCTCCGAAGCCGGCGAAGACGCCAACGTCCGTCTCGCGACTCAGGCGCGGCAACTCGCCGAAGCCAAAACCAATCTGGAGCGTCTCAAGCGCTTGCAGAGCGACCACACCGCCAAACTGCTCGACGCACTCGCTCTCGAAAAGGAAATCGCTCAGGCGGCCGCCAACGTCTCCCAAAGCGAACGCGAACAGGAGAGCCTCCAGTCCGTCGTTGCGCGGTCGCACATTGCGTTGCTGCTTCTCGAAGACTATCGCGCTCCGCTCAACGCCAGGCTCGACGGCCAGTGGCTCCAGCTTCGCAACGCCTCGATCGAAGGCGTCGGCGCGATTATTTCCAGTGTGGGTTTGCTCTTCGCGCTCCTGCTTCAATACGGTCTGCCGCTCGCCTTCTGGCTCGCCGTTCTCTATTTCCCGGGCCGTGCCATCCGGCAGCATTTTCGCCGCCCTGCAGCCCCGGCTCCGACTCCGGCCTCATGACAATCTGTGTGCCTATCCTGGAATCTTGGCAAGCTCATGTAGGGGCGCAGCACTGCTGCGCCCCAGCTTGCCCGGGCGTAAGAATTGTCGCTTCTGTTTCGGTCGCTAACTTGAGATTAGTTCGATCGAATCTGCCGCGAACGAATTGCCGCCGCTGCAACGAGCAACACAACAGAAACCACAAGATATTCCACCGCGTAGTGCGTCGCCGGCGCTCCATTCGACGATCCCGTGTAATCGATCCCGCTGACTCGATTCATCGGCCCGACGTACCACATCGCCGTCAATATCCCCTCGAACGGTTTCGACGTCCCGCTGAAAACTCCAAGCGCCAGCGCCATCGAGGGCAGCAGCGCCGCGCCGGCAATCCACGGCAAGAGCGCGGAAGCGCCCTGCGTCGCAAGAATCCGCACTCCTGCAACCGAGCCGAATGAGACCGCGAGTACGAATCCCGCAAGCCAGGACGCCAAAATCTGACGCGGCAAAATCCGCGCCGACGAAAACAACAACGCGCGCGTCGCGAATCGCGTTTCGCGCGCTCCCATGCCGGACCAAACCAAGACCAACCACAGCCACGAAGTCCCAAGCAGTTGCTGCCGCGCCGTCGCAATCGGCGCCGTCGCCTGCGCAATCAACAATCCCGCCGCGACCGCGTACCACCACCACTGCAAACCCTTCGTCGCGAGCTTCAGTTCGGCGACAAATAATCGCCCAAACGCACTGCTGCGCTCCCCGGCGGCCAACGCAGTCAACCGAGGCCCGGCGATTCTTGCCGCAGCTTGTCGTACAGAGATACCAATGGGAGCGCTCACAACTGCCGCGGCCGCGCCGTTCCCTAATGTCGCTCCGTTCGCGAAGACGCCGCCGGCGCCAGCTGCCGCCAACGCTGCCCTACGCCGCGATCGTCCAAACATCCGCGCCGAATCAAATCGATCGAACACCACCGCTGCAAACAGAACCAGCACGATCGCAACGCCGCACCACGCCAGCCGCAGCAAAATCTGAGACGCCGTCCACGGCACGCCTTCCCAGCGAAACGACTGCACAACCTGCACCGGTTTGTCCGCGATCGTGAATGCAAACCCGCCTTTGTAACCGGGGATGTAAGCGTAAGCGCCAGAAATCATGCTACTGGCCATCGTCATATTGCCGAGCGGATCCAGCCATTCGATTCCTGTGACCGCCGAAAGCGCGACGCCAAGAAACGCCCACACAAAAAACCAGACCACATTGCCAACCCCGCCGCGCAGCATCGGCAGCGTCTCGAACAAAACCGCGACAGCCGCCGTAAGCAGCATCCCCGGCAGCGCAACAATCACAAACGGGCTAAGCAGCGCGAAAAGATCGAGTCGAGGATCTTCGCGCAAGAAAATCTGCATCACGACAGCGGCGACAGCGAGAACCAATACCATCGAACTCAGCACCGCGAAGTTGCTGACAAATTTTCCCAGGGCGTAAGACGGCTTCGACAACGGCGTCGCCGCCAAGACTTGTCCGACGCCGGTCTGCCGATCGCGATCGATCGCGCCTTTCACGATGTAAAACCCAACAAGCGAGACCCAGCACGTCGTAACCAGTGCCACCAGCGCGCCAACCCAAGCGGAGGTATACACGCCGCGATACCCGCCAAGTTGAATCATGATTCGCCCGGTGGCTGCCGAATATCCCAGAAAAATCGCGAACATCATCGTGAGCAGAAAGCTGTAGCGCCGCACGCGCTCCAGAAAGTCCGCGCGCGCAATGGCCGCGATCGCACGAATCTGGATCGCGCGAATCTGAATCACGCAGTCGCTCCGACCGCCGGCTGCGTATTGGCCGCAACAGCTGCGTTGTGTCGCTGGCTGTCCAGGACCGCGAGATACGCATCTTCGAGCGACGCCTCCAGCGGCCGCGCCACGCGCGCTCCCGGCATCATCGGCGGCGCAGGCGACACGATACGCACGTGCACGCCATCGCTGCGGTGCGCCGTACTGCTGATCGGATATCTTTGCCGCAAAGTCGGCAAATCACCGCTCGGCACGACCAGCTCCCACACCTGGCCGTTCACGCTGTCCAAAATCGATTCCGGCGAGCCATGCGCCAGCAATCTCCCGTGGGCCAGAATCGCGATGTTGGTCGCCACTGCTTCCACATCCGACACGATGTGCGTCGACAAAATCACGATGCGCTCGCCCGACAGCTCCGAAAGCAAATTGCGAAAGCGCACTCGCTCTTCCGGATCGAGTCCCGCCGTCGGCTCATCGACGATCAAGAGTTGCGGATCGTTGAGCAGCGCCTGCGCGATGCCGACGCGCTGCCTCATGCCGCCCGAATAACCGCCCAGCGGACGCTTTGCGACTTCGGTGAGATTCACAAGCTCGAGCAACTCTCCGATCCGCCGCCGCGCCGCTCCCGCCGCAATGCCTTTCACCGCCGCCAGATACTCCAGAAATTCAAGCGCGCTGAGATTCGGATACACGCCAAAGTCCTGCGGCAAATACCCGAGCACGTCGCGCAGCGCGTCGGGATTCCGCGCGACATCGTTGTTGTTCCACAAAACTTTTCCGGAGGTCGGCTGCGTAATCGTCGCCAAAATCCGCATCAGCGTGGATTTCCCCGCTCCGTTCGGCCCGAGCAGCCCGAGCACGCCGGACCCGATCGTGATCGAAACATTCGACAGTGCTTGCACGCCGCCGGAGTAGCGTTTTGTCAGTGCATCGATTGTCAGTTGCATTTGTTTGTTTTTCTCTGCGAACACGCCTTCATGTTACGAAGCGCGGCATCGCTTACGTTCGGCAGCGGACACACTACCGCGGTGCATTCAAACGCTGAGATGCAAGAATCGAAAATCAAGGGACCGACTTGCTATAGGAAGATACGACTGAGCAGGCAGGAAAGTTTGGCCAAATTTTAGAAAAGAGTTAGGCCGGCGCGCTCAAAACCGGGGCGTGCAAATCAGGGTTGCGGCACGGGCTGCTGATCGGACGCCGGCTGGTCCGACGATGGATCGCTCTTCTTATCCGGCATCGTAAAACCCGCGTTTTGCGGCTTGGTCGGTTTTTTTGCAGCGGTCGCCGGGTCGGTAACGCCGTGCTCGGCCTTCAACTGTTCGAGCTTCGCTTTGAGGTCGTCGACGGTCGCTTGTTGATCATTGATCTCGGCCTGCTCCGCGTCGAGTTTCGATTTGCCGTCGTGGTCCGTCGTGTAGTTCGGCTTCGAGTAATAAGTGTCCTGGTCGAGCGCATTCGCGCGTTTCAGCAAATCGAGTTTCGCAGCGGCCTCGGCCAGCGCTTCCCTCGCGCGCGCGATCGCCGGATCTTCGCCGGGTTTCACCGTCGCTGTGGTCTCCGCGGCAAGCTGGGCTTCGTCGGCCTTTAGATCGGCTTTCACTTCGCCGGCGTTCGGCGCCTGCGAATCCGAAGTCGGCGTCGCCCCGACGTTCAGTCCGCCGGAATTGTAAGAAGTCTTGTCGATGTCTTCGTCGCTGATGATTTTCGCGGTTTTAGCTTTTTTCGCGGCGCGAGCTGCGCGTGCGGCGTCGGCGACCGATTGCGAGGGGGCTTGCGACTGCGAATCCTGAGCCCGCAAGGGCGAAGCAAATACGAAAATCGCGGCGCAGGCTCCGGCCAGCGCAATCGTAGCTATCGTTTGGATTTTCTGCCGCATGGTAGTTCCTCGATTTTGCTGCGGAACGCCTAGAAACGGTGCAATGCCAAAAGTTAGGATACGCCGTGGCGTTTGGCGAGGCAATCGGCCCGGCGGACAGTCGTGCGAATGAGGCACCACTACGCCACTCTTAGCGTCCCGAAAGCGCGAGTGCAAGGGTGTCACGCGATAAGGCAGAATGCTTAGGACCTTCTGCATCCAAACTGCGATGAAACCTACCTTTTTATTTCGAATGGTCCTGGCGATCGCATCCACGCTGGTCTGCGCCGGTTTGACGCGGGCGCAAGACGCGAATTCTTCCTGGCTACTGAGCGCTCCTCAGATCTCAGCTCGGAATATCTTGAATTTCTCGGTCTCGCCTGTCGATCTCACGCAGGTTCAGTCACCGTCGTCGAGTTCGCAAACACCGGCCACCGGTAACGCGAACGACGGCTCTCGCCCTGCTCCAAGGCCCACGACAACGGAAAGCTACAGCCGTTCCGACGAGCATCGTTTTTGGGATGCGACGAACGACTGGCTCTTCGCCGGTGTCGGCGCTTCGCGCACGCTCGATTATTTTTCGACGCTGAACATGCGACGCCGCGGGCGGCAGGAAATTCTGCTCACCAACGATGTCGTCGATAATCACGCCGCGTTTGCCGTCATCGAAGCTGCGGGTACGGGCGCGTCGATCGGCGTCTCCTACCTGTTTCATCACTACGGACATCACAAACTCGAACGCGCGACCTCGATCGTGCACATCGGTCTCGCCACGACCGGCGCCGTGCGCAATTACTGCCTGAAAACCGCGCATCCCGCGCCCGCGTCGCCGGTTTCGGCGATGGTTCCGGTTCTGCCAGGAGTTGTGCCTGGCCTTGTTCCGATCGCCGGCGCGCGCTGAATTCCGCACGCACTTTAGTGCATGTCGCGATATAAACCGCGTTCTCCACGCACTTGAAGTCCTGACACCGACGTTTCATACTCCGCCTAACAATGGTGGATAAGACGGTGGTTCCCCAGGCGCAAACTGGCGAGTGGCGCGTCAAATGGGGTATGGGGCAACTGCGTGCCATGCGCGCGGCGACGGGCTTCGTACTCTTGTGCGCAATTTTTGCGGCGAATTCTCTCGCGGGATTCGGTCACTCACAGCACGCTCATCCGGCCAACGCAACGTTTGTTTCAGTCGGCGCCGCCGCGCCGCCGCGCCTCATCGCTGCGGCCTTCCGACCGCAAGCTTCCGAAATGCAGACGTATCCTGAACGGCCGACGCCTTCGCAGCCTGCCGTTCCCAACACTCCCGCCGCTGAGAAAGCTCCGCCGCAGCCGCCGAAAACCGAACAGTACACGTTGTCGGGTGAACGCTACGAAAAAGCCATCGCCTATTCGCGCGCCGAATATGTTTTGTATCTCTTTTCCTACCTCCTCAGCCTGTTCGTTCTCTTTGTGATTTTGCGTTTCGGGATCGCCGCGAAAATTCGGAGCTTTGCCGAAAGAAAAACCTCGAATCATTGGCTTCAGGGATTGATCTTCGTACCGCTGCTGATTGCCGTGCTCGATGTGTGCAGCCTGCCGATTCATCTCTATGGACATTCGCTCTCGCTGCGCTTCGAACAGTCAGTTGAAAGCTGGGGCCCGTGGTTCTGGGATTGGACCAAGAGCGAATTGCTCGGTATCGGCGCGGCGATTTTGATGGTGATGGTGTTGTTTCGCGTGATGCGCTGGAGCCCGCGTCGCTGGTGGTTTTTCTTCTGGGTCGCGGCGTTGCCGATTCTGCTTTTCATTTTTTTCATCAGCCCGTGGTTTGTCGATCCGATGTTCAACACATTTCATCCGCTCGCCGATAAGCATCCCGCGCTCGCGGCGGAGATGGAAACAGTGTCGCAGCGCGCGGGACTCAATATCCCAACCGATCGAATGTTCCTGATGGACGCCAGCAAGAAGACGAACGACGTCAACGCCTACGTCACCGGCTTCGGTGCGTCGAAACGCATCGTCGTGTGGGACACCACCGTGTCGAAGCTGACCACTGACGAGACGTTATTCATTTTTGGGCATGAAAGCGGCCACTACGTCCTGAATCACATTCGCAATGGCTTTGCGTTTTTTGCCGTGGGATTGCTTGCCGCGCTTTTTGTCGGCTATCGCTTGTTCAACTGGGCGATCGCGAAGTGGGGGCGAAGTTGGGGGATCGAAGGCCCGGAGGATTGGGCCTCGCTCGCGGCGATGCTGCTGATTCTCGAGATTTTGGTGTTCATCTCGATGCCCATCGAAAACGGCTACAGCCGCATGCAGGAACACAACGCTGACGTTTACGGGCTCGAAGTGGTTCACGGCCTCGTGCCAAACTCAGCGGAGGTGGCCGCACACTCGTTCCAGGTTCTGGGCGAAATCGGATTGGCCGATCCCAATCCGCCCGCATTGATCACGTTCTGGCTCTATTCGCATCCGCCGCTGGCGGAACGCTTGGTGTTTGCGCACACATACGATCCGTGGTCGAAGGGCGAGCAGCCGAAATACGTGAAAGCGTTACCGGCGCCGCCGAAGTGATTAGGGTAGCGGCACGGCATTGCCGTGCCCGTCTGTTAGGCCCGCGCCGCTGCTGCGGCGGTGCCAGGAATGCGCCGGCGCGCGAAGCTGGCCACCTTGTTGCGGTTGCCGCAGATTGCCATCGAGCACCACCGGCGTTTGTGGGTCCGGGATTTGTCGCAGAAGAATAGCCCGCACGCCGGATTGGCGCAGACGCGGACTTTGGCGGCTTCGCCCTCCAGTACGATTTCGGCAGCCGAGCGGGCGATGGCCGCGAGCAGCCAATCGAGGCCGGTCTCTCGCGCGACGAACAGAATCTTCCAGCGTCCATCGACTTCGGTCAGCTCGTCGTGACCCTCGGTGATGCGCAGGACGGCGTTGATCGGCTTGGTCCAGTCCGGCGAGATCGGCTCGTGCCGGACCAGGGCGGTGAAAATTTCTCGGAGGGCGTCACGGAGCTGGCTCGCACGGGTCAGTAGCGCATGCGCGGATCGTGGGTCGGTTCCAGGAAGGGCCAGGAGTTGGTCGCTCCGCTCGGCCGAGACGATTCTTGCGGCCTCAAGGAAGCTGATGAATTCTTCCCACGACAAGTCATTAAAGGGCGCACCGGGATAGGATGGAGCGTTGGCGAAGTCGACGGCCAATCGACCGCCGAGAAGAACCACGATTTCAGTAGAGGGGGACATCTTTCGAGCCTCCGGATGATTGCGGAGCGATTTTGGCCCGATACGACGAATAACCGGTTAGAAGTGGAACACTGGTTACGGAATCACTGCAAGCGTTTTCTGTAAGATAGGCACGGAGAGTTCAGTTATTTCTAGGCCAACGAGTCAAATGCGCGAAAGCGGTTAGCGGTTTTGGGAGACTCATACGGATACCAATGAAAACTCTGCACCTACTCTGACGCCGCCGGGCGGTCCTGCTTCCGCTGGGCCGGGCTTTATGGAGAGCATGGCTGCGGGACCGGTCGTCCTACGGCTATTGCTGTTCATCGTGCTGATGGTTGTATTTAGCGCGACGCTGGGGACCTTGGCGGCATTGGGTGGGCTGATTACGTCGTCGAGCGATCTGACGAAGAGCTTGTTCTACTCGGAGTTGACCAAGGCGGTTGGGACTCTGCTGGCGGCTTGGGTGATGTCTCGGCTGGAAGGCAGGAGACTCGGTGAGTACGGGCTGCCGTGGCGCGGCGGGCAAGGGAAACTGTTCCTGCAAGGTGCCGCGTTTGGGCTGGCCGAGATCGCCGCGATTGTTGGAGTGCTGGCAGCCGCCGGGTACTACAGCTTCGGATCGCTGGAGGTCCAGGGCGCTTCGTTGTTGAAGTGGACGGTATTCTGGGCCGCCGTATTTCTAGTCGTCGGATTTTTTGAGGAGTACGCGTTCCGGGGATACGCGCAGTTTGTATTGACGAAGGGGTTCGGATTTTGGACGGCGACGATCGTGACGTCTGCGATTTTTGGGCTAGTCCACTTCGCCAATCCGGGCGAGAGCTGGCCGGGAATTCTTGGCGTGATGGTCGTCGGGGTTTTCTGGTGCTTCACGCTGCGCCGGACGGGCACGCTGTGGTTTGCGTTGGGCATGCACGCGGCGTTCGATTTTGGCGAGACGTTTTTATTTTCGGTGCCCGACAGCGGCGTTGTTTTTCCCGGTCATCTTTCGAGCGCGGTGATTCACGACGGTCCGGCGTGGCTGGTGGGAGGAACCGCGGGGCCCGAAGCCAGCGTTCTCGATTTCGTAATCCTGGCGATTTTCTTCTACATCGTTCATGTGATGTATCCAGCCAAGCCCGAATTGCCGCCGGCGAGTACTCCGACCGCAACGCTTCCTGACGCTGAGTTTGCAGTTTCGATCGAGACGCCCGGAGCGGGCGGCGAGAATCAGCGAACGAGTTCCGAGGCATAGACCAGGCGCACTCCTTGCGCCTTGGCTTCCGGTAAAACTTCGCGCAGTGCTTTCAACGTGGCCGGATGCGGATGGCCGATCGCGATCGCGTCATTCTTTTCTTTCGCTTCGCGGATCGCCAGGCGAAGTTGCCGGCTGACAGCGCTCACTTCAGCAACATCATCGAGAAATGGCACGTTGCGATACGCGGTGGGAACGCCTGCGTCGCGTGCGGCGTCGAACGCGACCGTTGCGGCCGTCGTGCGGCTGTCGATGTAGAAGAGTTTGTGTTCGTGCAGGACGCGCATCAATTCGTTCATCAGAGGCGTATTCGCAGTCGACTCCGAACCTTGATGATTGTTCACTCCCGTAACGCCGGGAACTGCGGCGATAAATCCGTCGACGAGCGCGGTGACGTCGCGTTGCGACATGCCCGGACGGAGTTCGTGCGATTCGGCGTGACGGTTGCTGACGGATTCCATCGGCAAGTGGAGCATCACTTCGTAACCGCGGCGCTGCGCTTCTTCGGCGATGTCCACGGAGTGCGGATTGTTCGGTAGAACGGAAATGGTCAGCGGATACGGAAGCGCAAAAATGGCTTCGGCTGCGGTGTAATCCTGGCCGAGGTCGTCGAGGATGATGGCAAGGCGCGGTCCGGCGGGGGCCGGCGCAAGTTCGACCGTTGGGATCGCTAATTCCGCGATGTGAATCGTATGAGTTGCGATGTCGCCGTGGACGTATTTGAAGGCGAGACCCTCGCGGCTTTCGACCATGCCGCTGCGGGTGAGGTCGTGGCGCGCTGCAACATCGTCTAGGGCTTGAAGAACGAGAGCTCGGTCGGCGCGCTCATAGGCTTCGGAAGAAGCTTGACGAAGAGTGATCGTGACGCGGTCGGTGCTGCCTTGCACTTTGTCTTTCGCGTCGAAGCTTATGCGAGTGTCGATGTTCAGCGGGCCTTCGGATTTTGCCGCGTTAGCGAATTCATCCGTGATTGCATGGATTTCCGGCGCGCTGAGCGGCTTCGACTTTTTGCATCCGGCAAGGAAGGAAACGAACGCGATGGTGGCTGCGAGCGACAGGGCGAACGCACATCGATTTCGGCGCGCGGATATTCCGCGATTCAAGAAAAATGCGATCACGCGAGATATTCTCGCCAAACGCAGTGAGAAATTGAAATGAGTTTTGGTGCGAAGGTTTCGCGCTGCGCTAGCTCAACTGGAACTAGGCGGCCTTCTTGGCTGCGCCGGGGTTCTTCAGCAGGTCGAGCGCTTTGCGATAGATCTGATCTTCAGGCGAAAGCGGCCGAGGACCGTACTCCTTCGACTTCGACGCGGTCGACGGGGTTGTTGTCGTGGCGGAATCGTCGTCGCCGTCATCGTCGGTGTCGGCAACGGCGCGGACGACTTCGGTTGGCTCGACGCCGTCTTCGAGAATCGGCTTTCCGGCGGCGTTGTAGTAGTTCGCGACGGTAAGGAAGAGCGCGGAGCCGTCGTCCATGGTGATCAATTTTTGTTCGGAGGCGAGGCCGAAGGTGCGCTCGCCGACGACGTCGCCGCGCTTGTTCGCAACGATTGCAGATGCGAGAACTTCAGCAGCGCCCGACGTTGTCCCATCGATGAGGACGGAGACAGGACCCTTCCAGACGACTTTCGATGGTTCGGCGGTCATCGTTTGGGCAGAAACGGTCTGGCCTTTCAACGTGGCGATGATGCCGTTCGGAATGAAGAGGCGCGCGACGGCTACGGCTTCGGTCGACGAGCCGCGGCCGCATTCGCGTAGATCGAGAATCACTTTGTGGACGCCCTGCTTTTCGGCTTCGATCAGGCGATTGCGAACGTCATCGGCGCGGCCGGGATCGAGCGAGATCAGGCGAAGCGCGAGAACATCGGGATCGGCTTTTTGCGCGACGACTTTCGCAGGCGCGAGTTTTTCGCGAACGATGTCGATCGAGTCGGGATCGGCCTTGCCGCGGCGGATCACGCCGACTTTTACTCCGCTACCGACCTGGCCGTTGAGAAGATTGAGCGCCTGGCCGACAGACATATCTCGTGTTGTAAAACCGCCGACGGATTCAAAAATGTCGCCGCTGTGGATGCCGGCTTTATCGGCCGGGCTGTCGGGCAGGACGGAGATGACGATGACGTAACCGAAACGCTTGCTGAGGGAGAGGCCTGTTTCGCCGGTGCCGGCGCTTTGCTGCTTTTGCTTGTATTCGGTGAATTCGCGCGGAGTGAGGTAGCTGGATTCGGCGTCGAGCGACTCGAGCAGGCCATGGAGCGCGCCTGCGGTGACGAGGTGCATGTTGGGCTCGTCGACGTAGTCGGTCTGGATCTTGTTGAGGACTTCGCCGTAGACGGTGAGCGACTTGTAAGCGCGATCGTCGGGAGTGCGGCCGAGAACGTGGCCGATGCCGGCGTAGCAAAAGATAGCCACCGAGACACCGATGATGGCAAAGCGCGCTTTTCGATTCATATCCTCACCTATGCGGCCAAGACAGGCTAAGACTGTCCATTATAACACCGCATAGGAGTGAGACGCAGATGGAATGCGGAAGGAAGCCTGGGAGTTAAGTGGGTGCGTCGGCGACGGAGATCGAGTGATTGGTGACTCGTGACTAGCTACTGATGAAAGCGGTGGCCGAGGGGTCTTACGCTCGGGCAAGCTGGGCGTAGCATGCTGCGTCCCGACAGGAGCTAGTTGGAGCTTGGTCCCCCCCCGGTGTTTTTGCGTAAGAGTATCATTCTAAGCAGTTTGCAGGAACAGATCGTTCAAGAGTGTGATTCTAAGGGCTTTAATGGCGCTGAGAGTGTTCGACGCACACCGGACGCGTGACGGCGAAGGGCACAACGAAGGGCTGTAAGTATAATCGTTACAGGGATTTCGGAGATACGGCCAGCAAACGTTGGCTGGGCGGGTCAGAGCGAAAGTGAGCCAGGGCGGCTGGGTCGGTGAGGTACTGGACTGAATCGGGAAAGACACGTCGTAGGAGGCGTTTGTTGCTTGTTTACCACGGCGTCTTGATGGAATGGACACTTGATGTCTATAAGTTGTTGATTGCAAGGAAGAAAGTGGGGAAACACGGAATGACAGTGTGGTATCTTAATATAGACTGATGTTTCAGACTACCATTCAGCGTCCGTCGACTGCCGAGGGCGTCGGACTTCACACCGGAGCGTTCGGGCACATTCGATTGGTGCCGGCGCCTGCCGACACTGGAATTGTTTTTCGCCGCGTCGATCTCGACAATTTTCCGATTGAAGCCCATGGGCACAACGTCGCGCGCGTCAGCTATGCGACGAGCTTGATGAAGCAAGGCGTGCTGTTATCGACCACGGAGCATTTGCTGGCAGCGATTTATTCCTGCGGCATCGACAACATATTTATCGATATCGACTCAATCGAGATTCCCATTTTGGATGGGTCGGCCGAGCCATTCATGCAGATGCTGGAGCGGTCGGGCGTGCGGAGGCTGCGACGGAAGCGGCGATTCCTGAAGGTGCTGAAGCCGGTGGAAGTGATCGAAGGCGACCGGCGCATCGGAATTTATCCGGCGGACGAATTTCGAGTGCGGTGCTACGTGGATTTCCCGCATCCGCTCGTGGGGCAGCAGCAGGTAGAAGCGGTGGTTGGGCCGGAAACGTTTCGGCAGGTGCTGGCGCGGGCGCGGACGTTTTGCTTTGAACGTGATATCGAGCCGTTGCGGTCGATGGGATTGATTCGCGGCGGATCGCTGGAAAATGCGATCGTGCTGACGAACGACGGCGTGATGAACGGACCGCTGCGGTATCCGGATGAATTTGGGCGGCACAAGGCGCTGGATTTGATTGGTGATTTGGCGCTTGCGGGGCTGCCGTTGTTGGCACGAGTTGAGGCGTACAAGGCGGGGCATTCGCTGCACACGGCGCTTGTCAGCAAGCTGCTGGCTGATCCTTCGTCGTGGACGATTGCGACGGCGTCGGGCGACGCGGCGGGCATGAACGGCGACCTCGGCGACGATCACGAGCACGCGCATTCCGGGTTCGACGGCGACCTGCCGATGAGCGGCCCCCACCCTTCTATTCCCGCCGATTGAGCCTAATCTAGCCTCTGGTCTTAAGACTTTCGCATCGTGTTGACAAAACGGCACTTTGCAGCGGGTGGCGACTCCCTCCAAACTGAATAGGTCATGGCAAATAAAGATCTGGCAATCGTGGTGTTGGCGGCGGGCAAAGGCACGCGGCTGAAGTCGAATCTTGCGAAGGTGCTGCACCAGGCTGGCGGACGGACGCTGGTCGAGCAGGTGCTGCGAGCGTGCGCGCCGCTGGGCGCCAAGAAAACCGTTGTGGTGATCGGGCACCAAGCTGAGCAGGTCGCTGCGGTCGTTGAGCCGACCGGTGCGAGCACGGTTTTGCAATTTCCGCAGCATGGGACTGGGCACGCGATGCAGGTGGCGCGGCGTGCGATCGGCGGGGCGAAGATTGCGGTGGTGTTGCCGGGAGATGCGCCGCTGATTCGAACCGAGACGTTGAAGGCGCTGATCGCGGCGCATCGCGCGGGGAATGCGGCGGTGACGATTTTGTCGGCGGTGCTGAGCGATCCTTCGGGCTACGGGCGCGTTGTTCGGAAGTCGGAGACGTTGGTTGGGGCGATTGTCGAAGAATCGCAGTTGGCCCCGGAGCAGCGCGAGATCAACGAGATCAATTCGAGCATTTATTGCTTCACGCTGGATAAATTGTGGCCTGCGCTGGCGCAGGTGAAGCCGAACAACAAGCACAAAGAGATTTATTTGACGGATGCAGTCGCGGTGCTGGCGGCGAAGGGCGATACGGTGCTAGCGCAGATTGCGCCGGATTCGCGCGAAGTGCTGGGCTGCAACACGCGCGTCGATTTGGCCGAGGTTGACGGGATTTTCCGCGAGTGGAAGCGGAATGAATTGATGGCGAGCGGCGTTTCGATCCAGTTGCCACAGACGGTGGTGGTGGACTCAGATGTGACCGCCGGCGAAGACACAAGCGTTGAAGCAAATGTGCAGCTGCTGGGGAAGACGAAGATTGGCGCGCGGTGCATCGTGCGCATGGGCAGCGTGTTGAAGGATGCGGTGCTGGGCGACGATGTGATCGTGGAGCAGCATTGCGTGGTGGTGAATTCGCGGCTGGATGAGCGCGTGACGATTGGGCCGTTTGCGCGGCTGCGGCCGGAGAGTTATTTGAAGGCGGACGCGCACGTCGGAAACTTCGTCGAGCTGAAGAAGACGACGATGGGCGAAGGAGCGAAGGCGGGGCATCTCTCCTATCTCGGCGACGCGAAGATCGGGAGCAAGGCGAACATTGGCGCGGGCACGATCACGTGCAATTACGACGGATTTCATAAGTATCCGACAATTATTGGCGAGCGCGTGTTTGTCGGGAGCGATTCGGCGCTGGTCGCGCCGGTGAAGATTGGCAATGGCGGGTATATCGCAGCAGGTTCAACGATTACGGAGAATGTGCCGGCAGACGCGCTGGCAATTGCCCGCGGGCGGCAAGTGAACAAGCCGGGATGGGCCAGCAAGAAACGCCGGGAACTCGCGGCTGCGAACAACAGCACAAAAAAGCCCGCGAAACGAATGGGCGCCGCAAAATCAAGGAAGTCGGCGCGCAAGTCCAAGCGCAAGAGCCGCCGGTAGGTTTACCGGTTCGCTGCTCGCCACCAATCAGAACAATCCGAAGTGTTACCCTCCGACATACTTGAGCCATAAGGAGCGCCTTCCGTGGGACTCTGGGTCAACTGGGTACTCATCATCGTGGGCATCGTGTGCGTAATCGCGGAGTTGGCGATGGGCGCGATGACCGGATTCGATCTGGCGCTGGTGGGCGGCTCGCTGGCGATCGGCGGAGGCGTTGGGCTTTTTGCGGGATCGGAAAAAATCGGACTTCTTGCGGCGGGCGGATTGGCGCTGCTGTATTTCGCGGTGCTTCGGAATTGGCTCAAGGCGAAGGCAACCGTCAAACATCATCCGAGTAACGTGGACGCGCTGATCGGAAAAACGGGCGTTGTTACGAAACGGATCGCGTTGCATGAAGCCGGAATGGTGAAGGTGGGCGCGGAAGTGTGGCGCGCAGAATTGGCCGGCGGAGACGAAAGCGCAAGAGAGCCGGGAGTCGAGATCAGTGTCCAGTCGGTCGAAGGCGTAACGCTCAAGGTGAGGTGAGGGCAATGGATACCAGCGTCTTGTTCATCACATTTCTTTTTATCTTTGCGGTCTTCGGGATGGTGACACTTGCCAAGGGAGCGCGCACGGTTCGGCAGTATGAAAAAGGCTTGATTACGCGGCTGGGGAAATATCACGGGATGGCGCCCTCGGGGCTCACGTTTATCGTGCCGTTTATCGACGACATCGTCCGGGTGGATATGCGCGAGCAGGTGATCACGGTGCCGCCGCAAAAATTGATCACGAAAGATAACGTGACGGTCGAAGTAGATGCGGTCGTCTACTACAAAGTGATCGACCCGGTGAAATCGCAGTATGAGGTGCAGGATTTCGGCTACGCGTGCACGACGCTGGCACAAACGAATTTGCGAAATTTGATCGGCGATCGCACGCTGGACGAAACGCTGGTGGCGCGCGACATGATCAACACGAATTTGCGGCAGGTGCTGGACGAAGCCACCAACGGCTGGGGCGTGAAGGTGACGCGCGTGGAGGTGCAAAAGATCGAGCCGCCACGCGATATTACGGATGCAATGTCTCGCCAGATGAAAGCGGAACGTGAGAAGCGCGCGGCGGTGCTAGAGGCGGAGGGCATCAAGCAAAGCCAGATTTTGCAAGCCGAAGGGACGAAGCAATCTGAGATTTTGCGGGCGGAAGGCGACGCGCAGGCGCGGATTACTCGCGCGAACGCGGAAGCGGAAGCGATCAAGCTGGTTTCGAATGCCGCCGAGACTTATTTTAAAGAGCGGGCGGAGATGATGCGGCGGCTGGAAGTCTTGAATCACACCCTGGCGCACAACACGAAATACATTGTCCCGGCGAACGCGAGTCTGATAAATGTTCTTGGACTGGACGGGATTACGGCTACGAATGTGAACCCGGCCGACACGCCGTCTGCGCCGAAGCCGGGAAGCGCGGGTCGATCGATCTGACGATCGGATGATCTGGCGATTGCGCGACTGAAACAGACCTCGGCGAGGAGGTTTCATGTCGAATGCTCCGACGAAATCTGCAGAGAAAGCCCGATTTCAGCAAATCAATCCTCATTTTGTGGTTCGCGATGTGGTGGAGGCGGCGGAGTATTATCGCGACGTTTTTGGATTCAAAATATTGGGGTACTACTGGGATCCACCGGTGTTTGCGATGGTGGGGCGGGATGATGTTGTGATTCAGTTTGGGAGGATTGATCGCGGGCAGGCGGTGGCGCCGAATCGGATGCGGCGGGATGAGGCGCTCGATGCGTACATTTGGGTGAGCGATCTGGATGCGCTATATGCGGAGTTGAAGGGGAAGGGCGCGAAGATCGTGGAAGAGCCCAAGCGGCATCCGTGGAATTGTTATGAGTTTTCGGTTGAGGATGCATTTGGATTTCGGCTCATTTTTAGTGAAAGCACGACGGCGGGACAAGCGGCTGAAGAAAAAACGGGTGGTTAATCGAGTTTGAGATCGTGGCAAGCTGGGGCGCAGCGGTGCTGCGCCCGTACAACATCGACGAGCTGGCGAGATGTTCTTCGTCGCTCAGTATCGGGCGGTGCCAACGAAAAACGCCGGCAAGATGCCGGCGCTACCAAGGCGCGGAGTTTTGCGGCGCTGTGCTAAAATAGAAATTCCCCAACTTCCCTGAGGAGCTGCCGACGCATGAGGTTTGGAGTCGTAGTCTTTCCGGGATCGAATTGCGATCACGACGCTCACTACACGCTCGCCAATGTGATGCACAAGCCGGTTGAGTTTATCTGGCACCAGTCGACGGATCTGGTTGGTTGCGACGCCATCGTTTTGCCTGGTGGATTTGCGCATGGAGATTATTTGAGGACGGGGGCGATTGCGCGATTTTCGCCGGTGATGAAGTCGGTGGAGAAATTTGCCAACGGCGGCGGGATGGTGTTTGGGATTTGCAACGGATTTCAGATTTTGCTGGAGGCGGGGCTGCTGCCGGGCGCGGTGATGCGGAATTCGGGGTTGCGCTACATCTGCCGGCATGTTCACGTGCGGATCGAGCAGACGGATACGCCGTTTACGAATGCGGCGAAGAAGGGGCAGATCATTCGGATTCCGATCGCGCATAACGATGGGAATTTCAATGTCGATGAGGCGACGCTGGCGGAGTTGGAGAAAAATCGACAGGTGATTTTTCGTTATACAAATGCGGATGGGTCGGATGATGCGGCGGGAAATCCGAATGGGTCGATGTCGAATATCGCGGGGATTTGCAATCGCGAGCGGAATGTTGCGGGGTTGATGCCGCACCCGGAGCGGGCGGTGGAGGCGGCGTTGGGGTCGGATGATGGGTTGGTGATTTTCAAGTCGATGGTGGAGGCGCTTGTGGGCGCGGCGAAGGCTTCGGCGTGAAGTGGCGGGCAATTGGGAGAAAAACGGATCGAGGCAAGTTTTCGGGACTGAGGTAGCTGGGGCGCAGCGGTGCTGCGCCCGTACATGTTTTGGGCGCTGAATGAGGCGGCGATTTCGCGAGGACTCGGTGGTGTTGGATCTAAACCCCGAGATCTGGGAAGCGATCGCGGGTACAGGGTGGCCGTGAGCGGGAACTAGAGGCGGTAGAGTTTGGCGGCGGGCGGAAACTAGAAATACGAGCGGAGAGTAATGGCGACGGCACCTACGGAAATTAAAGTTACGGCGGAAATTGCGGCGGAGCATGGGTTGACGAGCGAGGAATTCGCGCGCGTTAAGAAAATTTTGGGGCGCGATCCCAACATCACGGAGCTGGGAATTTTCAGCGTGATGTGGAGCGAGCACTGCTCGTATAAATCGAGCAAGGTGCATCTGAAGCGGCTGCCGACGCGGGGCAAGTTGGTGGTGCAGGGGCCGGGCGAGAATGCGGGCGTCGTCGATATCGGCGACGGACTGGTCGCGGCGTTCAAGATCGAATCGCACAATCATCCGAGTTTTGTGGAGCCGTTTCAGGGCGCGACGACGGGTGTCGGCGGAATTTTGCGCGACATTTTCACGATGGGCGCGCGGCCGGTGGCGGTGCTCGATTCGCTGCGATTTGGGGAGCTTGCGCCTGGGAGGGGCACTTCGGGTGACGATGCTGCGAAGAATCGGCGGATTTTGGACGGCGTGATTCGCGGCGTGGCGCACTACGGAAATTGTTTTGGCGTGCCGACGATTGGCGGGGAAGTTTGCTTTGAGCCGTGCTATTCGCAGAATCCGCTGGTGAATGCGCTGGCGCTGGGGATTGCGCGCAAAGAAGAGATTTTTCTCGCCAAGGCGAAGGGCATTGGGAATCCGGTGATTTATGTCGGCGCGAAGACGGGGCGCGATGGGATTCATGGCGCGTCGCTGTTGGCGTCGGCGGAGTTCACGGAAGAATCGCAGCAGAAGCGGCCGAATGTGCAGGTCGGCGATCCGTTCATGGAGAAACTTTTGCTCGAGGCGTGCATCGAGGCGATGCAGACGGGCGCGGTCGTTGCGATTCAGGACATGGGCGCGGCGGGATTGACGTGCTCGACGATGGAGATGGCGTCGCGCGGCGGTACGGGGATTGAGATCGATCTGGCGAAGGTGCCGCAGCGCGAATCGGGGATGACGCCGTACGAAATCATGCTCAGCGAATCGCAGGAGCGGATGCTGCTGGTGGCGGAACGCGGGCGCGAGCGCGAAGTACTGGATGTGTTCAAGAAGTGGGGGCTGGATGCGGTCGTTGTTGGGACGGTGACCGAGGGCGGGATCGCGAAGGTGATGGACGGCGCGAGCGTGGCGGCGGAAATTCCGGCGCACCCGCTGGCAGAAGAGGGGCCGGTGTATCAGCGGCCGATTTCGCAGCCACCTTTACGGAAAGAGACGACGGCGGATTGGTTCAAGTTTGCGGAAGCGGGCGCTGTGACGGCGCTGAACCTGACGGAAAATTTTAAGAAGTTGCTGAGTTCGCCGGCGATTGCTTCGAAGCGATGGATCACAGAGCAGTACGACACGATGGTGCGGACGAATACTTTGGCGGGACCGGGCGCGAGCGACGCGGCGGTGATTCGGCTGAAGGATCCGCAGACGGGAGAAGTGAAGCGGGCGCTGGCGCTATCGACAGATGGAAATGGACGATGGTGCCAGTTAAATCCGCGCGTGGGCGCGATGCATGCGGTAGCGGAAGCGGCACGAAATGTGGCGACGAGCGGTGCGCGGCCGATTGCTGCGACGAACTGTTTGAATTTTGGGAGCCCCGAGAAGCCGGAAGTGATGTGGCAGTTCAGCGAAGCGATCGACGGGCTGACAGTGGCGTGCAACGATTTGGGAACTCCGATTACGGGCGGCAACGTCAGTTTTTATAACGAGACGCTGGGGAAGTCGATTTATCCGACGCCGGTGATCGGGATTTTGGGAATTATTGAGGATGCTTCGCGGGTGGTGAAGATTGGGTTTCGCGAGGCGGGAGATGTGATTTTGCTGCTGGATGGGTTGGCGGCGGACGCGGCGAGCAAGCAACTGCCGGTTGTTGAGCCGGCGCAAGAATTTTCGTCGTCGGAGTATTCGAAGCACGTCGGTGGGATTGTGGCGGGTGAGCCGCCGGCGATCGATTTGGCGGCGGAGAAGCGGTTGCAGGGATTGTTGGTGGCGCTGGCGACGGATGGAAGCGTGCAGTCGGCGCATGATATTAGCGATGGTGGGATCGCGGTCGCGATTGCGGAGTCGTGCTTTGCGTCGGCGGGTGGGCGGCCAGAAGTGAAGGCGCTGGCGGCGAAAGTCTCGCTCGATGATTCGAACGCGGCGGAGTTTGCGCTCTTTGGCGAGCGTGGGGCGCGGGCGATCGTTTCGGTGAAGGCGAGTTTGGTTGCTCGCGTTCTCGAGACTGCGAGACAATATCAGGTGACGGCAGAGCAGATCGGCCAGGTCACCCGTGACAAGACTCTGCGCATCGAATATAACGGGCAGGGGCATAAGGGGCCGGCGGCGATCGACAGCCCAGTCGAAGAGTTGCGTGACGTCTGGACGCATTCGCTGGAACACGCCATCAAAGCTAGTGCAGTAGCAGCCGATTAATTTTGCAACAACGCGAACTCATGAAAAACAAGCTCGCATTCGCTGACGACCGTTTCCATGACGAGTGTGGTGTGTTCGGCGCGTTCGGACACGAAGAGGCGGCGAAGCTCGCGTATTTAGGTTTGTACGCGTTGCAGCATCGTGGCCAGGAGTCGGCGGGAATCGTATCGAGCGACGGGAAAGAGCTGCACCTGCATCGCGCGATGGGCGAGGTCGAAGAGATTTTTCAGCCGAATGTCCTGGCGGCGCTGCCGGGGAATTCGGCTATCGGGCATACGCGGTATTCGACGGCGGGCGACAAGGCGCTTTTGAATGCGCAGCCGATTTTGATCGATTGCAATAAGGGCAAAGTCGCGCTGGGTCACAACGGAAATTTGACGAATGCGGCGGAGCACCGGCGCCGGCTGGAACACCGCGGATCGATTTTTCAGACGAACAGCGATACGGAAGTGATCGTGCATTTGCTGGCGCGATCACAAGCGCGGAATCTGTCGGGGGCGCTGGGCGATGCGCTGAATCAGGTTGAGGGCGCGTATTCGCTGCTAGTGCTGACACCGGATGAGTTGTACGCGGTGCGCGATCCGCGCGGGTTTCGGCCGCTGAATCTGGGGCGGCTTGGCGATGCCTGGCTGGTAGCGAGCGAGACGTGCGCGTTCGATTTGCTGAACGCGCAGTATGTGCGCGAGGTTGAGCCGGGCGAAATGGTGCGGATTTCGCGGTCGGGGATCGAGTCGATTCGATTTGCGCCGCCGAAGCCGCTACAACAATGCGTTTTTGAGCATGTTTACTTCTCGCGGCCGGACAGCATTATTTTTGGCCGCTCGGTGAACACGAGCCGCGAGTCGCTGGGGCGATTGCTGGCGCAGGAGCATCCGGTGGATGCGGACATTGTTGTGCCGGTGCCGGATTCGGGCGTGCCGGCTGCGGTCGGGTATTCGCTGGAGTCTGGGATTCCGTTTCGGATGGGATTGATTCGGAATCACTACATCGGCCGCACGTTTATCGAGCCGTCGCAGGCGATCCGAAATTTTGGCGTGAAGCTAAAGCTGAATCCGATTCGCGGATTGCTCGAAGGCAAGCGCGTCATCTTGGTGGATGATTCGCTGGTGCGCGGAACGACGAGCCGGAAGATTGTGCGCATGGTGCGGGAAGTGGGCGCGAAAGAAGTACACATGCGCATCAGTTGCCCGCCGACGATTTCGCCGTGCTACTACGGAGTGGATACGCCGACGAAGGAAGAGTTGATTGCATCGTCGAAGTCACCGGAACAGATTCGCGAATTTCTCGGCGCGGATTCACTGGGATATGTCTCGCTGGCGAATTTGAAACAAGCGGTGAACGATACGGAAAATACGTTTTGCACGTCTTGCTACACTGGGGTGTATCCCACGGATTTAGTGCAGCTTGAGGTGGGCAAAAAGCACGGCAACGAGGAAATTTTTCGAGATTCGACCAATGGAAGCGGCATAGAAGACCCTGCTGCAGAGCGTCCCGTCACAGTAGAGCGCGAAAGCTAAGCGGAAAATTTAGATGAGCGAAGAGGAAAAGAAGGAAGCCAAGGTCCCGATGGGCCAGCGTGTGGAGCGCGAGATTGTCGCGTGGTTCTGGGTTGCGCTGGCGTTCATGCTGATCAACGGGACGATCGGGCAGGCGCGAGTAATTCCGTCGGGGTCGATGGAGAACACACTGCTGATCGGGGATCACCTGATCATGAGCCGGATCGGGTACGACGCTGGCGTGCCGTTCACGAATTGGCATGTTCCGTTGTGGCGCAATCCGCGGCGGCAGCAGGTGATTATTTTCAAGCCGCCATTTGCGCCGGATACGCCGGATTATGTGAAGCGGACGATCGGCCTGCCGGGCGACATCATCGACATTCACGGCGGATCGGTTTACGTGAATGGGCAGAAGCAGGTGGAGAATTACACGATCGGGCCGAGTGAACCCGCGCCGCCTGGAAGTGCGCCGCCCGGTTACACGGACATCAAGTTTCCGTACAAGGTCCCAGACAATTGTTATTTTGCGATGGGCGACAATCGGACGAACTCGTACGACAGCCGGTTTTGGGGCTGCGTGCCGCGTAAGGACATCATTGGGACGCCGGTGATGATTTATATGTCGCTGGATGTGCCGCCAGATGCCTGGGAGCCGGGACAGATTCGCGAGAGATTTCTGGCGTATGCGAGTGCGATCTTTCATCCGGGCGAGGTTCGGTGGAAGCGGCTCTTTCGGACGTTTTGACATCCAAGGGATGAGGAAGTCGAAAGTCGACAGTTGAAAGTCGAAAGTGAAGAGCGCGGATGAGTTTGCTGTGAGGGGTGCAGAGGAATTAACCGCACAAGACGCGGAGTTCACGGAGTCGGATACGGAAGTAATTGAGAAAAGGCAAGCATTGGTGGTGGAATGTGCAAGTGGAAGTGAAGAACGAAGAAAAAAATGTAAATGCGGAGAACGAGGCGCGGCTGCCGATGAGCAAGCGCATTAGCCGCGAAGCCATCGCGTGGTTTTGGGTGGCGCTCGCGTTCATGCTGATCAACGGGACGATCGGGCAGGCGCGGGTGATTCCGTCGGGGTCGATGGAGAACACGCTGCTGATCGGGGATCACTTGATCATGAGCCGGATCGGCATCGACGCGGGCGTGCCGTTCACGAATTGGCATGTGCCGCTG
>Ga0209006_10000776_pt1 | contig 29431 bp, 19 predicted proteins | sample JacPin_JW_Ref_O2_FD_188567 | JGI IMG/M metagenome (GOLD analysis project Ga0209006, IMG submission 188567) | Forest soil microbial communities from Algoma, Ontario, Canada - Jack Pine, Ontario site 1_JW_Ref_O2 (SPAdes) (version 2) | ecosystem: Environmental > Terrestrial > Soil > Boreal...
CCGGGGGCGCTCCGTTTCGTCAGCCTTCCCCTGCATATCCTTCCACAAAAGGGCGGAAGGCACCGCAGGAGCATTTCAGCGAGGAAAAATTTCCGGAATGACTGGACTTACCTGTTCAATCCGGAAACGCATTTCTCGAAAGCTCATCTGTGAATTGCGCACACACAAAAGCGACAACGCACAGCCAGCCTGGGTGATCTCGCGGAACCAATCTACTATAGCAAGTGGATCCGAACATCGTCAACCCGTGTTTTTGCATCCCAGAAAGTGGGCAGCAGAAGTGGAGCGATCCTGCGCGATTCTTGAACTGGGAACTGCTGCGGAGACGGAATTCGCTCGCGGCGCTTGCCGATTCTGCGTTGAGCCTCTAGACTACAGGTTTCCCAATTCATTGGGTTTCGCAATTCATTCAGGTTTTGCCGTGGCTTGGGGCGGGGAATCGTTTTTGTAGTTCAGGTTCTCGTAATTCTGGTTCTCGCGACTCTAGTTCTCGCAGTTTTAGTTCTCGCAACTCTGGTTTTTCCAATTTACAAGAGCGGCTCGTCCCCAGCCTGATGCAAGAGATCGTGGTTCAAATGGCACAGGGCGAGGAGAAAGGGTTCATGGGCAGGTTGAGGACGGGTCGTCTGGTGTGCGCAATCGCGTTGTGTGGTGTCGGCGTGGGATTGTTGTCCGTTCTCGGGGGCTGCGGCGGACACTCGTCCGTGCCTAGGTCTCCCTTCCCGGCGAAGATTACCCTTAACCCTGGGGGCACCACTTCCCTGCAACTGGGCAGCACGCTGAGGTTTTCCGCCAGCGCTACGAACAGCGCCAACACCAGCATCAGCGTGACCATCACCTTCCAGTCGAACGACACCAGCCTGCTCAACTTCGCACCCGGCGGTACGGCCTGCGCAGGCGTGTGGACCACCAGTTTCACGGTCTGCGTTCCCGGGGCCTCGGGCGTAGTTCAAGTTACGGCCACGGCGGACGGAGTGGTCAGCTCGCCCACTCTGGTCTTCGTCCACCCACCCGTTGACAACATCGTGGTAAACCAAGTGCCGCCCTCCCCGCCCTACGACAACCCGGTGCCGTGTCTTTCGCAGGATCAGACCATCACCCTGCAAGCAACGGCCTACAGCCAGGGTATTGACGTTACTTCTTCGGTGGGTCAGTTCACTTTTTCCGCGGTCAACCCGGGCGTAGCCACCATCACGCCGATCATCACGTCCTCCTTTAACGTCGTCACGAACGAGGCCACGGCCACGGCGGCCGCGCCCGGCTTCACCCAGATTTTCGCCTCGGCCAGCGGCGTCGTCAGCACACCGTTTCAGCAGTTCAACAATAACGGTCCGGCCTGGAACTTTTTCGAGACCTGTCCGGTGCAGCAGATTGTCCTGCAACTGGGCCCCGCCGGTTCCCAGAAAAGCGGCGTTACCACTTTCGTCTCCAGCAAGGGAACCACCCAGACCGTGAACGCGACGGTCTACGACGTTCTGGGAAACCTCATGGCCAAGCCGCCTTTGACCTGGAGCTCGACCGAACCCGGCGCCGTCTCCGTGCCAGCGACTTGTACAAACCAGCTTACCTGTGCCGCGTCTACCGCCGGCCCGGGCGCAGGAATCGTGACCGCTTCCTGCACTCCGCCCAGCTGTAATATCGGTTTCCCGTTGATCCCCGAGAACCTTTCTCAATTGCCTAACCCCCAGCTGTACGTTCCCGTGCCGGTGTATGCCGCCACGGCTATCTCCGGCGTCGTCACTGGGACTGCCACCGCCACCGGGGTGATCGCTTCCAGTCTGGATTGCACCACCACTTTCGAGTGTTCCGTTTCCCTCTACGACGTATCGACGGCCGCCAATATCCCCGGCAGTCCCGTGGCCCTGCCGACGCCGCCCAATTCTCTGCTTTTCGATGCTGGCGGCGATAAGGCCTATATGGGCAGCAATTTTGGCGCGTTCAGCATCAATCCGGCCAATTTCGGCAGCGCCAGCAACCCCTTCGGCGGGATCGGAACTTTCACTGGGCAGATCCTGGCGGTTTCCGCCAACGGACAGCTCGCGGTTTTTTCCGACACCGTACATATTCCCAACCAGGTTTTCATCACTAACGCGGCCAACGCCTCTTCCCCCACGGTCAGCAGCTTCACGATTTCCGGGGCGGTTGCCGCCGCCTTTTCACCCGACGCCTTGAAGGCCTATATTGTGGCCTGCGTCCCCGGCACCGTGCCCTGCAGTGGTTCCACCGGAAATACAATTTTTGTCTACTCCACGCTGCAGTCCATGCAGACCATCCCGCTGACGGCACCCGCCAGTGGGGTCGCGTTCTCCTCGAGCGGAGCCTTCGTCTTCGTTACCGGCGGGAGCACGGCGTCTTTGGTGACCACGTTCAACACTTGCAACAACGCGCTCTCTACCGGTCCCGCGCTCAACCCTCTGCTCATCAACAACGTGCCTGCACCTCTGTTTCTGCGCGTGCTGCCGGCAGCCAGCGCCCCGCCGCCTGTGGTAGCCGCGCTTATTACCCCCGACGAGAATGCCCCGGGACTGGACGTGCTCGTCGCTCTCGACAACACCGGCATCGACCTCATCGCCACCGACACAATCGTCCCCGGTTTCGGCTATCCGCCTACTTCGACCCCGCCTTGCCCGCAGTGGATCGAGCAGGCCGTGAACCCGGAGCCGCCTAACACCCCTTTCCCTCCGCAGCACTTCAATTTCGGGGTGGGGACATTTAATCCCATCAGCTTTTTCGTTTCCCCCGACGGCACCAGGGCCTACGTGGTCACCACCAACTTCAGCAGCATTCTGGTTTTCGATTTCAACACCGGATCGCTCAGCGGCAGCATTCCGCTCGCGAACAATGCCATTCCCGTCAGCGCGTCGTTCACCGAGGATGGAACTTTGATTTATGTCGCAGCCAACGATGGCACCCTGCACGAAATCAACACCGTATCCGCCACGGACGTGCAGGAAATTTCTTTCCCCAATCTGCCCAACGTGAACAATCCCTTCTGCGGATTCGGAGCCACCACGATCACCTGCACGCTGGATTTGGTGAGTGTGAAACCGTAGGACCGAGGCTTGGTGTGATTCAGCGGGCAATATTGGGGAGAGAGCGCAAGTCTTGATGCCATCGGGGGAATCGCCTACGCAGGTTTTTCCAGTTCTTTCCCGATGCTATCCAGCACTCCATTCAGAAAGTGCACGGATTCGGGCGTGGAAAATTTGCGCGCAATCTCCAGCGCTTCATTGATCACCACCGCTCGCGGAGTTTCCCGGTAGGCTAGCAATTCCGCCACCGCGGCTCGCAAGAGATTGCGGTCGACCGCGGCCATGCGCTCCATGCGCCAGTGCTCGGCATGGCGCTCGATGAGCCCGTCAATTTCGCCGCCGCGGTCGGTGGCCACGCGGAAAAGATCGTCGGCAAATCCGCGCACGTCAGCGCCGGTCCCGTCATGCTCGCCCCAGAAGGTGCGGCGTACGTGGTCAGCATCCTGCTTTCCCATGTCAGCCTGGAAAAGCATCTGCAATGCCATTTCGCGGGATTTTCTGCGCGTACCCATTGGGGGAAGTTCGCTGTGGTCAGTCTATCGGAAAAGCTCTTCGCCGCTGCGTACTTATTGACCACATTAAATTTGCAATAACAACCGCTCATAGTAGGATGGGCCCGTGAACAGGCTGTTACGCGTCGGCTTGAAAGTCACGGGCGTAGGCGTTCTATCCGTCGTCGGAGTGCTATTCTCCGGTCCATGGGGCCCGTGCGGGCCAAGCAGTGCAACGGGCTTGATTTTTATGCTTACCGCGCTGTTCTGTCTGCCCATCGGAGCCCTGGTCTTGATCGCCGGCCTGGTGGTCTTTGCTTTCGACAGGAGGGCCTTTGCGCAGGCTGACCTGCAGTCTCATTAGCGCCTACGCTTCCGAGATCGCCGGTGCCGAGCGCTCTTTCTCACGGCGGATGGCGGAGAACTGAGCGCTGATTTCAGCGATGCCATCTCCACCGCCGCCAGCGCCGCATCGAATCCCTTATTCCCCATCTTCAGCCCGGCGCGATCAATGGCCTGCTCCAGGGTGTCGCAGGTAAGCACGCCGAACGCATGCGGCACACCCGTCTCCTGCGCCGACTGCCCAATCCCGCGCGTGACTTCGTTCACGATCACGTCGTAATGCGCTGTGTCGCCGCGCAGCAGACAGCCGAGGCAAATGATGGCGTCATATTTTCCGGTCTCCGCCAGCGTCCGCGCCGCTGAAGGAATCTCAAACGCCCCCGGCACCCGCACAATTTCGATGTCTTGTTTCTTCGCTCCGCAGCGCAACAAACCATCGTAAGCGCTCTGCAGCAAGCGCTCGGTGATGAAGGCATTGAAGCGCGCGACCACAACGCCGAAGCGCTTCCCGGCCGCGTTCAACTCACCTTCCAGCGCGCGCAGCTTAGGTACAGCAGAAAGTTCGGCGGAAGGTTTCGACGCCCGATCGTGATTGGGTTTCTTCTCCGTGACCCGTGCCTCCGTGGTGGATTTTGATTTTGCTGCAGTTGATCCGCGAAAATCCGTCCAAATCCGCGGCCAAGAATTTACTTCCCTTTGAATTGTGGCGGACGCTTCTCCAGAAACGCCGAGGTCCCTTCCTTCTTATCTTCCGTGGCGCAGGAAACCGCGAACAGCACCGCCTCAAGATACAACCCCTCGGCCAAAGTCATCTCCATGCCTTTATTGACGGCCTCCATCGCATACTGCACGGCCAGCGGCGCGTTGGCGATAATCTTCGCGGCAATCGCCTCCGCGCGCGGAATCAACTCGGACGGCGCAGTGACTTCACTCACCAGCCCGATGCGATGCGCCTCCTGCGCCGTAATCAGCTCGCCCGTGAGTATGTGCTGCATGGCAAGTCCTTTCCCGACCAGCCGCGGCAGTCGCTGCGATCCACCGTAGCCAGGAATAATCCCCAGCTTCACTTCCGGCTGCCCCAACTTCGCGTTCTCGCTGGCGAGGCGCATGGTGCAAGCCATGGCAATCTCGCATCCGCCGCCCAGCGCGAATCCGTTAATGCAGGCGATCACCGGCTTGCCCAGATTTTCGATCAGGTTGAGAACGTTTTGTCCGCGATGCGTGTACTCCTTGCCGGTCACGGCATCTTGTTTCGCCAGTTCGCCGATGTCTGCCCCCGCGATGAAGGCCTTCTCGCCCGCGCCCGTAAATATCACTACGCGGATAGCGGCATCGGTCTTGATGTCGTGAAACGCCGCCCGCAGCTCCTCCATGGTAGCCATGTTGAGCGCGTTGAGCACCTTTGGCCGGTTGACAGTGACGTAGGCGATGGAGTTTTTCTTTTCGAGAAGAATGTTTTCAAAGTTCATAAATTTCAAATCCACCCCTTGTCATCCTGAGCGGGACATGGCGATGGGCGAAGCCAATCGGCATGCGGAGTCGAACCACCCCTTTCAGCCTGCACCGCGCCCTGAGCGCAACCGGGTTCCTCCCACGGCTTCAGCGTAACGCCGCTCGCGTACCCGCCGTTGTGCCAGCTGAAAGGGATCCCTCGACTGCGCAAGAACTTCGCTTCGCGAACTTCTCGCTTCGCTCGGGATGACAAAACGTTACAGCTTATTCGCCTTCGGATTCCCTGGGTCTGCATAATCATAAAACCCTTTGCCCGACTTCCGCCCGTACCAGCCCGCCATCACCAACCGCTTCAGCAGCGGAGGCGACGCAAACCGCCGCTCTTTGAACTCGTCATACATGACATGAGTGATGTAATAAGTCGTATCGAGGCCGACGAAATCGAGCAAAGTGAACGGACCCATCGGATATCCGCAGCCCAGCTTCATGGCGTTGTCGATATCTTCAATCGACCCCACGCCCTCTTCATACGCGCGAATGGCATCGAGCAGATACGGCACCAGCAGCCGGTTCACGATGAATCCTGTTTTGTCCGACGTGCGCACCGGAACCTTGCCCAGCTTCTTCCCGAACTCGTAAGCCGACTCGTAAACGTCGTCCACAGTGGCAATCGTCCGCACCACTTCCACCAGCTTCATCAGCGGCACCGGATTAAAAAAGTGCAGCCCGACAAACCGCTCCGGCCGCTTCACCGAAGTCAAAAGTTCGGTCACCGAAATCGAAGACGTGTTCGAGGCAAAGATCGCATCTTTCTTCACGATGCCATCAATCGACTCATACATCTTCTTCTTCTCTTCGACACTCTCGATGATGGCCTCAATCACAATGTCGCAATCCGCCAAGTCGGATTTGTTGGTCGTCCCCTTGAGTCGCGCGCGGATCGCATCTTTCTGCTGCGCCGTGATTCCGCCCTTCTCGACCGGCCGCTCGGCAAACTTCGCCAAAGATTTCTCAATCCCCGCAAACCCCTTGTCGAGGAACTTCTGCTCGACTTCGAGCACAGTGACATCGAATCCAGCCGTAGCGCAAACCTGCGCAATACCGGACCCCATCAGCCCGCAACCGAGCACACCGACCTTCTTAATTTCCATAAGAAATCCTCACAGCTTCGAATCCGCTTCAGCTCCGTCTGGTCTCCCTCTCATCGGCATGAAATGGGCACTCCAGCCGGTGTCGGGGCTCGTAGGCGCAGACGGGGAAGCGGCCGGGATGACCGCTCATTGACTCGGAAAGGTTTTTGAGCTCTTCTGCCAGTTTCTTCTTTCTCCGCAGTTGATCTTGCGGGCTCGTCGTCTGAGTCGCGTGAGTGAATACCGTATTCCGCAGCAATGGCCAATCGGCCCAACGGACAAACCAAGGTATGATTCCCTGTTAAATGCCCTTGGTTCGCCAGCTTCATTTGAGAGAGAGCAGTGTGACGGAACCAGCAGCTCTCAATTTTCTTGGCGTCCTTCTCGAGCGCCATGGAAAGGTGACGCACCGCGTGAGCTTCGCGACTTAATTTTTATCCTTCCAACCATTTCTTACTCTGCCTTGCATCTAGCTCATGCTCTCCACCACCATCGCGATGCCCTGCCCGCCGCCAATGCAGGCCGACGCCAGCCCGTACTTTTTCTTCCGCCGCCGCAATTCATAGAGCAGCGTAATCACCAGCCGCGTCCCGGTCGCGCCCAGCGGATGCCCCAGCGCAATCGCGCCACCATTCACGTTTACTTTTTCGCGATCTAGTCCCAACTCTTTTTCTACTGCCAGATACTGCGCCGCGAACGCCTCGTTCACTTCAATCAAATCGATGTAGTCTAAATTCAACCCGGCCTTCTGCAGCGCAATCTTCGTCGCCGGCACCGGACCGCGCCCCATCACGTTCGGCTCAACTCCGGCAATGCCCCAGCTTACGATTCTTCCGAGCGGCTCCATGTTCCGCTTGCGAACTTCCTCGAGCGACATCACAACCACCGCCGCGGCCCCGTCCACAATCCCGCTGGCATTCCCGGCCGTCACCATCCCGTTGCGGCCGAACGCCGGCTTCAACTTCGCCAGACCTTCCATTGTAGTTTGTGGACGCCGGTGATCATCTTCGGTCAGCGCATCGCCTGTCGGCTCGCCTTTCGAATTCCGCAGCGCCACGGGAACCAACTCTTCCTGAATGCGTCCTTCTTTATAAGCCGCATCGGCCCGCTGCTGCGAGCGCAGCGCAAAATCATCCTGCATCTCGCGTGTAATCCCTTGCTGCGAACCGTAAAGCTCTGCGGTATTCGCCATGTAAGATCCACAGTAAGTATCGAGCAGCGCCACCATCAGCGAATCTTCCAGCTTCCCGCCCGGAGCCAGGGTAAATCCGTCGCGCCCGCGAATCACAAACGGGGCCTGCGACATGGCCTCCATCCCGCCCGCCAGAACAATTTTCGCTTCATCGGTCTGAATCATCTGCGCTGCCGAAACGATCGCCTGCATCCCCGACCCGCACAGCCGGTTCACGGTCAGCGCCGGAGTCTCAATCGGCAGCCCGGCTCGCAACCCCACGTGCCGCGCGCCATATAGCGCGTCGCCCGAAGTCTGCTGCGCGTTGCCGAAAACCGCGTGGTCGAATTCCTTCGCGTCGATCCCGGAGCGCTCAATCGCTGCTTTGGCCGCAATCGCGCCCAACTCCTGCGCCGTGAAATCTTTCAACTTCCCGCAATAGCGGCCAAAGGGCGTGCGCGCCCCGCTGACAATGGCGATGTCTCCCGGCTTCAACATTGATTTTCCTGACGTCGATTGCGACGGAACTCTCGTGGAGGGGCGGACGTCCTCGTCCGCCCTGCCAGCAGCACGTGCCCATGGTGAGATTCGTAGCGCGATCCCCCGGACGAGGCGTCCGGGGCTCCACAATTCCTCACCCGCTCAACCTCGCAGATCTCGAACAGAAATCGAGCAGCCAAACTGGTTAGTTTAGCAGCGGCTGAAGGTGGTTGGCGAATGGTGGAGCGATTTCGCGATTTCACCACGGAGGCACGGGGATACGGAGAAACCGGAGAAACCAACACCATGCTATGGAGACACTGCCAACCGGAAATTGCGGTGAATTTCTATTCGCAGCAACTGCGGAAGGGTGAACGGCAATCGCGAAAACAAAATGTATTTGTTTTCTCCGGGACCCTGGGTCTCCGTGGGGGAGACGTCTTACGCCACCGCGCCCGCAGCCAGCGCCGCCGAGAGAGCCACCACTTTCCCCGGCCCCTGCACCAAGGACTGCGCCAGCGCGTGTTCCGCGCGGTTGATGACTTCGGTGACGATATCCACCGGATCGTATTCCTGCTTCACGACAGCTTCAGCCAGCCCCGCCGAAAAGTGCGCGAGGTGACCTTTCTCCGCTCCATTTTTCGCGGGCAATCGCACCTCAGAAACAATCTTGCGCAGCTTTTCCACCGCCAGAGTCGCTTCTTTGGTGGCCGTGTCCCCCAGGATGATCGCAATCGTGGTGGTGTCGTAGCGGAAGGCCAGGTCGTTCGATCGAATGTTCGCCGCAAACAGCTGGCCAATTTTTCCCAGCACGCTTTCGATTTCGGCCTCGCCGTATTCCTTCACCATGGCGGCGCTCCGGCCGAACTGCAACAGCAGCAGCGAAAGCGGAGCCGAGTTTTGAATCGCGCGCTTGCTCTCGGCCAGCAACAGGTCAATGTAGGACGCGCGCTTCAACAGTCCCGATTTTTCATCGGTCACCGAAAGATTTTTCACCAGCCGCCGCAGCCCGGCGTTGTTCAGCGCAATCACCATCTGGTCGGCCACCGTCTTCAGCACGACGACATCGGACGGTTGCCACACCCGCGGCCTGGAGTGCATCAGCATCAGCACGCCCACCGGCTCTTCGCCGTCGGTCAAAGGAATCGCCAGCAGCGAAACCGCTCCAAGTTCGGCGATCCACTTCTGCGCGGTTTGCAACTGGGGCGCTTTGGCCGCGTCCGGAGCGATCAACGCCTCCGGTCCGGGAGCCGATTCCTGCACGCAAACTATCAGTTTTGCCAGCGTCGATAGGCTCGCGGCCTTGTGCCCTTCCGCGCAAAATTCTTCCAGCGCGGTCGGCGGCAGGCCGGGCTTGGCCATCGCCACGACGCACCGCGTGGTTTCCCAGTGCCCGCCAATTTCTTTCACCGCGGTGGTGAGCACAGCTTTCGCCGTTCCCTGGTGATAGAGCTTGCGCGTAATTTCGGCGACCCGCGTAAAGCTGCGAACGTCCGCCGCCGGATCTGCAACCGGAGCCGCGGCAGGTGCAGCCGCAGGCGTGATGCCCGGCACGGGAGCTGGAGCTGGCGGCAAGGGCGCCGACCCCGCATAGCGCGGCGTGATTCCTGCGGCCAGATACAACCGCTGCAAATCTTCGTTGCGTTCTTCTTCGCGCGGAAACATTTCCTGAATGCGTTGCAATCGCTCCACCGCCTTGTTGCGCATGCCGTATTGCACAAGAATTTCCGCCTGCAACATCAAGTCCTGCAGCGTAGCGGCTCCCAGCGTCGGCGTTTCCTGGTGCGACGGTTCCTCTGCCGCTTTGGTCATCGGCGAAAAACGCGACGCGATCAGCTTGAAGCGGGCATCGTCCACTTTGCCCTTCAGCATGTCGAGCCGCTTCAAGTGACCCGCCTCATAGGGATCCACTTCCGCCGAGCGGTCCAGGCATTCCGCAGCCTTGGCATACTCGCCGGTGCTGCAGTAAAGATCAAACAATTTCAGCAGCGTCAGGCAATATTCGTTCTCGCGGTTCGACGCGTTATAAAGTTCGCTGAGGAACTCCAGCATCTGCGACGACGCGCGATGCCCTGCCGTAAGGTCCTGCATGATCGCGATGAACTGCCGCCGCTCGCCCCGCCGCCGCTGGAACTGTTCCAGCTTGCGAGCCAGCGCCACCGCCGCATCGTCCTGGTTGACGTCGAGAAATTGTCCAATCAGCGCGATCACCTGCTGCACCCGCGCCGGATTCTGCTCAAACATCTGCCAGACCAACGGCTCAGCCTCAGCGAATCGTCCCGCCGCCACCAGCGCTTCGGTGTAAACGTCCCGCAATTCGGGAGTAGTCTGGCCCGAGTTCACCTGCGGCTCGAGAATAAAGATTGCCGCTCCGGCCTGCCCCTGCGCGAGTTGGCTTTTGCCGTAAGCCAGCGCGATTCCCTGATCGGAAGAATCTTCCTGATAGGCGCGTTCATACCACGCGGAACTCTCGGCTCCGCTTTCCGCCGCCAGTTGCGCCACGCGATGGAACGCCGCCGCCGCCACTTTCCGGTTTCCCAGCTCCGAAGAAAGCTCCGCGAAGCGCTGGAAGTTCGCCATATTCTGCTCCAGCGCCACCACTCGCTCCAGCAGCGTAGCCGCATCTTTCTTATTGTCCAGCTTCATCAGATCGGCGAAGGCAGCCTCGTAGGTAACCACCGCCAGCTTCCGGTTGGACCCCTCCAGCAGCTGGCCAAAGCGATATTTCTGCTGCCAGGTCGGGCTTCCGTGGCGGGCCAGTTTCTTGTAGGTAAGGCTGGCGCGGGTGGCGTCGCCGGCGGAAACCTGCCGCTCAAACAAGTCTCCCAGCAGCTGCACCGCTTCTTTATTGCGGCTCAGCGACAGGCACAGATCGGCCGACAATTGCCGGACCACATCGTTCTCCGGATCGTCTTTCAGGACCAGCAGATACTCTTCCAGCGCCTCGGCGGTCTTCCCCTTTTGCAGGAGCTTCTCCGCACGCTCTACCCGCCGTGCAATCTCAACTCGGTCCGGTCGTCTGGTGGTTTCTGCCATGTGCGGATACTAGGTACCGTGCAAACGCCAACGTGTAAAAGATAACGTGCAACAGCCAACGGGTAACGGCCAACGGGCGGAGTAACCCTGCTCCGATTCTAGGAGCCGGCCCAGACCGCAGCAATGCGGGAACGCCCAGGCGCGATTACGAAGGTCACAACCTGCTCCCGGGAGGGGTCTACCCCAGCAAGATTTTTGTCATTCCGACCCGGAACGGAGCAAAGGGGAGGAATCTGCTGGCTGCCAGCGGCGCACTTCAACGAACGACGAGCGGACGATAGCGACGAACTCTGGTTCGACACAAACCAGCGTGCGCTGTGTGTGCGCCGTGCGGGAAAATGATCTGCATCGTTGATCATTCCGCTTGCTTGGCGGCGATAGGAAGGGAAATGTCAATTGACCAACCGAAAGCCCATCCCAATCCGTTCTCCACCTAGATAGCTGCTGATATATTTCCCATGACGCTTATCGACCTTGGTCCCCCTGGCGTAAAATGCTGCCGCGGAACCAAGTTCACGCGCAAAGTGTTTCAGGACCTCAAATACACTCTTCGGCATTGGGTCACCCGGCCGTGGCACACAGCATTCGCCATTGCCGCCCTCGCCATCGGCATTGGCGCGAATACGGGTGTGTTTAGCGTAGTCAACGCATTGCTGCTGCGCTCCCTTCCGTTTCGCGAGCCGGACCGCCTGGCTCTTCTGCATGAGTTCATTCCGCCCCACGATAGCGCGAAGCAGTTTCACGATTGGCGGCAGCACAGTGCCTATCTCGCCGATGCTGCGCTTGTTGAGGAATTCGACGCGAACCTGGGCAGTGTGAAGCAGGGCGAAACGCGCGTCGGGACCCGCGCCCACGTCGCCCAGACGTCGTGGAATTTCTTCTCGGTGCTGGGCACGCAGCCAGTGCTCGGAACGGGATTCGCCTCCGAGGAGGACGTCGACGGAACTGGCTGGGGATTGCCCGGACCAAACGCCGTGGCCGTGATCGGTTACGGACTCTGGCAACAGCTTTTCGCGGGCGACCCGAAAGTCCTGGGCTCGACGATTCGACTCGATGGAAATCTACTCACCCTGGTTGGCGTCGCGCCTCCGGGATTCGATTATCCGGGCAAGGCCGTTCTGTGGAAGCCGGCAGCCTTCAGCCCGGGCAACAACGGCTGGGGCGCCATTGCGCGGCTGAAACCGGACGTCTCATGGCCGCAGGCGCGGGCCGCGTTCGCCGTGGAGGCAGAGCGCCTGTCGCCGAACCGGGGAAGAGTCGACAATTTCAGCCCACGCCCGAGCATGTCTTCACTTCAGGACGGCCTTGCCGGCCCCGTGAAGAACGCTTCGTTGATGTTCATGGGCGCAGTCGTGCTGGTCCTGCTGATCGCGTGCACCAATGTTGCGAATCTCCTGCTAGCGCGCACCACCGATCGCGCCGCGGAGCTCTCCATACGCTCCGCCCTGGGCGCAAGCAGCGCTCGCCTGATGCGGCAGTTGCTCACCGAGTGCTTGCTTCTCTCGCTCGTTGCCACTCTGGCCGGGTTGCTGATCGCATTTTGGATTACGTCGTTCGCAGCCAAGATTGAGCCCCCTCCACTCGGCGCACAGTCCTATTCGATTCTGGACGGACACGTACTCGCCTTCACCCTGATGGTGTCTGTACTTACCACGTTGGCGCTGGGCGTCCTACCCTCGCTGGTCTTTCCTTCGCTCGTCTTTCCTTCGCTAAGTGCCGGCAGCATCCACGCTCTCGGTTCGCGGAGCTTCACCACCACCCGCGGCTCGCGGCTGATTCGCCAAAGCCTGGTAGCCGCGCAGGTCATGCTCACCATGATTCTTCTCGCGTCATCGCTGTGCCTGGGACGCGCGTTCGTCCACTTGATGCGAATCGACCGCGGCTATGACGTGCAGGCAGTCGCGACTGTAGCCGTCTCCCTGGACGGCACGAGCCACGCGATGGATCAGCGGCAGCTCCCTTATTTTGAGGAGGTGCTTGACCGCATCCGCAGGCTCCCCGGAGTTCGTTCCGCGAGTGAAACGGATTTCCTTCCGCTCTACGCCTCTGCGTTTGTCGGCGGTCCCTTCGGGTTGGATGGCCGTCCAGCCGCGCGCAATTCCACCCTGGTCCCGGTTTTGTCGGGATACTTCCAGACCATGGGCGGAGGGATTCTCTACGGCCGCGAATTCACCGAAGCCGAAGTCCGCTCCGGCGCCAAAGTCGCCGTCGTCAATGAACGATTCGCCGCCGGGTTTGGCGCGCCGCAGGACGCCGTCAATCATCAGCTCACGATCGAGGGCGATGATCCGCGAAAAATTGTTGGCGTGGTGAAGGGCATGAACTACGAAACCGACCCCACACTTGCAGACAGTAATCAGGTCTTTCTTCCGTCCGAAACTCCCGGCAGCTTCTTCTCCACGTTCGTCGTGCGTGTGGACGGCCGCGCGGAAGATCACCTCGCTGAAATCCGCGACACCATCCAGTCGGTGGACCCGCAAGTTCCTGTATTCGGCGCGAAAACCATGCAGCAACGGCTGGATGAAGTCTTCGCTGCCCCAAAGTTTTACCGAACCGCTGTTTGGATTTTCGCGGGATTCGCTGGGTTGCTGACCGTGATTGGCATCTACGGCATCGTTTCCTACGCCGTCGTCCAAAGAACTCAGGAAATGGGCGTGCGCATGGCTCTCGGAACCACTCCTGTGCGCCTGCGGGGCATGCTGTTGCGCCAAGGCTTGCTGATGGTCGCAGCCGGAGCCCTCCCCGGAATCGCCGGAGCCCAACTCACCGGACGATTTCTGGAGAGTTTGATGGATGGCGCGAAACCGATCGGCCTGGCAGCGTCCAGTGGCGTAGTCTTGTTCTTCGCTCTGGTAGCGTCGGCGAGCATCTGGTCCGCCACCCGCCGCATCGCCAGTCTCGACATCATGGCCATCCTGCGCAGCGAGTAGCCCCGAACCTGCCCCACCGAGCCGGCACTCTTTGCCGATGGCGAGAGTATTTCAGCAAGGAGAGGCGCGCCGGATATCGAGCCCTGGCAGGCTACCCCGCAGGTCGTCACCAGGAACCCAGCGCCACTATTCCCAGAAAACCGTCGCCGGTCAGAACAGGTTGAGGGTGCCGGTCAAGCCGAAGAAGGCGCCGAGTCCGGCTTTTAGCCCCCATTTGTGGCCGTTGTCGGAACTGGGAGGATCGGCTTCAAAAACGGGACCGAATTGTGTGGTTGCCTGGATGGTGCCGGCCTTATCCAGGTTGAGGTTCGTTACACCGAAAATAGAGAGCTGCCCGGATCCTCCGCGATTGCTGAGACTCTTGATTAAGGCCAACTGCGACTGCACCGACCAGTTGAACCGCCCCACGGAACCCGGCATGTTGGCCAGGTTCAAAATGCCGAGGAGTCCGAAGTCGGTCTTGCTGCCAGTGGGACCCACGCCGGGACCGCGGTTGGAGAGGATGGTGGGCCCGAACTGGAACTCCGGGTGAAAAATGTCCTTGTCTTTCTTCTTGAGCAGGACCGCGACAACCTGTAGCGCGTGCGAAACCGTGACGCCGCCACCGGTGAGCGGGAACATGCCCTGCTCTCCGGCCTGAACCTGAATGTTATCAAGCGTCAACTTCGGTGCAGGGATGGCTTTCGGGGATGGGGGCGGGAACATGCCGGGAAAGCTGGGAAACGTTGGCGGCTTAAGCTTCAGCTCCGGAGCAGCCAGAACGTTCACCGTTAGTTGCACCGTTTCGTTGAGCGCTTTCCACGTGTGCTGCCCGACGACACCGTCTTTGAAATACTTGGTATTGGCATCGATCTTGTTGATCTCCTGGAATCTCTTCACCTTCTCCTCGGTGCGGGGACCGAACTCGTCCGCACCCGCACCTTCGACCGGAAGCTGATCGTCCGGCGGTCCTAAGTGGTAGTTCAACAAGGCATGGAGAAGAAGAACGTCCGCTCCCTTCGTGGGCCGGCGAAGCGTCCTCGCGGTCGCGATATCGATGGGTCGCAGGATCGAAGACATAGGCACCTCCAGGACGGCCAGTCCGTGGTCCATCGAATGGTGAAGGGGCGAGGCCGGACGTTTCTTTGCCGGGAATTATAGACCCGCACTGAGCCTCAAATCTCCTCCAACGCACCAACTTTTGCGAGCCCACATTTTTTGCTATGGTGCTCCATGCCCTCGCAGCCGGCTTCGCCACGGATTCACGAAGCCCCACAAATTCACGCGCCTCAAACCCACGAAGAAGGACTCCGCCACCAGCTCACCTCCGGGCAAATGGCCATGATCGCCGTCGGCGGCTCCATCGGTACCGGCCTGCTGCTCGGCTCCGGCGCCGCCATGGAGATCGCCGGTCCCGCCGCCATCCTCAGTTTTCTGGCCGCCGCCTGCATCAGCTTCACCGTGGCCATGGCCCTCGGCGAACTGGCCTGCGCTCATCCCGCCGCCGGCTCGTTCGGCGTTTATGGCAGCCTCTACCTCGGCCCCTTCGCCGGTTTCATCGCCCGCGCCGGCTACTGGATTGGAATGGCCCTCAACATTGGCGCGGAGATGATCGCCGCGGCCACCTACATGTCGTACTGGTTCCCGTCCGTGCGCGCCTATATCTGGATTCTGCTTTTCTCTGCCTTGCTGCTCACGGTCAACTTGCGCAGCATCGCTTCCTACGGCCGCTTCGAGTTCTGGCTCTCCATGGTCAAGGTCGTCACCCTCGCGGCCTTCATTGTGATCGGCGCTCTTCTATTGTTCAGCGGCCATGTCGCCCCCCAGTACCGCTCCCACGGCGGATTGCTTCCCAACGGCGCGCTTTCCCCGCTCATCGCCATGACCTTCGCCATCTACAGTTTCGGTGGCGTCGAGATGGTCGCGGTTACCACCGGCGAATCACGCTCCTCGAAAAACACTCCCCGCGCCGTCTGGCTCACCTTTCTTATATTGACGTTCGTCTATCTTGGCGCCATCATCATTCTGCTCGGAGTCATGCCCTGGAATCACGCTGGAGTCACCGAAAGCCCGTTCGTCAGCGTCTTCCGCATCGCCAAAATACCCCGCGCCCCCGGCCTGATGAATTTCGTGGTGCTCTCCGCCGCACTCTCCGGAGCCAACGCCGCACTCTACGTCGGCTCTCGCATGCTGTTCTCTCTATCCCGCACCGGATGGGCCCCCACCAGCCTCGGCCGCGTGAGCCACTCCGGCTCGCCGCAGTTCGCCGTTGTTGTTTCCTCCTTCGGAATCCTTGTCGCGCTGGCGCTGGCGCTCTGGGCCCCGCAAAACGCTTTTCGATATCTGATCGGTGCCGCTTTTACCGGGATGATCCTGGCCTGGCTGGTTTCCCTCGCCGCCCACATCCGCTTTCGCCGCCGCCAATCCCCGCAACAACTCGCCGCCCTGCCCCTGCGTTCCCCGCTCGGCCGATGGGGATCCCTGCTGGGCTTCGTCCTGGTAACGATCGCCACCATCCAAACCTGGCTCTCCCCCATCGTCAACCTGTGGAGCGGCCTCGCATGCCTGTCTGTTCTGGTCGCCGCCTATGCCTTGCTAAAACCGTCGGAGAAGACACAGTCTTAAAGATTGGGGCAATCTCGACCGGGTGCCCCACTTCTCGCGTCCTTGGCGAGAAGGGGGGCTTTTTCCCTCCAAGACCGCAGCCTCCGGAAACACCCTAAAAATAGCCGCTTTCGCGCGATTTTCCTGTCGAAAAAACCACCTTTCGGCGCTACAATGGTGGGCGCTGAAGAGTCCGAAACGCCGCCCGTTGGCGTGGCCGTCACCAGAGACTCGCAGCATCAAAAGACGTTCCCAGGTTCGATGTTTCACTTGATATCCCCGGCTTTCTCGCCATGTGCCGCCATCGGCTTCGAGAAACCTCCGATTTCCCATCTGGTTCCGTGAAGGAGAAGTTATGAAGAATCGCCTGTTCGTCGCCCTGCTCTTCTCGACAGCCCTTGCGCTTCCCGCACTCGCGCAGCAAGCCAGCTCAACCAGCACGCAGACCCCAGCCGCCGCGCAAACCGATCCGCAGTCGGCGACCACGCCGGTTCTGGAGCCGCTGTCGTCTCCTAAAGCTCCCGACTTCTGGGACGGCGATGAGCCCGGCTTGGCTTCGCTCCTGCTGCACCCGTTTGCCACCAAGGAGTACGTCCGGCGCCATGTGCAGCCCATCCGCGACCGCATCGAAGAACTGGATGAGATCACCGCTTCCAACCAGAAAATGATCCACGATATCGACGCCCGCGCCCAGCACGGTCTCCAGTTGGCTTCGGAAAAAGTCAGCCTGGCCGGTGAGCATGCCGCCGACGCCGCCAACAAGGCTCAGGCTGCCCAACAAACCGCGGCCACGCTCAACACTCGCATCTCGGGGGACGAAACTGAAGTCCGCAACCTCGATCAGTACAAGTCCGGCGCGCAGACCGAGCTGCATTTCCGTCCCGGCCAGACCGCGTTGAGCAAGCAGGCCAAGGACGCGCTCGACCAGGTCGCCGCCCAACTCAAAGGCCAGCACGGCTACATCCTCGAAGTGCAGGGATTCTCTGCCGGTCGCGGCCAGGCGGCCATCGCCAACTCCCGCAAAATGGCGGACGCCGTAGTCCGTTACCTGGTGCAGAACCAGGAAATCCCGGCCTACCGCATGTACGTTCTCGGCCTGGGCAACCCCTCCGCAGAGCGCATGAGCGGTACCCGCGTAGAAGTAAGCATCATGAAGAACGACTTGGCGCAGACCGCCCAGCAGTAGAACGCCTAGCAGAGTAAGCGGGGCTCTTCGCTGAACGGCCCTCATGTCCTTGTCATGTTGAGTGTAGCCGGGAAGATCGCGACGCGATCCTCCCGGCGTAGTCGAAGCATCCCTACCCCACCACGAATGTTTCCGCCCGAGACAGAACCGTTGAAAGCAGCGGCGGAAACAATGATCGCGACCAGACACCCACCCGGTAAACTGCCAAATATCCCTAAAAAGCTGGTAGTGGTGCTGTTTCAGACTGCACCGCTCCCCACCGAAGGCGCCGGTTTGACGATCCACGCTCTCCGCCCCTAACATAGGCGCGAGTCTAACGTCCCCATGACACGGCCGCCCATGACTACGATCCCTACAAATGTCCCGCGCATCTCCCTTTTCTCCCTCGCCAGTCTGGCCCTACTCGCGGTTTTCGTCCCCGTCCTAACTCATGCCCAGGACGCGACCGCCCGAATCACCGGCACGGTCACCGATTCCACCGGAGCCGTGATCCCAGAAGTGCAGGTCACCGTCACCAATACCGCGACCCAGATCGCCCGCGGCGCCACCACCGACCACGACGGCTTCTATCAGGTGCTGGCCTTGCCCATTGGGAATTACAAGGTCACCGCAACCCGCAACGGCTTTCGTACCGTGGTGAGCACGGAATACAAGCTCCTGATCAATCAAGCGTTGCGCGTCGACTTCAAGATGCAAGTCGGCACCGCCAGCGAAAAAGTAGACGTGGGCGCTGAAGCCGCGCCGGTAGAAACCGTCAGCGCCACGTTGGGACAATCCGTAACCGGCCGCACGCTCGTCAATATGCCGCTGAACGGCCGCGACACTCTCGACCTCGCCCTGCTTCAGCCCGGAGTCACCGAGAGCAACGACGACAACGGCGGGGCCGGCAACTATAGCATCGCCGGCGGACGCACCGATTCCATCACTTACCTGCTCGACGGCGGCCTCAACAACGATCTCCTCGACAACAGCAATCTGCTCGATCCCAACCCCGACGCCATCGCCGAATTCCGCCTGCTCACGAGCAACTACACCGCCGAATATGGCCGCAACGGCGGAGGGATTATCAGCGAAGTCATCAAATCCGGGAGCAACCAGATCCATGGCAGCGCCTTCGAGTTCTTCCGCAACCGCGTACTCGACGCCAACGATTTCTTCAACATTCCGCAGGGTATTCCGCGGCTCGATCTCAAGCGCAACCAGTACGGCGGCACCCTGGGCGGCCCCATTCGCAAAGATAAGGCCTTTTTCTTTGTCGCCTATCAGGGCCAAAAACAGATTCAGGCGGTACCCGACATCGACATCCCCGTCTACACGCCGAATGAACTGACGGGAGATTTCTCTCAGGCGGTCCCGCAGGGAGGGGTGACCAACGGTGGTGTCAAGTGTACGAGCGCCAACGGATGTGCAGATCCCTTGGTCGCCTCGTTTCTGTCACAGAACACGTCCTTCGCGCTGGGCAACCCGCTCAACGCGATGATCAACCCCGCCAAGATCGATCCCGTCGCCCAGAACTACATCAGCGCTAACCTGGTCACCACGTCCCCGAGCAGCCAGACATTTTGCAACTCCAATCAAATCTGCACTGGCCTGTACTCCACTTCCCTGGAGCAAACCAACAACGCGGACGAAGTGACCAGCAAATTCGACTTCAACCTGACCCCAAAAGACAAAATCTCGGCCACCATCGGATGGAATCGCACCCTGTTCCTGAATCCGTTTCCCTACGCCACCGTCCCCGGATTTCCCAGCCAGACCACCGCCAATTACTACTTCACCAACCTTGCCTATACCCGCATCTTTTCACCAACTCTGTTGAACGAGTTTCACTTTCTGACCCATCGCAGCAACTATCTGCAGGACGCGGTGACCAAGAATTTGCCCACCGGGCCCAGCCTGGGCGTTGGCATTACTCCCGACCTGGCCACTGGCCCCACGAACATTTTTTTCGATACCGGCTACCAGTTCGGTCCGAGCGAAAACGGTCCCACGCGGTTCGTAGAAAATACTTTTTCCTGGACGGATGCGCTCTCCTGGACGAAGGGAAAGAACAACTGGAAATTCGGCGCCGGATTCTCGCCTTATCAGGAAAACCTGTCCTACAACTACTACTCCAATGGAGAATTTGATTTCTATTCCGACGGTGGTTCAGTCGCTTCCGGGAACCCTTACGCCGATTTTCTTCTGGGAGGCGCGTCTGCCTATTTCCAGGGACCGCTGGCCGCTTCTAACATTCGCAGCAAGAGCACGTACGTATTCGCCCAGGACGAGTTGCATGCCACCAAGAAGCTGGTCCTCACGTTTGGTCTGCGCTACGAATATAACCAGCCCAAATACGATACCGAAGGACGCAGCTTTTCGGTGATCCCGGGATTGCAGTCGCAACGTTTTGCGAACGCTCCGCCAGGCTTGGTGTTTCCCGGTGATCCCGGCGCTCCCACCGGACTCAACTTTCCCGACAAGAAAAACTTCGCGCCACGCTTCGGCTTTGCCTGGGACCCAACGGGAAGTGGCAAGACCAGCCTGCGCGGCGGTGTCGGGCTTTTCTACGACATCCTGAAAGGTGAAGATAACCTGCAATTCAATGGCGAAGTTCCGTTTTATGCCGAGCCGGGTCTGTTCTTCAACAGCATTGGGAATGGGCCCCCAGGCTATCTCAGCCAGCCGTATCAAAATGCGTGCAATTATGACGCCAACGGTAACTGTGTAAGTCTGGGCGTGCCCAACCCATTTCCCTCCACACCGCCCGCCTCCAACGTCAGTTTCGGGCAGTTTCTACCCATCAACAGCAGCGGTGCCGTCTTCGTGGTCGACCCGCACCTCCGCACTCCTTATGTCTACCAATACAACCTGAGTTTGCAGCGCAACCTGTTCGCCGACACCGTGCTCGAAGCAAACTATGTGGGCAGTTCCGGACGTGGATTGACCTCCCTTCGAGACATCAACCCCACGGTGCTGGGCACCACGAGTCGTACCCTCGACAGCATTTGTTCCGGCTGCTACGGCCAGCTACCGGAATTCCAGAACGTATCGAACGCCAACTATAACGCGCTCGAGGCCAGCCTCACCCGCCAGCCCAAGAGTTCCAGGCTGGGTGTGGCCTATTACACGTTCGCCTACACCTGGGGCCACAACATGGATAACGCTTCCGGCTTCGAACAACGCAACGACGCCGTGCCCGCGTACAGCCCCCACCTCTTCTACGGCTCCGGTGACAGCGATGTCCGCGAGCGCCTCAGCTTCAGCGGCGGCTGGGATTTGCCCTTCGATCGCGCCTGGGCCGCGGGGCCAAAGCGACTGACCAAAGGCTGGAGCGTCTATCCCATCGTGACCTGGCGCACCGGATTCCCGTTTGATATCCCCGCGGGCCTTGGAGACACCAGTGATCCAACGAACTTCGGAACCTCGGGCGCTGGAGATCCCGCTCTTTCCCGGGCCGCCGTCGTCGCACCCATTCGCACCTTCGATCCCAGAAAGTTAACCACGATCATCCCGACCATCTACGGCAGTGCGCCCAACAGCAACCCGAACCTGCCACCCGTTTGCCAAGTCACGACCGGACAGCCCGTCACCGGCCATTTCATTTTCGATCCCAACAGTTTTTCCAACATTCCCCTCGAGAACAACGCCTATTACCAGGGCGGCAACCCGTGTTTCCCGGAGCTCGATCCCGTAAATAATCCCGCCGACCGCACCTATGGTTTCGGCCGCAACGTGCTTCGCGGACCGCACCTCACAAACTTCGACGTAGCCCTGGCCAAGACCACCGCTTTTACCGAGCACGTAAGCCTGGAGTTGCGCCTGGAATTTTTCAACGCCCTGAATCATCCCGAGTTCGCGCAGCCCACCACCCTCGACGGCGCCACCAACATCAACGGTTCCACCTTCGGCCAGATCACGACGACGGGAAGCTTCCGCGGCCCCACCCCCCGCATCGGACAGCTGGCGGCGAGGCTGACCTTCTAGATAGGGAAGGCATCGGCGCGAACAGGGTCGTTCGTTAGGCGAGCGTCCGTTCTCGGCAATCGACGCCAGCCCGCCTCCTCCCAACCGTGCAACTTTCGAGCTGGAACCAGAGTCTAAACCAAGATAGGATCAAAGTTGGGTTCGCCCTCCCGGGCAGCCCGCTGGATGGTGGAGGTTACTGACATGAGGAAACCCACCTTTCTCAACGCTCTTCTTGCCACGATCGCTTCGCTCTCCCTGGCTTGTGTCCCAACCCCCGCTTTTGCCCAGCATGGTGGTGGCGGAGGCCACGGCGGTGGAGGCGGCGGCGGTTCTCACGGAGGCGGTGGTGGCGGCGGCTTTCATGGCGGCGCTGGCTCCTATGGCGGCGGCTATCATGGTAGTGGCTCCCTCGGCGGCTACGGAGGACGAGGCGGCTCCTACGGCGGCATGCGCGGAGCATCAACGCCGGGACGCAGTTCCTCCCCATCGAGACCTTGGTCCTTCGAGGGCCGAGGAGCTTCCCATGAGACCTCGCCGGGCTGGCATTCGTTCGGGTCAAGCAACCGTGCGGGCACAGTCGGAAGATCGTCCAGTGGAGCCAGGGGAAGATCGGGCAGTGGAACCGCGGCTGGAAGTTCAAATGGAAGATCAGCCGGCGGAACCGCGGCAGCCCACACGACGATTGCTGACGGGCAGTTCCATTCCTTCGGAGGCGCCCGCGGCGGGATTGGATCGGGTGCGGGATCGGCATCGGCCTCAAACGCGCGTACTGCGCCGAGTGCCAGTGTCAACCGCGGTGATGCGAGATTCGGCAACTGGGGTGGACGCGGAGGCTTCGGCTTTCGTGGAGGCTATGGCTGGGGCTGCTGCGGTTGGGGGCTAGGCTGGGGTTGGGGCTTCGGCTGGGGCTGGGGTTTCGGCTGGGGCTGGGACCCCTTCTGGTACTGGCCGCCGTACTGGTACAGCCCATGGTTGGGCTATGACTATTCTCCGGCCTACATTTACCCCAACCCGGACGGCCCAGATGCCGACGGGCAGTCGGCCGAGTAGAGCTGATCCGCAGGCGAGTCCGGCGCACGGCGCTTAGCGCGCAAATGGTCGCTGGCCATCGTTCGCTGCAGCCGGCAGAAGGTTCGCCAACAAAAAAAATGGCGCCGGAAAATTCCTGGCGCCATCGAGTGCCATACGACTCGCGAGATGCGGTCAAGCGAGAAGAAAAAACTTGTTTGCGTTCTTGGCTGAGAGCTGAAGCTGATCGCTGAAAGCCAGAAGCCTTATTTGCTCTCCGCTACCGACGGGCTGGGCCCAGTCCCAAAGTCGCGGCGATTATTAGCCGCGGTCCTCGCAGCCCGCGCGGCCGGTTGCGCCGCCGCCGCTGCGCCGTAGCGTTCCAGCAGCACCGGAGCCATCGTGTTCTCGGCTTCTTTCACGAACATCATCTTGCCCTCGGAAGCCATATCGATGCGCACGAAATCCCCCAGCTTCACCTGACCCGTCGCCACCAGATTGGCCAGCGGAAACACCAAGTTCCGTTCAATCGCGCGCTTCAGGTGCCGTGCTCCATACCGCGGATCGGTGCCTTCCTTCAACAAATATTCTTTTACTTTCGCCGTGCAATTAAAAACAAACTGGTTCGCGCCCGCCGCCATCAGCACGCGCTGTTGCACCATCCCCAGCTCGATATCGAGAATCTGCGAAAGATGCTCGTCCCGCAGGGTCTTGAACACCACCGTCTTGTCGATGCGGTTCATGAACTCCGGCGTAAATTTGCGCCGCGCCGCTTCCACCGCCGTGCGCTGAATCTTGTCGTCGAACGACTCGTCGACTTCCACCACTTTGGGAGCAAACCCCAGTCCGCCTTCCACCAGGTTGGTCATCTCTCCCGCGCCCAAATTCGAGGTCAGGATAATGATGCATTGCGACAAATCCACGCGCCGGTTATCGCCCAGTGTCAGCGTGGCCTTGTCCAGAATTCCGAGCAGCAGCTGCCACAGAGAGTCGCTGGCCTTTTCAATTTCATCGAACAGCAGGATCGAAAGTTTTAGCTTCTCCGTGTACCACTGGTTCAACGCCTCCTGCGTCAGCAGCGGATGGGTCTCGCGATGCCCCAAATATCCCGGAGGCGAACCGATCAGTTTCGCAATCTCGTGCGAGTGCTGGAACTCGGCGCAGTCAATCTTGATGCACGCCCGGGCGTCCCCGAACAACGACTCGGCCATGGCCTCGACCACGCGTGTCTTGCCCGATCCCGTCGGCCCCAGAAACAGCAAATTCCCCACCGGACGCCCGGGCGCATTCAGCCCCGCCAGAAACATCTGGTAGATCTGGACCACTTTTTCAACCGCCTGCTCCTGACCGACAATCCGGCGGCGTAGAGCGGATTCAAATTCTCCCGCATCGCTGCTGCGGCGGTTCGGATCCAGCACTGTGGCAAGATTCGTTCTCATAGGGTCGTCGCCCGCATCACCGGACGTTGTTCCTTTCAGTTACCAGTCTTCTTACCAGTTCTTTCGGTTCTTTACCACGTTTTTCCGGAAGGGTTGGGCCTTTTCACCGTTTTCGCCCGGCACTCTCCGGACCCAGCTTATAGAACCTGAGAAGCTTCCCCACATACGGCCGTCGTCAATCCCGCCGCGCGCCTGCGCGACTAGGAATAAGCAAGCGGTTCGCCACCGGCCCCCGCGAATCGACCCAATCTGGAACCCCTGTGTCTATTTGGACTTAGCGTCGATTGAAAGGGGTTCCCCACCCCCCCGCCCAAAACTGCGCAGCCCCAAAGAGAAATACTTTGCACCATCAAGGAAGAAACCAGTAACGCCACCAAACGACTCATGGAGCGACGGCCGCACGACTCATGTGGCGACCGGCGCCTCGCCCGTCCCGCCAGCGCAGCGAGGCGGAACCTCCAGATCGAGGGTGGAGCACGAAACCCGGCGAGGGTGCCCCATCTTTTTGCCGCGCCCTTTGCGGCAAAGGTGGGGGACCCAACCACCAAATCAACCGCCTCAATCCCCTCAACCCTAACCATCCTCCAGCTCAAACGAACCCCGCCTAGATTCCAGCGAGAGGGCACCAAGGAATCGGTTGTCCCTTTTCTCGGCAAGAACATCTAACGACCCAGCCGAACATAGGAAGTCAATCGGCTCTGGCCAGCCGTAACTAGCAGGCTCCGCAAGCCCACGCTAGTATCAACAATCAGGAAGTCTTTGCGGGGAGGAACCTTGGGCCGCTCATCTGTTCTCACAATCACTGCAGCCTCATGCATTCTTTTCGGTTCAGCGGCCTGGCAGCTGAACTCGCACTCATCATCAGCTCAAGCGGCCCAGCCGCAGACGCAGCCCCAAACCGCGCAGCCCGCCGTCGCCACTGCAGCGCCGGCCGGACAATCCACGCAAGCCCCACAGCTTCACCCCGTAAGCGCCACAATCCCGCCGACAACCAAGTCAGCCACCATTCCCGCGCTGCAGCCCAACGCCGCGCCCGGCACCGAAATCTACACCGCGAAGCGTGGAGAAGCCATCCCCGCCGTGGCCCGCCGCTATCTCAGCAAAACATCGTACTTAACGTCGTCCCAGCTCGCCGACGCCATCCGCGCCGCGAATCATAAATCCGACGCCAGCAACATTCTGAAAGCCAACGAACAAGTCATCATCCCGGGAATCCTCGCCGCGCCCATCACCGAGAAGACCATCCCCGTTCCCAAAGATTTTGAAGTCCGCGCCATCTACCTCACCGGTGTGATGGCCGCCAGCGATCACGGACTCCGCATCATCCGCCACTGGCGGGAAGTCGGCGGCAACGCCGTAGTTTTCGACATCAAAGATTCCGACGGGAGCGTCAACATTCCCTTCGAGCACCCGCTGCTCGGTCAGCACAAAGTTTATATTCACGACGTTCCCAAGCTCGTCCGCTTCCTGCACCAGCAAAACATGCACGCCATCGCCCGCATCGCCATCTTCCGCGACGAACGCATGGTGGTCGAGCATCCCGACCTCGCCGTCCACTCCCGCAAAACCGGACAACCTTGGCGCGAGAACGGCAAGCTGGTCTGGACCGACCCCTCGAACTCCCAGGTGCAGGACTACAACATCGCCCTGGCCAAACACGTAGCCCAACTCGGCGCCGACGAAATCCAGTTCGACTACGTAAGATTCCCCGCCGAAGGCGACCAAAAAGACGCCGCCTTCGTCTTCCAAAAAGACCAACCTGTAGAGAATCAACCGGAAAACAGTTCCTTAGCGAAAATGGAAACGCCGGAACCGCAGAACTCCAGTCCCGCAGGGACGGCAGATAATAGCCCGGGGCGTAAGCCCCGGGTAGACGGGGAAAAAGGGAAGAAGTCCCGTAGGGACGGCACGAGCACGACCGGCAAACCCGTCCCTCCGCGCGGCCCCCAACGCACCGACGTAATCACCGCCTTCCTAAAAAAGGCCTATGCCGAAATCCACCCCACCGGTGCATTGCTCAGCCTCGACGTCTTCGGAGTCATGGCGTGGCAGCGCCAGGTCGACCTCGCCCACACCGGACAGGACATCGTCGGCATGGCTCACTACTGCGACGTGCTCAGCCCTATGATTTACCCCAGCCATTTCTTCGGCATGGACAACATCGACCACCCCGGCGACGCTCCCGAGCACTTCATCGGCGAATCCATGGCCCGCTTCGAACTCATCACCCATCCCAACGGAGACCTCTCCAGCGGCGTGGTGATCCGCCCCTGGCTGCAAGCCTTTCGCTGGCGCACCAAAACCTACTCGCCCGAATACATCAAGATTCAGGTAGAAACCGCCCGCGCCAAAGGCGGCATCGGATTCCTCTTCTGGAACGCCGCCAACGACTACAGCAAGCCCTACGAAGCCATGCCCGAAATGAAAGCCGAAGATTCCAAGGAAGTGCAGAAAGAAGGCTCGAAAGGCAAAACCAAGTTCTTCCGCGGCGACGAACTCCCAGCCGTAACCATGAAAGCCAGCCTGACTCCAGCGCAATAATCAGTTCGCACTTCGTAGTTTGCAATGGTCGACTCTCAAGGTCGTGTCCCGGAAAAACTAGCGCGCATACCGTTCTGTTACCAAATCCGAACACGGTGCCGTCCCGGCGCTTTTGTGGGCTTTTGTGATTGACAACGCTTAAGCAAGGCGCCATTATTCCGGCGTTTCATGACGCCTTTAGCCTGGCTTTCTGACCACACTTGCTGCCGGTATTTCGGCAATCGCGCCTAAGTCCATCATGGGGATGCGTTTGCCGGGTTGACGCTTTTGCCGCTTTTCCACAGATATTCCTTCAGGAACACTTTCACCAATCGACGATGTGTTTCTTCAGGAACATTTCGCCGACTTGGTGTGGCTAGAAGCTTAAGAGCTGAGAAGCTGGAAGCTGAGAACTAGCCCCTAGCCCCTGACAACTGCCTTCGAACCCTCGGCTATAATGTTTACAAGGAGTCCGCATGGCAATCCAGAAGACTGACAAGATCTGGCACAACGGCAAGCTCATCAACTGGGACGACGCCACCATCCATGTGATGTCGCACGTCATCCACTATGGCTCGTCGGTATTTGAGGGCATACGCTGCTACGAGCTGCCCACCGGGCCGGCGATTTTCCGCGCCCAGGAACACATTCAGCGGCTGCTCGATTCGGCCAAGGTCTACCGCATCGACGTGGACTTCACCCGCGAGCAGATCATCAAGGGCATGCTCGAAACCGTAGCCCACAACGGCGCGTGGCCCTGCTACGTGCGCCCCATCATTCTTCGGGGATACGGCGAGGCCGGCGTGAACCCGTTCAATTCGCCGACCGAGGTTTACATCATCAACTATCCGTGGGGAAAATATCTGGGCGGCGAGACCGATGGCTGCGACGTTTGCGTCTCTTCCTGGACGCGCCTGGCTCCGAACACCCTGCCCGCGATGGCCAAGGCCGGCGCCAATTACATGAACTCGCAGCTCATCAAGATGGAAGCCATCGTCAACGGCTACGTCGAAGGCATCGCGCTCGACATCAACGGATATGTCAGCGAAGGTTCCGGGGAAAACATTTTTCTGGTGCATCGCGACAAGCTGATCACCGCGCCGCTGGGTAACTCCGTGCTCCCTGGGATCACGCGCGACTCCGTGTTGCAGGTCGCGCGCGACCTGAACATTCCCATCGTCGAGCAGATGATTCCGCGCGAAATGCTTTACATCGCCGACGAGGCTTTCTTCACCGGCACCGCCGCGGAAGTCACGCCGATTCGTTCCGTCGACAAGATCAACGTCGGCAAGGGCGTGATGGGCCCGATCACCAAGGTGCTGCAAAAAGAGTTCTACGCCATCGTGCGCGGAGAAAAATCCGACCGCCACGGCTGGCTCACGCCGGTTCCGGTGCGCAGCAAGCAGCCGGTCGGCGTATAATTCGCTGGCAATGTAACAACCCGATCTTGAGCAGGCTAGGGGCGCTTACCGCGCCCCTTTCGGCTTCTTGAATGCAAAAAACATAACACCATTACAGGAGGTAAGAATGTCACAGGATATGAGTCCGGAATTCGCCCTCGGCTATTGCGCCATGATGCTTGACGGCATCACGCGTGAGGCGGAGATCACCAAGAAGGTAATCGCAGCCGTACCCGACGCAGCCTCCAGCTACAAGCCTGATCCTAAAGCGCGCACTGCGAAAGAACTGGCGTGGCATCTCGCCAATAGTGACGTTCAGTTTCTGGATGGAATTGCCGGGCTGAATTTCAAGATGGAGTCGCCGGAGCATCCGCCGCAGACCTCGGCCGAAGTCGTGGCGTGGTATGACGATAGGATCAAGCGGGGCGTGGCCAGCATCGCAGCGATGACGCCGGAGCAGCTGCTGACGCCGGTCAATTTCTATGGTGTGTTCAACTTGCCGGCGGTGCTCTACCTGGGCTTCCAGAGCAGCCACAGCATTCATCATCGCGGCGAGCTGGCGACCTACCTGCGGCCCATGGGATCGAAAGTGCCGTCGATTTATGGCGGCAGCTACGACGAACCGTTCCAGGCACCGGCCGCAGCCGAGAACGCTGCGTAGAGTCATCCATTACCGTTAAACAAAAGCCGCCCACCGAGGGCGGCTTTTACTTTTTTGCGGGAGCCCAGGCTCCCGGGGCCTGAGCCCAGCAGCGCGATCACCAGCGCGGCAGCCGAGCTTCGGAGGCGTTCTTGGGAGGGAACGTGGGCGGCGGCGGCTCGCGCAGGCAGCCGGCAGGGTAGGCGTTGAGTTCGGAGACCGCGCAAAAGCGTGGCTCCAAACTGGAGCTGACTGACAAAAGCTCCACTTCTCGCAAAGGACGCGAGAAATGGGCCACCCGAGCGTTCCGTTGCGCTGCGGTGGATGGTGGCGGGCCGACGTAAGGTCCCTCACCGGCTCTCGACCCCGTTCCGGAGGACAAACGGAAAACGGGCGCAAACTTAAGGCTATGTCCAGACGCTAATCGGAGGCAGTTACCTAGGTCATCTTGGGGAAGGTGACGATTCGGTTCATCATACTGAAGAGCTCTCACGGAAACTCTTCGATGAATATTGATGACCTGCTGCGGATTGCGACAGAACGGAAAGCCTCGGACTTGCATTTGAAGGTAGGCAACTACCCGCATCTGCGCATTGACGGCGAACTGGTGCCGTTGACCGACCAGCCGCGCATCAGCGCGGAA
>Ga0209006_10000777_pt1 | contig 29423 bp, 28 predicted proteins | sample JacPin_JW_Ref_O2_FD_188567 | JGI IMG/M metagenome (GOLD analysis project Ga0209006, IMG submission 188567) | Forest soil microbial communities from Algoma, Ontario, Canada - Jack Pine, Ontario site 1_JW_Ref_O2 (SPAdes) (version 2) | ecosystem: Environmental > Terrestrial > Soil > Boreal...
ACCGGTCGCTGGCCACTGGTCGCTGGGCACTCCCCACTTCTGTTACATTACTCACGCAGCCGCATCCAAGCTCACTGCACACCACCACCACGGGAAGGACTCCATGCAAACAGCCTCCATCAAATGGATCGGCGAGCAGAAATTCCTCGCCGTCAGCCCGTCCGGCCACGCGGTGCCCTTCGATTCGGACCGCGAATCGAACAAGGCTCCCGGGGCGATGGAGATGGTGCTGATGGCGCTCGGCGCTTGCACCGCCACGGACATGGTCCTGATCCTCGAAAAAAAGCGCCAGAAACTCGAGTCGCTCGAAGTGCTCTGCTCCGGCGAGCGCGCCGCCGAGCCGCCCACCGTGTGGACGAAGCTCGAAGTCCTCTTCCGCCTGCGCGGCACGCTCGACGAAGCCGCCATCCAGCACGCCATGTCGCTCACCGAGGAAAAATATTGTTCCGTCGCCGCCATGCTGAAAAAAACCGCGGCCTTCACCTGGCGCTACGAAATTCTTCCCCCCGCGGCGGCAAAATAAGCGCAATGAGCCAACTGCCCGAATTGAGCCAAATCGGCCAAAACAACCCCGCGCGCTTGTTTCCAGCAAACCACATAATTTACAATCAATCTTTCCCGCTCGCTGCTAGTTTTCTGCAAGGAGAAACATGGCTCGCTGCAAATCCGCAAAAATCACGGGTGTAGCCGGTTACGTTCCCCCGCGCCTGCTGACCAACGCCGATCTGGAAAAAATGGTGGACACCACCAACGAATGGATCATGGACCGCGTCGGCATCCGCCAACGCCACCTGGCCGACAAGGGCGTCGCCGCCAGCGACCTTGCCGTAGAAGCCGTGAAAAAGCTGCAGTGCAAGCACCCGTTCGATCTGCAGTCGGTGGACCTCATCGTTGTCGGCACGGTCACGCCGGACATGATGTATCCCTCCACCGCCTGCCTGGTGCAGCACAAGCTGGGCGCCAAGGGCGCGTGGGGATTCGATCTCTCCGCCGCTTGCTCCGCCTTTCTCTATTCCTTGCAGACCGGTGCGCAATTGATTGCCACAGGCGCTCACAAGCGAGTGCTGGTGGTGGGCGCGGACATAATGTCTTCCATCATCGACTACACCGACCGCGCGACCTGTATCCTCTTCGGCGATGGCGCCGGCGCGGTTCTGCTTGAGCCCTCCGATGACGATACTGGGCTGATCGATTTCATCCATGAAGTGGACGGCTCGGGCGGCTGTTTTCTCTACATGCCGGGCGGCGGCAGCTTGCATCCCGCAACCGTTGAAACCGTTGAGCAGAGAATGCATTACGTTCACCAGGACGGCCAGCAGGTATTCAAATTTGCCGTACGCAAGCAAACCGAGCTGTGTCAGAAGTTGCTGGAGCGCAACGGACTGAAAGGTTCCGATATCGACGCCTTTATTCCTCATCAGGCCAATCTGCGCATCATCAACGCCACTGCTGATCGTTTGGGACTGCGTCCGGAAAACGTCATCGTCAACATTGACCGCTATGGCAACACAACCGCCGGCACAATTCCTTTAGCCATGAACACCGCTGTGGAAGAAGGCAAGTTGAAAAAAGGAAGCCTGGTGCTACTGGCTTCCGTGGGTGCGGGATTCACCATTGGCGCAACGCTGCTGCGCTGGGCTTTCTAAAGCCGGTCTCGGGCTTCAGCGACTCGTTCGATCCTCGTGGCGTTTAGAATTTTCTTACGGCTCGTGACGATCGTAATCTTCATTTGGGGATTCCCGGCGCGTGGGCGCGCGTAAGACTGGTATGCTTTCGCAGCGTCCGTCTCACGTGAGGATGTCGCCGGACGCGCAAGAAAATGATCCGTACGGCTTATTGTCTCCTATTCGTCTTCGTCTTTGGCGTGCTTGGGCAGGTGGCCGCTCAGCAGTCCGACCCGCGCGAAGCCCAGTTAGTAGTGCTGGAGCGGCTCTGGAATGAGGCGCAGGTGAATCGCGATTCCTCGGCCTTGAACGCGCTGGTGGCGGAACGTTTCATTAATACCGAATGGGACGGATCGCTCAGTGACAAACCGAAGTTTTTGGCCGACATTAAAGATCCGCAGTTCAAGCCCAGCAGCGTTACCATCCAGGATGTCAAAGTGAATTTGTTCGGCAGCACCGCCGTCGTTGCCGGTATTTATCACACCAAGGGCATATACCAGAGCAAATCCTACGAACATTTAGGACGCTTCACTGACACCTGGGTGCTTGATGGCGGCAAATGGCAGTGCGTCGCCAGCCATACCAGCCTGCTGAAGAAATAGCGCTTCGATCCGCATTCACGCATCGCCCCATCCAATCTTTTTATAAGTTCGAATTCACCCGCCCGATGATCTAATCGACTGCGGGATTGGCTGTTTTGTTCCCCGGTGAATGGAAACCCTGGAAATGAACGTGACATCTCGGCCTCCGGCGTGGAAGGTTCTGCTCGCCTTTGGCATCATTTATTTTGTCTGGGGTTCGACCTTCCTCGCGATTCGCATTGGTGTGCATGAAGTTCCGCCGCTGCTTTTGGCGGGCATGCGCTTTTTTGTGGCCGGAATTGTTCTTTATGGTTGGATGCGGCTGAGGGGCGAGCGTTCGCCTACACCGCGTGAGTGGGGCGCGGCTACGATTCTCGCGGCGTTGATTTTCTTAGTGGACTACGGATGTCTTTTTTGGGCGGAGCAGCGAATTCCTTCAGGAATTGCCGCAGTCATGTTGGCCACGATTCCGGCATTCATGACAATTTCAGAAATTCTTATCCTGCGAACGCAGCGGCTGACACTGCGATTAACAGTAGCGCTTCTTGTGGGTCTTGGGGGCGTGGCCGTGCTCATGAGCCGGAGCCTGAGTTTTGGTGAGGTCCCGCTCGACACCGGCGGGGCCTGCGCCCTGATCGTGGCCGCGATCAGTTGGTCCGTGGCAGCGGCGCTGACGCGGCGGCTATCCTTGCCTAGCGCCAAAGCCCTGAGTTCGGCGGCGCAGATGCTAGCCGGCGGAGTAATGCTGATGCTGAGCGCGGCGCTGTTTGGAGAATTTCGCGGCTTCAAGATAGAGGCGGTTTCGCAACGCGCCTGGTTCGCTTTGGCCTACCTGATCGTCGCAGGCTCAATCATCGGCTTCACGGCGTATGTGTGGTTGATCCATCACGAGTCGCCGACAAAAGTCGGCACCTATGCCTATGTGAATCCCGTGGTTGCTGTGCTGGTTGGCTATTTCCTGGGCGGAGAGGCGCTGGGGCGGCGAACGATCATGGGCACATTGCTGGTGCTGGTCAGCGTGATTGTGATTACAACCACGCCTGCGAAGAAGGCCGAGCCATTGGCGTCGTCGGGAGCGCCAGCTGTGGAAGCGTAAACTCACCGCCCCGACGATTTATTGAAATCGCAACCAAGATTCTTGCGAAAGCCGGCTTCCGCAACCGCTACAGCTTCAGCGACCGATATGGTGTATACCCCTCCGCAAGCATTTCGCCACTCATCATATCCGTCCTTGTAATCAGGGACGTTAGATGTCTTGCTTACCAATTTTGTGATGCTGGCTTCTATCGCATCGTGAGTGAACGGCATGTGCTGAAATGTGTCAGGTTCCGGGCCGCCGGTACAGTTTCTCAGGCGCACGTTCTCAACTCGGACATGAACGATGGTCCCGATCTTGGGGACGGATTCGACCTTCAAAATCGTGATGGACGATTTTTCCTCTCCGGAACGTGTTTTATATTGCCATACCTGTCCAGGCTTAAATTTCGAGTTTTTGCTTGGCTCTGGCGAGGCGCATGTCTTATTTTGTGCGAGGGAAATCGGCACCATTGATAGGAAATACAAAAGTGTGACAATGCCGATCTTCATAAATATCACCTGGACCTACGGCCGCGTCATCTTCTCCGGCTTCACTAGTTGATCAAATTCCTCGCCAGTAAGATAACCGAGCTTTAACGCCGCTTCGCGCAGGCTGCTGTGATCCACGTGTGCCGTGTGCGCAATTTGCGCTGCTTTGTCATAGCCGACTTTCGGGGCCAGGGCCGTCACCAGCATCAGCGAATTCTGCACATACCAATCCACCTTGGCGCGATCGACCTCGATTCCTTTGATCATATATTCGACGTAGCCGTGGCAGGCGTCGGTGATTAACGTGACTGAGTGCAGGAAGTTGTAAATGATGACGGGCTTGAAGACGTTGAGTTCGAAGTTGCCCTGCGATCCCGCGAAGCCGACCGCAGCGGTCGCGCCGTGAACCTGTACACACACCATGGTCATGGCCTCGCACTGCGTGGGATTCACTTTGCCCGGCATGATCGAAGATCCCGGCTCGTTCTCGGGAATTGATATTTCTCCCAGGCCGCAGCGTGGACCGGAAGCCAGCCAGCGGATGTCGTTGGAAATTTTCATCAGCGATGCCGCCAGCGTCTCCATCGCTCCCTGGGCAAATACAATTTCGTCGTGCGCGGAGAGCGCAGCGAATTTGTTGCCGTGCGAGCGGAAGGGAAGTGAAGTGAGTTCGGCGATCTTCTTCGCGGCGCGCTCGGCGAATTCAGGATGCGTATTAAGGCCGGTGCCTACCGCGGTCCCGCCAATGGCGAGGTCGTAGAGACCGTCCAACACCTGCTCTAATCGCTTGATGTCACGCTCCAGCAGGCTGGCCCATCCGCCGAACTCCTGGCCCACTGTTAACGGCACAGCATCTTGCAGATGCGTGCGGCCGATTTTCACTATGTCGTGAAATTCCTTTGCCTTAGCCGCAATGGCGTGATGAACGGTTCTGACCGCTGGAATGAGCGCATTCTTTACCCGTTCGGCTGCGGCAATGTGCATCGCCGCCGGAAACGTGTCATTCGACGACTGCGACATATTCACGTCGTCGTTCGGATGCACCGGCTTTTTCGAGCCCAATTCTCCGCCGGCGATCTCGATGGCGCGGTTGGAGATGACCTCGTTCACGTTCATGTTGGTCTGGGTGCCGCTGCCGGTTTGCCAGATGCGCAAGGGAAACTGATCGTAGAGCTTGCCAGAAATGACTTCGTCAGCCGCTTGCGCGATGAGCTTGGCTTTGTCGACGGGCAGTTTGCCGAGATCCTGATTCACCAGCGCACACGCTTTTTTTAGAATGCCGAAAGCGCGGATCAACTCTGGCGGCATGGTGTCGCGGCCGATGTTGAAATGCAGTAGTGATCGCTGCGTCTGCGCACCCCAGTAGACGTTGGCAGGGACTTCGATCTTGCCCATGCTGTCGGATTCGATGCGGGTGTTGTTGCCGAGTTCGATAGCGGTAGACATGAATGCTCCTTGGTGCCAGCGGAGAAATGAGGTAACCGAAAATTATAGCGCCCCGTTATGTCCATGATCACGACGGCGCTCCCTGTGAAATCATGGAACAATAGAAGTCGTTGGAGGAACCATGCCGGTACCAGCGAATTGGGCAGAAACGGTTAAGACAGCTTGGGACAATTATTGTCGACTGCCGGATAGATTCGGTCGGGAATATGACGAGATTTTTAATTCCTTTGTCTTGGAGGAATCTACCCCAGCGGAATCGATGGACGGTTTTCGCAAGTGGGTGAATGATCTGAATGGCAATTGGGGTTTCCGGGGACAGCGTGAGTCAGCATGGACACTGCAGACTTCACTGGATCGTGAGATAAGGGTTACCCATCGCACTGGTCATTACCACCTCAATCGTCGAGGGGAGGAAGATGACCTGCTATTTCGTTTTCAGCAACAGGTTCAGCACTACGTTGCTCATCTTCCATCCCCCGAAGACCGAGCGGGTTGGCTTGCTCTAATGCAACATTATGGCATTCCAACCCGACTGCTTGATTGGACCCAATCGCCCTATGTTGCGTTGTACTTTGCGGTTGAATCCGAGCCTCAGGGAGTGGGAAGGCGAAGTAATCACGCAGGAACGGAGGAGTGGTGTTCAGCGGTATGGGCGATCGATCTAGACTTTCTTGAATGGAAATCGAAGGAGCTGCTCCCATTAATACCGGACGAACCGAGCGCACGAATGGAATATCTGAATGGCTTACTTGATAGGGAAGAAAAGCCGTTGATAGTTCGAATAGACCCGCTGCACGGAAATGAACGCATGTTTGCGCAACAAGGATTTTTTCTTTGGAAGCTTATTGTCGAAACCCCTTATCTGGACCAGATACTGATTTCGATGATGACGAACCCGGATCTGGTCGTTAGACCTGTTATAAGAAAACTGCAGATCCGCGGTGTGCGAAGGTTCGATTTTCTGGAGCAACTACGGGTAATGAATATTCATAGGGGCTCGCTATTCCCCGGAATAGATGGTTTCTGTCAGCATCTGAGGGTCAATCTGCAGATTAAGGTTGAGCGTGAGAGGCAGCGTGCGAACAAGCTCAGCCGGGAAGCTGTCCGTGGCTAAATCATCGAGCCGATCCTACCCCATCCATCCCGGTGAGATTCTGCGCGCGGAATTCATGGTGCCGCTGCGGCTCAGCATGAACCGGTTGGCGCTTGATCTTCGCGTGCCGGTGACGAGAATTGCTGAGATTGTTCACGAACGCCGCGGCATCAGCCCCGATACAGCGCTTCGGTTGGCACGGTATTTCAACACGAGTGCCGCCTTTTGGCTGAACCTTCAAGTTGCGTATGACCTGGAAGTCGCCCATGACAAATTCTCGCGCACAATTGAGCGCGAAGTTCGTCCGGGTTCATTTGCGGCGACTGGCTGACTGTTCCTCGGTGTGGTCAGGTTATCGTTTGCCATTAATACCCACACGCTAAAATCATCGGTATCCGAATCCCTCTTGCCTCCAGTAGCTGAGAGAGCAAAGAACTATGTCCGACCTCCTTCCCATGGAAACCTCGCGACCGAGCCTCAAGCGAAGTTAGAGTCGCGTCCGGAAACGCGTACCATCTATTTCAGCAGGGTAAGTGGCTCCTCCGGTAACGTTCCAGGAATGGATCTCAAGTAGTCCAAAGCTTCTCCGACGGTATTGATGGTCGCCGTGTCGCGTAAAGCCAAGCCGCGCACTCTCGCCGCCTGTGCTTCCGGTAGCTTCGAGGCGCCCTCAACGATCGATCTTTGGAAGGGGCTGAGTGGTTCCTGTGAATAATCTCTCGTCCAAAAATCTGCTGGGATTGCAGGCTTGGGAATCTCAGGCCAGGCCCTGACTGCCGGGGACGAGAATACTTCCGTGAACTCGGGCGCATCCACAACCCGCGCCGTGAGCGGGTCGCAACTGCGGGGCACGACCTTATTCCACTTCTTGCCCACGGTCTTCATAAAAGAACCGTGGTGCATGGGCGTGTTGACCACCGTGTTCGGGGCGATGTGAGACGAGACCATAATGCACGGCACACGAATCCCCAGTCTCGTGAAATCGAAGCTGTCCTCCAGCGGGTAGCCGGTGAGGTCAGGCGCGGTGACCGTGCCGGGCGGAGGGACATGGTCGTAGCATCCGCCGTGTTCGTCGAAGGTGATGATCAGCAGCGTTCTATCCCGCTTCGGCGATCTCCGGATGGCGTCGTACACCTGCCAGACAAACTGCTCCCCGAGCAGTACGGGGCCAACATCGCCCTTGCCGCTACCGTCAACGCGTGAATCCGGAGTGGAGGGGTGCATGTCGCTCTGCGGGGTAAAGAACCGTGGCTCCACGAATGAGTAGGAGGGCAGCTCGCCGGACGAACAATCCGTCAGGAAGCGTTCAAACCCGTAAAAGTGATTGAGTGGATTGGGTAAAAACGTACCGGGAATAAAGGGATTCGGAATCAAGGGATGGTACAGCAGCAGCGCCGTAAAGTGGACAATGCTGGTCAGTGCAACAAAGGGATTAGCGGAGTATATCTTCCAGTTCAGAGGCGAAGACCAGCCGGAGTCCTGAATCTGGTTGAAGATAGTTTTCCCTGCGCTGTCCACGATCCAACGAGGAGAGGCGCTCAACCAATTCGGGTCGTCGGTAGCGTTGACTACGAACCCCCAGGAGGTTCCTGCGTTCCAGAAGGCGCGGTTGCACCAGGTTTGGCTGGGCACGGCGCAGAACCAATGGTCGAACACGCCAAACTGCTCGGCTAGGGTAGTGCAGACCGGCAAAGCCGACGTGGGAAAGCATTCCATGATCTGCTTGTAGCCAGTGAAGGGGAACTGGGCCGGTGTAGCAGCGTAAGTGGGGTCCTGGCCTTTGAACTCCTCGGCTTTGTAGTTTTCGATATAGTCCATGACGAAACCATTCATGGGCGGGACGGGCAAAGGCCGCTGGGAAGGCAGGTTATAGGGCGGATTGTTTTCGCCGTTGATCAGGTTATATAGCTGAGTATTGACGTGAACGTAGTCCTCGCCGGGATCGGGATAAGGTTGAAAGTAGTTTTGTTTTTGAGTGTTGGGGTCCAAGCCGACCGGAGCAACCGGAATTGAGGTGACACCGGGCGGTGGAGGATTCTTCACGCCCGGCGGGACAGGGTTAGATAGATTCTTTCCCGTAACACCTTCGAAGGTCTTGCCGCGTGGAGCGTTTGGGGGAACTCCGTTGGGGTACATATATCCGAGGATGTTATCGAACGACCGATTCTCCAACATTACGACTACGACATGATCAAATGTGTCGAGGCCGTCCGAGCCGTCCCAGGGAAGCAAGGTTCCGCTGTAGTGGATGAGCGTGCCCTCTAACGAGGAGGACGCGCCTACGCGAATGTCGATGGACGAGGGATTGTCGCCGGGACCCTTCATGATTCCAGTGGCGGCAATATAATTTGGAACCCCCTTCGCGAGTTTTCCTGCATCCGCCGGATACCCCGAGAGGTGAAACGCAGAAGCATTTCTCCCAGGAATCGAGCCCGAAGCCGCCCAGCCCCCCGCAACGGTATAACTTCTTCCTTGATAGACAAGAGTGCCGTTCAGGAGTTCGTTTTTAGGGCCTGACACGGTGAGATCCAGCGTCAGGACGTGGTCCGGGCTTGCAAGTCTCCATATTCCCATCTTGAGTTTTCCTCGATTGTGGCGGAATTTCCGACGGCTTTGGCCTTCGGCTCGATCAAGCCGGATACAGCACTCCCGTATACCGTTGGATAGTCCCATCGGCGGAGGACGAAGAATCGACCTGGATATCGATCTTCGTCGGGCTACCGCCGGGACCGGTCATGATTCCGGTGGCGGCAATAAAATTCGGCACGCCTTCGGTGAGTTTTCCAGTGAACCCTGAAAGAGCAAAGGCAGAAGCGCTTCTCTGAGGCAGCGAACCCGAAGCGGCCCAGGTCCCTGTAACTGAGTAACTTTTTCCTTGATAGGTAAGAGTCCCGTTCATGGGGCTGTTGTCTGACGCCTCGACATCCAGCGCGAAAGCGCGGTCAGAACTTGCAAGCTTCCAGTGAGACATCTTGGACCTTTCGATACGGCGATCACATTAGAGAGCGCCGCAAGAAATAACACGTCGAGAAACAGCGTGTCAACAAAGAGTAGGGCATGGCTGTCGCAACCGCACAAGATAACCGTAAAGAGACGCTCTGCCGCCGCATGCTAGAATCATCGGTCTCCGGCTCCCGTTCTGTACAAGCCCGGAGAATTATGCCCGACGTCCTCACCATGGAAGAGCTTGCGGTTGAGCCGCAGGCCAAATTGCAGCCGCGTCCGGAAACGCGCACCGACGTGCTGGTGATCGGCGCTGGGCCGACCGGACTGGCATGCGCGATCGAAGCGCAAAAGGTCGGCCTTAAAGTAATTGTCGTCGACAAGGGATGCCTGGTGAATTCGCTGTTTCACTATCCGCCGGGCATGACGTTTTTCACCACGCCGGAGTTGCTTGAGATCGGCGACATTCCTTTTACAACGGCATTGCAGAAGCCTACGCGCGAAGAAGCGCTCGAATACTATCGCAAAGTTTCCGAGCACTACCGCCTCGATATCCACCAGTATGAGTGGGTCAAGACGGTGATGGGAGAGGACAACAAATTTCAGATAACGGCGACCGACCGCGCCGGACGTCCGTGTGATTACCACACGCGCAAGGTGATCGTCTCGACCGGATATTACGATCTCGCCAACCAGCTCTGCGTCCCCGGAGAAGAGCTGCCCAAGGTTTCGCATTACTATGGCGAGTCGCACCCTTATTACGACTGCGACGTGGTGGTGATCGGCGGGAAGAATTCGGCGGCCATCGCCGCGCTCGATTTGTGGCGGCATGGCGCTCGCGTCACTCTGGTTTATCGTGGCGCGCAACTGCACCACCACGTTAAATACTGGATCAGACCAGATATTGAAAACCGCATCAAGAATGGAGAGATCGAAGCTTACTTCAACAGCACGGTGCAGGAAATTGGAATCGATCACGTCGTGATGCAAACGCCGCGCGGTCCCATCCGCCTGAAGAACGACTTTGTTCTCGCTCTTGTCGGCTACCATCCCGACTACGATTTCTTGCGCAGCATGGGCCTGGAACTCTCATCCGAGCAATGCCGCCCGGTGTGCGACCCGGTTACGCTGGAGAGCAACGTCCCGGGAATCTATGTGGCCGGTGTGATTGTCGCCGGATCGCGCACCAACGAAATCTTCATTGAAAACGGGCGCTTCCACGGCAAACAGATTGCCGAAGATTTGAAGCGCAAGCTGTTGCCGAGTTCCTAGCGGTCTTAGGACTACTTCAGCAGGTACTCCTTCACAAACTCCACGGTCGCGTAAAACTGGTAGTCGACATTTTTCTTCTTGCGGAAGCCGTGACCTTCATCCTTTCCCAGCAACCACCACACCGGCGTTCCGTTCTCCCGCACAATCGAAACCATCTGCTGCGATTCGCTGGCAGGCACACGGGGATCGTTCTTCCCCGCAATCACGAACAACGGTTTGGTGATGTTCTTAACTTTGTTGGCTGGCGCAATCCGTTCCAGAAACTCGTGCATCTTGGGGTCGCGCTCATCACCGTATTCGACGCGCCGCAGATCCTGGCGGTATCCCGAGGTGTGTTCGAGAAACGTGACCAGGTTCGACGGCCCAACAATATCCACCGAGCAGCAAATGCGGTCGTTGTAATTCGTGGCGACGGCCAAAGTCATGAAGCCGCCATAGCTGCCGCCAGTGACCATCACACGGCCTGAGTCCAGATCCGGCTGCTGCTGAATCCAATCAAACAATGAGTTGATGTCTTTATATGAGCCTTCGCGCAGAAATCCGTTATCGAGTGACAAGAAAGTCTTGCCGTATCCGGTCGAGCCCCGCACGTTAGGCGCGATCATCGCGATACCTAGCTCGTTGAAATAGAAATTCCAGCGGCCGGCAAAGCTCGGGCGGAACTGCCCTTCCGGTCCGCCATGAATGTTGACGATGACCGGCCGCTTCCCGTTGAACTTTGCCGAAGGCCGGTACAGAAACCCGCTGATCATGCGCCCATCCCAGCTTTTCCAATGGATCAGCTCCGGTTCCGGCAAGGTGGCCGTATTCAATCCTCCGGTCTCGCTGAAGGTCCAGCGCTCGACTTTTCCTGTCTGTACGTCGAGCGAATATACGTCCGCACCGGACCGCGCGGAGGCCAACTCGAACCCCAGATCCCGATTGTTTTTGTGCCACGTCACGTGAGAGACAATTCCCTTGGGAAGATTTGGGATTGCTTTCTCTTTACGGGTTGCGGTGTCAAGCAGGTGCAACATTCCAAAGCCGTCTTCATTGGTGATGAAGGCCATCATCTTTCCGTTGTCGGAAAGATCGAATTCGTCCACGTCCCAGGGAATGTTGCTGCTCAGGTAGGTATGTTGCTTCGAGGCTAAATCGATATAAGCCAGGCGGTGAAACTCGGAATCCTTGTCGGTGGTAACGTAAATTCCCTTGCCATCGTTGCTGAAACGCCCGCCCTGGTAGCTTACGTTCGCGCTGCCTTTGGGCGTGAGCAGCGTTTTTTCTCCGGATTTGCCATCCATGAGCCAGAGATAACTTTCCTCTGCCGAAACTTCGTTCACCACCAGAAGGTTTTGTCCGTCACGGGACCAGTCCAGAGGTTCCCATCCGCCGCCTTCCAGCTTGGCCAGCATGTGATCGGTCTTCGGATCGGCCGGGTCTATCGACCAGATGTCCATGTCATAGCCATCGCGGCGGGTTGATCCGTAGGCGATTTTGTCGCCGTTGTGCGCCCACACGGTGCCGATGTTGCGCGATTTTCCATCCGTCAACAGCGTGATGTCTCCGCTTCCCACGTCGTAGCGGTAAAGCTGGTAAAACTCGCCTCCGCCAACATCTTTCATGAACACGAAGTAGTCGCCCTTCACCGGATTGAAGCGGGCTGCACCTACCGGGTCGGGATAGAACGTCAACTGGCTGCGCGCCCCGCCGGGCATCTTGACCAGATGAATCTCGGCCACATCGGCAAAGCGGGTGGAGATCAGCATTTCACGGCGATCCGGGTGCCAACTGGCTATGCTGGCCCCGCGAAAGTTGCTGTAGCGTTCCACACTCTCGGCCAACGACGCCGGAATCGCTGGCACGCCTTCGACGGCCAGGTTCTCGTTAGGAACAATCCTGTCGCTCTGGGCGAAGGCGACTGCCGTTAGAAACAAGAATGGGAACAAACGCAACCATAGTTTCATCGCCGGGATCTCCTCGACTGACTTGCAATCTTCATTGTTATCTTAGCGCCAGCATCTTAGGCTTTGCCTGCAAATCGAGTCAACCAGTCTTTGCCTTATTCACTTCTTGCCGCGCTTGCATCTTTGCCGCGCCATGCCTGCAACGATTACTCTAGCCATTCACTTCACGTCGCCTGCTATGGAATTGCAGCCGGAACTCGCGCTTCCCTCTGTCTCGCTCGCGTCTTACGCGCGGCTGGTTCGCGGCAATCGCAACTTCTGCCACCTATGGATGGCACAGATCGTTAGCGAAATCGGCGACTGGTTTTACACACTATCGATTTACACACTCCTATTGCAGTTGACGGGGCAGGCCAGCTCGGTTGCGCTGGCATTGGTTCTTCAAGTTCTGCCACAAACATTTGTCGGCCCAATAGCCGGAGTCGTCAATGATCGCGTGCGGCGCAAACTGGTCATGATCACAGCCGATCTGATCCGCTTTGCGATCGTGCTGTCTATGCTGCTGGTGCGTTCGCAATCGACAGTGTGGCTCGTCTATCCCTTGCTGTTGGCCGAAACGATCATGGCGGCTTTCTTTGAGCCAGCGCGCAGTTCGGTGCTTCCTAATATTGCCTCCAGCGGGGAAATTCTTATTGCCAATACACTCTCTTCGGCTACCTGGTCGGTGAATTTGCTGGTCGGTGCTTCGGTGGGCGGAGTCATCGCTGCCTTTTTCGGCCGCGACGTGGTTTTTGTGCTCAATGCGCTGTCCTTCTTGGCTTCAGCAATGCTTATTGGAAGGATGCATTTTTCCGAACCGCATGCCGAGTCCGCGTCTCCGCTTCGGTTCCGCGAGCTGTTTGATTACTCACCGGTGGTTGAGGGGATTCGCTACATTCGCAGTCATCGCTCACTTTTGCCCACCGTGTTTGCGAAGGCGGGCGAACTGATGATCGGGCCAAGCTGGGTGATTTTCACCGTGATGGGAGAGCGCGAGTTTGCGCCGCATTGGCATCACATCGATCCGGCGCGGGGAGCGATGTTGGGCATGAGTATTCTTCTTGGAGGACGCGGGCTGGGTGCGCTGCTCGGCCCGTTCCTTACGGCGCGTTGGGCGGGGCGCAGCGATTCCCGCCTTCGTCTGGGAATTTTACTGGGCTACCTGCTCATCGCGGTCGGCTATGGGGTTCTGGGCTTCAGTCCGAATGTTTGGATCGCCAGCGCCTGTGCCATGCTGGCCCATGCGGGAGGAGGAACGGTTTGGGTCTTCTCTACCACTCTATTGCAATTGCACACTGACGATCGTTTCCGTGGCCGCGTGTTTTCCGCCGACTTAGGTTTGTGCATGCTTAGCATCGCGATTGGCGCCTGGCTCTGCGGGCGTTTCCTCGATTGGGGAGTGACTGCCCGGACCGTGGCCACCTTCACAGGAATGATTATGCTGATGCCTGCGACGCTTTGGGCTTGGTCAATTCGAAGAGGTGAGCGGATATGAGGACTGCTTCGAACGCTTATATCGGGCGCGAGCGGTTCGAAGACGGTTCCAAAACTTCTCTAGCTTTTCTGCAGGCGGTCGATCTTGGCGGCCATAATAAAATCGCTCTCGGTCAGGCCGTCGATCTTGTGCGTCCACATCGTGATTTCAGCTTTGCCCCACGCAAGAAAGATATCGGGATGATGTCCCTGTTCTTCGGCCAGTTCTCCAACCTTGTTTACGAAATCCAGGGCCTGTTTGAAATCGGGAAACTTAAACTCACGCGTCAGATGATGCTCGGTGATCACGTTCCACTGCGGAACGGCTTTGAGCAGGTCTTGCAGTTCTCGCCCCGTGATAGGCGGCACACCGCCGCGGCAGGGAACACATTTCTTATCCGCTAACTGTTCAGTCATGGAAGTCTCTCCGACAGCCATAATAGCCGAATGCCTGAGGCAGCCGTTCCTGAGATTATCGCAGGAAGGTTCTCTGAAACCCTGGAGCCTGCTGTTGCATCTCTACACTTCATTCTGAAGTTGGAGTTTGGGGCCGAAAGATGAGTCCTCCACCGGCGCAGGGCGGCAACGCTCCGGCCGTCAAGAATCCGTGGCTGATCGCGATCGCGGTGATGCTGGCGACGTTCATGGAAGTGCTGGATACTTCCATTGCCGCGGTCGCACTGCCTTATATCGCGGGCAGCCTCTCTGCGACCAACGATGAAGCCACCTGGGTCCTGACGAGTTATCTGGTCGCCAATGCCATTATCTTGCCGGCCAGCAGTTGGTTTTCACTGCGCTTCGGGCGAAAAAGATTCCTCATTACCTGCATCGTTATCTTCACGGTTTCTTCATTCGCCTGCGGATCGGCCACCAGCTTGGCCTGGATTCTGATTGCCCGCGCCGTGCAAGGCGCCGGAGGCGGCGCGTTGCAGCCATTATCGCAATCGATTCTGCTGGAGAGCTTTCCTCCGCAAAAACGAGGTCTGGCCATGGCCGTATTCGCCTTGGGCGTGGTGGTCGCGCCAGTGCTGGGGCCGACGCTTGGAGGCTGGCTCACCGACACATACTCCTGGCGCTGGGCGTTTTACATCAACATTCCCGTCGGCATTTTTGCGATCTTTATGATCTCTCGCTACGTCGAAGATCCTCCGTATATCAAAGACGCGCATCCGGGCAAGCTGGATGGCATTGGCCTGGGACTGCTCGCAGTGTGGCTCGGAGCGTTGCAGATCATTCTCGACAAAGGTCAGGAAGATGACTGGTTCGGTGCGGCCTGGATTCGCTATGCCGCGGTCATTCTGATCGGCAGCTTTGTAGCGTTTCTCATCCGCGAGTATCGGGCCGAGAAACCGCTGGTCAACCTGCGCATCTTTCACCACCATCGCAACTTCACGCTGGGATGTTTGCTCATCGGCTTATTCGGAGCCTCCATCTATGGACTGGTGACGCTATTGCCGCTCTTCTATCAGGAACTGATGGGCTACACAGCGCTGGCGGCAGGATGGGCCGTCAGCCCGCGCGGCATCGGCGCAATCCTTGCCATGCCGATTATTGGCTACCTGACCGCAAAAATCGACAACCGCTGGCTCATCGCCTTCGGCTTCAGCCTGTTCGCAGTGGCCAGCCTGTGGTTTGGCGAGGTCAATCTTTCCATCGGGCAATGGACGTTTCTGTGGGCCATTCTGATCAGCGGTTTCGGCTCAGGATGCGTCTTTGTCCCGCTCTCCACGACCGCCATGGCATTCCTGAAGAACGAGGAAATCGGCAATGCCAGCGGCCTCTATAATCTTCTGCGCAACATCGGCGGCAGCATAGGAATTTCGGTGGTGAATACGATCGTCGCCCGGCACGAACAAATCCATCGCAACGAGTTGTCTGCGTCCCTGAATCCGGCCCGCGTCGAGGTTCGGGGAGCGATACAGGGCATGCAACACTACCTAGTCGCGCAGGGAGCTTCGCCTGCCTCTGCCACGCAGCAGTCGTACGCGCTGGTCGGGGGAGCGCTTACGGGCCAGGCTCGTTTATGGTCGTACGTGGATGATTTTCGCTACATGGCGCTGATGTGTTTTGCCTGCGTGCCGATTGTATTTGCTCTCAAGAAGACGGTGGGAAAGAAGGGTGCGGTGGGGGCGGGGCATTAGCTTGTCCGGATGTGGCGGCGTCACGAAAATATCTTTTAGTCCAAAGCAAATACATCATAAAAATGAAGCTGATCGCCACTCCGAACCAAAGGAAACCTCCTCTGTGGAACGTTGGATTTGCGTTCATATAATCCAGCCGAGTTTGCGACCAGCCCATTTTCGAATACGCTTTCAGAAGGTCTGCGTGACCGTAGGTGATGGTTTCGGAAATCAAGCGTAAAGCCATGGTGGCAAGGGTAATCCACCACCCCGCCAAACTCAGGCGATAGAGGGCAAACGCGAGAAAGCCTTCCAGCACCGCAATCGCAACCAGAAGCGCCGCGGCGGGCCATCCGGTTACATATTTCCCAAAGAGAGTCACAATCGGAGTGGTGACGGCAGTGAGCAGGCAGTATGCCGCTCCAAAGCCTAAAAGCAGGCTAACGGCCAGAACGGGCAATGGACAGCGGTCGGTCCAGCGTTCGACCGGATCGCGCCGTTTGCAGGTCTCCTCCACAGTTTTGTGGCTGAAGAACAATAGAAATGCCAGCGGAACTACCACAAAAAAGAAAGAAAAGAAAATAATGATGAAGGTGAGAATGATTGCCGTGGCGGCAGTGGAAAGTGGCGGTGCATTCGGCGTATTTGCAGCGGCCTGATGCATCCCCGCCATGAATCCAGACGGCATTACTATCGCCAGGAAGACCGTCATGATCGATCCCATAATCAGGCCGACCATAGCTGCGATCAGGTTGAGCGCTCGTGCCCAACGCCGCGCCTGTATCGAACCTATGCCTAACGCAACCAGAATTGCAGATGTAAACGAATAGCTGCATATGCCTGCGACATAAGTTCCCGCGGGCATCGGACCTCCCATAGCTTTGCGAGAGAAAACGGCGCCCAGCAGCATGAAAGGAATCATCAATGCGCACAGACCGCCTAAGGCAATTTCAATAATGCCGAAAATTATCAACCCCGTGCTGCGGTCGGGATAAGAAACTGGGGCAGGCGTTGAAGAAGGCTCGGGTGATGTTGCAGACAGAAGAACCGATTGTTCCAGCGAAACGGAGCTTGGCGGCGAGGCGGCTGGTGGTTCAAATGGTATGGAAGGTTCAGATTCCAGAAGAGAGTCTCCGCAGCGGACGCGCTATCTTAAACAGGCCAGGGACAAATGAAAAGAAAATTTATCGCCTGCTCAGCCGTTAGTGGCGCTGTCCGCCGCGGTCTTCTCCTTGGCTCGGTTAGGAAGCTAGAACGGAGTGTCCTCATCCGTGTGTAACGTCGGCAAACTTGACTGGATCTCAGAGCTATAAAACCTTAAAAAAGACTCTCCAGATCGCGTGCTCCGTAGGCAATCCGAAGAATCACCAGGCGGTCATTTTCAACCCTATAGAAGATCAAATACTTCGGAAACCCCGTCACAGGTACTCGCCGAATCCCGCCAACTCGACTGACTTGAAACTGCATAACGGTCCCAAGTGGGAATACCGGACGAGTCGAAACAGAAATAGATAGACAGACCGCTCCCAACGAGATCCTAAACGGATATCTGCCTGTTGCTCGTACCAGTCCATCTGATCAAGAATATCGCTGGCAGCCGCATCGCTTAAGCTCAGCGTGAGCGTCTTCACCCGCGTTGAGTCCGCTCTCGCAAAGCTGCGACAAGGCCCTTGCGCCGTATCTCAGCCATCGTAAGTTCGATCTTTGGACCTTTTGTCGCCGCAATCAGATCCTGCTCGAGGCTGTGAAGACGCCGCTCTTTATCTTGGCGGATTAGTTCGCGTATATATTCGCTCGGGGTACTCCAGTCTCCTGAGGAAATCTGGCCTTCTACGTATTTTTTCAACGCTTCAGGCAAAGAAATATTCAAAGATGTCATGGCCATCCCTTCATTTTATGACAGTTTATGAAGGTCATGGAAGTGATTTTTTACGCATGTGCGTCGCGTAAAGGAACGTTCCGCGCCCTAGAACGGAATATCCTCGTCCGTAATCGGCCCAGAACCCGCGCCGGCAGGCTCGTGCTCCGGCATGCGCTGGTCGAAGCCATTGCTGCCACCCGCGGAAGCCGAAGCGCCGCGCGAGCTGCCGCTGAACTCGCCGCTGCCTCCGCCTTCGCCGCGTCCCCCGAGCAGAATCAGGTCGCTGGCCACAACTTCGGTCATGTACTTTTTCTGACCGGATGTCTTGTCATCCCAGGAGCGGGTTTGCAGCCGTCCTTCGATGTAAACCTTGCCGCCCTTTTTGAGATACTCGCCCGCGATTTCAGCGAGGCGCTGCCACAACACGACGTTGTGCCACTCGGTGCGGTCCTGCCACTCGCCAGCCTTGTCCTTGAATCGTTCGTTCGTGGCGATCGTCAGCTTGGCCACAGGCGTGCCGCTGGGCGTGTACTTAATTTCTGGATCCTTTCCCAGATTTCCAATCAGTTGAACCCGGTTCAGACTCTTTCCTGCCATGGGAGTGCTCCTTCGCAGGCACTATAACAGAACGAAGCCTGCGGAAGATCGGTGAGAATGCAATGTTTCTAAGGGAGATTCCATTCCGGGCCGAAATAAGCGAATACTTGTCAGCTTGATCCGTGTGAATCCGCGCAAATCCGTGGCAGATAGGTCTTTCGTGCCGCTCGCAACCGGGTTATAATCGCGCCATGCCTGTCGCACCCGGCGCCACCAAAGCAGTTGGCATGGTCCCTGACGAACAGAAGTTCGAACCCAGATCCAAGGGAATTGCCACCGCGCGCAAGAAAAAGCCTAAAGAACTCGCCGTCATCACCGAGTGCTGCACCGGCTGTGCCGGATCGCCTGCCTGCGTGGAATACTGCCCGGTTGAAGACTGCATGTTCTGGGTGCCGGACGAAGACGCCACGCCTTTTGGCCGCATCGCAGTCGATCCCATCCTGTGTATCGGCTGCAAGAAGTGCCTCAGCAAAGGCCCCGACGGCGCATTCCTCGACGGCTGCCCCTGGGACGCGATCGTGATGGTCGATATAGTTGAAGTGGAAAAAGAAGTTGGGGCGATGGCGATTTAGAAAACCTACTGCCAAAAGCGAACCATTCTGCTTGTCACTTTCAAGTACGCCCGGAGCGCAGATCGATTCCAGCGGCAGCAACCAACATACGCAATCTGAGAATACTGCTCGAAGTCCTGCCCACTCCCTAACCCTTCTTGCCTCAATCTCCATTTTCACATTTGCAGTTTGCTATTTCCGGTCATTCATCTTTCCATCCGTTCCTCTCTTACCCGGCGGAGACGCGATTGGTTTCGCGAATGCCGCAACCAGAATTCTCGCCGGCCAATTGCCCTATCGCGACTATCTCCAGGTCGTTCCGCCTGGAACGGACCTAACCTACGCATTGCTATTGCGTGAGTTCGGTCTCCACACGTGGATCCCAAACATTGTGATGGCCACTTTGGCCGCAATAGTAGCGCTGCTGATAACGCTGATTTCGATGCGTGTCATGCAAGGCATCTCGGCCGCATTGCCGGGACTGTTTCTGGTCGGCTTTTTGCTGCCGGAATCTTTGGACGGAACGCACCATTGGTTCAGCACGGTGACAGCGCTGTTGGCGCTGCTCGTCTTGCTCGGAGGCGACACATTCCCCCGGGTCGCGGCTGCCGGCGCGCTTTGCGGCGTCACTGCTTGTTTTACCCAGACGAAGGGAGCCGCGATTTTAGCTGCCTTTGTTGTCTATCTGATTTGGAAGGCAAATCGCGGCAGTGATCCCTCGCGCGACTGGGTGCGCCATTGTCTCCTGCTGAGTGGAGCGGCTGCGGGTATATTCGCAGTTGTCAATGCGTATTTCGTTTGGGCGGTGGGTCTACGGCAGTGGTGGTACTGCATTGTCATTTTTCCGCTACGCTACTATCCTACTCCGGCAATCAACAATTGGCGCATCCTCGCCTATGATTTTGGCTGGCGCACTGGTCTAAGCAGGTGGATTGCCTATCCCTTTGTCTATGCCTCCGTTCCGTTCACGTGCATCGTATTTCTGATGTCAACGCGCCGCCGTTGGAAGGATAAGACTGAGCCTTGGCCAGAACTGGTCTTGATCGCGTTGACAGGCTTTTTCATGTTTCTTGCGATCGCGCAGTCGCCCTCGCTGAAGAGACTCGGTTCAGTCGGGTCTCCGGCCATGGTTTTACTGGCATGGATGCTACGGCATCCGGGTAGAGTCACGCGGCTGATAAGGGCAGGATTAATCATTGCAGCTCTTATGATGGCGCTCATTACACCGGTTCGAACCCAGTTGCGCTGGCACGCTTCTCTTGATCTTCCCGGAGGCCGAACCGCATTTGAGGACAAAATGCAGTACCAAGAGTACAGTTGGGCTCTCGAACACACCCGGCCGGGTCAATTTTTCTTCGGTATGCCGATGTATCTGCCTTTTCATTTACGGAACCCTGGTCCCGTCGATGGCTTGGATGCCTCCGAATATACGCGTCCGGAGCAGGTGGCAGCCTTGGTGCAGGGTCTGGAGGCTCATCAGGTGCCCCTGATGATTCTGCCCTCGGAAGAAAAGTATCCGCTGGCGAGCGGTCTGCCTTCGAACCACCTTGCACCCTTTCGCGATTATCTTTGCCAGAACTACCAGCGAACTTCCATTTTCGCGAACGGAGACGAGCTATGGCAAAGAAGGGACGCTGCAGTTCCGCTGGCCAGATGCGCGCTGGAGACCGTTCGATAGAGACCGGCGCAGTGCAGATGTAGCGCTAACGGCCGTTCCGGTCTCGTATGGCTTTCTCCGTCTCCATGGCCTGCTGCCGCACATCATTCGAAATATCCGGCAGATCGCGCTCGTAAGGACGAATCGCTGCAACATCGTCGGCTTGGCCGACCAGGTAAAGCGCGCGCAACGCTTCCCACACTTGCTCAGTCGCGGGATCAATCACGGCAATCTCCGCGCCAGTTGCGACATTCGCGCCGGTTCCGGCCACGGATCGAATCCTCCCGGCAATCGGCGAACGAATCTCAATGGCGCTTTGTGAAGGCGAAGCATTCGCTACGGCAAGCTTCGCAATGAGCCCGCTTTGGCGAATCGCCGTGCCCGGTCGATCCGCATCGACGATGCGGCCTGCGTCAGGAGCGGCAATGTGCGCCGGTTCCAGCAGCGCCACAATTTGCGGACGTCCGGTGGCGTCTCCAAAGCGTACAAGCGACAATGCGGCATTTCCCCGTACCGTGAGAGAAGAATCATTCAGCATCTTCAACAGCGCTTCACGGAAGTCCGCCCGCGACGTGTCCTGCCCCATGACCCACGCATCGGTATTACGAATCTCTTCGACCGGATTCGCGGCTAGGCCCACCAACGCGGGATACCATTTTGTGACTGCCCCGTCGTGCCCGTTGATGCGCTCTCCAATTTGCACCAGCGCCTGCTGAATATGCCGCGCCTTCTTCGTGTCGTGCAGGTATTCGTTCAGTTGCTGATCCGAAAGCTTTCGACCAAACCACGTATTCCACCAAAACAAAAACGGCATCAGCACGATCAGCCACCCGGTGGCGAAGAAAAGAATCTTCTGCGTGCGCGACATGCGCCGCTTTGGCGTGTCCGCGAACTGGCCCGCATTCTCTACGTTAGTGGTCAACGGATGCTCCTACCGAGGCGATTCGACCCAAACAGGTATAACGGCGTCCCAATAATTGAGGCGTCATCAACCAGTCCGAATACCGGAGAGCGGCTATCTAAACTGACGTCACGGTTATCGCCCATAACAAAGCATTTACCGTTGGGAACGACAATCGGCCCAAAATTGATCAACCAGTCCGGTGGTTCCTTTCCTGTGTGTTCCACGTAGGGCTCATCCTGTCTACTACCATTTAGCGATATGACCGCATTACGCCCCTGTATCGAGTCTCCGCTCACGGCGATCACACGCTTAACGAAGAAGGTGTTGTTGCGGATGAAAACTATGATTTTGCGATGCTCCGGCAGACGAGAGCCAAGGTCGACTACGAACCGGTCCCCCGGTCGCAGGGTCGTCTCCATCGACGTGGAGGGAATAGTGAAACTCCGGAATCCCGAGGCCCGAGTGACTAATGCCCCAAGAAGGCTAAGGCTCAGAAGCGCTAACGGAAACGTCGCTGCCAGCCACCATTTCGAAAGCCTTTTTGGTTGAGGCAAATGGATCGCTAAGGATGCGCTGCACGACGCGTAAGTGTAAAGGCAAATCCAAGCAAAGTAGAGCGCATCAAAGCCCCAGTAGAAGCGCAGAAGGCGCAACGGCCAGAAGCCGATAAGCAGAACAGTGAGCAAAACAAACAAAATGACGGCCTTACGTCGCTGCCCAATGAAAAGTTGACCCAGTCCGGGAACAAACGCGGAAAGCAATGCGGCCAGCAGATAGCGTCTCGTCTCACGAGAAGATTCCTGCCGTGGAAGCAGTTCCACAGCCAAGTCGCCGAGAGTTGGCACATCGTGAGACATCAAGGTGAGCAATATATCAAGCCCTATTCATTCTGCATCCGCATCCAGCACGCGATCCTGCTCCAGGTAGTGCGAAATCGCGTATTGCGCCAGCAGCGGCGTCAGCACACGAATCTCAGCCCCGATCCATTCGCCCTTCGCGTGCGGAGCATCCGGCGCATGATTGCAGCGTCCTCCGCTGCCAAACTGCGGGCCGAAGTCGGCACTCTGAATCTGATCGAACTGCTTGATCTCGCGCCAGGCCTCATCGCCCACGGTACCGGAGACATCGATTTTCAGTTTAACCACAGGCATAAGTCAAAACCCTTCAACGCAGTGGTCGCAAACCACGCTGAGAGAACCAACCAACAATCAAAACTCAACAATCACAATTTGATTTTTCCGTGTCGGAGCCTGCCCTGAGCGTAGTCGAAGGGTGCCTCCGTTGTGGATTCTAACTGTGTGGAAACCACTGATACAGCATAAAGTAAACAATCACGCCCGTGACCGAAACATACATCCACAACGGCCAGGTCCAGCGGGCAATCGCCCGGTGCTTGGCGTAGCGCGCCTTCAATCCGCGGCTCAGAGTGATGATGGACATGGGTACAATCACGATCGCCAGCGTGACGTGTGTAATTAAAATCGTGAAATAAACTGGCCGGGCCCATCCCTCACCGAGAAAGCGAACGTTCCCCACTTCGAAGTGAAAAAATAAATAGCAGCACAAAAACACCGCCGAGGCGGCCATCGCCGCGATCATGCACGCCCGGTGGGCTGCGATCTTGCCGCGAGAAATCAGCCAGCGGCCAGTCAGAAGCAGCACGCCACTGGTTCCATTCAGAGTCGCGTTGAGGGCAGGGAAGAACGCGTACTGCTCGGATATCACGCGGCGGGCCTCGTCGAGCGGCGGTTCACCATGAGAAACGCTAGTCCAAACATGACCAGAGAAAATAGCAGCAGCGTCGCAACGGATGATTGAAGCGGAAAGGCTAATTCCGCTGCCGGATACAATAATCCGCGCAACGCCTCCACTCCGTAGGTCAGTGGATTCAGCCGCATCAGCCAGCGCATCCATCCCGAAGCGCCTCCGATGGGAAATAGCGCGCCCGACAGCAACCACAAAGGAATCAGAAAAAGATTGACGATGCCATGAAACGCCTGTGGCGAATCCATCGGCCACGCAATCGCAAAACCCAGAGCCGTCAGCGCAAACGAAACCAGAAACACTACGACTGTGACCAGTAAGACTTGCAAAAGCTCCAAATGTATCCCGGCGAAAGGAGCAAAAATCAGAAAAATCATTCCTTGTATTGTCGCCAGCGTAGTGCCGCCCAGCACCTTGCCCAACACAATCGCAGACCGCGGCACAGGCGCAACAAGGACCGAAAGCAAAAAGCCTTCCTTGCGATCATCAATCACTGACATCATCGTGAAGATGGAAGTAAACAGCACGATCATGATCAGCGCGCCAGGATAAAAATAATCCAGATAATGCTGCTGACCCGCGCCGCCTCCGCGAAACGATGTACCAAAGCCCGATCCGATCACGACCCAGAAAACCAGCGGCGACGCCAGAACGCCTACTACGCGCGCCTTCTGACGATAGAAGCGCACAATTTCGCGCCACCACAGGGTAAATGCCGGAAGCATCACACCCGTCGACACCGGCGTAAAAGCCTGTCGCGGCGATAAGGCTTGTGTGGCCAAATTTAACTCGCTTTCGGCGACGCCGTCTTGGCTGGCGCGACTTCCTGTTTCTTGCCCAGGTGCAGCAGGCCGCGGTCGCGCATTTCCCAATAAGCGTTCAGCAAAAAGCATGCTGAAAGCGAAAGCAGGATCAAAGTCATGAACAATCCGTCCACGGTCGCCGACGGCGGCCAGAGAGTAATCATCCCACTCGCGAAGATCCACGCCACTCCCAGCAGAGGAACAACTCCCAACACCAAAGAAAGTACCAGCATCATTGCTCGCAACGCTACCTCCTATTTAACCGTTTACGCTTATCACCAGATTCAGATTGCCCTTCCTCGCGTTCACTCCAAAACTTGTGCCCCGTTCGCCGTATAAATACGTCTTCGAGCGCGGGCTTACTGACTGAAATCGCCTGAATCTCACCGGGAAACGCTTCCACCACATCGGTCACAAATCTGTGTCCGCCCTCGATCTCGACGCGCACTTGCTTTTCCAGCACCGCGGCATCGAGCGAGAAGCGCGCGCGAATCAGCCGCGCCAGGTTCTCCGCATCATGCGCTGCGTCCAGCAGTACAATGTCGCCGCCAATTTCATTTTTCAATTCTTCCGGCGTGCCCAGCGCCACCACGTTACCTTCATTCAATATTGCCAGCCGGTCGCAGCGCTCGGCCTCCTCCATCAAATGCGTGGTTACAAGCACGGAAACCTGTTCTTCATCGCGCAGCGTCTTCAGATACTGCCAAAGATCGCGTCGCGCCCCAGGGTCGAGACCCGTCGTCGGCTCATCCAGCAACAGCACCGCGGGATGGTGCAGCAGTCCCTTGCCCAGTTCGATTCTCCGCTGCATTCCGCCGGAAAAAGTCTGCACCAATTCCCTCGCGCGATCCGCTAAACCCACGCGCTCCAATATTTCCTCGACGCGTTTCTTTAGCGTCGCGCCGCGCAGCCCATAAAGATGTCCCTGGTGCCACAGATTTTCATACGCGGTCAACTTCGGATCCACGCTTTGCGCCTGAAACACCACTCCAATCTGCCGCCGCAGACTGTTGGCATCGCGCGCCGCATCGTATCCCATCACCAGCGCGCGCCCGGCTGTCGGGAGCATCAAGGTCGAAAGAATCCGGAATAAGGTAGTCTTGCCGCTGCCGTTTGGACCCAGCAGACCGAACAACTCCGCCGCATGCACGTCGAAAGAAATTCCGTTCAGCGCCGTGCGGTTTTCATAGCGATGCACCAGATTCTGAATGGAAATGACGGCCTCTCCGGAAACAGGCAGCAGTTCCGGGCCGGGATCAGCGATTGCGGAGACTCTAGAAGACAAGATGATTCCTGGGACTAAGTTACTAACAGTCTACGACGATCCTGCCAAAACCTCACGTCTAAAGCAGTTAGGAAGAAAAGGCACTTGAAACTATCGTCACGGTAAAGAAAGAGCGATTTTCACAGTCAATTTATGCGGCCGAAGCGGTGCCTTCAGCCTGCGGCACTCGCTCCGCAAAGGCAACCGGAACATGCCTCCAAACCTGTATCGCCAGAATCACTGTGGTCGCCAGTAGTAAAGCTCCCACCGCGACATGGGCAACCGTCGACACAACCATAGGCAACTCAGGCTGCGCGGCGTTCCTGCCCCAGGCAACACGGGTCACGAAAGCGGCAAATCCCAAACACAGCTGCGCGATCAGCAGAGAAAGCATCAAAATGGCGGGTCTTCGCACTGCTTGGATCTCTGAGTAGACGGCGAGGGCACGCACCGCTGTCCAGCACAGAACGAACGCGACAATCACTGAATTCGCCACATGCGGCCACCAACTCATGCCGTGATGGCGGAACATGGCGCCTAAAATCAGCTGCACGTAAAGAACAAAAATAGAAAGCAAAGCCAGCGTGAACAGACTCGGCTTGCGCGAATCGAACTCCACTCGAGGCTGCTCTTCCACCCAGCGCCGCGCGGTGAACACCGCGATAGTAACCGCAATGCAGAAAAATGTTTGCGCCACCGCCGCATGCGCGGATGAAATCCACGGCGGCTGAAATAAAAGCACGGTTAAGCCGCCAAGAATGGCCTGCACAATCACAGTGCCCAGGGCCGCAACCCCCAGCCAGTGCATCCAACGGCGCCGCTCAATCGACCACGTCCAAACGGCAATCGAGATGGTAAGCAGTACAATCGATCCGGCGATGAGCCGGTGGCTCCACTCGTACTTCACGCCGCCGTTCAGCGGCGGAACGCTGAACGATCCGAAAGAAGTCGGCCAGTCGGGAATCGAAAGGCCCGCATCATTGCTGGTGACCAGTGCGCCGGCAATAATGAGCAAAAACGTAACGCAGGCCACAAACGTGGCGAAAATGTGGTGTCCGCGATTGTATGTTGCTTCAATGCGCTTCAGAGCCATGGCCTCGGCAAAAATTCGGGAGCAGGATGCGGCTCGCGCATCCTACTCCGCTGATTACTATTCTATCCAGATTGCAGGACTTCGGTGCCGGCTATTCGCCCATACCCGCTTTGAAGCTGGCATCGACGGTCTTGGAATCCTTCGGCGCGACCGTTACCTTCTGATCCTGCTCGCCCAGTTTTTCGTGAACGAACGCCAACGTGTAATCGCCCGGCGGCAGGCCTTTGATCTCGTATTTCCCCGCCTTATCGGTAACCGCGAAGAACGGGCTCTTGACCACGTTGATATACATCTTCATCCACGGATGCTGGTTGCACTTGACTGGCAGCATAATTTCTTCACGGGCGAAAGTCTTATCCAGCGGCGGCGTCGATGGCGGCTGCGATTCGTTCCACTCACGGTTGTCTTTCGGCGTGGGATGGATGTTATGGGTCGTCTGATCGGAGTTCTTGATCTCCACTGTCTGGCCCGTCATCACGCCAAGAACATGCGGATGATACTTGCAGCCCTGCTGTTCGAGCACGACCGGATCCTTGGGCACGTCGAACGTCCGGCTGCCCAATCCATCTTTTACGTACACGAACACGTTGGCCAAGTCGCCGCCATCAACCACAACATTTTCGGCCTCGTTGGTGCCCTTGCAAGCCGGGTCCTGGCTCATGTCGATCTTCGCCGCTTTCGGTGCGGTCCCGTCGAACTTCACCGTGCCGCTCACCGTCGCCGCAGTCGCGGGATCAATGGGCGTTGGTGCCGTTGCGGGCGCAGCTGTCTGTTCCGCCGGTGCATTGCTTGATTGCTCAGTGTTTTCCTTCTTATTGCACGCAGCCAGCAGCAGCAATCCGCACAACGCCACCATGCCGACCATCATTCCTCTGCAGCCAATCTTCTTATTCATAATGTCGCCTGACCTTTCTCGATATGGAAATTCATTTTACGAAAACTCTTGTCTGTTCCGAACGCTAAAACTTTGTCATTCCGACCGAAGTCCGGAGCAAAGCGACGGCGAGCGGAGGAATCTGCTGTTCGCTCGCATCAACGCTGCACTAATGCACGAAGCGCCATTCTACCGCGATCCGCCGCTCGCTGTTGGATGCGTCTCCGTCGAAGCCTGTTTGCGATGACTTGTGGTCCGCAATGCAGCGCTGGAGTGCGGCATTGATGCCGCCACCTTCCGCTGTTCTTCCGCCGTCAACTGGAAAATGTAGTCCACCAGCAGCTTGCGATGATCTTTGTCGTATCCCTGAAACGACGATGGCGTCGGTCCGGCAAATACCCAGTGATCGTTCTGCTGTTTAAACAAACCGGAAGGCATCGCTGTCCCCGGACTGATGGCTTGTGGATCAGTAATCCAGCGTTCTACCCAATCAGGCTTCAACCGTTCCTTGGCCAGCAGAAAATTCGGAGCAGTCGCGATCTTGTCGTGGTTCGGATCCCCAGTCTGGTGGCACTTCAGGCAAGGCGCGGCCGTACTGGAAAACAGGCTTCGCGCCATGTCGGTTTCCTTCGCACTGAGCACCGGCACCTCTTCCGGAATATAAGGCAGCGGTTGCTGCGACATCGCCTGGAAGAAGCGCACCAACTTTCGCAACTCATTATCCGAGAATGAGAAGGTCGGCATGCGCACTTGCAGATAAGATCGCACACCGTTGCGGTTCGTGTCTGTCGCGCTGAGTGACGGATTCGACAAAAACTTGCGCAACCATTCAGGATCGACGCGCGCTCCCTCAGTCAGCAGCTTCGGCGGCAACTGTTCTTGCGCGTCCTGATAGCGCTTCATGCCCATCAGAATAGTTTTCTGTCCCGGCGTGAACTGGTGGCAGCCCACGCAGTTGTACTTCTGCACCACCCACCAGCCCTCTTGAATATCGCGGCGCGTGTCTCCCGGCTTGTATTGGTAACTCTCGGGCAGGGAAGTCTCCTGGCTGCCCAGAAGCATCGTCGTGAGATCCATCACCTGATCTTTGCTCAGGTGCAGGTTGGGCATACGCGAGGCTTCGAGTTCGCCCTTGATCTTTCCCTGATCGTAAATATTTGGCTCGGCCAGCTTGTGCTCAAAGAATCCCTTGTGGTCGTACCACGGATCTTTTGCCGGACCATCCGGCAGCCGTGCCAGATCTTCCTGATTCTTGATCGGCTCGGCCTCCTTGCCGCCGCGTTGCGCCACTTCGGTGAAGAGAGCAAAATCGAGACGCTCAATCGGCTTGCTGCCTTCGTACGTCAACTCAGTTCCGATCCGGCCTTCTTCTTCCATGCCGGAAATTTCGTGACACCCGGCGCATCCGTAGTGACGAATCCACTTCGCGCCTTCCTGCTTCAGCGCCGGATCATCCATGAACGCCGCGTCGGCGTACTCAGACGGCTCTTTTTTCTTCTGCGTCATCAGGTACGTCGCGATGTCTTCCGCATCCTCCGGCATCAGCCGCAGGCTGGGCATCACCGTCATATTCTGCACTTGCAGTTCGTGTCCGTCATTCGGACACTGGCTGTGGTCCAGATCGAACTGGTAGGGAAGTCCCTTCTTCGCGTAATCCTCGGGACCAATGTCTTTCTTCTCGTAGGGACAATAGGGCCGCGTGCGTTCTCGCGCGTTATGCACCCAACGGACGAGATAGTCGTAATTCGCCTTCTCGCCTACGCGCGAAAGATTTGCGGCAAACGTCCCACCTTGTAGTTGGTCACCTTCACCGATCGAGTGGCAGGCCAGGCAGCCGCGCGTCTCAAACAAGTCTTTGCCATGCGCCGCATTACCGGGTTTGTGTTTGGGCGGGGAGTCGGTGAATCCCGATTGCCACAGGTATGCCGAAATCGTCTGAATCTGACGATCGGTCAGGCGGAAATTCGGCATC
>Ga0209006_10000778_pt1 | contig 29398 bp, 31 predicted proteins | sample JacPin_JW_Ref_O2_FD_188567 | JGI IMG/M metagenome (GOLD analysis project Ga0209006, IMG submission 188567) | Forest soil microbial communities from Algoma, Ontario, Canada - Jack Pine, Ontario site 1_JW_Ref_O2 (SPAdes) (version 2) | ecosystem: Environmental > Terrestrial > Soil > Boreal...
CTCCGGTCAAATCGCGCATTCTGGTGAGCGCGTCGTCGTCGGGGACCTTTACGACATGCGTCGCGCCGACGACCCGCGCGAGTTCGAGCCGGTCCCAACTTCGGTCGACCCCGACGATGTTACTTGCACCAGCGAGACGAGCTCCTTGGATCGCCGAAAGGCCGACCGCACCGCAGCCAATCACCATCGCGCTGTCGCCGTAACTGAGCCCAGAAAAATTGAGCGCGGCTCCGACGCCGGTCATCACCCCACAGCCAATAAGGCATGCGCGATCAAGCGGCATTTCCTTCGGCACGCTAACGGCGCACATGTCATTGACGATTGCGTACTCCGCAAAACCGGCGATGTAGAACATGGTCCGCAACTCACCCGCACCGAGGCGAAGCCGCATCATCCCGTCAAACGGCACAGCCTGTGGGCCCAATCCTACATATCGCTCACAGAGTATGGGCTGATCGCGGCTGCAGTGAAAACATCGGCCGCAATGAGGGTTCCAAGAGAGCACGACACGTTCGCCGCGTCGTTCCTTGCTCACCGCGTCGCCGACTTCCTCGATGGTTCCGGCAGCCTCATGTCCCAGGACGATCGGCATAGGATATTTCAGTTGACCTTCGATGACCTCCAGATCGGTGTGACAGAGCCCCACTGCGGCGATTTTGACTAGCACATCAGTCGGCCGAAGGGGCATGGCTTCGACCGTCTCAATTGTCAGAGGTTCGCCAGGGCTACCCAGCACCGCGGCTCGAAATTTCATTGTCGAATCCTTTGCCTGAGCGATCGTTGGAGCCAAGCAATCTTGAACAGCTATCGGGAAATCGTTTCGAGCATCATTCCCTTGGTTTCGACCCCAAGCAGCGCGACGGCCGCTGCCGCGATGGCAAACGAACCCGCACCGAGAGCGAAGACTCCATCCTGTCCGACACTCGGCAAGACGACGCCGACAACGTAGGGTCCGATCAGTGCCCCGATCCGTCCCACAGCGGAAGCGCAGCCCGCGCCCGTGGCTCGGGCCCGCGTCGGATAGATTTCGGGCGTATAGGCATAAAGCACCGACCACATGCCGAAGAGAAAGAACTGCATGGCCAAGCCGTACACGATCAACAGCGCAAAGCTCGGTGCGTGGCCGTAAAGAAACGCGGCGACGGCACTGCCGATGAGCATCAGCACAGCGGTAGGCTTGCGGCCCCACGATTCGATCAGCCAGGCGGCGGCGAGAAAACCCGGGATACCCGCCAGCGAGATCAGCAAAGTATAGGAGACAGACTTGGTGACGCTGTAACCAGCCGCCTGAAGCAGAGCCCCCAGCCACGTCGTGAGGCCGTAGAACCCCAAAAGTGCAAAAAACCAAACTAGCCAGATCATTGCCGTGCGGACGGCATAGCCGCCGTTCCAAAGTTCAAAGAACGAGAAGCGGCTGTCGGCGCGAACGTGGATTAGCAATTGAGGGGCAGGCAGCGGTGCGCCGCGCAGATAGCTCCCAACTTTCTCTTCCATGTTCGTCATCACGGCGTTTGCTTCGGCCGGACGTCCTCGATCCGCCAGCCAACGCGGTGATTCTGGCACATAGAAGCGAATGACGAAGACAAAGAGGGAGGGAATAGCCTGGCAAAGGAAGACAGACCGCCAGCCGAACTCCGGCAACATTATGAGGCTCAATAACCCGGCACCAATGAAGCCAAGCGGCCAGAAGCCCTCGAGGATTGCGATATATCGCCCTCGCTGTTTCGTCGGAAGAAATTCCGAAACGATCGCTAACGCGACGGGAAACTCCATTCCCATCCCGAACCCGAGTAACAACCTCGCATAGCTCAGCGCTGCAACGTCGCCAGCAAAAGCGCACCACAGACTGCCCAATCCCCACAAGATCATACTTGTCTGAAATACAATCTTGCGTCCCCAACGATCGGCCAAAATTCCGGCAATCGCCGCGCCGGCGAACATTCCGATGAAACTCATGCTGGAAAGTAATCCAAGCTGCGCTGTATTCAGACCGAATTCAGTGCGTATCGATCCTAGGACGAAGGTCAAAGAGCCAAGATCAACGGCATCGAAGAACCATGCGGTGGCAATAATGAGAAAGATGCCCCGTTGATATCCCGTCATCGGCAATCGCTCTAGCCGCGCCGGAATTGCCATGTCGGCCCGCCCCATGGTCGGCTCGGGCAGCGGTCGGACTTGATCCACGCCGGTGGCCGCCGATTGCGCTTTGCTCGGCATTTCGTCCTCCCCTGGCGATTACGTGTGCTGATCTTGGCCGGCGAAATTTATCCACAATATCGCTGATATGCGCAAGATATATTAGATGGAGTGTCGGTTCCCTTGAGCGGATGCGTCGTGCCCTCTTCGCCCAATCGTTGGTGCCGTGCTAGGGACTAGAGCTTTTGCGAGAAGTGTAATCATGCCCGCAGCTAATCGAAGATCGAAGCTTCCGTCGCGCCACCGGTTGTCGGCCACAAGCGTGGACGCCGAGACTGCGGCCAGGGTGCCAAATGCGAAGCGCGCGAAAGCCGCCGTCAACCTGGCTTCCGTTACGACCCTGACAGAGCAAGCCTATCGACAGATTGAAGAGTTAATTTGTACGTTGCAGCTTCCGCCGGGGACCTTGCTCGGCGAGTTCGCGCTCGCCGAGCGTCTTGGCATTGGACGCACGCCAATCCGCGAGGCGCTGCAGCGTCTTGCCTTGGATGGCCTCGTTGTTGTTATCCCGCGACGTGGAATTCTCGTTTCCGAAATAAACCTGCAAACCCAGTTGCGTCTTCTTGAGATGCGCCGCGTCGTCGAGCGGTTGATGGCACGTCTGGCCGCCGAGCGGGCGCGGCCAGAGGAACGCACTGCTTTCGCCGCAGTTGCGGCCAAAATGTTGGCAGCGGCCGATCAATCGGACGACATCGCCTTTATGAGGCTTGATCGCAGCTTTAATCAGATGGTTGCCTCAGGGTGCCGCAACGATTTCGCCGTACGCTCAATCAATCTAATGTCGGCGCTGTCGCGGCGCTTTTGGTACCAGCACTATAAGGAAGTCGCGGACCTGCCGCTGGCGGCCAAACTGCACGCCGCTGTTGCAAAGTCGATTGCCGAAGGTGACGTTGCCGGCGCCCAAAAGACGTCGGATGATCTGATGGACTATATCGAGAGCTTTACTCGCAAAACGCTGGATCGATAGGAAAAAACTGACCGAAGCCGACTTACGTTTCCAGAACAGCGAGTGGTCGTCAACGGTCTCCGTTTATGCTGACCCTTTAGAGTAACGAATACTCAAAACGCTTGCGTGAGTTGAGTAAGGGTTCGCCTAGAAAACGGCGAAGGACGTACTTCGGGGGGAGGGGTCCCCGACTAGCGCCTCGTCAACCCCACAAATTCGATAAAGTTGGATACGAGGCTGCAACTGCTTGTCGGAGATTTTAACGAAGGCTTCGGCGCGATCCGGAGTGCCTGCGAGTCAAACGCGAGCGATTTTGTCTGCTTTAACGTACTACCCGTCTCCGATGCACCGTCGAAGAGTTCAGTGATCGCACATCGAGCGCGGTAGCTATCAGATGCAGCGGGCTGGCGCCGACGCGGTTCTTGCCGCTCTCATAGTTCCGAACTTGCTGGAAAGTCACTCCAAGGGTTTTGCCAAGCTCCGCTTGGCTCATTTTGCGCCGCTTGCGTAACGGGCGAATGTGCACGCCGACCAATGAGTCGACAGGATCGTTTGCCCTCTCAGGCATGTCAATTCCCCCAAAAATTAGGAAGCCAGGATTGTTATGATTATTTGTTGAGCCAAGAGCGCCCCGGCGGGAAGGTCGTCGATCGGAGCGTCCAGATCGACTAAAAAAAACGGCCCCTTTTTGGAGCTGCTCTTGGAAAAGGACCGCTTCCCTCGCGTGAAGACCGGGAACTTAGCAGGAACAAGCGCCTGCGAGGCCTTGAAATTGCAACGCTGCGGAAATCGGGCCGCTTTTAGTATGTCGGCGGAGTGATGACCCAAAGAACTACGGCCTCACGTTTGGACGGATTGCGATACCGATGAGGTTTGGTGCTTGGGAAGCTGAAGCTGTCTCCGGTCTTGAGAAGAAATTTCTCGCTTTCGATCCACAGCTCGAGCATGCCTTCGATCACTAAGCCGGCTTCCTCCCCCCGATGCGTATATGGCTGCGCACCACTCGCGCTACCTGGCGGGAAGCGGCTTACCAGAAGCTCCAAAGCGCCAGCCAAATTCGGCGACAACAACTCATCGGTGATACCCGATTCAAATCGCAGCTTACGGCGCTCCTGTGCGCGGACGATGTAAGCGCCCTCTCTTCCCGTATCCTTTTCCGAAGGACGGAAAAACCAGCTTACCGTCACATCGAGCGTATTGGCGATCATCCGCAGTGCCGAGACCGACGGCACCGAAAGCCCCCGCTCAACCTGGCTGAGATAACCAACGCTTAGATTCGTCCCGATCGATAATTCTTGAAGCGTCATCTCTTTCGCCACTCGCAGTTCGCGAACTGATTGTCCCATGAAGACGGCGTTCGCGTCTGGCGCAGTCGACTCGACAGCGTTTCGTCTCCCGGAAATGCGAGCCCGGCGAGCAACAGCCATCCTTCTCATCCTTCCAAAGTGAAAAAAGGGCTTGATGTTTTCAGTGAAGCTTTTAGTCTAATTTTCAGTAAAGTGCCAACTGTAACGGCGGCGTCCACAGCGCCGATCCCGGACGCGCCGGAGGCATGTTCGTTGATGTGCGACGCGTACGATAAGTTGGTTGGTGGTGCGCGGCACAATGGTCTCAGGTGTGCCGGTTATCTGACTACGGCGCGGCTCGAACACAACAATGCTGTCGGCGGCTGCTCTGAGGGCGGCGGCCTTTGGAGCCCAACGTCCGATTATTTCGATCCTGAAATTTCGCATCCGCGCATCGCGGCGTCCCTTGATCGGCGGCGCCGCTGGGTGCGGCGTTCAATCGCTATAGTGCAGCTCGGCCCGATCAAACGCATCTCTGTTGGTCATCGGCAAACTGGAAAGCAACCTTCGCATATCGAGACTAAAGATACGAGAGCGAGGGATCTCGTCGAGTGGTATAATTATTGCACTGCCAGAAATCGAAGGCCGCGATCTAGGAGCTGCAGCTGGCGTAATACTAGCAAAGTGGAAAGAAAATAGGCGAACGGACAACAAGGGGAGGCGGAGCTTGGTCGAAAATCTTGGCAACTGGATCCTCATAGTCCTGGTCCTTTTGCTGATCCTCCTGATTATTTTCGCGAAATTCTATCAGCGCAGCTCGAAGGATGTCGCGTTTGTGCGGACCGGGCTTGGCGGCGAGCGTGTCGTGCTCACCGGCGGAGCGCTGGCCATTCCGATCGTCCATCAAACAACTCCCGTCAACATGCACACGCTCCGGCTCGACGTCGAGCGTGCAAAAGAGCGCGCTTTGATCACAAAGGACCGAATGCGGGTCGACTTGCATACGGCCTTTTATGTCAGAGTGGTCGCTACCCGCGAGGGTGTAGCTCTTGCCGCGCAGACCCTTGGCGCGCGCACGCTGAACAGCGAGTCGATCCAAGAATTGATGGAGGGTAAGTTCGTTGATGCCATGCGCACGGCCGCTGCCGAATTGACCCTTGATGAACTTCATGCCAACGGTCGAGCCTTTATCGATCGTGTCCGATCCGTTATTCAAGACGACGTGACAAAAAATGGGCTTGAATTGGAGTCGGTTTCGCTCAGCAGTATGGACCAGACTGCCAAGCAATATTTCGATCCGTCCAATACGTTCGACGCTGAGGGGCTCGTCCGAATCACCAAGGAAACCGAGCAGAGCCGACAAACTCGTAATGAAATTGAGAAAGTCACGGAACTTAAGATACAAAATACCAACTTGGATGCCGAAGAGAAAACGTTGGTTGTTAAACGACAATCGGAATATGCGCGGCTGCAAGCTGAATATGAGATTGCGACACGTCGTTCGGAGCAGTCCTCTCAAATCGCCTCAATGCGCGCGGAACAGGAGCGCAAGGCCTCGGAGGCGGAAATTGCTCAGGCTGAGATCGTCGCCAAGGCGAAACTATTATCAGAGCAAGCCGTCGAAGAGGAGCGGATCAGGAAGGATCAAATCATCCGCAGGGCGGAAATCGATAAGGCCTCGTTGGTGGATGTGGAAGCTATCAAGCTCGATGAGCTCATAAAAAAGGCGTCCGAGGATCGTGCGATCAGTTTATTGGTGAAGCAGAAGGAACGAGCGGAAGCCACCAAGGCAACGAGTGAAGCGGAGGCAGCTGCCGCGGCCGCAGAGGAGACGGTCGCGACGGCGCGCGAGCTGGCTCGCGCCGAGCGTGAACAAAAGATCGGTGTGAGCAAAGCGGAGAGGATCGCGCAGGAAAAGGCCATCGCAATGAAGCTCGCGGCAGAGGCCGAAAGGATAAGCTCTGCCGATATCGCTAAAGCCAAGGAGATTATTGCCGCCGCGGACGCAGCCGCCGAGCGCGTCAAATTATTGGCAGAAGCCGAGGGCCGCAGGCAAATTAACGAAGCCGCCAACGTGCTCTCGGATAACCAAGTGACGATGCAGCTCAAACTGGCACTGGTGCGATCGCTCCCCGACATCATACGCGAAAGCGTCAAGCCACTGGAAAACATCGAGGGCATCAAGATCATTGACATCGCTGGCATTGGAGCGTCTTCGGGCGGCTCGCACAACGGCGGCGGCGAAACACCGTCGGGTGGAGGTCCGCAGGGCGGTGGGGACCTTATTGATCGCGCGGTCAGCGGCGCGTTGCGATACCGCGTGCAGGGTCCGGTTGTTGATGGTCTGCTTCGCGAGGTAGGGCTGATCGATGAAAACGGTGGCTTGGCGAGCATGGTCGGTAATGTTTCTGGAATAACGGGTTCGCCTTCTGCGCCAATCAAATCGAGTGAACCTATCAAGCGCGACGATGGTGTTCGGACCAAGAAGGGCTGAGCTGGCCTAGGAAATATCGCACCCAACAAGTAGTCGCCGCATTTCGGTTATCGCATGGATGCGGCCAGTGGACGAGATCAGCGTGTAAGGCGTCCCAAGGCGTCCGATCACGGGAGAATCCAGATGAACGCGGTAGCGATCGGAATCTTGATGGAACGGCGCCGCGCTGAGCAGAGATCGGAAGCGTAATCGCTAGGTTGTCAGAGAGAGGAGTCTCGCAATGGCGAAACGTGGCAATGGCAATCCTCCCAACAAAAGATGGCGCGCCTACAATACCGCCGAACTCGTCGCTAACGGCGAGGGGAAAAGACGGCTCCGCGAGTCGGGCTTGCCGTCTGGCGTTGACGATCTACGCAGGAATATCTTGAAAATTGGCGGCCTAGGCGCGCTTTCAATTGCGACGCTTGGTGCGCTGAACAACGGTGCAAAGGCAAAAGGAGCACCAATTCCCATTGGTTCAATGTACCCGTTGACTGGTGCGGCCGCGGTCGATGGCACTGGCTACAAGCGGGGCATCGAACTTGCAATCGATGAGATCAATGCCTACGGCGGCATTCTTGGCCGTCCGCTCGAACCGTATTCTGTTGATACCAAAACCATGAGTGCGGCGGAAGTCACGGCGGCGGCGAATTTTTTGATCGACCGGCATAAGGTGCACGCCATTATCAACGGTTACAATATCGGGCCGAACGACGCCGAGTACGAGCCGATTGCGGATGCTGGCATCATTTATATGCACGTCAACACAGCCATTCAGCATCACAATACGGTCAAGTCAAATCCTCAGCGGTACTTTAGCTGCTTTATGGCTGATCCAGCGGAATATTGGTATGGTCCGGGCTATGTGACGATGTTGGGTGACCTTCGCGATAGCAAGCAATGGGCCCCCGACAATAACAAAATTGCCATCATCGTCGGGTCCATTCCGTATAGCGTTGTCATCGCCGACGCGATGCGGGAATACGCTCCCAAGCGTGGATTTGAGGTCGCGTTCTCTGAAGTGGTGCAGACTCCCACGACTGAATGGGGTCCGGTGCTGGCAAAGGTGCGGGCGCTTGGGCCCGCAGCAATCGCGAACACGCATTTTTTCGCAGGCGATATCGCGCAGTGCCAGCTGCAATTTGCGGCCAACCCGACAAACAGCCTCATCTACTATCAATATGGCGCGTTACTGAAGGCATTCCGTGAAATCGCCGGGGACGCGTCGGTCGGGGTCTTAACAGGGACCGTCGACGGTCTTCTTCCCGACGACATGGGCAAAAGCTACATTGACGCTCACGCCAAAAAGTATGGCTCAGACGCGGATCCACAACCCGGTGCCATTGTTTACGGCCCGATGCATCACTACGCGTTGGCCGCCGCCGTCGCGGGGGGGACCGGTGAGCCGGGAAATCTTGAGCAAAATAAGAAGATCGCCTGGGCGCTGAAGCGCTTTACTTATCGTGGTCCCTCCGGCGTCTATTGGTACCATCCTGAATATCAGGCGACGCTGCCCTATCCAACATACACCCGAGATCCATCCATCGGGCATCCGCAACTGCTTCAGCAGATCCAGGACAAGGGCAAGCCTCCCGTCGTCATCTATCCCGAGCCCTACAATATTGGAAAATTCCAAAAGCCCTCCTGGTTCAAGGCGTGAGTGCATTCTGTGCGCCGAAGGTGATCAAAAATGCGCGGACTTGGTGAATTCGAAGCACTGTTAGAGCGTGATCGCGATATTCAAAGCGCTTCGAACATTCTTTCCTGTCGGCGATTAACGAAAACCTTCGGCGCCCTGGTAGCCCTCAACCGCTTAAGCTTCGATGTCGAAAAAGGCATTGTGTTTGGAATCGGCGGCCCGAACGGGGCCGGAAAGACCACCCTGTTCGATCTCATCTGTGGGATCAATCCGGCCAGTTCCGGCGATATAATCTTTGATGGCAAATCGATCGTCGGAAAACGTCCGTTCGAGATTTGCCGCGCCGGCGTCGCCCGCACGTTTCAGCTCAACGCCGCCTTTGAGACGATGACGGTTCGCGAGAACGTCCTCATCGCATCTCAGCACGGCCTCCGTCACGTCGAACTGCCGCAACTCACTTATGACCGAACGCAACGAACGCAAGCGGACAATATCATTGAAGCGTGTGGACTCAAGGACAAGGCCGAGCAATCGGTCTCGCGCCTGAGTATGTTCGACCATAAATTGATGATGATCGCGTCGGCATTGGCGACCCGTCCCCGGTTGCTTTTGCTCGACGAGCCCGTTGCCGGCCTGATTCCCGCCGAAATCGATAAAGTCGAGCGCGTTATTCGGACGGTGATCGAAGATCACTCGCTGACGGTGATCTTGATCGAACACGTCATGCGCTTTCTCGTGGGTCTGTCCGATGAAGTCATGATCATCAACCACGGTGAGAAACTCTATCAGGGCTCACCGGAAGGCCTGTCGAAGGATCGACAGGTTGTGGATGTCTATCTGGGTGAGGGCACCTCGGCGCGACTGGGTATTCCCCCAAAGAATGGGCGTGGGGGCGAGAAGCCGGCCGTCAGATACGCGGAGGCGCCCGCTCTTGACCCGGAGGATAGTCAGTCTGGCAGGCTCGCGCCCGGTTCAACGCTACAGCCGAATCCGAGCGGCCTTGCCGTTGAACTCAGCGATAACGGCCTTTCAAGCAGCAATGTCGGTGTGTCGCTTCAAATTGCAGCGGCCGATCGCCAACAAGGGATCGCGGCGCGCAAAGATATTTCGCAAGCACCTGCCGGCAAGCGGATCGATCCGGTGACGTTTGAAGTATTGCGCAACATGTTCGAGTACGCCTGCGAGCGCATGACGACGGTGATGCAGCGGACATCGTTTTCGCCGATCCTTGCCGACATGCTGGACTTCTCCAATGCGGTCTACGATCCCGATCTGCGGCTTTTGGCACAAGCGGCGAACTGTCCCGTTCATCTGGCTGCGATGCAATACAGTGCGGACTCGGCGGTTCAGCGATTTCCGATGACAAGCCTCCTCCCGGGCGACGTGATTGCGCTCAACGATCCTTTTCGGGGCGGCACCCATATCAACGACATCACCTTCACGATGCCAATCTTTTTTGAAGGTGCCTTGCTGGGCTTCGCCGTCAGTCGCGGACACTGGATGGACCTCGGCGGGGGCGCGGCAGGTGGGCAATCCTTTGGCACCCATATCGCCGCCGAGGGCCTGCGGCTTCCGCCCATCAAACTCTACGAGAACTACAAAATAAACGAAGATTATCTCGCCATCATTATGAATAACACGCGAACGCCGCATTTTGTCAAAGGCGACCTCCAGGCGCATCTTGGAGCGCTAAAAGCTGCGGAAGGTGAACTGCAGCGCGCTGCGAGCCGCTACGGGATTGAAACCGTGAAGGCGGCCATGACAGAGCTTATCGCTTATACCGAGCGTGTTGTCCGCAAAGCCATTGAGGATATTCCGGACGGGATTTATCAGGCAGAGGATTATGCGGACACTGACGGGTTCTCGGAAGAGCCGATCAAAGTCAAGGTGACGTTAACGGTGAAGGGCTCGGAGATCGTAGTCGATTTTGCCGGCTCAGATCCGGTCTGCAAAGGTGCCATCAATTCACCGTTCGCGAATACTGCATCGGCGGCTTACTATTCGTTGCAGTTCTTCCTCGCGCCCCATGCTCCGTCGAATTCTGGAATGTTTGCACCGATCACGATCTCGGTGCCTGACGATTGCTGGCTGAATGCAAGATGGCCCGCACCGACGATCGGATGCACGACGATCGTGTCGTCGAAAATCTGCAGTGCGATTTGGCAGGCGTTGGCGGAAGCAATTCCTCAGCGTGTGACCGGTTCGACATGCTCTGAGGCGAATTGGTTTGTCGCGGCCACCAGGGACCCGCAGGGGGCGACCGACGTCTTCTCTGAGCTTCCGGCCGGCGGTTGGGGCGGAACACCCTTCAACGACGGCATGAGCGTCACCATGGATCCGCTCGGCAACTGTATGAATATGCCGGCGGAAACCGCCGAATTGCTCTTTCCCATCGAGTATGAGGCTTTCGAATTACGCTGCGATTCCGCCGGGCCGGGAAAGAATCGCGGCGGGCTCGGCGCGGTCTTCAAAGTTCGCTTCAGATGTGACGGCGAACTGAGCATGGAAACCGCGCGAACCCGCGAGGGTAGTCCCGGTGTCAATGGCGGCGGCCGAAGTGCGGTGCAGCGTGCGTCTCAAATTTTCGCGGACGGTCGAGAGCTTGTCATCGGCGGCCTCTCGCAAAATGGTGCATGGAAAAATCCGTTGCTGGCGGGGCACCGCTTCGGCTTCGATGAACAATTCAAGTTTGAGACGACCGGCGGTGGGGGGTGGGGGCCCCCGAAAGAGCGCTCAGTGGAAAAGGTGTTTGAAGACGTCCTCGATGGATACGTCTCGGTCGAGGCGGCGCGGGACATGTACGGCGTAGTCGTCGACCTACGTGGCAACAAAATCGACGAGGCTGCGACCGCGCGGCTGCGACGGCGTTGATAACGGGAATTCGGGTGAAAAGCAGGTGATCATGATCGCAGAGTGCTACGGTATCAGCAGGCCCCAATCCCTAAAGCGCAGGGACGAGATGCTCGGCGCGTTCGCGCACCGCAGGTCAGTTCTGCGGGTATGAGGTCTGAGAGAATGAATCTCCCCAGTCATTCGCAGGTCGTGATCATCGGCGGCGGGATTATTGGTTGCAGCGTCGCTTATCACTTAACAAAGCTGGGCTGGCGGGACGTTGTCCTGCTCGAACGGGGACAGCTGACGTGCGGGACGACGTGGCACGCCGCCGGCCTCGTTATGCAACTCCGCTCGACTCACACCCTGACGGAGCTATGCCGGTATGGCGCGCAGCTTCTGAGCACGCTGAAGGACGAAACAGGACAAGATACCGGCTTTCGCCGAACCGGGAGTCTCCCGATCGCGCGCACGGCGGAGCGTCTGACCGAGATTTCACGGGTCGTATCGCTTGGTAAAACGTTCGGCGTGGAAGCGCATATGCTATCCCCGCGCGAGATCAGAGAGCGATATCCGTTGCTTGACGAAACGCAAATTGTCGGCGGAGCTTTTATACCAGGCGACGGGCAAACCAATCCGGTGGATTCTGCACAGGCACTGGCAAAAGGAGCGCGCACTGGCGGCGCGCGCATCGTCGAAAACGTCACGGTCACCGGATTCCACATCGAAGGTGGTGCGATAAAGGGCATTCACACGTCGTCAGGGTCGATCACCTGCGAAGTCGCCGTCCTGTCCGCAGGCATTTGGTCGCGCGATCTGGGCGCGTTAGCCGGCGTGCACGTTCCGCTATACGCCTCGGAACACATGTACGTACTGACGGAGCCGCACCAATCGATCCCGCGCGACTTACCGGTTTTGCGTGACGCCGACGGCTTTGTCTACGTGAAGGAAGACGCCGGAAAACTGCTCGTTGGGTCGTTCGAGCCGCGCGCAAAATCTCTTCCTATGGAGAAGCTGCCGGCACGGTTTGAGTTCGGCGAGCTTCAAGAGGATTGGCAGCATTTCGAATTGCCGATGACCAAGGCGATGGAGATGATACCGCTCCTCAAGTCGATCGGCATCCGCCGATTCCTCAATGGTCCGGAAAGCTTCACCCCAGACAACAGATTTATCATCGGTGAAACGCCCGAAGTCCGCCGGCTATACGTCGCCGCCGGTATGAATTCGCAAGGTATCCTTAGCTCGTCAGGTGTTGGCAAGGCTCTGGCAGAGTGGATCGTAGAAGGCGAGCCAACCTTTGATCTTTCCGACTTTGATATTGCTCGCTTCCATCCGTTCGAGACTAACCGCCGTTACCTTCATGACAGGATTTCCGAGAGCCTCGGTCTCCTTTATGCGATGCATTGGCCGCATCGGCAATTCGAAACAGCGCGACCGGTCCGCGAAACGCCGCTCTATAGCCGACTGAAAGAACATAACGCGGTCTTTGGCACGGCATCAGGTTGGGAACGCGCAAATTGGTACGCCCCGGCCGGCACCGCCCCTGAATATGTCTATTCCTATGGTCGGCAAAATTGGTTTGCGGCCGTTGGTGACGAACATCGCGCCACGAGAGAAAAGGTGGCCTTGTTTGACCTCTCTTCTTTTGGGAAGGCCTTGATCGAAGGCCCCGACGCTGAAGGGGAGCTGCAACGCATTTGCGCGAATGACCTGGCGGTTTCGGTCGGAAAGATTGTCTATACGCAGATGCTGAACGGCCGCGGCGGCATCGTTGCTGATGTTACGCTCACGCGACTTACCCCGGATCGTTACATGCTTGTGACGGCAGCAGCGTCTCTGTCGCGGGATATCAGTTGGGTACGCCGCAATCTGCGCAAAGACGCATTCGTCACGGTGACCGACGTCAGCTCTGGTTTTGCTGTCCTGTCGGTCATGGGGCCAAACTCCCGGGCGCTGCTGCAAAGGTTGTCGCCAGCGGACTTTTCGAACGCGGCATTTCCGTTCGGAACGGCGCAAGAAATCGAAATCGGCTATGGCAAGTGCTACGCACTGCGGATCACGTATGTGGGCGAGCTCGGATGGGAGCTTTACATTCCCACCGAATTCGCCGGCCCGATCTTCGATGCGTTGCTGCGTGAAGGACCATCATTCGGGCTCAAGCTTGCTGGCTACCACGCGTTAGACTCTTTGCGCAGTGAGAAGGGGTATCGGCACTTTGGGCATGATGTAACGCCCGGAGATACGCCGCTCGAGGCTGGATTGTCATTCGCCGTTTCTCTCAAGAAAAACGCCGATTTCATTGGCCGCCGCGCGCTTGAGAAGCAGAAAGCAGAGGGGTTGGGCCGTCGTCTTGTGTTTCTGCGTCTAAATGATGTTGAGCCCATTCTTTTGCACGACGAGCCGATCTGGCGAAACGGAGACATCATCGGGCGAACGTCCTCGGGAGCGTTCGGCTATACGGTCGGTAGCTCTGTGGCCATGGGTTACGTTCAGTTGCCGCGCGAGGATTGGAAACAATGGCTCATCAACGGCGCGTACGAAGTCGAGATCGCTGGCGCGCGCTTTGGGGCCGCTTGCGCGTCGATGCCATTCTACGATCCGCAAAATAGCCGCGTTAAGGCATAGATCGCGGCGTGAAATCGCGAGACGGTTAAACGCGGCGCTTCGGGAATGGGTTTGTCAGTTGGGACGGGAATCGGCGGGGAGTCGAATGTGGCGAGTTGGCATCGACGTTGGGGGTACCTTCACGGATTTGTTCGCATGGGACGAAAACGGCAGTAATTTCAGGACGGCCAAAGTCCTGACCACGAAGGACGATCGCTCCAGAGGTCTGGTTCAATCGATCGAGGCTGCGGGTATTTCGTTCGATCAAATTTCGTACCTCATGCATGGGACCACGACCGCAACGAATTCTCTCATTGAGCGTACCTTCCCGGACGCGTCCTTCATAACGACCGAGGGATTTCGCGATACACTTGAGATCGGTCGTCAGCATCGGAAAGCGCTCTACGATCCCTATCAAACCAAAGCAACACCGCTCATTAAGCGGCGCCATCGCTTCACCATCTCGGAGCGCATCTCGGTCACTGGCGCGATACGAAGGCCGCTCGATGAAGGTCAGGCACGCGATGTGGCGAAAATCATTGCCGATCGCGGCATCCAGGCAATTGGCATTGGTTTTATCAACTCCTATGCCAATTCGGCTCATGAGGAGCGGGTTAGGGAAATCGTCCTCGACGAAAATCCAAACGCCTATGTGGCGATCTCGGCGGAGACCAGGCCGATATTTCGCGAGCATGCCAGGTTTGTCACGACAGCCATTCGCGCTTGCATGATGCCTGTTATGACATCCTACTTTGACCAGCTCGAAAGAAGCCTCAGGGCTAAGGGGTTTCGTGGCGCCTTACTCATACTTAAGAGTAACGGCGGCGTCATGGGTACCGAGAATGCCAAAAGGCGCCCGGAGGAGCTTATCGAGTCCGGACCTGCTGGCGGCGTTGCTTGCGCCGCCTATCTGGCGCGCACGACGAACGTGCAAAACATCATCCATACGGACGTCGGCGGAACGAGCTTCGATGCCTCCATTGTCGAGGGAGGGAATGGCCTGATTACCCGGACTTATGAACTCGAATGGGAGATGCCGGTGAGCGTGCCAATGCTCGATATCCATAGCGTTGGCGCCGGCGGCGGATCAATCGGCTGGATCGACGATGGAGGCTCCCTCAGAGTGGGACCGCAGAGCGCGGGCTCTGAACCGGGACCAGCTTGCTATCGCCGCGGCGGAACTGAACCAACAATCACCGACGCCAATCTTGTTCTGGGACGCCTCCATCCGTCGCTCGGCGAGAAGTTCACGCTCGATATCGAGGCGGCGAAGCGCGCGATCGACAAACTCGCCCAAAAGATCGGCTTGTCGCTTCTCGAAACGGCCGAGGGAATGATCCGTATCTCCTGTGAAAAGATGGGTCAGGCGGTGAAGGGTGTCGTGGTGGCGCGTGCTAGGGATCCGCGTGACTTCACTCTTGCAAGTTTCGGGGGCGCGGGACCAATGCATGCATGTTTCGTTGCACGTGCAATGAACATCCCGAAGGTCATCATCCCGGCGCAAGCCGGAGTCGCGTCGGCATTCGGTGCCACGGCCATGAACTTGCGCCACGATTTGGAGGCGTTCATGTACGCGCCTGTCGCGGATATCGACCTAGACCTTCTCAACCGTCTCTTCGGCGAACTGGAAGAAAATGCACGGCAGCGACTGGCGGATGACGGTGTCAGCTCCGAAGGCATGATTTTGGGGCGGACCGCACAAATGCGCTATGTCGGACAAACCTACGAGGTTGACACACCGCTGCCAGGTGGCCTCATCACAAAGGCGCAGATTCCTGAGATCATCAAGGCGTTTCATACCGCCCATGAGCATGAGTACGGGGTCAGCTCGGACGATTTCCCCGTAGCCTTCGTGGCGCTCGGGGTCGGGGCTATCGGCGAACTCAAGCAGCCTCCCGTCTTCAATTTTGCCGGTCGAAAGTCGAAGCCAAGCAGCGCAGTTCGTCCAGTCTATTTCGACGGCGGCTGGTTCGACACGGCCGTCTATAATGGCCGCGAATTGGCACCGACAATTGAAATTGCCGGGCCAGCGGTTGTCGAATATCCGGACTCGATTGCAGTAATCCCGCCGCTCTGCAACGGCACGGTCGATGACTGCGGAAATCTACTCGTGGCAATCAACTAGTATGACAGCGAGGCATCGAGACGCTCTCTCAGGGCGAAAGATCGACACGCATCGAGCGAGAGGCACCACGTAATGAGCGCCGCGGCTCTAAAACTGACAGCCGTCGAGACCGGATACGATCGCCTCAAGGTCCTCAAAGGCATTTCTCTTTCTGTCCCCGATGGCAAGATCGTCGGAATTGTTGGGCCAAATGGACACGGTAAGTCGACTCTTCTTCGCGCAATATCGGGACTCGTGCCGCTGTGGTCTGGGCAAATATTTTTGTCAGGCGTTGCAATTCACAATTTGCCCGCCCACCAGCGCGTTGCCCTGGGACTTGTGCAAATACCGCAGGGCGACATGGTCTTTGCCGACATGTCGGTGGAGGAGAATCTTCGCCTTGGGGCCATTCTTGCGCCTGATGAAGACGAGATTGTTAGGCGTCTCGACATTGTGTTCGGCATATTTCCGCGGCTACTTGAACGCCGAGAGCAAGTGGCTCGCACGTTGTCCGGTGGGGAGCGGCGCATGCTCGGAATCGGGCGCGGGCTCATGACGGCGGGGCAAGTCATGCTCGTTGACGAACCGTCCCTCGGCTTAGCGCCTAAGCTTATCGATCAAGTCTACGATGCTCTGCGTAATCTGAAGCAAATTACGCCGACGCTGATCGTTGTTGAAGAAAGTCCCGAGCGTCTCCAGCAAATTGCCGACTATGTATACGTGATTGATGATGGAGAATTCGTTTGGAACGGTTCCCCAGCGAGCTTGCGCGAAAACGCAGGTCTCCTAACGACTTATCTGGGAGCCTAACGCAATGGACATTTTCCTCCAAATCGTGATCAGCGGATTGACGGTTGGCGCCATGTACGCCGCTGGCACGATCGCTTTGTCGTTGCTTTGGAATTCGATGGGGATGCTTAATCTTGCGAACGGTGCGTTCATTGCCATTGGAGGGTATGCCGCTTATTGGTGCATAACCGTCCTACACGCCTCTTGGATCTTTGCGTTGCCCGTCGCAGCAGCCGCAGGTCTGATATCCGGGTACATCTTTTACCATTTGTTGGTGCGTTGGATGTATCAGCGCGCCGATTTTCAGATCAACATCATCATTGCGACAGTCGCGGTCGCTGCTTTGGTCGAGAACGGCATCCTTAATATCGCGGGCCCCGAAGCGGTCCGCCAGCCGTTCCAGATCGCCGGTGGGCTCCCAATAGGCGGCGTGATCTTGCCGTATCAAACGCTCGCCACTTTTGCGGTGGTCATTATCCTTCTTATTGTTATCCTTTGGATCCTCACGCGCACGCGGCTCGGGCTCAAGATCCGTGCTGTTTCCCAACAAAAAGAAGCTGCTCAGCTAATGGGTGTCCATGTAAGCCAAACATTCGGTGCCGCGATGATGCTGGCAGCGACGGTCGCCGCCGTTTCGGGCGTGCTTGTGACCGCGAACACGCAACTGTTTCCAGGCGTCGGATTTGACGCAACGCTGAAGGCCTTAGTGATTTGCATTATCGCCGGCCTTGGGAACATCAGAGCCTCCATACTCATGGCCTTCGCCCTCGGTCTTTTCGAAATTTCGGTGCAATACATCTTTGGGCAGCGATATGGGTTTCCGGCGATGCTTACTCTGATCATCTTGGTGTTGATTGTGAGGCCGGCCGGGTTGTTCGGCAAAGAGACGGTAACACGGCTATGAACCCGACACCGGAACGTAGCGATCGAAAGAGCATGAAGCGCGATTTATGGGCCGGGGTCGCCCTCTTAGCGGCGGCGCTACTTTATCCGCTGCTCAATCCCGGCAACTATGTTCTTTCGCAAGTCGCACTTTTGTTCATCTGGGCCGCAGTTGTCACGCAGTGGAACCTTGTCTTTGGGTTCGCAGGGATCCTGTCTCTGGGGCACATGGCGATCTTTGCGATCGGCGGTTATGCCACGGCAATGGTCGGACTTTACTGGCACTGGAGCTTGTGGGCAGCGCTACCGGTCGGGGCGTTCGCGTCTGTTATCGCGAGCATCCTGATGGGTGCAGCAACGTTGCGGCTGCGTGGACCGTATGTCGCCATCATGACGCTGGCGATTTCCCAAGTCCTTTATTCCTTAATTTTGACCGACGTTACGTGCTTCACCCATAGGCAGCAGGTCTGTATCAATTTCAGTGGAGGTGCCACCGGCCTTTCCCGTTACGGGGACTTTGGCTTCAACCAAATGTTGGGCTTCCAATACCGCGTTCTTGGCGACTATTACCTGTGCTTGGCTTTGTTAATCGTCGGTTCTGTCTTTGCGTTTTTGATTATTTACAGCGCGCTTGGGGCGACCTTTCGAGCATTGCGAGATAACCGCGTCTGTGCGGAAGCGCGCGGTGTGGACGGTGTCAGGTATCAGCTGCTCGTTTTTGCAATGTCTGGACTTTTCACGGGGCTCGCCGGTGGTGTGTTCGCCGGAATAAACCATTCACTGGGGCCAGACGTGCTGTCTCCGTCGCTACTTCTCTTTGTACTCTCGATGATGATTGTCGGTGGTAGAGGAACGAAATGGGGACCCATTCTCGGTGCAGCTGCCCTTATGCTGGCTGATATCGTGCTGCGCGATTTTCCCACTATACGCGTGGGTGGGCTCTCGTTGATTATCATATTGGTCATGATTTTCTTGCCCCGAGGCGTCGCGGGTCTCGTGGACGATATCTTCAACTGGCTGCCGGGCGAGACAAGTCGTTCAATGCCCGCTGGTATTGATTTCCGGCAATTGCAGAAGTTTCGAACGCCGAAGAAAGCTCCCTTCCGGTCTGTCTCAACGCGCATGAGCTGATCAAATAAGAGATTTGAGGGCTTCATGAACGTCTCTTCGGCCGCACTCTTTAAAGATTTGGCGGGTGACCTTTATCTGGTATTCGCGATTGGTCTTATGTTATTTCTGCCGATTGGGCAGTACTTCTGCTGGCTCGGATCGGTCCGAGAAAAACACCGGGCCCCGTCGTTGTCGCTACTTCTGTGTCTCTGCGGACTCACGGCGGTTGTCAGCTATGTCCTGGGTTGGTGGATCAGCGTGAGCTTCACTACTGGCCCGGGAATCACCGGCAGTTTCGGAGACGCTTCCATCGCCTGGCCTTGGTCGAATGCTATGGCGCCACACGTCACCCGGCCCGGAGCTGGCGACGATCTTTTACGCTGGCCAGCTTTCTTTCTGGCCAGTTTTCTCGTCGCATCCCTTATTGCGGGATCGATGCTTGAACGATCGAGAGGCGGCGCAGTGTTGCTGCTGGCAGCGAGTGCCACGGGTGTGTTTTGGCCCATTGCTGTTGCTTGGTTATGGTCGCCGGACAGTTGGATGGTAAAGCTCCTCGGCTTTCACGATGCGTTCGGTGCCGCCTCGGTACATACACTGGCAGGCGGCTTTGCGTTGGGAGCGCTCGTTTCATTGAAACCGCGGATCGCCACATTTGATGGCGATAACACCGTGACGATCATGCCCTGTCCATTGCCTTGGGCTGCAGCATTGGGAAACATTGTCGTTTCTGTTGGTCTACTAGGATTGTCACTCGCAACGTTGTCGTTGAGCGTTGTGCCTAACGGCGACCAGGCAGCCAATTTGGTCGTCACAGGAATGTTCGGCACGGCCACGTCGCTTGGTACGGTAGTTGTAAATTTCATAATGGCGCTTGCGGGTGGGCTACTTTCTGGCCACGCGAGGCATGGAGGTGACTTGCATTACACCGCATTGGGGGGGGTCGCAGGAGTTGTGGCCGTCGCTGCGGGTGCGGACGCGTACCATCCCTTGCAAGCTTTTCTTATCGCCGCGGCACTGACGGCGATTGGCCTAGCGTGGCGAAATAGGCTTGCGCTGAGGTATGGTGTGGATGATGTGACCGGAAACGTTGCGTTGCATGGCGTCGTCGGCTTTTTGGGTGTCTTCATCGCGGGCTTTATCTTGTGGACATACCCGGCGTCGCCGGTCGCTGATTTTGCGCACATCAATCCATTTGGCCAATTGGTTGGTGGTGTGTTCGGCTTCGGATTACTGGGCTTCCTGCCAGGATATCTGATTTCGTGGTTTCTACAGTATCTCGGTGTTTTGCAACAGCCAGCACTATCGCAACTGGCCGGTGAGGGGCTTATGGAGTCAATCGAAAGATTTGGCGGTCAGCGCAAAGCGATTGAACGTGAATTGTCCGCTGCGAAATATGTTCAATCTCAAGGTGATCAGTGATGCATACTTTGGGAATTGACGCGACAAACTTGGTTACGTTCTATCCCTGGCCAGCGACTGTTGGCGTTTGGATAGTGGCCGTCGTTATTTTTTTTGTTTGGTGGCTTATGGTTCGTTTTCGAATTGAGACTAAAAACGAGGTTCGCCTAGATGAAGAAATTTCCGGTCCGAGACTTTTGACGCTTCTGGAAATTGAAGCTGAAAATCTTTCGGAAGAATAAGAGGCGTCCGCTGGCGCAGTGTCGTTCTCGCCCCGGTGAGAGGTGCTTGGCAAGAGGAAGCGAGGAGAAAAACGTAGGCGACTCACAGCGGCGGCTTGCGGTAGTGCCGCTGGCGCTTATCTTGCGGATCGAGGTAGGGCCACCTGCAATAACCTTGGCTTGCGGGCATAACAAAAAGCGCTCTTACGTATTCAACGGCGAGATGCTCTCGCGTCGAAGGGTCAGCGCTGGACGGCAGGTTGCGTGAGGCGGCGTCCGGCGCTCAAATGCGCCTGTCGGCCACGACAAAGGCGGCGGAAGGCCTTCAAGGAGACTCTACGCGCACTCGGGCCGTGCGCATGACCCAATGACCACATTTGGCAGCAACCAGCCGTCGGACGGGCAAATTTCGAACATGTTTTCATGCGCTTGGAAACGGGCCTTAGTCCCTCCTGGGAAAAGCCAAATTGCAAATTATCCACGATATGGACGAGTTCGCACTGCCTACCGGTATCGTGCTATGCGGTGCCGGTGGGGGGAAAGTGTATCGAGTATCCCGATGAGCAAACCGCTGCGCACTGGTATCAACGAACTCGTGGTTGATTACTTAAAAGACAGGCTCGCCACCGGCGAAGAAATAGACGCCGCGGAAATGGCCTTCGACATCGGCCAGAGCCTTGTCGACGTGATAATGGAACAAGAGGAAGACGGCCAAGCTCTCCTCTTTGCCTTCACTCTCACAAGCTTGGGGGAGGAGTATTTGCAACGGCGAGGCGCGTTCGAGACGACGGCCAAAGGGCACTAGTCGCTTTCACCCAGCCGCGAGATTGTCGCGCCGTGCCGCGTTGCCACGGGTGAGCGCCCCACACTCCGACGGACGCAATCGGTCCAGCGCAATCCCCTCCAAAATCGCTCTCTGGCGCGGTGACGAATGTCACACACAGAAGGCCCGCCGCCAACTAAGATTTGATTGGTTGGAGGGAGCAATGTGACCCCTGAGAGTGCAATAGGCGTGCATTCGGAGGCTGTCCTAATGCGCAAGAGGCCCTATCAAAAACGGCCGACGGTCGTCATGCGAGGGCGGGTCGAGCAGCTTGTCCGTTACGTGCTCTCCACCCCCACAGCACATCGTAAGGAATATAGGCTGGTATGCGGCGACTATGAATATGGACTGGTCCGCGTGGAAGCGTTGGCGCGAGACCTGAAAATAAGTGGCTCTGATCACCCCGAGTGAGACACCCGTCCTAAAATATCACGCAACGGAAGTAAGATGAACGCAAAATCCCGAGATGCTAAAGCCAGCACTGACGCGGGAACAGATCACTGAAGAGCTGATTTCATTCGTTGATGGGACCGTCTGAGACATCAAGGTGAGCCCCGGCACTTCGGCTCGCGAAAGACGAAACGTCGGAGCAGATACACTCACGGCCGCGACAATAGCACCGCCGTGGTCGCGGACGGGGCTCCGACTGTCCTGATGCCGATTTCCGATTCCTCGTCGTTTAAGGTCCAGCCCTGGCGCCGTTCTCTCTCTCTAACCGAGGATACGATCACCGACCCGACTGTTTTTGTGCGCCGATTAGCGATGAGCGGATGAGGGGGGAAGTTACCGGCTAGGGCCTGCTGTGCTCGATCTGGCAAACTGTTTTCTCGCACCAGATTGGCTGCGCTGAGCGCCTGGAGCAATCGATACACCGTGCTTTTGTTTAGACCGAGCGCGATTGGGTTGGCTCCGGTACACGGCGAACGGGCTGCTCCGCCGTAAAAGAAAGAAGAACCGAGCCCGACCGCAGAGATTGGTACGCCCTGCCGACCGAAGCACATGAATACGTGAGGGCCCTCGGCCGCGCCCACAAGGGAATTAAAATTGCATACAGCTTTATCCCTCGGCGAAGCTGCCGGCGAATCCAGCGACGCGGCGACCGGGCTATTGGGTATAGCAGTCGAGGTCGGGTGCGGCCGGCGCTGGCCGGGTAGCTTCGGCGATCGGCGGCGTGATCGGCGGTGGAGAGGGGGACACCGCGAGGCTGGCCTTCTGCGCGTCGTGTCCGTCAGTCGACACCCTTGCATAACCTTTGATCGCCATCCCAGACCGCCCTTTGGAAATAAGTTTTGTGCATGAGTTTCGTTCAGGAGAAGTGCCCGTGTGTCAGGGGCTTCCGTTTTGAAAAAAACTTAGTGCGGAAATAAACAATGATTTTGACTTGAGCGATTAAAATCGCTACGGCCGACTGGCGTTTACGCGCTCTTGCTTAGCTGCTCGCATTCCTTGCGGGCGGCTTCGATCCGCTGATCCAAGTAGTCGGCTAGGTCTTTGATCGGCACGCCCTTCGCCGCCTTCTGGCTGCTCGACTCCATACGGACGATCGGCAGAGAGATTTCAGCGGCAAGAACCTTGCGCAGGAATTTATCGACCGAAAGGTCGAAGTAGTCGCGGCAGACGACGTCAACCGGAATGATCGGCAGCCCGTTATAGCGGGCCATGAGAAGAAACAACGTATTCAAAACAGCTACCCTCAGCTTGCAAACCAACGAGTTTCGCCTAGGGGGGTACCTAGTTCGGGAAGCTCGATTAAGTCGTGCAAACGGTTAGAGGCTGTTCGAACGCCCAAATAAGGAGCGTCGCGGCGGAAATCAAGGGCTGGGCTAGACGCCCTGATTGGACCGTCGATCCTCCTCAACCGCCGCATTGATCAACTCAATGCAGGTTACGAAATGCTCAAACCGTTCGGGAGAGTACTCCATCTCGAATTCGCCAATTGCTAGCCGGCGGCCCATGTAGAGAGATGCCAGCGCCGCGAAGTGACGGCACATAGCATCACTCGCCATCAGGTCCCGGAAGCCGGCAGCTCTTGTGTTGGGATGATAAACTTGTCGCCGGATGATCGACGGTAGGCGCGCTTTGGCTTGGCCATATTCCAAATCCTATATTCGGTTCGCACCGCCCTGATGGACGGCACGTAGATTTCACCGATGGTAGGACTTGGTCGCTGGTCTGATTTGCCAGCAATCAACCGACGACCCTATGTGGAAAAGTTCCGTTGTCAAGCGGTCGGATAGCGTCTCCGCAAGCGAGTTTCGTCCCAATAAGTCAGCACCCACAACAGTCCGCGAATGCAGGAGACGACGAACGGAAGGCGGTAGCGACGCGGTCTCATGCGGCCCTCTGCGATGGCATAGAGAGACGACGATCGAGAAATGCCGGGATCGAAAGGTCAGCCGGAATAGTGGCGATTAGCCTGGCCACGTGTCCGGCGTTGATAACCGTAGCAGGATTAGGCCCCGACGATTGAACAGCCGCAACGCAAACGATAGCCCCGATCTCCGGCTTTCGCCGCCTTCCAATGGGCAGAATTAATGCGATCGGCAACAACGGTAGCTTCCTCCGCGCCGACGACGGCGCAATGGTATTGATTGGCCGAAATGGGCGATCCAGCCGCGACGACCCGCCAAGGCGGGGCTCGGTCGAGTTTGAGGCTCGATTTAATGCCCGGTTTTATTGATGTTTTGAGGGGGTTAATCGTGCGGGACGACACATGGTAGCGGCCGCCGTCAAAGGAGGCCTGTAAAGCGTTGCGGCACTTGCGTTTGCCACAAACGAGCTGACGCTCGGTCTTGCGCTCCATAGGCTCTTCGCACACCAAGCAGCGCTTGCGATAGAAGCTCGAATGACAGCCGCGGGTACAGAATGCTTCCCTCGGGTTGCTCACTGGCGCCGGTAGCTTGCAGCCGCAGCGGGGGTTACGGCACATCTTGCGCAGTGCCGTCTCAGCAAAATCGACCATCGAAATCCTCAAACAAAAAACCCGGCGCAATGGCCGGGTCGCTTCTAAAAATAGGTGCGCCCCCGGCCGGGTACGTCCGCCGGTTCGCGGGACCACTGTCGCGTCGCACACGTTGGCGGCGGGATCGAGCGAGCTAGCGCGGCCGCTGCACGCCTTGACAGTTCGCCAAGATAGGTGGCGAACACTTCTCGTTCGTCGCCCGCTATTTTAAAGGCGATAGCCTGCGCTACCGAGAGATTTTTATTCACGGCAATGAGTTTTTCAATACGGGTCATAGTCATTTGTAAAATATCATTTGGTTGATGATATGGGATTAGTATTTTGTAGTGCTGTCGTAATAGTCGCCGAAATGCGAATTCGCCTCGGTGTCTTCTCTGATTTTTTCGATAGTTCGAGCGCCAATGCCGGCACGAGCAGCTTTTGGTGGTTCAAACCATACGTGTCAGTTAGAATAGGTGGCTTCTCGACATTAGGTGCCGCGGGCGTAGCAGGAGTGTTATTGTTCCGCTGATCCCACACCACGACTTAATGACGGGCGGCATTTTGTGTTCTTTCATGTGCAGTGACCTTTTAGGCTGGGACAATGGCGCATACAGATTTGCTTTGCATGCGATTAGGCATTTCGTTTGGTTCTGAAATGCGAAAGTGGTTTTTGCTATACGGGGTGGGGTACGACGAATAGAAAGGCCGGGCCTTTGTTTTTTAAGTACACGGGTACCCTTTGATTGGCGGATACGCGGAAATCGAAAAAATGTGACTGACTCTCTGCGCCCGGCCAAAGGTGCGGATTCCGGATTTGGTTTAAGTCAGCATACACGAGGGTGGGGTGTGGGGGTCGCCATGGTCAGCAGCTCGGCGAGCAGTCAGAATGCGACTAATATCGCGAACAAATAATCTAGCAAACAAATAAGCAATCCTTGAGACTGAGGAAAAAATGTGTATTATCTCTTCAGTTGATCAAACGAGAGCGAGGTTTGACGTGGAAAACACAGCAGCTCAAGACTCGACACCAAACACTGTAATTTCCTCAGTTGAACCGACGCGGCAGTATTTGACTGAGCGCGAGGTGGACAAACTGATTTCGACGGCGCGCAAATCGAGCCGGTATGGCCACCGGGACGCCACCATGATCCTCTTGGCGTACCGACATGGCTTCCGCGCCTCTGAGCTGTGCGACCTTCAATGGCATCAAGTGGAACTGGACGCAGGCCGGCTACACGTTCGCAGGGCTAAGCGCGGCACGCCTAGCGTCCATATCCTACAGGGTGACGAAATCCGCGCCCTGCGACGTCTACGGCGCGAGCAAGAGGCATCCAAGCACGTGTTCTCGACTGAGCGCGGCGGCCCGATGACTGCTAAGGGCTTCAATACCCTGATTGGGCGTCTCGGAGAGCGAGCTAAGATGCCGTTCTCAATCCATCCGGCATGCGTGCGGCTTTGCATTGGCAAATGCTGGCCACGATACCCGGTCGGTGCAGGCATGGCTTGGCCATAGAAACATTCAACACACCGTTCGTTATACGGAGCTGGCACCCGATCGGTTTAGGGAGTTTTGGCGGTAAAACGGTCCCTCGCGCGCGTGCGCGTGCGCTGTGAGAGGCGGTCCAGGCCGATTCTTAGGTCTGACTTGGCCCCTTTCCGTTTTCGGACAGTCGATTGCCCGGCAACAGGTAGAATCCCCCAGAGGATCGCCCGGATTTCATGCGGTTGATTAGGTCGCTAGACTTCTCGTGTGACAAGGGACAAAGTCCCCAGCATTTCCCCTTCATCCCCTTGTCATCGACTCCGGGCCGCCGCGTGCGTTCCCCCCAAAGTGCTCGCGCGGCGGCCTTTCCCGTTCGATTTCGAAATTGATCATGGCAGGGGTGTTCCAGGTGGGTTGCCTGCAACTTCGCCATCGAGCTTGGCGGAGTCGTCATCCTGCGCCGCAATACGCGAAGGTCAGTCAATAACGCACGCGCGGACCACCAAAGCCAAGAATGAATAAAGCGCCGAGCCCGACCAGTATCAGCACAACCAAAATAACATAATCGAAGATCATCGCTGTCCACTCCCGAACGCGGGTGAGCGACGACCGTGACTGATGATACATCCACATTCAGATCGCGGTCGCCGCCCAACCATGCTCACGAACAACACAACTCGAACATCCGAACAAGAGTTTCAGACCTAGGTGGTAGCACCCAGGGAATCGCCCCTGTTTCTTAGAAACTGGCCACCCGGTAGGCTTCAGGTCGTGGCAGGGAGTCGTCTCAAGCTTTCCCGCTCCCCGCTTCGTTCTTCCGGCTTCCGCCGTGCGGTCCCCCCAAAACGCCGCACGGCGGCCTTTCCGCATGTACTTACGATCGCGATTTTCCCATAATTTCAAGCCGCGTCCTTCAATTGCGCAGCATCATCATCCACGGCGCTTATGCAGTGTCGGAAACAATCCTTCGCGTAGCGGCGCACAAGACTTGGTACGCTGCGTTGCTTTCTGTCGGCAGATACGCTCAACTTTTTGTGCGTCTTATTATCAATGCTCAAAGTGAAAGAAACGGAGAACGCAGCGCCGGATTCCGGTTTTGGACTCACGTAGGCTACCTGCAAGGAATGCCTACCGGCAAGGATTGCATCATAAACGCAGTCCCGCAGACTGCCATCATCATCGTCATGTTCCATGATCATTTCCCTACGCCGCATCACGCGGCTGTTGCTTCAGTAATTCGTTGCGCCGTCTGTCATCCCAGTAACTGTCATCCCAGTAACTGTCATCGCAGTTTGGGACCGCAGGTAATCCTGCTTCTTCGCGCTGTTGTGCTAATCGTTCTAAATATTCTGAGAACGGTCGCCATCGAGGCCGATTATCGTCCGCTCTCATGGTAACAATGTCCGAAAGCCGCTTTCGGTCGCTGGTTGTTTCAAGACTTCGGAGACCATCCGCGCATATTGCGGGTTTATCTCAGCATATCCGTTGCCACTCATGTCACATCCGATGCAGGAAATGCCGACGCCATTTGTTGGCGGCGCTTTTGCTGTGGCACGACGGAGCATTACGCCGATTGCCAATCCGAATAGAAGACCGATGCCGATAGCGAGGACAACCCATGCGATCGTCATAGCAAGCCCTCGATGGCGCTGAGGTCCTCACCATTTTCGATTGCGAGCTGGCAGAGGCTTTCGGCTTGTTCAAGCATAACCTTGATCACATTGGCTCTAGGCAGCGCCATAAACTTATGGGTCAGCCGCGACAGTTCGGTCTCCAATAAATCGACAGCCGATGTATTGTCGGGGATATAGCTTTCGCGCCGCATTAGTGGCGCCGTTTTAGTTGGCTTTCTCTTGCGCATCACGCAACCTTTCCGTCGCGAATTGCTTGTCGGCGGCCACGCTCACTCACGGCGGCAGCATATTCAGCTTGCTCGCGACGCAACGCTTCAGCCGCGCGTCGTTCCTCAGCACGCTGGGCTTCGCGATTATTTTTCGGCTTTAAAGTCAGCGAGTCGTATTGGACCGGCGCCATCTGTTGGCGATTCAACTCCATCAACCTGAGACCCGCCAGGCACGATTCGAGCTGGTCTATGATGTGGGCTGGCCACACGCCATTTTTGCGAGCGAGTGAGATCGCGTCGCTAATGGATGACCGCATCTCGGCGACGGGATCGGCTTTTTTGGTGTTGATATTTTTGGAGAATAGCATTGATATTGTCTTTCCTATTTTATTCGACAGAGGATTAGTGAAAAGGACGTTGCAGGAATGATCTCGAACTAGAATTTGTTGTGCGCGATGACTTGCGTGGGTGACTGTCCACCGCCTGTCCACCGCGCGCCTACCACCCGTCCACCACCGTCCAGCGCAGTACCGTCCACCACGTCCACCACCATATGTAATATGGTGGGTGGACGGGGTACGTGGATGCCCTCGACGGTGGACGCCTAATTCTTCACGGCGAGGCGGTAGTGTTGGTTGCTTGGTCTGCCATAAGGCTCGTTCCAAATCCTGCCGTCCTTGAATAATTGTTCCATGGCCTGACGCAGGTCGGCTTTTCTCAGATTTGCTTTCTTTGCTTCGTCCTGACCGGCGAATAGTGCCGGCGCAAAGGTAGTGCCAGACTTAGACGACACATTGCGGTTTTCGCAGGTGAAGCGTTGCAGTAAGTCGAGAAAGATTTGTTGTGATCGTTCCTGCTGCGCTAAACGGTCCAGGGACGCAACACCCGGTACGGGCAGGAACATCCCGTTCGTATATTTGAGTATGATCCTATCCGACAAAGTCCCGTACTGATTCTTCTTGAAATGCAGCTCGCGCAAGTCACTATCCGGCTGTTCGCCGTCTTCAGCATTGGCACCCTTCATATAAATCCGGGACCGGACCGAATTGTGCCAGGCCGTCGATCCTGAGAGACCGCTATCGCTGCTAATTCCCGAAAGGCTCGGATGGCTGATGAGCTGCACCGCGCCGTCGGCGACGATTGCGAGCTTGGTCGTCAAGCCGACGAATTTCTGAACGTGCGTTCTATCGTTTTCCTTGCCGCCGAATATGTTGGCAGTGCTAGCAATGCCGATCATCTTCGGTTTGATATCGGCCGCAGCCTCGAGGATTTGGTTATACAGCGGCGTCGGCTCGATCTTACCGCTACGATTGACGACGGCTAGGACGGCATCCCGGCCCGCAAAGGACAAAAGGTGTAGCCCGTCCCGTTTGAGATCGGCATACGTTACCTGGTAATGCCGGGCGATAGAGCCGAGCCTGATATGAATTTCCCGCTCGTCGTCTTCAGCATCGATAAAGATCGCCGGCCCTGTTTCAGGCAATGATCCGAGCCAATCTCGGCCGAGAACATGCGCGCAACAGAGATGTAGCGATACACTAGATTTGCCGCTGCCACCTTCACCGCTGAATAAATTAGTCTGCCGCAGTGGAATACGATCACGCACAGCCCAATCCCGATCAGGTAGCGGTTCGCCGTCCCAGCCCGAGAAATCTATGAATGGTAGCGACGCCGCATCCGTATCATAGCCGTAGGCGTCTAACGTCATTGTCATACTCATAACCGTTGATATGAAAAGACCCGCCATTTCTGACGGGTTTCTTCGTGCGCTGTGCCCCAAGCTGCTAATTTGCTGGCGCGGAATTCTCTTGAACATAGGTGCAGC
>Ga0209006_10000779_pt1 | contig 29391 bp, 38 predicted proteins | sample JacPin_JW_Ref_O2_FD_188567 | JGI IMG/M metagenome (GOLD analysis project Ga0209006, IMG submission 188567) | Forest soil microbial communities from Algoma, Ontario, Canada - Jack Pine, Ontario site 1_JW_Ref_O2 (SPAdes) (version 2) | ecosystem: Environmental > Terrestrial > Soil > Boreal...
TATCTGACAGTTAGTGGCAGAAGTAGTTGTAACGGACTAGTGCCTCTAGCAGCATCTTGAGTCCCGCTTCTGGATTTTGCTCCTCATCTTCCTGATCACCTTCATTCCCTACGTCCTCGTCCGTAAGTTCGTGCACAATGTCCACCACGTCAATCATGATGTCTACATTCTCGTGGCTAAGTAAACCAATGAGAAGCGTGACAGTTCCTGAACGTATTAGTTCAGGATATGCAAGGGCCGGAGCCTGTGCCAATGGCAACAACGATTTGATAGCATTATCGAGATCTGCTTCAGAGTCGATAAATCTGGTCGAAACCAGGGATGAAAACTAGGGGTAACAGCCAGAAAAGCAGATGCGTTACTTTGAAGGGTCGTCAGGATACTTGGAACGCTGATCCTGGTTTTTCTTCACAGCGCGATCGAGTTGGTTCAACAACCTTCGAATGGCCGTAATGGACAACTCTTCGAACTGATCATGAGATAGGTTCAGCACGAGGTTGACGTGCATTTGAATGAATGGTTTACTCACGTCTTCTTGTACGCCTTCCCCACCAGCATCATCGAAGATATTCAGAATGGTCTTTTGTTCTGTTGTGAGACCTCCGCCGAAAAAGCGTCCTTCATCGTCTTCCTCCACAAAGTAGTCAGCGTCCCCGCCAGGAGCAAAATCGGCAGGTATGTCCTCCTCATCTTCATCCTGGATAGTTACGGTACGTGGCTTCCCCTTTGGCTTGTGAGAGCCATTCTCTGGGACCGATGGTGGCGAAATGTCCAATTTCATTTTCTTCAACATTTCCGGCGTTGGATTATCGGGCATCTTTCTTTTGCTTCCCGAGGCTGGTAATTTTGGAACCTTCGTTGAAGGGTTGTTGAATAAATAAATATTTAAGCTGTTGGACAGATTCACCTTGAATAATTTATCGATATCCATGGTGAAGGTTACGTTGAGTTGAGATCGGACAAGTGTCACGGTGTTCATTCAACAGTTCAACAGCAAATATCTAACTGGGTAAAGTACTAAAGAGTGAAATGCCACAAGAAAGGTAAACGAAGCTGCGTGCTGTACAGTTCCGCGGGTTCATGAGTGTGATATAAGGATGGGCGCAGCACGACATGTCGACATGGGCTGAACCGGAGATGAGTGCAAGACAAAGAAATAAAGCAGAACTAGTAAACCTATTCTCCGCGTCTCACTCTTGAGGGAGCAATGTCTACAGAACCATTCACTTCAGTACGGCTTGCGCCTGTTCCTCTTCAAATCTTTTTCCAGTTGCTTAGCTTTTCTATGACCGATTTCTACGGGACGAATGGCGTTATCGTCGGCTTTTTTCAGCTTGATAGGACGGTTGCCGACGTATTTCCCTAGGAGATCATGTCATTAACAAAACTAAGAGTAAAGAACGAAATCATACCATCCATCTCTTTCCAAGCTTTTAGAAAGTCTTCGGGATCCGAAAATGCGACGAAACCATACTTGGCCTGTTCATGATAAATGAGTACTGCTGGCGGTTTTACATTGAATGGTAAATCACCTTCTGACTAAGTCTATCACGAACTACACGGGCTTTCTGGAATGATGCATACTTGTTAAAGGCACTCGACAATACATCGTCAGAAACATCATTGCTGAGATCGCCGACGAAAAGGCGAAACCATGCTATTAGAAAGATCAATTCAGTAGATGAACAGCGGCTAACATGATTTGAGAACTTACATGGGCTCCATTCTAGCAATGTCTGGTCTTCCCATACCTTTCCACCACCTTTGCGTAAAACTGTGGTTCGCTTGCCACCCTTTGCGACTTTTCCGCCAGAGCCGCCCCGTTTATCGATCATTGCACCAGGAACGTAGACACTCTGTTGTGCAAGGATTCCGACATCGTATTCATATGCGTTGGCGGGGACTGGGGCACTGTGAGCGGTTGAAGAGCCGGGGATAGGATAGGATGGTCCATGGTAAGGTTGGTGGTAAGGGTTTATGTCGTAGCCTGACTGCTGCTGATAGTAGTTCTGTGAGTCCATGCTTGGTGGTCTGGTCACAGAGAGTCAGCTGGCACGTGACATTCAACGGGACATCTGTCGCCATGTCCTCCGATGATCCACCCTGGAAGAAGCTGAGGCTTTCTCTAGAGAGACCGTACAAAGACGATAATGGGAACGCTATACCAGTGTTGTTTGACATAACTCCGGAGGGTAAACACATCTATCAAGAGTCCGTAGCCCGCCAGTTTTCTTTACGCATCGGCTGAATTTCTGACAGGAAGGAAGACCCTTCTAAAGAGCTGGGAGAGTGTTTGAAGAGGACATTCGTCGAACGCGGTCCGGAATTTTTCGAAAAAGTGGATGAACAGACACTAGATGGGTCTATCAAGATCGACACGCCAGACTTTCTGGAAGAAACAGCCTCCGATGACCATCCACCCGATGAGAAAGACGATGGCACAGAGAGAATAATGACAGCAGAGGAGTTGTTCAAAATGCGGACGGACATTTTGCCACAGCTGCAGTAAGCTCATTGGCTGGACTCATGTTTGCAAAGCGGACTCATGAATTCTAGCATTGCTTTCGGAGAAATGTCCCATGCAAGAGATCTATTAACTCTACTTCTTTCGCCTTCGAACCCTGATCATCAACCTGCTGGCGCTCCGGAAGCTTCATCTATATTGACAGCTGCTATTGTCACAAAACCACCTCTTGTTGCTTCTGTGCAGGCCTTTGATTCCCAACTATCGATCGGCGGCAAGGACGAAGCGTTGCGAAAAGCAGCAGACCTTTTTAAGTCATCTGCTGAAAGCATGGAACGAATCAGAGTGGTAGGAGAGAAATACTGGGCTGATGCTCTCAAAATCAGACGAGGAAATTGGGGTTTAATCCCTGCTCCTCTTCCCTTTGGCACGTCAGCAACGAAAGGCGTTGATAAAACCTCAAAGGATTTTCTTGTTTCTTTTGGTCTGGAAGAATGTTCGTCCATTCGGCTACTTCAAAGGAATTATTTTCCTCAAGACCTTACTTCTAGCCCCTCCGGCTTTCAGGCGAAGAGCCATTGGACAAATGGTTAATTACGAGACCGATTCAGACGCTTTGGTCTTTCCTTATCGTCAGCGGACGCGACTCAGGATCTCCGTCGACATTGTAGATCCTGCCGGTGGACGTACCTCTTCACAAAATACATTCAAGACCGAAGACAACTCGTCCATCGAAGGAGCGTTAAGAACCGCACAGGCAGAAGTAATAGACCAAGAGATTTTCTCGGCACTTGTCAACGAATCTAGCCGACTTCCAACTGCTTCGGCTCGAGTTTCTGAAATGCTCATTGTCATTGATGCCGCGGAGGGAGTGGAACTGCAGTTCGAACTCGTATGACCGTGTGCTTGTTCTCCAGCGTGATCGTTTTGACAAGCTTTTCCAGGTGGATAGTGGTATGATAGAATTACAAAGGACCACGAAGGACTCCTGGATATGTGATCTCATCTATTTCGTCCTGCAGGCCCTGTTATTACGGATGCACGGCCAGTTTAGATCATCGCGACTGGGAGAGACCGGCCGGCCTCGTAGCACTGGCGTTGTGAATCCCCCACGGTCCCCTCTATTGCAACCAATAATCGATCTGTTGCAATACCAAAGTTTCTGCAACCGAGTCAAATCAGAGGCCAACAAAATGGTAAAAGCTCTCGGTGCTGCTGGAATTCCATCTATTCTTCGCTTCACCGCTGTCGGTGAGAGTGGGAAGGAACTTGCCAAACAACTCGACGAAGGATCAACTGTAAAAATGGGCGGAGAGGCTGTTCTGCGGGTAGATAATAGGTATTAATTATATTCTTTGCTTCAGCTGCGATTAAAATGGCCATCCGTCTCAGATACACATTGCGTCTATCCTTTACCTCCCCTTCGTCCTTGATTGCCCACCTTGCACAGGCGACTCTTACCCTTTCTTCCATCCCGCAACTTTGTCAACTTCTTTCCGATGAGATAGAACGTTGTCTTCTGGGCAAAATATGTGAAATAGGAAGCAGAGTGTGTGGTCATGTGGGTGGTACATGGTTCGTGGACCTCGTTACAAGTCGAAGTGTCGGCAGATGGGAAGGATGTGTCATGTAAGTGTATCACAGCTTCTGCTTGGTTCTGACTGATACACCCCAGAAACCTCCGAATTTCATTTGGAGGCGACTATGCCATTCAATGTTCAGCTGTCCGTCTCGATCACGAACGAAAAGGCTATGCCACACTTTTAGAGACCTACACGTCGCAGACGATGGTACCGTTCATGTCATGGGTAGAACAAATCATTCAGCGAGCTTTAGCAGTGCCGTAAAAATATAACCTGCATAGATACGAGAAGTGCGACGAAAAGACCGGCATTTTCTAGTATCAGAAGCGTGGAGCATGACATTACAAAAGCCATCTATTCGTCATCGTCTTCCGATGCCTCACCCGCCGCAGCTTCCCCGGCAGCAGCGTTGAACTTCTGGATCCTACCCTGGATGTTAGCACGGCGTTGGGCGAGAGTGAGTTTGACTAGTTTGTGTTTCTTGCATTCCGATTTCCAATCTATCGACTTGTCGGACGGCTTGAAAACGGGGTCTCGACGGATAGCCATATGGGCGTTCTTGTAAAGCGTCTCCATATCGTCTGATCCGACTCCATCGGCAAGGTAAGTAGAGAACTGCCTTTTGAATCTGGGAAACGGATTCGTTATGCTAGGTCTTAGGAAAACAGTCGTAGAATCACAAACCTCTCCTCGTCCTCCTCTTCCAAACGTTCCATGTACTCAGCGACATGACCACCAAAAATGTACTTTTTTAACATTTCAGCGTCCAGCTGCTTTCTCTCTGGGTCATAACCAGCAAATCGCTTCTCAGAATGAGGAATAAAGATACCGCCATCACTCGCTCCCTTGAGGGCACCAAAGACACGAGAGCCGGTTGTGGTACGCTTGAGGCCAACGTCAAGATAACATTTGAAGGGTCGTGGTTCATCTTCACCGTCAAGGGCCTCCGTCATGGAGAGAGTGCCATCTGGTTCAGGGATGCCTTCGTACTTGCCGTCCAGTCCAAGCTTTGTTAGGGCCCTACGGGCGACAAGCAGACCAGTAGCATACGCTAAAAAAACAATCGTGTCGTTTGGTGACTTAGGGTGATAGAGCAGGTAAATGCGTTACCTGCTGCCCAGTTAGTTAACCCATGCTTTATCCCGTATCTCGGCAACTCTCGTGCTCGGGCAGCTGTAAAAACGAAGTCACCCTGCAAGCGAGCGTATACGATTTGGATGATGATATCTTTGTTGGTAATTCTGACGACTAGACGGTATTTGGGTGCATTACTGAAGGGACAGAATGGTTTGAATTGCACGATCCCGAGAGAAAGAAGAGGACAGCCTCCGTACTATTTATTTTTGGCCTGAGTTACAAGGCGTTTCCGTGCGTAATCTGAAGAGCTGTGAGAATAATATATAGTATGGATCTTCATCCTAGCTTACAGTCGGTTTTCCCTTCTCTGCGACGGCGGTATTTGACTTGAAAACGCGAGAAATAAGCGTCAGACTTGATCTTTTTGACGAAAGGCATCTGGGTATGAAAAAGTCAGGCCAAGTTATCCAAGTTGAGATGTCCCAATCCATCCATTTCCTTCATTTCAGCGGGATTGTGCTGTTGTGGATCGGATGTGTAAGAGACAAGAGAGACGGTCAATGTACCTTGAGAGCAGAAGAAAAGTCTTGAGGATGTCGATGAGTACTTATGTGTGTAGCACTAACTTGTTAACGGAACAGGCCCGGATGACACGGCCCGGGCGGACCACTTCAAAATATTCTACGATTAAAATCGTCTTTATAATTCTAAGTATCAAAGTCCGTATAATCATAAAGCTCCAAGGTCAAATTGGCTTCCACTTTGTCGTCCGCTGGGATACCTCTTCACGCCTGGCGTGAATTCACGAGGTGGGGGGAAATCTGACACGGGAAACGTATTCGATCCAGCTTGCGGGGGAGGAGAAGGTACTGCCAGCATATAAACGTGAGTCAATGCCTTCACAATACAGCATGGGCCACGTACTTTTCCGACGAGGAGAAGTCACTTGACTTAAAACACCGTTGGCAGTGGATGGAGCTCTTCTGGGAGGTGGTAGAGATGGCGCGCCCGGAGACGATATCCTAGCTCTCGGAGGCGATAGAGGAGGTGAAAACCTAGGTCGTACAGGTGGAGGTGAAGCCTTTCGGGAAGGTTCCGCTTCCGATACGGTGCGACCACGTGGAGGTGGAGGAGGCCCTTCGGCGTTGGGAACTCTGCGAGCTGGCGGGGGTGGAACAGGTCGGGTAGACCCACTGCTCGCAGGTCTGGGAGGGGGAGGAGGAGCTCTTCCAGGAGTCGTGAAAACAGGTGGCAGCTTTCTCGCTGGGAGATCTGGCAACTGAGAGTTGTTACGCGGAGGAATGGCGGGGACAGGTCTTGTAGAGCTAAGTGGAGATACTTTGCGAACGGGTAGTGCGGGAACCGATCTAGCGGGAAGTACGGGGGAAGATTCGCTTGATTCTGGGGTTCTTCGCGGTAGAGGTGGAGCGGGTGGGGGAACGGGTACTGTACGAGATGGCAAGGTAGGTACTGTACGTTTGGGAGGTGGTGGTGCTGGTGGAGGTGGTGCCGGAGACGCCGATTTTGGCAATGGAACGGGCCTAGCAGTCGGTAATATTGGTGTCGGAGTGGAAATAGAGCCATCTCGTCTAGGAATAGTAGGGGGTTTGCCCAAGGGGAATTTTGCTGATAAGATCGTTTAGGAGGACTTGAACAATATTTGAGGATGGCACAGACCTTGTTGGTTAGTCTGGTTGGCAGGCTTCAACTTGGGCATGCCTCCTGCAAATAGGGCACCGAGTTGAGGTGGCGCGGCTGATCCAGCGCCTGATCCAAGTGGTGGAACTGTAGACCTCCCTGAACTCGGACCAATCTTTGATTCGTTGGCTAGGGCTGGAGCACTTCTGTCATCTGTTGTAGCCTTTTTGAGCCTCTTCCCAGCTTGGATTTGCTTCAATAGAGCATCTGAGGCCATGGTGAAAGGAATCAAATGGGGTCCAAATAACGTTACACACTGTTTGACTGACTACAAATTGGGCGCTCTTTCGAAACACAGCGTTTTTGTCAAAAAAAAAAAACGGAATTTCTGATGTCTTGGCTGTGGTCTTGGCTGTGATGTTGCTATTCTTAGGAATGGATAGGAGCCCAAAATGCATTTAAGCCACCCCACCCCTTCGCAATCAGCTCACAACTTTGTCCCTCCCCCTCACCAATCAACCGTAACTCACTTATAAACATCAAGCAACATGGTTTGGTTTTTCGAAGAGGAATCCGATGAGTCTAGAGCTCACCAGGCGGTAACTAGTCTTCTGTCCGGTATTACCTTTTGATCAAAGCTAAAGATGCTAATATCTTAGTACCACGAAGCACCTCATAAAGCTAATCTCACGCACGAACTCATTGCCGCTGCCGCTTCTTTCGAAGTAGGTCGTCCAGAGATGATCTTTCCGACTCAACACCTGATCACTTATTTCAGGCTGCTAAAGCATACGAGGATCATTGCGCAAAGAACGGCAAGCCTGACAGTCACTCGACAGCAAAGGAGCTAATGTATGTTTTACACCCACACAATTTTTCACTCACCCCCTCACCTTCCGTTTTCAGGGCTGCGTTTGTTGGATTCTTTATAGACCGTGAGGTCGAGACTCATGGCGTGAGTAGTGTATTTTTCTCCCTTGATTCATATAATTTATTTCGGCATCACATAGCTCGACTTCTTGGACAAAGAGCAAGCCAAGCGTGACGGTCAGTCTTGTCTTCAGATCAGCGCCCAGAAGAATATATTGACCCTCGGTATACAGCCCAGCACAAAGCTCACAAAGCTCTCGAACCACACTGGGCTTAACTCCAGTATGATGTCAGTTGTAAATATGATCGTCTCGATACCGGATCCTGTGAATTGTAACTCTTCAGTCGAAATTTGATGCAAACGCCCCCAAGCAAATACATAGCTCGCTAAATCTGATCGGAAAGCTCACCAACGAGAAGATGTAATCAGGTCACTAAACTTTGATGGCAGCCTTACATTTTTTTGTAAAAACACGGCAAACACGATGACGAATCCCGCCATCCCACTTGTACTGACTATGAGGATTCAGAGTTGGTGGGTCAATGCTAAGCTTGGATCAGAGATTGTTTGAATTCGTTCGTTTGTCATTTCCACATGCCGCCTCGTAAAGAGATGCGAGGTTACACGGGTGATCGGGCCCGAGACACTTCTCCCTTCCGGCTAATGCTCGCTGAAATAGTGCTTCAGCCCATTCTTGCGACTGATAAAGAGCTGCACATTGTTGACTGAAATGAGTGTACTGGGGTGATCGGTCCCGAGATGTTTCTCCTTTCCCACTAATGCTCGCTGACACAGTGCTTCAGCCTCTTCGTACCGTCCTTGAGAGGCATAATGCATAAACCCTTGCAATGAACAACATGGTGAAAGGAAGGCTCGAAATAAGCGCCGAAAGACTGCATGCTGTGATGGACGTTATTCTTTCTCTAACACTTCGCAAAGCTTGACATATCTGCAAAAGAATGTTACCCAGCCAACTAGTATTTCAGCGTTCAAATTAGTCTCTAATCTCCTGCGCCATCAGCTGCCTGAACGGTATAAAAGACATATACATGCTTGCAACCGCATGGCCTATAAGGGTATCCTTTCTATCCAATAAATGGAGCCCAACGTTGCATGGGGATTAACTATATCTAGAATGCATGAGAAGATATGGAGAACCTTTTGAAGGTGTATCTGTGAAATTTTACTCTCAGTCAGAAAACAAGGCTCGACCTCCAAAATGTCACGCTGACCCCAAAAATGCAAGGTCTTTGCTCGCTTCACTCGTTTCGTCTCCAGTGGCCTGATGTGGGGTTTGATCGATTTCATCAGTGGGGAAATATGATGTATCCGTAATGGATCGCAAGCGTGGGATGAAAGGAGCATCAATCTGTCGGATGGAATCCCATTCGACTCCATAGAAGAATGGGTGCCTCTTGATTTGATCCACGTTCAGCCGTCTGTCTTGCGAGGTAATAAGCCTATAGGGTTCAGAATGTCAATACAAAGTCAAGCCAGCGCTCCCCTTTAACAAACCGGCAAACAAGATCCTCTGCTTCACGACTGAGGTGAATGTCGTCGGGGAATGCCAGGTATTGGTGCCATTGCATGATCTTCTGGTACGTGTCGTGGGTAGAATCGGAACAGAAAGGAGGGTAGCCGATGAGGCATTCGAACATAATGGTGCCCAACGACCACCAATCACACTCGTTCCCATACCCCTTTTGATAAAATATCTCTGGGGCAATATAATCAGGCGTACCAACGGTAGAATATGCCTGAAAGAGGATTCAAAGAAAGGAGAGACTCAAGTTGAAGTCACTGACCAGTTTCCGTCGGTTGGCTTTCCATGTAGCAATTTGGTCTTTGTTTGTCATTGTCAAGTTGATTGAGTTAACCATGACACTGTTTCTGGCGGCCTGAGCTGTGGAATTGGGTGATTGCGGACCCTTGGTAGAATTTAACAGCCGCTGATAATAACTAGAGTCATGCTGTTTGTGGAAACCGGTTGAAAGACCAAAGTCGGACAGTTTAATGTGCCCGTCCTTGTCGATGAGAATGTTATCTGGTTTGATGTCGCTGAAATTGCGTCAAACACTAAGTGTCGAGGTGTACGCAAGGCACCTACCGATGAATGAAACCGAGGTCATGGACAGCTTCTATGGCCAGAACACACTCAGCAAGGTAAAATCTTGTAACATCTTCGGATAAGGTATCATATTTGATGAGCATTGTCATTAGATCACCACCGGGTAGAAATTCCATGATAAGATAGAGGTAGGCAGGATCTTGAAAGGAGTAAAACAGTTGAACAACCCATGGGGAATTTGATTCGGCTAGAACGTCGCGTTCCGCGCGGACATGGGCCAGCTTTCTTGCCCGGTCAAGAATTTCTATTGAAGGTATCGAATGCGATACATACCTGGTCTTTTTTCAACATTTCATCCTTTTTTAAAGTTTTCATCGCATAAATCTTCCCCGAGTCAGTCTTCTGTACAAGTTGAACCTTCCAAGTAAGGTGAGCGGCACGTTTATACGAAGTCAAAAAAAAGAAACGCACCTCTCCGAAGGCACCTTTCCCAATAACCTTCACCTAGTAACAGAGGGACTGTAATATCAGAAATTAACCAACATATCAACGTCCGAATAAGTATCACCGTTCGGAAATTACTCAAGCCCACTTTCGTTCTCTTGAGACGAAGAAATGTAGCTTCCTTCTTCCCAAGTTGTTGAAGGTGCCGATGCTTGCGTTCATCTGACATTAGAACATCCCCCTGAAGCCGTCGTTCGAGTTCGACACGTCTACAGCTTAATTGTCAACTTTGAGACTGAATCCAGCTGTTGTTTTAGCGTAACCTGGTGTTTCGCTCTATGGCGGCATCGACTGAAACCTTGTAGTAATTTTCCAATTTTAATTGCGCCCCTTTGGCTCGAGGTACTGCAGCATCTGAGAATCCAGCAGTTGTTCGATCGAAGTATACGTAGTCCGCTGCTTTGGTGGGAAGTTGATTACTGCCACGGCGAGGGAACTGGGGGGTGTGCATGTTTGGCAACTTCAACAGGGTTACCTGCCGTTCCGCTGCTCTTAGCTCGGTAACAGTTCAGATTATGTAAATAAAGGCCAGTTAAAGCTCATTTGATACATGTGCCTATTCGATAGCTAGAATACGTCAAAGATCAGCATAACAAATCCATTAAATTATCACTAGATTGTCCCTTGACAGGTGGACCTCCTAAACCGCGATGTTAACCAGAATGGGGCATAGATGGTCTAGAGATCGGCTTGAGTATCGTAGAGGCTGGATACAGAGACTGGTGATCGCCTTGCTCGCCAATGGCAGCCATACGGACGTGGGACCGCTGTTGATGGTGCGAATTCGGCGCTGACCACCTGGGGATTTCAATAACATTCAATTATGCGACATCAGTGAATAACAGATACGACATACGAATGCGGTCGATTGCCCGTGGCAACCGTTGAAGTGGGTGCCATGTAAGCGGTGACGGCAGAACTAACATATGAATAAATACATATCGTGTACTTGTACTCAGGATGAAGGAAATAGCGTACTTGTAAAATGACAAATGCGAAGGTTGGTGTTGTGATTGATGGTGTAGTGAAAATTGTTGACCGGTTTGTGCATGTCTCGTTCCAGTATATGCCATCGAGGAATCGAACCTCACCTGAGGAGGTGGTGGTGGCGGTAGCAGTGGTGGCGGTGTAGGAGGTGATGGCCTGTAAGTGGTATTGGTGTCATGTGTAGTCACAGGCCGTGGCCGCGGGCCCATGCGGGTAGATCCTTTCCGAAGATTAGTGAGTGGTTGACGGGGAATGCGGAATGGTGGGTGTTGTTCAAGAGTGGCGGGTTGAGGAGAGGGTGGGTGGAGAGGTGAGGCATTCCTCAGTGGAGGCGAAGATAAAGGGGAAGGTGGATTCGAAGCACGCCCTCGATGTGATGGTAAAGATAAAACAACCTCTTCGAATGGAGGGCCATCCAGAGATGGACCCACGGCAGCCCAAGGTGGGGGCGGGATCGACCGATCCTCGTCGTCTTCATCATCAATGATGGAATGTAAGATGTCGTAATGGGCACTCGAATGCCCATCGGTGCTCGGTGGTTGCGTAAGAGCCGAAGATGAACTATCCGGTGAGAGACCTGCCTCGGCAAGCCAACTGGGTTTCTCTTTTGGCCTCCTAACCGAGACAGGCCTCTTTTTGACGGATGGTAAGTCCGATGGGTGCTTTTGTGACTGCGAGGTTGAGATTACGGTCGATGATGATGATCCGCCAGCTTGACGTTCCGGCGCTTGAGCTTCTTCGAAAACGGCATCATCCCATACCTCCCATACCTCCTCTGGGTAATTGTCACTAGCTTCAGAAATGGATGCCTCTAAGACTCGGCTTACTTTTCCGTCAAATTGTTGTTGGGACAAGTCATATGATGGCGGGGGAGGGTAAGGTTCAGACATGAGGGAGATGTGATTGTACCTCCTTATTATATGTAAATTATCGGATGTGGATTACTACTTTCGTTTAGACTGGCGCTTATAGGTACGTACCTATAACCCCGAACACCCAATTTCCGTGACGGAATTGTATATCCTGTGCAGAGGCACAAGGATGGCGGTGCTACCTCGTGGTCAACGTTCAACGTTTAACATCCATCTTGCGACTCATATTTCATACGCTGGTCGTCGTAAACATGGGCTCCGAGCCTACTGGTGTCCGGTGTCTCAATCCGCCAAGAAAGTCAAGCTAAAGGCTCCGACTCTACACTTCAATGTCTTCTAAGTTGGTCCCCTAACATAAAGTCAATGGGTATCAATACCATCGAACTTTAGACCACTAACTAGTTTGGGTAGCCGCACGTACACATCCGTTCCTTGTCATGTCGTCAAAAGTAAAATCAGGTAGACTGTTCAAGAACATACCCCAACCATCTAACGATACAAGATCCAACGAACCACCGAAATAACTGCCGAGATCGACTGCGTTAGATTCCATCTCAGGACCCTGTATTTATCAACTTACGTCGCAAAAATATTACTCATAGGGAGACCGATGCCAATGCGGGGACGGGACTCCACAAAGCCCTTCTTCTCCGGAGGATTACTATGAAGTTCCTGGGGCGACGAGACGGGATCAGTATCCTTCCAGCTCCCCACCTGCTCATCTACGGTGGCTCGCATGCCGTCTGGGCTAGAGCTTACTGTCCGAAGCCCTTCCAGGCGAGCATTATCCAATCTCATGGCATTACGGACATGCGAAAACGACAGGAGGTCAGAGGGAGATTTTATCTTTGGGCTCAAGACGCCACCCCCTGCAATGATTGAGCTTCATGGAGGATGAAAAAAAAAACACGCCGATCACCTTGATCGGAGATGCGAATGCCAACATCATTTTCCCCAGCGACAATCGTGGCACGAATTGGAGGAAGAGGCGATGCACTGTTACTATGCTTCACGCACGTTGCGTGCATTGCCTGAGACGTGCGTGAGCATCGTTCAGCAACATCATAGTCAAACAGAGTACTCACATTTTTCAACAACTCAAAAACAATATATCTACAAGGTTCAATATTTGAAAAAAAAGTAACAGCTTGGAGTGAACAGGAATCATACTCAAGGTGCTCCCGAATATATGCAAAGTGAGTGTCGAGGTGGCCGTCGATAATAACTCCGGGCCACGTGATACTCCCTGGAGTCTCTTCATGATGATGGCCTTTGCCATGCCGTCGTTCCAATAGCAGTCTTGCACACTTGTCGATGCTACGCTTAACGTTCAAGCCCGTGAATATGATACCAACGTGCGGCTCTCCGGAACGCTCTGTAGTGCCTGCTAAATTGCATGACAACGCAATATGGTGCTCGGCAAGGACACGTCGCGATATGCGAGAGACCAACATGCGACGCATAAATGAATCGAGTTGTTCTGGTAGAAGAAAGGGTGAAGACAAAGAAAGACCGAGTGATAGGTTTGGTATAACCGTTGCGCTTGTGTATTTTCAAGTCAGTTGGCGACATGTATATTACAAGATTAGCTAGCCACTCAACTGTTCATCTAAAACTTCCTTCAGAAACTGACAGAAGGATTCATTGTCGTCCAGGGTGTTTATCGGGGGATAACGTCGGAACCTGACGAGGAGTCAAGACACACTCGTTTCGCAAAGAACTCTTTTCGCACTTCTCAAAGGCCGACCAGTATAACTTTAGCGCGAACTCTAGTTAGCTCTATTTCTCGCAGTTCGGAAAGATCGAGGAACTCACTTCGTAAACTTTGGCAACCCCCTCCTGAGTGACAACAATATAGGGCAAGGCTTGCAAGTCTCTCAACCTCTTGGCGATGCGAACGGGTAGTTCAGTACGGACATAGTTGGCGCTCTGTTGACGGGTGTAGGTCGAAATCACGTTGAACGATAAACAAAGTCTGATACCTTTATGAGACGTTCCTCGTCTATGGAACGTCCGAAAAAGGTCTGTGCGCAATTGATGTCAACATCAGAGCTGGAAGTAAAGCAGACATACCAGCTGCCTCAACGTCAATCGTTTTACTTCTTTCGAAGCAAACAGTTCTAGATGTCGATTTTGATAGAAATATTGGGGTACAGTGGATTTCGAACGGGCACGAAGGGGATTCAGATATTGCATAGTGTCATCTTGTCTTTTGTTGTACGTGCTACTTGCCGGGACCGGTCCATGCCTAGGCGCCTGAAGACATTGACGTTTGACTGTCACTCAAGTTTGCTGTCACGCGACTCAAGGTATACGCGACTCTTTGTAGGGACTTGTATCATAGAATTCCCTCTGATTTTAACGCACCCATGATCAAGAAGGCTGACCGACGATCTCTCTCCACCCCCGTCCAGTCATCTTCACTCTTGACACAATGACCATCTTCTCCGAAAGCATAGATATCATCCTGATCAATGACTATTCCAGCTTCTTTATCACCACGTTCCTCCACTTCGCGATCCCATAGAACCTCTTTCCATTGCGAGTCGCTGATAGTTACCGCAACAATCTTCGCATCTCTGATATTTGGCAGCACGGAAGTTAGCAAGTTAGACAACAGTTCTGAAGTGCCATCCGCTGCTTGTGATCGCAATGCCGGTAGCGGAAGATACTCGGCCTTCGGAGAACTATTAAGATGGTAAAATGCGTCAATGTTCAGGCCCACCTCGAGCAGCATGCCTTTCACCGCCCCTCCAGCTACGAAAACATTACCCACTCGAACCAGCCAGTCAGAGCCGATGGCGAATATATTCCCGTCAACGAGGAGTTGCTGCCCGTTTGTCTGTTGACTTTTTTGAGAACTTGGTGCTGACTGCCTGACGGACGTCCATCGCGCTCGAAGCTGCGCTAAAAGTTGCTCCAAAGCTCCGGGAGGTCTGAGAGTCAAGAAAGTAGATCGGTAATGCGCTGCATCTGAATGCGTAGACGTTTGACTCGTTGGAATTTCTTCACCCTCGACATCTGTATGCGTAGGTGCCAATGGGTCTTCAAGAAGCACAAATACGTTGTCATTCATGGTGAGGGTGCACATGGATCGTTCAGAAGGAATATGAAGCCCCGGGGTTGTTCCAAGAGTCGAGCGGTATGACCGTATCGTTAATTTCCATTTGCCCTTGTATTGTCCCTAATAAATGGGGTTCGATAAGTCGATAACAGTGGTTCACATGGACTCACATAATGATTTCTCATAATGTTCTCATTTATCAGTTCTAGCCCGGTCATTGGGGGGTTGGTCCATCGAGCGAGTCTGGAAATGAAGTGTTAAAATCATTGGTGAGAAGAGAAACGAGTCTCAAGCAGATCACCCTGTGAATCCCATGATGATGACCGTACCATGTCACGCGTCACGGTTGATACGCGTGACGTGTCGCGATCGTGACCGTGTCACCGTGTACACTACTGTACTATCACAATCCGACGTGATGCCCTCCAAGAAACGGAAGATTGCCTCTGAAGATGCAACCGAAGGGCCCTCTCACAAGCGCCGTTTTCGCTCCAGTGGGCCTTCTCCCGAACCGGTGCCGAACACCCAAGAGGCCTCTCATAAACATCATTTGCGTTCAAGTGGACCTTTGGCAGCAACGCAACCTGATGTTTTGGCTGCTGTGCGTAGAAAGCTCGGATCACAGAAAATAGGCCCACCCCGGAAATCTCGACGTCACAATCGCGAAAACGATTCGCCATCGCTCGAACAGAAGCCTGTGAAAGACACCGAGGACGAGGACGAATTACTTCTATCGCCTTCGAAGACGCGGTCGTCACAACGGGACACTCCTCCGAGAACTAGGACGCCACGCCTCTTTCTACACTCGGTTGAAATAGCTACACCCTCACGCCGGTCCATGAGGGTCCATGAACCTGCTTCACCTACTCAAGTATCAAAACGCTGCAAAATGAAGCCAGCGAATGATAAACTCTCCACTCCGCTTGGACAACAAAACGCACCCAAGATACCATTGACACACTCACCATTGAAGCCGACCCGCGGTATTCACAGCTCTCCCTCTCAACTACCCCGCAAACTGCCGGAACATTTGCACTCGTGCCTTTATGCGCAAAAGCGAGCGATCCTTCGTGCTCTTCAGGATCCCCAGGGTTTTCAAGCAGACGAAGATACCGATGATGACGTCCCGACCAACGATATCGCATTTCAGCAACTGTGTGAACTTTTAAATGGCACGGTCACTCGCGGTGAAGGCAACAGCTGTCTTCTCATCGGGCCCAGAGGAAGTGGAAAAACTCGGGTAAGCGGGTTAGAAAGTTATGCAGTAACTAATTAACATTATCGTTCAAGTTAGTTGCCCGTTGTCTGAAAGGTCTGACAGAGCAGCCCATCGTCATACGCCTGTCAGGATGGGCACAAAGTAATGACCGGCTGGCCATGCGGGAAATTGCCTGGCAGCTGGCACAACAAACTGGCAGTTCCTTTCTTTCTAGTGAGGACGACGACAACATTGGTAGGGATGAAAACGAGAACCCTTTCCTGGATGTGGGCCGTACAGTATCGATCCCTTCGTCATCTCATCTCCCTGCCTTAATATCTGTACTTCCGACTCTTTCTCAACCGACGGTAGTCATTCTTGATGGCTTCGATCTTTTCGCATTACACGCTCGGCAGTCTCTCCTCTACTGCCTTCTTGATACTGCCCAGAGCTGCCAGGTAGGGCTAGGGAACAAAGGAATTGCTATCATCGGTGTCACAAGTCGAGTGGATACAATTAATCTATTGGAGAAAAGAGTCAAAAGCAGGTTCTCTGGACGGGTCTTGCGGACGGCTATTCCCCGAAGTTTGATGGACTGGACGGCGATCGCCAGGAATGCCTTGTGTGCCCCGGTTGAAGATGAGTTACCGGAATGGAAACAAGTGTGGCATGCGGGGGTGGATGATTTTCTCGCTGATCCGAAAGTTGTTGATGCTATGAATGACACGTTTGCGCTGGCAGGAGATGTGAGGATGCTCAGTCGTATAATGGTATGCTCGGGATCATCTTCCGGAAGCTATTTGTGCTCACAGCATCCAGATGTGTCCTGTGCTACAATTAGGACCATCATCTCCATTCCCTTCCGCATCCACGTTCGCTTCTGGGGTCATTGCTCAACGCTGTCGCCCACGGTTCTCATACTTACACTGTATGTCTTATCTTTAAACGATGGCTTATCATTTATGGCAACGCTTAGCTCTCCCCTATCCCTCGATCTGCTTGCTCATCGCCGCCATGCACGCACAGACAGCCGGAAGTGACATCATCACATTCGAAATGTTGCATGAATGTTTTCGGGATCAAGTAAAGTCCTCGACATCTGCCCCAGTTCAAGTCCAGGGTGGCGGCATAGGTATGATGCGGTGTTCTCGTGAAGTCCTCATGAGTGTTCGGCATTTTATAATTGTTGTCAGAATCTGTCGTCCTGACACACTTACTTTATGTCAGGCTTTTGAACAATTGGAATCGGTTAAAGTATTTGTGCCAGTCACAGCGTCTTCGGAGAACGTTTCCAAAGAGTTCATTCGATATCGGTGTGTGGCTGAGAGGGAGGACGTGAAGAATGCTGTAGAGAGGATCGGTCAAACGAATCTCAAGAAGTGGTTGAGTAAGGCACAATCATTGATGCACACTTGATTCCAGTCTGCATATACTGTACATCTGCGTAGGGCTTTTTCATCGCACCAGCAATCAGTTTCACGAAAAGGCTGTACTCCGACAAATAGGATTAAGATGTTTTACACCGGTATACATAGTGAACACTGAACAAATTTACTAGGGACTAGGAGAAGCTCGATGTTGGCATCCTAATGGCAATGGTTACATCAAATAGCCGATGTACAAGAAGGGCCAACTGACTTACCCTCGATGGATGTATGGCAGAAAAAAGGAGTGTGGGTAAACCTAGGTAGCGTAAACAATAATGAAATGATTGCCTTTGGAGACGTTCCCGGTGCTACAATGCCAGTCCAACCCTGTCTCTTTTTTTGGGGAGGGGGGAGGATAAGTCAATCGCTAGATTTAGAGGTGATAGAATCGTCACTGACGCAGCGATCAAGGAAAAGTCGCCTTTGTAACGACCGTCGTGCCAGAAGTCTGTTTCGCCAGTACCGAGAATATATTCAGACGGTTGTTCATGACCAGGGCTACGTTCCGTTTCCACAAGAGCATCAGATGAGTCCTTAAAGTAAGGAGCCGAAGTATTCAGGAGGCCCGTAGTCTGCCTTGGCAGTCCGCGATCACCGATCAATAACTTGAAGTTCTCATCCATGTACAAGCTCTGATCCCATTCTTTAGTTGCTTCGACCAGATCACGTATGATGCCTAGTAAATTCGAGTCTTGCTTTCTATAGTTACTGGCAGGTTCCAGATCGTCATTGAGAAGATTGTCACAGTCAGCGCGCCGACAATTTGTCTTATGTACCGGACAAGCGACCTTAAGTCCAGACTGGGGAGATGCCTCTTCGATGCAACCATTTTCTTTGTCGTCCGATTTTAACTGATCCGTCGATGAGTTGCGTTCCCTATGGAAGGATTCTGGAAGTATCATGGTCCTCAAGGGAGATGGTCCAAGTGTGATATTTCTCCGGGTTCTTGCCGCGTTCTGTTTCTTGAAAAGTTTCTTGGTAGCGCCAGGTTGGGGATAAAAAGGAGAAGAATTCGGAGGAGATATTTTCGATCGGGGTGGGGAGGCCTCCGGTGTACCCGATTTTGGGGAGCCGTTGAGTGGGGAGAGAGGTCTCCGAGTAGCAGTGGGATCGCTGAGGTTACTGAGCCGAGCTGACTTGGAATCCAGAGTGGGCATATTACTATATCCGTCATGATAAGAGGCATGAGGCTGTTCTTGAAGGGGATGGGCAACAATTGGGCTGGACTCGAAACTAGAAAGTTTATATTGGAGAATCGGATCGGAAAATCTAGCCGTGGCGGTGCTGTAATTCAGGGCGGCCTCTTCGACGAGGCGAAGCGATAGGTGATTTGAAGAGCGAGCTGGTTGTGAGTTTTGGTCTCCTTGCGATACGTTTGCTCCTAGACTAGTGGAGCGCTTCCGGTGGGAGTGCTGATTTGAAGACAAAGATAGTGTAGTTGCTGATCTGATGTGCTGTTTCATGGGGTGTGCGGGTGATTGGAGAGAAGTAACTCCGTGTTGCTGGGATTGAGTAGTACTTCCCAGAGCCTCAGATAGAGAGAAAGAGGATTGGGTATGCTTAGAGGTCTGGCTCTTAGAGCTGGTGCTTCCGGTGTGAGCGGAACGGCGGAGGGATTTGGAATGCAACTGGTACGTAAAGGAAGGCTGCTGGATATGTTGCTTGACGTTCGTCTCCAAGACTGGGGAGCCAAAAAGACCAACTAGAAAAGCCGTCTTCTTTCCATGATTGTCAGCGGGCGTATCCACAGGAACGGTAGTTATGACGAGAGATTTTTCTGACTGAGCCCGGCGATTTTTGATGAAAAAATACTTGATAATGACGAGAGCTGCGAGGACCAAGAAAAGTAGGAGAAGGAGGTATAGACAGATACGATAATCCTGCTGGCTGTGTGGGACGGAGGTGGGAGACATGTGTGATCGCTCGGTATTGGCCGAGGCCATCAGTTCCGAACTGGTTTCAACCTGCGCAGGCGTTTGAATGATGAGATTGATTGAATCAGTCCATTAGATTGTTAAGTATTTTACCTTCTACTTCGTCCTACCTCCCAATGTTCAATGTCCCGCTTAACGGCATCACCTTTTCATAAGCCTTCGCCATACGAGCTTTCATTAATTCGACCATTGAGTCCACCAGAGACCAGCAGCGACTATGCACAACGTACATCAGAATCTGTACCGATAACAACATCCCTGGGTGCAGATCTGGATTTTGATACTCTCGAAGGTCTTTCCTCAGCACCAATAATTCCCAGCGACATGCCTGGTTCCCGCTTCAGGCGGACGTCCTCATTAACGTACAACAACTCGTCTCTTCGCGATCGGAGCTCTTCCCGTTCGAAACCGTTAATCGTCGTTATCCCTCCACTCGCCTTACATGGCCAACTGGGACAAACGTTATCGTCAGGCCCACTTCGTCGGTTGTCTCAAGGCATTTTAATGCCCCTCTTTCCAACGGTTCGTTTTCTCTGTCCCTCTCTCATCCACACCCTTACCTGTTTCTTCCTAGATGTACGCTCAATTGACTGCTATCGCTCGCGAATTTAATTTTCCTAGCACCACTGGTCTGTGTCTTTACCTTCACTACTCCGACGGCGGTACCATGGCCACTCCTCGCATTTCGGATGACGCCTGGCCGTCGATTTGGGGCAGTGCCTTAGAGTTGCCATCACATCCAACAGCGGGTTCCACTACCCCACCGTTCAACATTAATGGGCGAATCGAATTTGATATCGACCTTCACCGAGCCCGGTGGTACACCGCGTGGCTCTCGTCCCGCAGGGGTGGCGTAGACATTCCATCTCTCCCACAGTCCATCTCCCATTTTCGCTTGGATAGCGGGACGACGAATACTGAAGAGCCTGCAGTGGAAACTCGGTCAGATAACGTGTCTGCCGTGCGGCAACAAAATTCTTCTGTCGGTAATTCGACCCAACGACATGCTCCCAAGAAGTTGTCGTTGGTGGATCGATTCGACATCGCTCCAGCTCCCACGCAAGCGGAACCTCATGCCTTGTCACCTATTGTTCAGGAAGACGAACCCAAAACTGCCAAACGTGATTTAAAAAGACGAGTTAACTCGTGGATAGCCGGCGCATCGTTCAGACCTTCACCACATGCGTCAAAAGGCCAAACCACCCTTGAACCTGCCAACACGCCCGACACACCATCTCCTGGAGTTTTACCGGAGGAGGCCTATAACTCCGAACTTAATCTCGACGAGTTCACTTGGTCCGTGTCATCCCCTGGTCCATCCATCGATAAAATCAGGTCTGCTTCGTCTTCCCAGTTTTGTCTTCCCTCTGTGCACCTCGCAAATCGTATGGAAGGCTCAGTGGACCTGACTCCCTCCGCTTGCTCTTCTTTCGGTCCTCATGATTATAAAATCCCTTCCCCTATGTCTCCTTCCTTCCGTAGTCCTTTCCTCGACCTGGGACAACGCATCGTGGAGGACGTTCCAATAACACCAACCACTGCTACCACTTGGGGCCCCACCTCTTGGCCTGGTTCGCCTTTCCACATGAATATTGCACGGTCTGTCAACTTGGGCGAACGTGGCGATCGGAGTCTTCCTGCGACACCTTCGACTGCGACCTCGTGGGGTGCACCACTGTCTTACCCACCTTCTCCAAGAACCCTATATCATATCCCTACACCTGATTTGGGGCAGCGCGTGTTTGATTTTTCACCGACCGCGACAGTTTCTACTACAGCTCCCTCCCGTCAAGTTTGGCCCTATCGTAAGGGCAGGTCGCAAGATGAAGATAAAGGAGAGATTCCAAGTACCGATGGACAATTGGTGGACAACCGAAGGCTCCTCTCACCGCAATACTTGAGGGTAACGTTCCCTAAGCACCGCGCAAAGAAAGGCAGACCTTGGGCTTTAGTGTGGCCATACCTTCATCGCCAACCGAAAGAGCAAGAAAAACGAGATGCCTCGAGGGCACGACCGTATGACATGCGGAATAGCGTCCCGTGGACCCAAGTTTGGCCGTATAGTCAACGCCGATTAAAAGATGAAGGAGAGGGAGAGACCTCAAAAGATGTACGGGACTGGCCCCTTCCTCTTTCTTCCTCAAGTCTATGCGGCTATCCCCACTTCAACCTCTGTGAGTCCAAAATATTGAAAGCGAGGAATTGTGTGGTGCTAAGCCCATCCTTCGCGCCTCGCATTCCTTCGACATACTTCTGATCTAACCCCTTATAGACATTGTTCATGATTCCTATCAAACTAATAAGCCTTCATTGATTGACGTTAAACTTGACGCTCGATATCCAGTATTTGATCTCTGTGTGTATGAAGTCACTTCCTCCGAAACTTGCGTTGACACTATCCACGAGCAGATCCTGCCGTTTACCCTAATATCGTCCCATATCCCCCCAAGCCAGAAGGTACTCCCACTCAGTCGACGCAGTATCCCGATTTCAACTTAGGTGCGATCCATTTGATACTGCAAGGTGGAGATGGCCCTAACACCAATATAGATACTATTGTAGCCACACATCCCTTACAACATTACAATACTACCTTTGCCTACCCTGATCTCAAGATTCATCCTGCCAGTAATTCCTCAGCAGGTTCTTCGACAACTCCACTCCCTAGTAGTAAGCCATCCTCAACTTCTGCATGGGTCACTCGCCGTTTTCTAATCCCACAATCTGCAGGTGGGTCATCACGTAGCGATTCAAATATTTACCCAGACCTGCCGGGAGATCGGAATCCAGCAGCATATCCACTATTGAACTTATGTACGGTGTTTGATTTGTGGTCGTCCTCTCGGCTGATCCTGTCCGTTAAGATTCAGCAGTCTACCCCCACTTCGAACTCTATCCGGAAGTGCCGTCAAGCCAACCCGAGACATCGGTTGTCGATCGCTCTGATGGTTCAGGTAAGTGGATTTCCGGCGTAACGACCACCGGATAATGACCCGTGTTGCGTTGTTATCTGTAGTAGGGCCCGCGTACCCTCACTTTGAGCTCTATCCTGCAAGCTCGAGTAGGGCAGCGACGGGACGCGGACCTGTTTCATCTGACTTATGTAAGGTCTTTGAGACGTTGCCGTCTTCATAACTGATTCTTTCCATTGGGATCCAGCGGTATACCCCCACTTCGAACTCTATCCGGAAGTATGGTCAAGCCAGCCCGAGACGTTGGTTGTCGATCGCTCTGACGATTCAGGTAAATGCATTTCAAGCGTAATGAGTACAGGATGATGACCCCTGTTACGTCGTTGTCGGTAGTTGAGCCTGCGTACCCTCACTTTGAACTCTATCCTACAAGCTCGAACCGGGCAACGACAGAATGCGGACCTGTTTCATCTGACTTATGTAAGGTCTTTGAGACGTTGCCGTCTTCATAACTAATTCTTTCCATTAAGACTCAGCAGTCTACCCCCACTTCGAACTCTATCCAGAAGTGCTGTCAAGTGAGCTCGAGACGTCGCTAGCCGGTCGCTTCGTCCCCGATTCAGGTAAGAAAATACATTTCCAGCGTAAGAAAGACTGAAGACCGTGTTGCATTGTTGTCACCTGTAGTTGGGCCCGCGTATCCTCATTTTGACCTCTATCCGGCAAGCCCGCATGGGGCAGCGACAGAACGCAGACCCGTTTCATTCGACATATGTAAGGTGGTCAAGTTGTTGCCGTCTTCACGACTAATTCTTTCCCTTGAGATCCTGCTGTTTACCCACACTTCGAACTCTATCCGGACGTGCATTCCACAGCGCTTGACGAAATTTGCGTCGAGGCCTATAGCACTGCACCTAGTCCAAGTAAGAAAACGCATTTCTTGGGAGGGTACACCAAACGATGACCGCGTTGCGTTTTTGTCATAGTTGGGAATGCATACCCTCACTTTGAACTCTATCCTGCAAGCTCGAAGATGGTAGTAGAAGACCGCAAACCTGTCTCAATGGAAGCACTAGCCTCTTACCCTGCGTTTGATCTATGTCAGGATATTCAGATAAATCATTTGTCCAGCATTTATTGACCATATTGCAGATCCCTTTGTCTATCCCTACTTCGGTCTCTATCCCAGACCACCGTGCAAGGTGGAGGAGAAATTAACTGTAGATCCGAGTCGTGTTCCAATGAATCATCCCCCTCTTGAACCTGGTGTGTATCTTCCCTGTCCCCATAGGTTAATCACTGGGACTTCTTTCAATCCCTAGCTTCAACAGGACCTCCTGAATTTAATGCCCATCACACGAGTACGAGGATCGAAGAGGCGACGACATCCATCATGGTCAAGTTACCAGCCAGTTATCCTGTGTTCGATTTATGTATGTATTCACAGTAAATATCGAGGCTCTCGCACACTGATGAACGCATTTATAGATCCTCCAGTCTATCCCAATCTTGATTTATGGCCTTCCGTTACCAAGTTGGGATCCGATGATGTATTCATGCCGGCCAGATTAACAGCCAGTTATCCTACATTCGATCTATGTTTGTTTTTCATGAACTTCGTTGTGTCTCACCCATGTCCTCATGGCTGATACAGATCCCCCGGTCTATCCCTATTTCGAATTGTGGCCATCCTTACCAACCACGGAATCACAATTGAATGACCCTCGAATCGGAGAAGTCGAGATGGCGCCGCAATCCCGCCGCGATTCTTGTTTAACAATGTCTTCGGATGACGGTACTGCTCCACCTGTCAACGCAACTAATTCCAAACGTAAACCGTCGAGATCTCACATCGATCTACACTTGTCGGTGTTTCCAGACGGCAACGTGATCACCCCAAGCGGAGCAATTAGCCAGACCAATTCGGCGGAATTTGAACCGCGTGAACATCTTCGGGTGAAGGCTCTCTCTCATAAACTGTCCGCTGCAGAACTGGGTATGTCTGGTGCGCGATCGCGCTCGGGATCCGTCAGTGTCCGGCCGCCGTTAGATGCATCTAGCAAGATCAAAAAACTCCCTGTCATCCCGGGCAACTCGCCTTCGCGCCAACACTCTCCGTCCCCACCGTCAGAGGGCAAGCCACCGCTGAGGAGACTTCCACCTACCCCGTCGAATCCACGCAGACCAAGGGACCTTCCAAATATACCTGACGCAGAAAGCGCTGTCAAGCAATCGGACACCCCTGCATCTTCACAAGTAGAGAAGTACCACAGTCCCTCACCAAGTCTCTTGAAAATCGCAACGACACAGGGAAGCTCACCACATCCATCGGAGACCCCTGTGGAGTCGCCGGAGAGACGAAACAGCCTCGTCCGGAATCGGATAAAAGCTTACAACTCGAATACCCCTCGTAAGTCGCGAGGCCACGATAATTTCCTGTTGCTTTTCAATAACTTGTTGCCGATAGCACCTCGTGATTTAGAACCAATCAATCTCCCCGATGCTTTGGCAAGATTTCCGATGCCACCACCTTCTTCTGTCCCTTTGATGCCTCCGGTGTCAAGAGTTGATCGCTCTAAATCTGCCTTCGCATAGTGCAAATATACATGTTCATTGTCGATTCAAAGTCTTGTCAAAAGTAGAAGAAGTACATACTGATTTACATGCATCAAGTATTGCTATATATCCTCATCAATTTCGTCCGGGAAGACGGAGTCATCCATAAGGACATCGTCGACTAACCTATTCCCCACACCAGGGATATCTGAACGAGCTTCAGGTGTCCCTTTCGCCTGTGTCACTTCTACCTGAGTTGCAATAGCAAGAGCCCCTCTTCTTTCCTTCTCCCTCTCATCATGCAATATCTTTGCCTTGCGATCGTCGAAAAAGGCCAATTTTACCTACGCAAATGTTAGCCTCATTTTTTCGACGAATGGTCAAGTTAACCTTGTTTGCGGCAGCTTCAGCCATGGCTTTCTGGTCTTTTCTTGATCGTTCCGCATGCTCGCGCTTCGCAGCTTCACGGTCAACATGTTCCTTGAGTATACTGGTGCCCATACGCAAATCGGCCATTTTCCGTGGGTTGAAGACGTAGTAAGGCTGGAAGTCCCGCACCTTCAAAAGCCACAGGTGAGATGCAACGTCACGCTAAAGACCCAACAACCTCACCTCGGCGCGAAATCCAAGCTTGTTGTCGTAGATGAGCTGATATATCTATGCGTGGTTTTTTTTTACAAAATCAGAACTCACAGCAACGGCATACTCAAGAGTTCCTTTCGGATCGACCAAATGACGCTTGATCGTCGGATTGTTTGGTTTGAACCGCTGGAATTTTGCGTTGTCAGGTTCACGCAGCAGGTTTTCGGCGATTGTCAGAAGCGTCTGAAGGAGGGGAATGATAAATTACCCTATTTTGATCAATAGCGCATAGTGCTAGGTACTTTAAGCGAAGCCATGGCAGTCTCATATGGATTTGGGCGCATGATACCGGGGTCTAGGAGTCTGCGGAAGACAAGACGCTTTTCGTGTTCTGCTGCGATCTGTGCAGCGGTCTGTAGAGGGGCTTCCTGTTGGATTCTGCGCTCTGCAGCTTCAGCGGCGGCATCAATGGAGTCATGAGTGATAGAATGGGTAGGTGTGAGAGAAGATGGGAGAGACATATTTAGTTGGTGGCAAGGGGCCAAGTGATCTTGGATCTCAGCCAGGTTTCGCCTTGCAACTGAATGCTGCAAAAAAAAATCTCGTTACAGTCTACTGTACATACCAATCAACGGGTTCATCATTCTCATCATCAACATTCCTGCGAGCGTCAACACCAAGATCGCCCTCTGACGAACTCTCACTACTCCACACTTCATCAGCAGCTACCTCAGCGTTGATTGCGTTCGTTCTAGCCAGCGACGAGAAAGAGGGGAAAGATTGTGACCGAAGTCGGACAAAAAATCCCTTGGAACCCGTAGCAGAAGTTTGTTGCGCGACACTCTGCGAGGGCGTGGCTATGTCCGGAGTAGCCGACCGCGATGAGTCGTCACCGTGGAAAGCGGCCCATTTTCGTCGCATGAGAGTAGTGCGAGGGCGGAGAGGTTGAGGATTTACACTGGGTTCCTGCGGTGTACCCCGCTCGCGCTTGAAGAACCAATGAGCGCCGTTTGCGAACGCGGTTTCGGCGTCTGTGTCCACGGACAAAGGGATATCCGATCCCGTCGGTGCAGGCGGCGCGGAGGAAAGAAATGTACTCCTACTATGCTCACGAGTTTCTTGAGAGTCCGGTGCTGGCGAAATCGTACGAGTCTTGGATTGCAAAGATTTTCGAGCGGCCTGCCGACCGAGTAATACCTGTTTTTCTAGACGAAAACGATTCTCGATCATATGGAGCTGGAGTCGCCAGTCTGTTATAAATCTGCGGCAATTACTGAATAGTAGAAACCTGACCTTCGGCCATGTAACGACTTCTCCTCCCCTAATCATTCTCTGAAGCTCTGGGGGGTCTGGGTCACTCAGAATATGTATCCAGTCCTGCAGACCAATTAGAAGACTTCATTCACGGCCATGGCGGAATTGGACAAACCAATAACTGCGTCCTAGGCCATATCCTAATTATTCATGGTGTTAGTTGAGCATCAATGCGTCATACTGACTGCCTTACGTGACCGAACCATCGAAGCGTTGCAAAAACACGCTCGACCAGTCCGTACCTAGACAATCGAGCGGTGTAAGCAGATGCCAAGGCGATCGCCGTAGATATACCTAGAATCTGAGGGAGTAGCTCAAGATCGCGAATAACCTGAAAACAATGTGAGAGAAAAACAACAGATATAATCATGAGCATCACATACTTTGAAGTTTTTGGTGAGTTCATGTTTCAGCCACTGTTCAGCAGCTGACAGCAGAAAATTCCCTCTCCATCCTGCACATAACCTATAAACCAGAGAGCATGACGACAGACTCGTAGGTTCACAAACCTTTACTCTTTCTATGAGCCACCGGTTTTCCAGCTGATCCTCGAGGAGCAAAAAAGAATAAGTGGACATGAGGATTAACTTGTGAGACTACAGGGTGTGTAACTGAGGCGGCCTTCAGCATGCACCAAAAACGTATGAACGAAACAAAGCAGAGAGCTGACCGTTGAAATAAAGATTCAGTGCTTGAATGGGTATATCAACTCTGAAGAGGTCGTAAGAAGCAAGATATTAATATCTGCCAATGCGCACCTCAGCGAGCCATCCTTGAATTTGCTTCCCCAGTTCCACGGCACCACACTTCCATCTTTTAGTTTTTGCATAAGTACAACTGGGTTCAAAATGCCTGGGACAGCTGCGGAAGCAAGCAATGCAGTCCATATAATCGTATCAGGCGCAGTTAGGTAATTAAGGAGCTTGGTAGGGCTTGAAGGCACTCGTTGCTTCAGAGGACAACCACGGAAATTGTCGGAGACTCACGAGTGCCGATCAGCAGGAATAACAGAAACATTCAAAACACGCCCCGTCCTCATGTATGCTTCTCTAAACGTCATCGAACCACGAGTGAAGAATGTACACTGAGATAGTGGGGGTGGTGAGCGAGCTGTTCACCAGTGCGTGTGACTCATACTTCACTTACTTTCCTTGCCCATGAAAGACTTTCCTACAAGTTAGCTTTACATTGGACCAATAGTTGCAGTGCACTCACCTATCAAATCTAGCCCCAGTAGTCCAGAATCGCTTGAACCAGATCCTAAAGGGTTCCTCGCAAGCTGTTATTCTATTTGCAATCTCGGGGACAAGCAAATTTTTGAGCTCTTCATCTGTGCGTGTGCAGACAAGAGCAGCAACAAGGCCTCCTGCAGAGGTGCCAGTAATAACTCGCGGCAGGAGATCGGCGTCAAGAAAGGCTTTCACCACACCGAAGTGGTCTGATTGTCAAGTGGCGTAAGTATGAAGCAGAAAATGACTGAACACAAGTACTGTGTCAGCAAACTTACAATACCCAAATGATGCACCACCAGAAAGGCATAATGCACTGACGCCAAGATTAGTATTGGCCGTCTTGAAAAACCGCTTTTTTTCGTCATTTGATAACTCGGTCGTTTGGCGTATGTACTCAAGAGCCTTTTCTTGTTCGTATATGTAGGCTCGGGGAACATCAATTGAGACGCACCAACAGCTACATGTCAAGCACTCACATTCAATAAGATCCTTGGTACCTAGAAATGTCTTTGTAAAGAACTGACTCAATTCTCTCGCTTACTTGATATACAAAATCTCGCACCTCACTATACAACCTGCTCAACGGTTGGTAAGACGCTCATAACCGAGAAACGCCTCACATCTCACCTTGGTGATTCAACGCCCGCAAAATTAGTACGGATACATGTCTCAAGCACGCCCAGCACGCCTCGGACATTATTCGTTTCCCGCAGACCTTTCAGAGATCGCTGCACCTTGAAAAAAGATGACAATAAGCCGTGTACTTATATCGGGTTATGACCATACTTTTTTGACGAGCTTCCAGTCATAAAATGGGTCTTCATCCATCTTCTTCCATTCGTCGAAATGAAGATACTCGTCAAGAATCTGAGCCGCATCTTTCCATTCCTGCGAGAAACTCTTTAGAAGAGATAGATACAACGGCGGCGATGAACGCACCTGATAGGTCCGCGCAGCACGAAGACGTTTCCGAAGGACACCCTTTCTTCCGCGCCCTTCGGTATGATCAAGAGGAATGGTTTACGGATCAAATAGCTCTCGCTCACATGCGGATAACCACTCTTTGGTGTTCACTAGCTGCCGAATGAGCACATAGAAGCCAAATTCC
>Ga0209006_10000780_pt1 | contig 29367 bp, 26 predicted proteins | sample JacPin_JW_Ref_O2_FD_188567 | JGI IMG/M metagenome (GOLD analysis project Ga0209006, IMG submission 188567) | Forest soil microbial communities from Algoma, Ontario, Canada - Jack Pine, Ontario site 1_JW_Ref_O2 (SPAdes) (version 2) | ecosystem: Environmental > Terrestrial > Soil > Boreal...
GGCGACACGGCAGTAGATCGCTACTGCAAAGCAGCCGCTAGTTCCCGCGAGCCCGGCAGTTTGATCTCCCGATCCATGTGTGCGTCGGTGGCGGCGATCAGACGCGCCACCACGTTGTTGCGTTGCGCCACCGGATTGTCCCTGTAGCCGCCGCGCTGAAAGAAATTTGCCGTCGGCACCCGGCTGCGCCATTCGTGCGGCATGGTGATCATGTCGAAGCCGTTGCCGTCTCCGGTGAGATTCATCATCTCGAGCTCAGCGGCGGTGAGGGTCTCAGGGAATCCCTTGCGGCGAGCGAATACGACCGAGTCCATGAGCTTCTGCGTTTGCAGGTAGGGACCGATATCGACATCGAGATTGAGTGCGTGAATGGCGAGCCCTTTGCTCGTGCCGGCCAGCGCCTGATGCTCGTTCCAGGCATCGGGAACGCTGCGCGCGAAGCTGATCATCTTGCGCAGCACCGCGATCTTATTTTCAAGCGCGGCTTTCTCAGGTCCGGACAGCGCCGCCGCCCGCGCGGCTAGCGCCTGCACGAAATGCGGGCCGCTCTCGGCGACGACCTCAACCGAATTCGTCGCCAGCAATTGATTGTAACCGAGCGCTGTGGTGATCGCGCGCCCGGACTTGTCGCGTTCGAGGCCGGCTTGCACGTCGTAGCCGCCGTTGCCACCCGCCTCAAAGCTGTAGATGCGGACGATCTGCTCCTTCCGGAGTCCGGCCGCGAGCGCAACCTCCGCGTAGGCGCGCTTGAATTCGCCTTCGCTTTGCGGCTGGCGCGGGACGAATTTGAATTCTTGCTTGGCGGCGGCGAGAAAGTCGGCCACCACCGGGACATAGGGTCGGCTGGAAGCAGGCTTCTCGTCAGGCGGCCGCGACGGATCGACCGGCTTGGGCGGACCGCCATAAACCGGCGGCTGGGTGAGGACATAGTCCTCGAGCGCAAGCGGTTGCTCACCGGCGCGCTTGGCTGCCCGCTCCCGCCGCTTTTGGGTAATGAGGCTCCAGTACGCCTCGGCTTCGGCCGCATAGGCGGCCTGCGCGTCCTGATATTCGGCGAGCGCGCGCTGATATTGGGCGATAGCGGCGGGCGACGCCGGCAATGCCTCCGTTGCATGTTTGGTCTCGGCGGTCTGCGCGGCCGCTGGCACAATGGCAAGCAGGGTTATGAGCGCGCAGGCGAGGCCGTAGCGGTGTCGAACGCGAGTCAATGAACCCTCCGCACCGGCTATTTTGGGGGCAACCGGTTTCCACTTTCGGAATCATACGCCCCGATCAGGCGGGAACGTGCCGCTGACGCGCCAAATGCCCTGGATCATCAAAGACGTCGCGCACGGCTTTTCCATGGGCTGCAACATTTTGGCACAGCGGGATCTCTTTCGAAAAATCGAGTTCACAGCCGGGTCAATTGCGACTGACGTTAATGTCGCCCGCGCCCATTGCCGCCACGCTTCGGCGCTCCGGTGCGCGGCGGCGCGGCTGGTCGCGGCGCGCCTGCGTGTGGGGGAGGCGCACCGCCCGGAGCTTTCGGCGTGCCCGGACTTTTTGGCCCACCCGGATTTTTCGGCGCGCCCGGATTTGGCGATCCACCGCCGTGTTCGGGCGACCGGCCCGGCGGCCGTGGATTTGGCCCCGACCGGCTCGGACCGCGGGTCCGCAATCGCTCGGTGGTCATGCGCTGGCCGATCGCGTGGCTGGCGCGCAGGCGCTGCAGCACGCCACGGTCGCGCGCCACTTCGCCCGGCGGAATTTGAAAAGGCAGGGCGCGCACGCCGCCCCCCGGCGCGCGGCTGATGGCGAAAGCGCTGGCGCTCCGGTTCAGCGTGCCGAGGCGGCCGCCCTGGCGGTCGAAGACCTCGATCTGGCCGACATGGCCGTCGGCATCGGCATAGAGCTTGATCTTGGGTTCGGCGGCCGCTCCGGCCCCGCCGCCCGCCGGCACTTCGACCACACCGGTCGTACCGCGAATGCCGAGCGTGGCACTCGGGGTACTGATCTTCATGTTGCCGGTTTTGGCCACAAGGCTCGCGACGAAGGCGGCCGTTCCGACCGCGACATTGAAGCTTGCGGCATTGCCGGCGCCGCCCTTCTGATAAACGAAGGCATCGACGACGATGCGCGTATCGGCCGACAGGCTGAACGTCGTCTGATCGTCGAAGGTGATCCCGAGCGCGGAATTCGGCCCGGTGACCAGCGTGTCGTGCTCGAAGACGGGATCGTTGATGCGCAGCGTCGCAACCTTGCCGGGGTTGCCGCGCGTCACCGTTGCGCTGCCTTGAACGGTCGCGACCTGTCCGATCTCGCCCGTCGTTGCGGCAGCGCCCGTGGGGACAGCAGGATCTTGCGCGCGCGACGCGAAGGGCCAGAGCAGCGCCGCCGGCGACGTGCAGACTGCGCCTAACGTTTTGACGAAGTCGCGCCGTTTCAAATCGGCCTCGGGGATATCCGGACAGGAAACGCCGGGAATGAATGAAGGAATGCAAATCGCGGAACGCAAACGCCTCTACTAAAGCGCCACACGCTCCGCCCCGCCAACGCACGACCAGCTACGAAAAACCCGCCGGCTTCCTCAGCACCACGCCCCGGCGAAAGCGCGGGAAGAAGGCAGGAAGAAAGCGGCTATTTGTTGATCATCAGGGCGCCGGCGCTACGCACGCTTCATCTTGCGTCCTGGTGCTCATTGGGGCAGCCGATCGCAACGGTCGGCTTAGTCATGATAGCCGGGAGATCGCGCGCCGATGCCAGCCGCGGTGTGCGCTCGCGGCGCATCAATGCGAACGGCCTCGGCCCTGAGGGAGTCCGGGCCAAGGCCGTCCTCATGTCGAAGGTGTCCCATCACCCCCACCCCGACACTTACCGACAATTTTAGCGAACGCGGGTTGACCGATCGTTACGATGCGCAGCCCTGAGGATTTTTTGGGGGGGGCCGCAGGGCGACGGCGGGCGACGACGCGTGCATCGAGACCAACACGCCGAATAACAGCCGCGCCCGCGTTGGTCGGGTCCAGCACTCAAGGTATCCAAGGCAACGGGCGGCATACCAAGATTGCAAATTCACACACATAGCGAAGCATCCGAAACCGGGCTTGGCGCATTATATTTCGCTATGATGCGTGTGCGTCCGGCGGAAGCGAGCACGCCCGTCGAGAACAAAAATTGGCGCTGGGAAAAGGCGCCGGAGGAAGAGCCAATGGCAGAGGTCCCCGACCAGCCGGAAGAGGATCTGGAACGGATCAATACATCCGGCACCGGATGGGGTTTCGGCGTCCTGGCCGCAGTGGTTTTATTGATCTTGCTGAGCTACGGCTTCGGCAACAACGGACGCTGGGGCGAAGGCGGTGGCATCGCCCACATGATGCCGCCGGTTGCAAGCTCGAACGACGGACCGGCGACGCGAGCGTGGCGGCCCAACACGCCCTGATCGCCGCGAACCGGCATCAGCGCGCGGCGGGGGCCCTCGATAGGTTCTTTGCCGTCAGTTCGTCGAGATAGTCGTGCCAATATCGTTCGCGATTGTGGCCGAGCTCGAACAAATAATCCCAACTGAAAATGCCGGTCGAATGCGTGTCGTCGAAGACGATGCGCACCGCGTAATTGCCGACCGGATGCAATTCCAGGATCATCACATCGCGCTTGCCGGCGACGGTGCGGCGTTCGGCGGGAGAGTGGCCCTGCACTTCGGCGCTTGGGCTGCGTACCCGCAAGTATTCCGCCGGCAGCGCGAAGCTCTGGCCGTCATCGAACGACACCACGAGCGTCTTGCGATCCTTCTGCAGGCGCAGTTCCGTCGGCCAGGGACCGGCCGCGGCGGCACCTGTCGGGGCTTTACTCATGAGCCGATACTCGCCGGGCGCAAATGCCTTACTCCGCAGCCTGGGCAGCGCCGCCGTGGGCCTTCGACCAGCCGGCGGGATCTTTCATGAAGGTCTCGATGTCGTGCAGTCTGCCTTTGTCGTAACGGCCGCTTTCCTTGGCCGCCTCCAAAACGTCCCACCAGGTCGCGAGCGCGTGCAAACTGACACCGAGATCCCCCAAGATTTTCCGGCCCTCGGGAAAGATGTCGTAGAAAAATATCACGAAGCAATGCTCGATGGTCGCGCCGGCCTCGCGCAGCGCGTTGCAAAAATTGATCTTGCTGCGCCCGTCGGTGGTCATGTCTTCGACCAGCAGCACGCGCGCGCCTGGCTCCAGATGGCCCTCGATCTGGGCGTTGCGGCCAAAACCTTTCGGCTTCTTGCGCACGTATTGCATCGGCAGCATCAGTTCTTCCGCCATCCAGGCGGCAAACGGAATGCCGGCGGTTTCGCCGCCGGCGACACTGTCGAATTGCTCGAAGCCGACGTCGCGCGCCAGCGCTTGCGCGCCGAACGCGATCAATTGCCGGCGCACGCGCGGAAACGAGATCAGCCGCCGGCAATCGGTGTAAACCGGGCTCGCCCAGCCGGAGGTGAAAATAAACGGCTTGTCGGTCATGAAGCGCACGGCCTCGACCTCGATCAGCATTTTCGCCGTCAGCTCGGCGACCACGGTCTTGTCGGCGAAACCGCTCATGCTTTGTCTCTCCTTCACCTGCTCCCTTCCCTCATCTCCCCTTGAAAGGGGGGAGGCAGACGGCAAAGCCGTCCGGCGGGGGTCAGTAACGCGCACCCTCAGTCACCCCACCACCTGCCACTCGATGGTCTCGCCGCCGCGGTAGAGCAACGTGCGTTCGTCGGCGCCCGCGACCTTGACCTCGACCGGCGCCGTCCACGGCGTCTTTTCCAGCACGATCCTGTCCTCGTTGGGCGGCAGCCGGTAATGCTGCGGACCGTTAAGCGACGTGAACGCCTCCAGTTTGTCGAGCGCGCCTTCTTCTTCGAACACCTTGGCATAAGTGGGCAGCGCGACCGGCGCATTGAAGATGCCGGGAACGCCGCTGATGGCCACCTTGCGCGCGAACGGATGCGGCGCCGAGTCGGTGCCGAGAAAATAGCAGGGGTCGCCCGAAGTCGCCGCCTTGCGCAGCGCCGCGCGATCGCTCGCGGTCTTGATCACCGGCATGGCATACATCATCGGCTTGATGCCGGCGCCGAGCCAATCGGTGCGGGTCAAATTGAGATGGTAGGGTGTGATCGTGCCGCCGACCTGCGGCGCCGCGCTCTTGACGAACTCGGCCCCCTGTTTCGACGACAGATGCTCGAGCGTCATGCGCAGGCCCGGGAATTCTTTGACCCATATCGACAGGCGCCGCTCGATAAACATCGCTTCGCGGTCGAAAATATCGATATCGGGCCCGACCTCCTCGCCGTGCATGAGGAACGGCATGCCGATCTTTTCCATGCGGTCGAGGACGCGCGTGATGTTGCGATAGTCGGTGACGCCGGCCGCCGAATTGGTCGTGGCGTTGGCCGGATAGAGCTTGACCCCGACAAAGACGCCGTCGCGAAAGCCCCGCTCGACGTCGTCCGGGTCGGTCTCGTCGGTGAGATAGCAGGTCATCAGCGGCGTAAAGCCTACGCCTTGCGGCAAGGCGGCCAGAACGCGTTCGCGGTAGGCGATCCCCTCCTGGACGGTACGGATCGGCGGCACGAGATTCGGCATCAGAATGGCGCGGCCGAAATGCCGCGCCGTGTGCGGCAGCACGGCCTTGAGCATGTCGCCGTCGCGGACATGCAGATGCCAGTCGTCCGGCTTGCGGATGGTGATACGGGTGGTCATCGGCGCATCACTAATGGCCGAACGCGCCGGGGGCAATGCTTGCGGGCCCGCGAATTGACACCGCGTGCGCTCCGCTCCCCTGCTGACCGGAATTAGAGCTTTGGCGCTGGACATTCGGGCCGATCTTGCGGGGGGGCCGGCGGGCAGGGTAGCTGCGCACGGCGCGCGGCGCTTGCTCCGGTGTCGCGGGCGGCGCTCGCCCTGTGCGATCGGGCACCCCGGCCTGCAAGGGCACGCCGAACCGAACCGGGCGGAACGGGCAACGCCCGCGATTCTTTCAGAATTCCGGCAAATTGCTCCGTTAACGTGATCGAAGTCCATTTGGTGCTAAAGTGACTGAACCCGGCATCCGGTGGTAAATTCTTAATCAGAAAAGGCCGCGTACGCGGTTCGTCGCGCGGATTGGAGAGGCGACCCATGACTGCGCAGCCCAAAGTCGCGGAGCTTCAAGCAAACCAACCGATCGTAGGCGAGAAGACCATCAATTTGGCCCTGCAAGGCGGCGGCAGCCACGGCGCCTTCACCTGGGGTGTGCTGGATCGGATTCTCGAGGACGACCGGATCGGATTCGACGGCGTCACGGCAACCAGCGCCGGCGGCGTCAATGCGGTCGTGCTCGCCGACGGGCTTGCGCTCAACGGCCGCGAAGGCGCACGCGAACGATTGCGGAATTTCTGGAAGAAGATGTCGGAGGTCGCCTCGACGAGCTTCATCGCGCCGTCCATCTTCGATCAGGTGAACCCGAATTTCGGCCTCGATCAAACGCCGAACTACGTGTTCATCGACACGCTCAGCCGCATCCTGTCGCCTTACCAGCTCAATCCCTTCGACATCAATCCGTTGCGCGACCTGATCAATGCCGAAGTCAATTTCGACCGCGTGCGCAAGCAGAAGGTGATCAAGCTGTTCCTGTCGGCGACCAATGTGCGCACCGGCAAGGTGAAAGTATTTGCGCGCGAGGAGTTGACCGTAGAGCATGTGCTGGCGTCCGCTTGCCTGCCCTTCATGATGCGCGCGCCCGAGATCGACGGCGACGGTTACTGGGACGGCGGCTTCATGGGCAACCCGGCCATCTTCCCGGTGATCTACGGCTGTACGTCGCCCGACGTCATCCTGGTGCACCTGACGCCGACCGAGCGGCCGGAATTGCCGACCAATTCGCGCGCCATCATCAATCGCATGCAGGAGATCAGCTTTAATTCATCGCTGATGCGCGAAATGCGCGCCATCGCCTTCGTCACCCAGATGATCGACGAGGGCAAGATCACCGGCGGCAAGCGCATGTACATGCACCTGATCGAAGCCGAGGACATCATCAGAGACCTAGCCGGATCGAGCAAGATGAACGGCACCTGGAAGTTTCTGATGCACCTGTTCGAGATCGGCCGCGAGCACGCCGACAAATGGCTTGCCGAGAACTACGATTCCATCGGCGAGAAAGGCACCGTCGACCTGCAAGCACGCTATCTTTGAGCGTATTGCACTGCCGCGTCGTCGACGCTGTTCGCAGGCACGATCATTCTATCAGCCGGCTGCCGCCGGCAAGGTAGGCGGCAGTCCAAACGGGACGAACAATCGCGGACCTGTGGGCGGTACGAACACGGTCATCGCCGCTATCTTGTCGTCGGCAAGCGTCAGCACTTGGATCGCGTGGGCGACCCATTGTCCATCGGCGCCGGTGCGCTGATAAACGGCAAATGCCGATTGGCCGTTGGCGGCAGTCGGCACCAGGCGAAGCCCACCGCACGCCTGCCATGCCAAGCTAACGAACGAGCCGATGGCCTCGCGCCCCGCATACCATTGCGCCCACGGCGGCATGGTGAAGGTCGCGTCCTCCTTGAGCAGAGCCATGAAGCTGTCCAGATCGTGCGCTTCCCAAGCCCGCAGGTAGCGGGCGAGAAGTTTTTGCTCATCGGGGTTTGGCCGCGGCGCGACCGAAGGACGTCCTTGCGGATAATGTCTGGCAAGCGTCTCGCGCGCCCGCTGTAGCGCGCTGTTGACCGAGGCGGTCGAGCCGCCAAGCAATGCCGCGGCTTCGGCGGCCGCCCAGCCGAGCACATCGCACATCAATAGGACAGCACGCTGCCGTGGCGGCAGATGCTGGATCGCTGCGAGAAAAGCAAGCTGCACAGCCTCGTGCGCGGCATAGCGTGCCTCCGGATTGAGTGCATCGTCGGCAAGGCCTTCCAGCTCAAAGTCCGGGTAGGGTTCGAGCCACGCTATGTCGGGCGGCGGCGCACCTTGCGGCATGCCCACCGCAGTAGCGGCGGGTATCTCGCGATCAGGCAACAGACGCCGCACGTCCTTGCGGCTCGCCAGCACGTCCAGACAGGCATTGGTGGCGATCCGGTAGAGCCAAGCGCGAAACGATCCGCCCGCGAAACCGTCGAAGCCGCGCCAGGCGCGCAAATAGGTCTCCTGCACCAAGTCCTCGGCTTCGAACAACGATCCGAGCATGCGGTAGCAGTGCAATTTGATTTCCCGCCGATAGGGTTCGGCGAGACGCGCAAACTCGTTCGGGTGTTGCGGCGCTTGCTTGCGGCCCGATGGTTGCGCCGTTGTTCTTGCACTGGGCATGAAGACCTCTTGTGGGCTTCTTCGATAGTGTTCGACCACCTCGCCTCAAGAAACAGGTTCAAGGCCTTTTCCGGAGACGACGAATGCTTTTCCTTTCGCTTCCTCGGAGCTCGCGGCCAACGTCATAACCGCGGCCGCAACATCCGATGCGCTGGGCGGCGAAGCCATGCTCTGCACGAAGTCCGCTGCCGATATGCCAAGATAGCGCGAATAGCCGGCCACCGCATGTTTTCCGAGCTCGGTATCCGGCATGATGCGTGGCGCCAGCGCCATGAACCGCAAGCCGAGGCCGAGACGATCGGATTCTTTCTGACTGTAGTTGGCCATGAATAGCTGCGTGCGTTTCGCCCCGGCATAGCCGCCCGAATTCGGCGACCCGACAAGCCCAGCGCCACTGGCGATCAAGACAATCGATGCGCCCGCCGGCAGCGGCCGGCGCAGCGCCGCTTTGAAGAAGTGAAACGCAATCTTGACGTCGCTCTGCCAATTGACGGCGAACTCCTCCCAAGTCTGCTCGTGCAGCGGTCCGGCAGGCGGGAACGCACCTGCGCTCACGACCAGGATATCGGGCCGCAGCGTGTCGAAAATCTTGGCGGGTGCTCCCTCATCCGTAGCGTCGATCGCCATGGCTTCGGCGCCGTCGACCTCCTGAACGAGCCGCCTAAGCGGCATCTCGTTGCGCGCGACCGCGAGCACCCGCGCGCCCTCGCGAACGCCAAATTCGACAATCCGGCGGCCGACGCCGCCGCTACCGCCGATCACGACCATATTTTTCCCTGATAGTTGAGGCATTTCGCCCTCCGTTTCCCGCTGGTTACACATTTGATCTCACGTGTAAGACTGGCGGGACGCGGAAAACTCATCGGTGCCTGGACGCTATTTTTGCCAAACGGGCCGGCGGCGTCTCGCGCTTCAGCCCGGACGAAGACAAGGCTTCGCCGCCGGACTCCCGACCGATAAGTTCAGACGGTGAAGAGGGATCGCCTCGCGCACACCCGGCAGCCGAGAAAGGCCGCGACAGCGGCTCCGGCGAAGCTTACTGCGCCGCGCGTTTACGCTCGGCGCGGCGGGCGTGCAAGATCGGCTCGGTATAGCCGTTGGGCTGCGCCGCGCCCTTGAACACAAGATCGCAGGCCGCGGCGAACGCGATCGAGTTTTCGAAGTCCGCAGCCATCGGCCGATAAGCCGGATCGCCGGCATTCTGTTTGTCGACCACTACGGCCATGCGCTTGAGCGTTTCCATCACCTGCTTTTCCGAGGTGATGCCGTGCTTGAGCCAGTTGGCGATGTGCTGGCTGGAAATCCGCAAGGTGGCGCGATCCTCCATCAGCCCGACATTGTTGATGTCCGGCACCTTCGAGCAGCCGACACCCTGATCGATCCAACGCACCACATAGCCGAGGATGCCCTGCGCGTTGTTGTCGAGTTCCTGCTGCACTTCTTCGGGCGACCAATTGATGCCGCGCGCCACCGGAACGGTGAGAATGTCGTCGAGGCTCGCGCACGGCCGCGACGCCAGCTCGTGCTGGCGGCGAAAGACATTGACCTTATGATAGTGGGTAGCGTGTAGCGTCGCTGCGGTGGGTGACGGCACCCAGGCGGTGTTGGCGCCGGCCGTCAACTGCGCGCCTTTTTGCTCGAGCATCGCCGCCATCATATCCGGCATGGCCCACATGCCCTTGCCGATCTGCGCATGTCCGGGCAGCCCGCAAGCGAGACCGACATCGACGTTGGAGTCTTCGTAAGCCTTGAGCCAGGGCTGCATGCGCATCTGGTTCTTGCGGATCATCGCGCCGGCTTCCATGGCGGTGTGTATCTCGTCGCCGGTGCGGTCGAGGAAGCCGGTATTGATGAAGAACACCCGCGATTTGATGCCGCGGATGCATTCCTTGAGATTGACCGTGGTGCGCCGCTCCTCGTCCATCAAGCCGACCTTGATGGTGTGACGCGGCAGGCCGAGCATGTCCTCGACCGCGTTGAAAAGATCGTCCGTGAAGGCGACCTCATCCGGGCCGTGCATCTTCGGCTTGACGATATAGATCGAGCCGGCGCGGCTGTTGCGCGGCGGGCCGGCGCGGTCGTGCAACGCGATCAGTGCCGTGATGGCGGCGTCGAGCACGCCTTCCGGCGCCGGCTTGCCGTCGCGATCAAGAACGCCTTCGTCGGTCATCAGATGCCCGACATTGCGGATCAGCATCAAGCTGCGGCCCGGCAGCGTCAGCGTGCCGCCATCGGGCGCCGTGTAGCTGCGATCGGCGGCCAAGCTTCGCGTCAACGGCTTGCCGTCTTTCTGGAAGGTCTCGACCAGGGTGCCGTTGTTCAGCCCGAGCCAATTGCGATAAGCGGCGACTTTGTCGAATGGGTCGACCGCGGCAATCGAATCCTCGAGATCCATGATGGTGGTGACCGCCGCTTCCAGAACGACATCGGCGGTGCCGGCGGCATCGTCGCGACCGACCGGATGCGCGCGATCGATCACGACCTCGACATGCAGACCATTATTCACGAGAAGAATGGCGGTCGGCGCATTCGCGCCGCCGCGATAGCCGGCAAATTGCTTTGGATCTTTCAAGCCAGCGGTCTTGCCGTCAGTGAGCGCAACCGCGAGAGCGCCATCTTGAACCGTGTAGCCGCGAGCGTCCGCATGCGAGCCTGACGCAAGCGGCGCGGCTTCGTCGAGAAAGCGCCGCGCCCAGGCGATGACCAGCTTGCCACGCGCGGGATCGTAGCCTTTCGCCGGCGCCTGGGTGTCGCGCGCAATGGCGTCGGAGCCATAGAGTGCATCGTACAGCGAGCCCCAGCGCGCATTGGCGGCATTGAGCGCGTAGCGCGCGTTGCTCACCGGAACGACGAGTTGCGGGCCGGCGATGGCGGCGATCTCGTCGTCGACGTTGGCGGTGTCGACTTTAAAGTCCTGCGCCTCCGGCACCAGATAGCCGATCTCGGCGAGAAACGCCTTTTGTGCGCCCACGTCGAAGGGCTGCCCGCGGCGCGCCCGATACCAGCCGTCGATCTGGGCCTGCAGCTCATCGCGGCGCGCCAGCAGGGCGCGGTTGCGCGGAGCGAATTCGTGGACGATGCGGTCGAGCGCCTGCCAGAACGAAGCGGGCTCGATACCGGTGCCCGGAATGGCTTCCTGAACGATGAAATCATGCAGGACCTTGGCGATCTTCAGGTTTCCAACCGAAACGCGATCGAGTCCGGTCATGGCACCTTTCCCGTATGGAGAATTGCTGAATGACTGCGCGGGGAGATTATCGCGCGAAGAAACGGTGCTTGTGCATGAAATGCCGCCCACAGTCCATTGGGACGAACGGATAGGAGCAAATCCGCTCTTAACCCGGGCCAACGCGCTTGCGCAGGCGAAGTTTCATGACCGGCGCGGCCGGTTCGTGTACCGCGGCGACAACCATGAGTTTCGTGTACGACCGACACCGGGCCCGATTTCACCGGGCGGCGGCCTGGAGCTTTCACACGTCGGCAGACTGCTGCGAACGACCCCAAAGACACTCAGGCAGCGAGCGACACCGGCGCGGCGGGAGCGAGCGGCTCTGCGTTTGCGGCCGGCAAGAGCACCGGCACCGATTCCCGGCGTGCGCGATAGCGAATGAACTTGCGATACAGCCACCAGACCGCAGCTGCGAGAACGACAAAGGCGCCGAACGGCTCCGGTACGAAAAACGCGCCGAGTGCCGCCAGCGCCCCCGGCGACTTGATTTTCCGCAACCTTTTCATCCCGCCTCGCCTCGCTCGCCGGTGTTCGTTAACGAGGCGTTAAGCTTAACAAAGGGCGAAAAAGTGGAAAGGAACGGCCGCCGGCATGGTTAACGCGAGGCGTTGGGCGCCGTCTTCAGCCTTCCTCAATAAGGCGGCGACTTGCGCCCGCGCTGTGCTTTCGCAGCTTCCATCCACCACGTCAGATCTCCGGCGAAGCGTACGAATGTGCGCTCAAGCGCTTCGCTCCCATCGCCGATGGGATCGCCTTGTGCCGACAAGGTCTGCGCGATGGGGCCGACGGCAATCGTGCTCGACACAACCACCATGCCCATTTCCGAAAGCGTGCCGTGCCAGGCCGTCGCCGCGCGCGCCCCGGACAAGCGTCCGCCCGAATAGCTCACGATCGCGGCGGGCCGCCAGAACCATTCTTCCAGAAAATGATCCGTGAGGTTTTTCAATCCGGGTTGGACACCCCAATTGTATTCGCCGGTGACAAAAATGAATCCATCGGCACCGCGAATCTGGCCGGCGAGCTGTTCGAGGACCGCGGGTGCTTCGCCTTTCGGGTATTCCTTGTACATCCGGTCGAGGATCGGAAGGTTGATCGCCTTGGCGTCGATCAACGTGACGTCCTCGCCACGGCGCCGCAGCCGCTCGACAACAAACTGGGCAAGCCGGATGCCCATTCGGCCGGAACGATAAGAGCCATAAAAAACAAGGATGCGGTTGCTCATATCGGCCCCATGGATGTATCGAGCGATAGTGCGCCGAGCGCTCGTTCACAAGCGAGACCACTCGCGAAGGCCGGCCTGTCGCCGCGGCTCCCACATGCGAAATCCGCCGGTAAACGCGTTGGCGTTCTCGCCGGCCCTGCACCCGGGCGGCAGTTCTTTCAGTTTGCTGACGTTCCCGCCTCCAATCACAATGTCGGTCGGCTCCAGCGCAGTAGCCAGGCGCGCAACCACGTCGGCGACGTGTTCGCGCCATTTCTTCTTACCGAAATGGCGCAATCCGCGCGCTCCGACATAGTCTTCGTACGTGGCCTTCTTGTAGGGCAGATGACCAAGCTCCATCGGCTCCAGAATACCGTCGGCGATCAGCGTCGAGCCGAGGCCGGTCCCCAGCCCCAGGAACAGCATCTTTCCATTACGATAGCTGCCGAGCGCCTGCATGGCGGCATCGTTGATTATTTTTGTCGGTCGTCCAAACGCTTCCTCGAAGTCAAATCCCATCCAACCGCTGCCAAGATTGCGGGGCTCGCCGACCGGCCGGTTGTGAAGCACCGGTCCGGGATATCCGATCGATACCACCTGGTACTTCCAATCCTGGGCAAGCTTTCTGACGCTCGAGACCATTTGCGCCGCGTTCATGCCGGCTCCGGAGGCGACCTCGCGCTTTTCCTTTTTGCCGGTGGCGAGAATTTTGACATGTGTCCCGCCGACATCCACGGCCAGGACTCTTTTCAGACGGCGATCAACATGCGGCATCGGACTCACCGAGACTATGCATTAGGTCAACTTGTCAGGTCAACGCGGACCATTTGGTAGCGGGCCCGCTATGGGAGCAACACTTCTATGCTCCATTGAAAACACATTGGCGTATAAATTGGCGACCCACTGCTTGCCTTCTTGCGTGATCCGCAAATAGCGCAATGCGTCGCCGATCCAGGGGCGTACGGTCCTCCAAAAGAAATCGGGATAATTGTCGCGGAGATCCGCAACGCTTTTGTAGCCGAGCTTTTCGCTCGTCCCGGTTTCGCGGAATTCGTTGAACAAGGCGGGTTGCTTGCGCAGATAGTTGATGTCGGCAAGCTGCCCAATCAGATCGGCCGCGCGAACGAGTCCCGGAAAATCATCGGTCGATTCATGCGCCTCGTCTTCGGGCACGGGAAAGCGCGTATGTTCGATGTTCTGCTCGATCTGCGCGACATCGAGGTCGATAATCGCCTTACTGAAACGCTCGCGCACGAAAAGCTTGGAACGGGCGACATGGTACGGCGTCATCGACGCATCCGTGGCGCCTTCTGGTACGGCGACCGTGTCGCCCTTGAGATTGGCGACGTAGCGCCCATTGCCGTCGCCCTGGCAGATTCCGCGCACATAGCCGATGTCGTGGCATAACAGCGACACGACGAAGTGCAGCCAGTCGCGCGGAGAGACCCCACCCAAGCTGATGTGTCTCCCGCGCAGGATTTCCTGACCGACCGACGTGACCATGATGGTGTGAACGACGTCGTGGTAAGCCGCGTCACCGGTCGCGATGTTCTCCAGCGCCAATTGGGCTACAAAACTCATGACGCCCGGAAATCCCGGCTCCAGCGTTCCGTAGGTACGATCGTACATCCCACGAAGTTCGCGGATGAAGGCGGCAATGACGATCTGCGTGGGATTGAACATCGGCTGATCCTCGCGCACTTCGGTAAAGGCCATTCTAAAGATTTCTAAGTTTTTGGCTTGGGAAATATCCGCAAATTTCGCGGGTATGCGCCGGGGGCCGGCGGGAACGGCCTGCAATCGGTCGCGGCTCCCGTTTCGGCAGTCAAGTTTGCGAACAGCACTTTCCAAGGACCTCGGCGGCTAGGAGGAATGTGTGCGAATTCTTCCGCGGCGCCAGCTTTACTAGCTGCTTGTGACTGGAGTCACACTCCCGGAGTGAAACTACGGGTAACGTTCAGTTTAGCTGCCATGGGAACGTGCCGAGTGTCCCCGCGCTTTTTTGGCAGCTTTCATGCCATCGGCGGGCTCCAATCCTTGGAATTTCGTTTCTGTCCTAACAGCATGCGCGTGCGCCTCCGTGCACGGCATTCATCCATGGGAGGAAATCATGAAAGCCAAGTTTGGTATTGCGCTGGCAGTGGGGGGCTTTGTGCTCGGCGCGGCGGCTATTGAGTCGATTCACGCGCAATCGAAACCGCCGGCCTACGTCATTGGCCAGATCACGGTCCGTGATCAGGAAGGTTACACGAAGGAGTTTCTGCCCAAAGCACGCAAGGGGATCGAAGAAGCCGGCGGGAAATATCTCGCTGGCGGCTTCAACAAGACGATCACCCTGTCCGGAGCAGATCCGGCCAATCGCGTCGTCCTGCTTCAGTTTGAGAACATGGATTCCGTGAAGGCCTGGAATGCCAAAGAAGGCCCGTTTGAGCGCTCGGTCGGCGACAAATACGCGACCTTCAACACCTTTGCCATCGAAGGCATGGCCCCCTGAATGGGGCGAGGCCTGATCGCGAAGGATCTAATATACAAAGAGCCGGAAGAAATTTGGTGGCCATTGTCGGTCACCTTTTTGAACGCTCAGCGATACCGCGGGTCGCGCCCATCTGAGCGAAAATTACGAGTCTATGGTCGTGATCCTTGAAGTCATGCTATCAAAGATGACTCTTTCTGAACGACTGCCCGAACGGAACGACCCAATATAGGATCGGGAGAAGACGACCGTGGACAACATCAGGAAGAGTCAAACTGTGAGCCTTTCGGAGGCCCTGCGCCATCTGGTCGACAGCTTCGGAGCTGAAACCGGAACGCTTCATCTTCTGGAAGAAGACGGTCTGCTCCATTTGAAGGCGCTAGCCGGAGAGTTTCCGCCGTCGGTGCTCGCAGTGATGCAGAAGATTCCCGTTGGCAAAGGTATGGCGGGCCTTGCCGTCGAACGAGCGTTACCGGTTGATGCGTGCAACATCCAGACTGACAGCAGTGGCGACGTCCGTCCGGGCGCCAAAGCGACCGGCATGGAGGGAGCTATCGTCGTGCCGATCTTCGATGGAGCACGCGTCATTGGTGCGCTCGGCATTGCCAATCGGAGCGAGCGCACATTCAACCAGCAAGAAAAGAATGCGCTGATCGCCGCCGGAAGTGCGCTTGTCCGAGGTCCCGGCCCTATTCGATAAGTATCCGCTCCTTGGCGCCGCCCTTGGCTTCGACGCGTGGCTCTTGTCCGCCGCGCAAAACCGAATTTCCTTCAAACAACGTGCGCTGATCGACCGCAGGGGGCGACAGCCAATCGCTTTCCTTCATCTGTCCGCCGGCAGAAAATGCTTTGAGGGCATTATCGTAGGTCACGCGCTGAATGTGCTCGGCAGCGATGCCGCGCGTGCGCATAAGCTCCGCGGTTTTCGGAACCGCGAGCGGATCGGATACTCCCCAATCGGCGCTGGAATTGATGAAGATGCGCTCGGAGCCATAATGCCTGACGATTTCCACCATCCGCTCGTTGCCCATCTTGGTGTGGGGATAGATCGTGAAACCCGCCCAGAAGCCACGATCGAGCACCTCTTGCACCGTCTCCTCGTTGTTATGGTCGACAATCACGCGGTCCGGCGCGATCTTATGCTCGACACAAACGTCCATCGAGCGTGAGGTGCCGCGCTTCTTGTCCCGATGTGGCGTATGGATCTGCACCAGCATATTGAGCTCCTTCGCAAGCTCGATCTGTGCGCGGAAGTATTTGTCTTCAGCCGGTGTTTGCTCGTCATAGCCGATCTCACCCACCGCGACGACGCCTTCTTTGAGAAGAAAACGCGGTAGAATATCCATGACCTCTTCGGCTAGCCGCTCGTTGTTGGCCTCCTTGCTGTTCAAGCCAATGGAACTGTAGTGACGGATGCCGAACTGGCCGGCGCGAAAGCGCTCCCAGCCGATAAGCGTCGACAGATAGTCGACATAGCTGCCGACGGATGTGCGCGGCTGACCGATCCAAAAAGCCGGCTCGATGATTGCGACAATGCTGGCCGCGGCCATCGCTTCATAATCCGTAGTCGTGCGCGCCAGCATGTGAATATGAGGGTCGATAAACATTGTCATGACGCGTTCTCCTGTTGCTCCGACGCGGTTCAATTCAGGGCCGAATGCTTGTTCGCAAGCGCCTCCCAACTGATCTGGCCATTGCGGACGGCGGCAGCCAAGGGCGCGTCGCGGCCCAGAATGTCTGCGGCCTCGCGGCGCGGGCTTTGCGCCAGCGCAAGTGCGGCCGCCTGCCGTTCAACCGGACCACCGGTGTCGAGCACCCGAGCGAGATCGTCTATGGCCGCGTGGTCGGCATGCGGTCCAACACCGCGCCAAAGCTCGTAACTGACCGATCTGCCGGCCGCCCAGCGTTCGTGAGCATAATCGCACAGCATGCGGGTGAGGTCCGGATTCCAGCGCCGCTCCAAGCCCTGAATTGGATACAGCCGGCTGCCGATGAACAGCGCCTTGACCACCATCTGGTTCCAGCGATGTTCGTCAAACTGCTCGGCCGGATAGGGACTATTGTGAGCGACGGCCTCGAACACCGCCTTCATGTTTGTGCGTAGCCCCTCGCCGGCACGCGCGACATACTGCGACTGTTCGGGATAAAGCGGCAATCCGCGGTAGAACGCGATCGACTCGCCGACATCCGCGGTCGAAAAGAGCTGCTCGATCCTCCGCGCAAAGATAGCGGCCTCACCGCCTGCCGCGAGCAGAAGATAGATACGCGCGGCCTGATCCAAGCTCCAACCGGCCGGACGCCAACCCGGGCGCGCGGCCTCCGCGTCCTTCTTATCTGCTGCGGACAGCGAGAGATCGTCCTTGCCGATCTGGCGATGAACCAGGCTGACGGCGAGAAACAATCCACGATCGGTTTGCGCTCCGCGAACCGCCGTTGCCTGACCTTCGAGCCAACCCGCGGCGTCAGACGGCAACTGCCGGTGAAGCCACGCCCGTAACAACTGCAAAGGCGATGTCATGTCACGTCCCCGGAACAAAGCGCTGGAGCGCGAGAGTCAGGAGAAAGCACCCAACGGCCGCGGCGGCGAGCAAGGGGCTGCCGTAACCAGCTAGGAACAGCCCATCGAGCAGGCTGATGCCGGCGATGAGCAGCATGATCGCGTGCGGAATATCGGCGCCCCGCGGGCGGAAGATAAGGAGAAGAGCGGCGGCCACGGCCACGAGCAGAAGCAAAAACAGAACCAGCGCCGCGCCTAACTGAACAACAACGAACGGGAAAGCGTAAACAAAAGGCACGGCCAGAAAGAGTAGTGGCCAGAGATTGGTGATCCGGCGCTTGCCTTCTTGCTTCGCAAGATACGTGAGGCCGACGAGGTAGCAAAGGCATACGACGGCCGCGACCAACAAACCGAGAGGGAGACTTCCAGCAACGGAAAGCCCGGCGACGAGGTAGACGAGAAGACGGCAAAGTCCCATCAGAACCGGGCCGACCGGATTTACTTTATGCCAGGCGTCGTAAAGGATGATGGCTCCGGCCAACACAATTCCGGCGACCGGACCTTTCCAACCGCCGCCGTCCGCTACTGCGTAACCCACCACGACCAAAATGATGAAACCGATGGCCAGAAGTGCGAAACCGCCCGCGAAAACCGTCGCGGCCTCAACCTCGCCGGCCGGTATCGGCCGTTGCGGGCGGTTGCGACGGTCGAAGTCACGATCGAACGCATCGTTGAGAAACATGCCTGCCGTGTAGAAAAACGACAGCGACAGCATGAGCAGAAGCGCCGGCCACGCCCTCACTGGCGCACCCGACAGCACGATCCCGGCAGCAACGTTGGTCCACACGGTCGGCAAATTCGAGATGCGCCCAAGGCGCAATGCCGTGCTTAAGCTCAACCCGCTAGTGACAATCCCGCCCTGTGCTGAGCGTCTGCCGGGCAGATGCTCATAGAATGTGTCGGGCATCAGCACTCCACCAGGCTTCCTCACCTACCCGCTTATCTTTGCGTTCGTTTATTCTTTTTGCGTTCGTTTGCGTTCATTATTTTTGTTTCGATCAGACTAGCATCGGCGTCAAACATTGCCAAGGCGGGGAGACCCCTCAAAGACATGTTGCATGATCAGATCCTTCACTTGCGTAGCGACAACGGGGCCGGACGGGAGTAGCGCCGGTTCCGAACTGATAAACACCGGACCGTCGTCGGCGGCGTCGGTGATGCGGCCGTGCGAGCCCTTGACCAAAGTGGCATCGAGCGGGATCACGTCCATCAAAGTCCGCATGCCAAGCGCCCGTTTTGCCAAGCGCCAGCCGATGCTGAGTTGCGGAACACGGATTGAAGGATCGAGAAACAGTTCCACCGGATCGTAACCGGGCTTGCGGTGGATATCGACCGTGCGCGCGTAGTCCGGCGCCTTTTCGTCGTCGAGCCAATAATAGTAGGTGAACCAACTGTCGGCGTGAGCCAGCGCCACCAGTTCGCCCGAGCGTGCGTGGTCGATGCCAAGCGCCGGTTTCGTCGTTTCATCGAGGACGCGTTCAACGCCCGGAAGGGCTTCCAGCAAAGCTTTGACGTCGGCCAACCGCTCCTTGGCGTTCACATAGACGTGCGCGACCTGGTGATCGGCGACGGCGAAGGCCGCGGAAGCGCCGACGTCGAGTTGCTCACGGCCAAGCTCCTCGCGGATCGCCACCAGGCCGGCGCGGCGTAACGCCCGATTGATGTCGATCGGTCGATGCACCGGGGTGATGCCGTACTCCGACAAGACGATCACCTGCGCGCCGTCGCGCCGCGCGTCATCGACGATCTCGCCGCACAGCGCATCGACATCGCGCAGGTCGCGTTTCAACTGCGCCGCAGCCGGACCGTCGCGTTGCAGCACATAGTCGAGGTGCGGAAGATAGACCAATGTCAGTGTGGGGGTGCGCGTGCGCCGAACGTACAGCGCACAGCGCGCGATCCAGGCGCTGGACACGATGCTTGTTGCCGGTCCCCAAAAGCTGAAAAGCGGGAACGGTCCAAGGCGCGCTGTCAATTCTTCACGCAAGGCACCGGGCGCCGTGTAGCAGTCGGGTATCTTGCGGCCGTCGGCGGGATACATCGGCCGCGGCGTCACGCCGATGTCGGCCGTCGAATACATGTTGTACCACCAGAACAGATTGGCGCAGGTAAAGGCCGGATCGCGCCGCTTGGCCGCGTCCCAGAGACGGTCTCCGGTGACAAGTCGATTGGATTGGCGCCAGAACAAGACCTCCGCAAGCTCGCGAAAGTACCAGCCGTTTCCGACAATGCCGTGGTCGCGCGGCACAACACCTGTCAAGAAAGTCGTCTGCGCCGTGCATGTCACCGCCGGAAACACCGTTTCCAGCTTGCGCAAGCCGCCCGCGGTCGCAAGCCGTTGCAGCACCGGAGTGTCCGGTCCGACCATCCGGGGCGTCAGACCCACGACATTGATGACGATCGTTGGACGCATATGGCTTTCGAAGAATTATTTCTTCAGCGAGCGTACGTAAGCGATGATGCGAAGGATCTGGTCTTGGGTCAGCCGTTTGCCCATCGGCTGCATGGCGCCGGTGGCGCCCCCATACACGATTTCAAACATCCCCTTGTCGGTGGTCACCCGCGGATAGCGATGGGTGTCGTCGATCAGGCTCGGCCCGATGCGGCCGCTGCCGTCTGGCAGGTGACAAGCCTGACAATAGGTGTCGTACAATTCCTTGCCTTCTGACAAGGCTTGGGCGTCGCTTTTGTAGGGATCATCGCCCGTGTCGTAGAATGTCTGCACCGCGTCGGTCATTTTTTCGCCGGGCAGAGACTTGATTTCAAGCGGACTGTCGTCGAGCGGGCTGGTAAATTGCGGCACGCCGGCGGCCTGCGCGACGGTTACGAGCAGGATGACCGCGCCGATAGCGATTGCGCCACGCAAGCACAGCGAATGTGCGCGGTCGGATACATTCGGCGATTTCATAGTCTAGTTTTCGCTCCGCGACTCGGGTGAGCAAATTAAGGCAGCGCAATCTTCCTCAGGCGCACCGGCAAGCCGGTGCGCCTGAAACTCCGCAAAGGCGATCGCTGTTATTTCTTTACGGTCTTCGCCACTTCCGCGCCCGCCGGAACCTTATCGGCTTCGACGACGCGCCACAGCGCGCCGACCGGATTTGCCATAGGACCCTGATCGGCGGTGTAGAAGCAGTAGCAGTTGGTGGCGACGACAGACCCATCTTCGAGAATATTTCCGGATGTGAACTGAAGCTGCGTCTGCGCCAATTCCTGCAGCTGCCACTTCTGCGCGCCCTTGTCCCATGCGATGGCCCAAAGGCGTCCCGAGCACCAGTCGCCGGCGAGATAAGCGCCGTCGAGACCGGCATCGTGAGCAACGCCGAGGCCGATTACCGAGCAGCCGAAACCCGCAGTCTCCTTCGGCGCACCCGGATATTTGGTCTCGTGCGGATAATTGGCGACCGGCAGCACGCCCACCTGCGGACAGGTCGTGTTGGCGTCGATGGTGGGGAAGCAGTGGGCGCCAGAGTTGATCGCCCAGCCGTAGTTCTCGCCACCCTTGCTGGAATGCGGCTGCCAGAACACGTTCTCCCAATGGTTCTGCCCAACATCCGCAATGAACAGATCGCCGGTCTTCTTGTCGAAGTGGAATTGGTAGGGATTGCGCAATCCGTAAGCCCAGATCTCAGGCTTGGCGCCGATCTTGATCTTCGAGAACTGCTCCTCGGTCACCCCGAACAGGAACATGAGCCGGTTGGCCTGCGCGGCGTTGAAAGGATTGTCGGCGGGAACGAGGTAAGGAGTGGTGTCATCCGGCACGTGCACGTTGATGCGCAGAAGCTTACCCCACCAGACGTGAATATCCTGGCCGGCGTTCAGCGGATCGCCTTCCCAGCCGCCATCACCACGCGCGATGTAGAGATAGCCATCCGGACCGAACTGGATCATGCCGCCGTTGTGATTGTAGTAGGGTTGCGGGATGAGCATGACCACTTTGCCGGTCTTCACGACCTGCTCGGAGGAAACCGCATCGGGGCTCGCAGGATCGACGGTGACGCGCAGGACGATGCCGTCGCCGTTGAACGGGAGCGAAGAATAGTGAACGTAAAAATAGCCGTTCTTCTTGAAATCCGGGTCGAAGGCGACCGACCAAAGACCCTGCTCGACGAAACCGGTCTGCACGTCGTTGCCAAGAGGGTTGATCTTGGTCAGGTCAAGAAACGGCTTGTCCAACAGCTTACCGTCTTTCGTCACGACGCGTACTTTTCCAACACGCTCAACGACGAAGATGCGGCCCGAGCCGTCAAACGCCGACGCCACGCCGACCGGATCGTGCAAGCCGTCGGCGATTTTCACGAGCGCTACTTTCGGGTCACCGGGCACGTGGCCGCCCGGATAGGCAACCTGGTCCCGCTGCGCGGGCACCGTCTGCGCATTTGCCGAGATTCCGGCAAAGCACAAGGCCGCAACAGCGGCCAGAACTGCTACTGCTCGCATGGACTCCCTCCCTAAAGATATTGTTGTTAGATCGGCATTCCAACGCGATGGTTTTTTTCGTGGGCTGGTCTACCTCCTTGTGCGGCTTGTTGATTTTTCACGGCCGGCTCCGCCGCCGCCAATCTATTTCTTCAGATTGATTTATGCCCGATCTGCAACGAAGCGTGGCGGCAGAACTAATCTCTGTCAAGCGATGACAGGCGATGAATTTGCTGCCCAAAATGAAGCGGCGCCTGGAACCCACCTTTCAGCGGGCATGTGCAGGCACCGCAAGTCCGGAGATCTCCGCCGCTGCGGAACATCTCATGCTGCCGCCTGGGCAACGGCGACCGGTTGGGCAGCTGTGAGTGTCGGGCGGCGCACCCTTAACGATGGAGTTCATTGGCATGCCTTCGATGGAGACGACGTGCCCACCGCCCTGGTTGCCGCCACAGCAATGGTACAGATCGTCGCTGTCGACGGGATGATCGTAGAACGTCACATGCTCGCCGCCGTTCGGCCAGGCGAAGCGCATGATGTCACCGGGTTGCGGCAAGTCGCCGTTTTCGAGGTCGACGTTCGTCCCGTAAACATCCCACGCTGGCGCCCAGGCGAACCGTTGAGTGGCCTTCGGGCCGGCGAAGACCGGAGGTAGGCCCGCCTCGGCCAACATTGCGGCCACGAATACGCCGCACCATGCCCAGTAGCTTGGGCCCGCGAGCGCGGCGCAATATTCGGCGAGACCATCAATGTTTGGCGATGTCGTTTTTATGAGGTTGAGCCAGTCCAAAATCTGCTGAGGCGGAGAACCGGACGACCAGCTGAAGCCTTGGAACGAGCGCGCTTTGACGAGCCAAGGCGGATCAGCAGCCGGTTTGGGTGACAGCACCTCGGGGGCAAGCGGAGGCGCTCCAACCATTGCGGTGGCCTGCTTGCGCACGCCCTGCACCCGGCGCGTCCAACCTCCCCGGAAGGTCGGCCATGTACCCAATCCCTGAAGGAACGCGAGTCGCTGATCGCAAATTTTTCCGACGAGCGAAGCAGGATCAACTTTAGCGGCAGCCGCAATTGTCAGCGGGCCAATCTCGCCGTCGACGCTCGTTCCAACGATTTTCTGCAGAGCCGCCGCACTGCGTGAAATTCCCGAATTAACCCCATAGTCGAACACGCAATAATCGACGCCGGCCGGAAGCTGATCGCAAGCCAGCGGGTTCCAATACTTCTCCCGGTAGATGGCGAGGACTTGGTCTTGAGGTGCCTGCCAGACGTCTGAGGGCAGACCGGGATGAGATTTGAGCCAGTCATTCCACTCCCTTTGGATTATACCGCGCGAAGTGCGTCCTCCGGGATCGCGAGGATCGTCGTCGTTTCCTCCCTCCCACTCAAGGGTTAAGGCGACACAGGTGGGGAAATGGTCAGCTTTGGGCGCCGCAGGGGGACCGACCGGTCCGGGCGCTCCGTCGCCCGGTGTGCCGACCGGTTTGGCAGCGCCGGCGCCTGGCGGCTGTGGCACAGCTGGTTTGGGAGCGCCGCGATCTGGCGGTTGAGGAACTGCCGCCTGGCCGTCGTCGTAGCGATACGTCCCAACAACAGAAGAATTGGTCGGCTTGGCTACCGCATAGATCAGCGTTACGTCGACGTCGGCCGTATCGCCCGCGTCTTGGCGGGACGGCGCCGTCACCATAATCTCATTTGGCTTCGCGCCGGCAGTCGGCGTCACTTCCTTTTGCCCGAATCTGACCGCCTTGACGTCTTTCAGTCCTGAACCTCTGATCGTCACGGACTGTCCGCCTATGCCGTGATTAGGATCGATCGTGTAATAATAGAATGTGCCGACCTCACGGTTCTGAGGCGTTGTATTTGGAAAGACGAGCATGGCCTTCGCTTCGTCGCTCCCGGCTCCCGTAGCCGGACTGGTTGAGCGAACGAGCCCATCGTTGACGACCTCGAAATTGGTCCCCGGCGTTACGCCAAAATTCACCCCGCTTGCTCCAGTGAATCCATTCCCTGTGATGGATACACGTGTGCTGCCGGCGTGCGGTCCATACGATGGGTCGAGCTTGGACGGCGTGGCTGCCGGAGCGGCGGCTTGAGACTTCAGCGAGTTGTCCAAGGTCGTCAACGCCTGGGAGCGCCCCGCACCCGCGGCTTGGATCCCAAAGAATGCTGCGGTGAGCGTTCCGATCACCCCGGTAACGGCGCCGATGATAGCGACGATATCCGCAGTTTTCGGTGTTTCGGGGGCCAGTGAGCTCAGCGTTATGACCAAGACCAGAAGCGTGACCAGCAACGCACCGACCACGAGCCAAAACCCATAAGATATCCGGAGAGCTTCTAGGTCTTTGTCGGAAACCTCTTCACGCGCCGCTTTTGACTTTGCCATTCGCCAAATCAGGAGTGAAAGCAAAAGACAAATCGCGACGCTGACGATCAAGGAGCCTGCAACCCAGGGGTTGAGCAGACTGGACTGGCCTGGGACTGCCGCAGCCTTTGTGGCGGCCTCCGCGGTGACCTTGGCGGCCACAGCAGCTGGGGTTGCGTCCGGAGCGGCCTTTGGGCCAGCCGCCTCCTCCGCATGCACGGCGACCACCGTGACCAAAAATGCAAAGCTTCCAAGCAAAGCTTGAATCTTCTTCATATTCCCCTCCCCAAAACAAGAAGACCAAAACGCCTTTATTTCTTAGGTGCGGGCGCCGCGGGTATGTTCAGGGCAGAGATTGCAGCCTGGAGCGCCGCATGCGTGAGATCGCCGGCCCAGCCGTCAATCTCGAGCTTATTCGATGTTTGAAATTGCTTGACGGCTTGAGTGGTCAGCGGACCATATTGCCCGTCGACCTCAAGCGCGTTGCCCAAAACGTTGAGCGCCGTTTGAACCCATTTCACCCTGACGGGATCGAACATCGTCGATGCAGCGGCAGCCGCGGCAAATTGATTATCGATGCCCGGAAACATTTGCTTGCCAAGCTGCACCAAATTTCCCACCGCTTGCACTGCCGGGGACCCGTCACGAATGGCTTGTTCGAATTGGGGCACCGTGTTCATGGTGCTCAAGATGAGCGGCAACAATTGAATCAGCAATTCCATGGAGCTCTCCCTCCGATGAGTTGACCTCCGGACTGGCGTTGCCTTTTAGGAAGGTCAACTATTTGGTGCGCGCAGACTGAACGCTGATGAGGCGCTTCGGCTGATCCGATACGTTGCGCGGCCACTATTTTTGTGAGGCGTTCTTTTCTTTGCAGACCGCGAAGGTGATTTCAGCAAACTGAATTTCGAGATTAGCTGCGGCGGTCGGGTCAACTCGTATTTTTCGCTTTGCGGCAACCAAGTCCGCAACATCCGCCGCGACCACTCCACCTTTGTCGCGAACGATCAAGTTCGGCCTATTGGACGCAACAGCCGTGGCTATCGCGACCCGATACAAACATCGACCACCTTCCGCATAGGTAGAAAAATCATACACACCTCATAGGTTGTAAAGCAATTTTGCGAGTATTTTACTGATTCCAAGTTCGACTGGCTGCGCACCCGTTCGGCGTCGGCGAACGACGTTGCGATCGGTTCGGCATCGCGTCGGTATTTGCGGAGACTGCTGCTGCAGCAGGCGATTTCCCGCCTGGCTGAATGCCGTTCAGCTTTTCAGAAGAAAATCATAAGCCTCCGGCGGCTCTGTCGTTTTCAGACCCGGCCGTGAGAATTCTGCAATCGGCTTACGCGCTGGCAGTTTATGGTTTCGCGAAACCGACCGCGATAACACCATCCTAGTTTACCGTCGGAGCGTTCCACCACCGATTAAACCAGCGGACAACTGCCAGCCTTGCCAAAAAGCCGGGCCGCCTTGAGTAAAGCGTAAATCCGAAATCATCTCTCCACACACGCATGGGGCCATCTATCGAACTCGCTGACAGCGCCTTTAGGATCGCCTCGACGAACGCAATCGGCAGTCTCGTTTTATGCGCTACCGCGTTGGGAGTACGGTAGTCGTATGCGGGATTTATTAGCTCGGCGATCACCGCATTTACATCATCGATCGACCTGCCGTCGCTCTGATAAGGGAGCCCGTCCGGGACGTCCCATCCGTCAATCTGCCCGCGGCGCACCAAGTCAGCCAGTATGGTTTGTTGAACGAAACTCAAAACACGCGAGCGCACAAAAGTTGCCCAGCCGAACTTGAGCGCCATTCGCAGTCTAGCGCTGGATGTCTGAGCATCCAATAGTCGTGGAATAATCGCGTCGACCCGCGCTTCAATTCGCCTGGCGAGGAGCACGAAATCCGCTTGCGACATCTGCGGCCACCGCGGCAATGGCACGGGATCGGCCGCCGAACAGTAAAGCGGAATGACCGGCACCGTTTCTGTTGCGCCCGATCGGCCGACAATTTTGTTGTTCGCCGGGACCCGAAAAGTTTTTTGTAGAAAATACTGACAATTTCTCCGCCCCAGTTGAAAGTCATGGGCGCGGAATTGCTCGTCCAGAAAGCCACCAAATCCGCTGAGGAGACCGCAGGCGATCGCAAATCGCTCCCGCTCGGGTTTGACGGCCGCATTCAGTGAACTGCGGGGTATTCGACGCAACGGCGCGATTATGTATCGGCTGAAATCATCCTCGTTGAGGGCGGGGGCCAGATCAGCTGTCCGAAACCGTGCCTGATTGATAAGTGCGGGGAATAGGGCGCGCACGATGGCGGCAATCGCCGGTGAGGGCGAATTCTCCGGAAGAAACTCGGGAGGCTCCGGAAAGGGCGCAACCATGATAACGACGTTCGCGACACTTTCGCCGGATGCCGGCTCCCCAGGCCCGCCCATAAGCGCGTATTGCGCATAGTCGAATGGGTCATTGTTGACCAGGCCGCCATCTACGCTTTCGAACGAAAACAAGCTGTATTGTTGCTCGATATCGGGCGGAAAGGCGGGCGCAATTTGGACGCCATCGGGCAGCGGAATTGGATATTGCCGCCCGGTGTAATGTTTCCATGAGAATTCGAGGCGCCGACAAGATAGACCGACCGGAAAGGCGCCAGACGCAAGCGCCGTCGTGCCATAGCGGTCCCAATCGCCAAGATCGTCGCCTTTTCTTTTAGGAAGCGTTTTTGTTGAGATCGGGTGACTTGCGTTATTTGTATCTTTATCCAACCAGCAGTTCTGGTTATGCGATTTTGTCTGGCCGAGATCGCTGATCACATAATGCACGCGATCTCCAATGGTTTGCATTCCATAGCTATCTTGTTTAAAGGCGACCCGAAATGGAATGCCGCGCATGTTCGAGATCGTGACGTACATGTGCAGGTCGCCGGCGATAAACGGATAGGAATAAATCGGGCCCGGATCCTGATCCGGCTCAATTGCCGCTCGCTTTATCTTGTCCAACAACGAAGCATCGAGCAAAGATCGCACAACTGGCGGCGCTTCTCCGGCGACGCTTTGAAGATCTGAGTTTCCCAGAAGCCCGCCGGCGCCGTCAGCTTCCACCATGCGCGGCAATTCAACCCATGTGCGGTACGAAGGCGGCAGGACACACATAAATTTTTGATGCGTGGCGTATGTATCTGGATAGCGATCCGCGATTTGATCTGGGCTAAATTCGCCCGGCCGGATTCCGCGGGCCAGCGCGACCGTGCCTAGAGCGCCGGCGATCGCGCCTGCTGATGCTCCCGCAATGACCTCAAGCACGACGCGGTGATCGGGGACACCCGGTTGGCCCCTATGGTTTTCCCACTCTGACAAAGCCTGGAAGAGAAAGTCCAGGACGCCAGCCGTGTAGGCACCCGCCGAGATTGCTCCGGCGAGCGCCAAACCAATTCGAAAGGCCGGTGGTTGACCAATCGGGCCGTCACCATCCATGGGATTTCGTTCCCCCTCGAATGGTATTCTGCATCGACCACTAGGGTCGGATTCCAGTTAGAAGACCGGCGAAATTTCACCCCTCAACAAACGGATCGGCACGTCGATAGGCGAAGCGCAGGCGCGGCGACCAAAAAGTGCGCCAAGCGCATCACCAAAAAAATACGCTAAGCCACCAAAGCTCGCCATATCGAGCACTACCTTAGGTAGCACATAAACACGTTGTGCGCAACCATGTCGTGCAGCACTGCATCGATCCGGCGCCTGGAACTTCCGCCGACCGACTGGAAATAGGGGGATGGCGCGCCGCCTTACGCGCGACTGAAGCAGAAACAAATTAGCCGCGCAAAGGCCGCTCAAACTTCGCCGGCCGAATTGGTGCGCGGCCCCTTCATCTTGCCTGCTGTCGGGTACCGCAGAGTTGCTGCGATTGTTTGGTCGGAGTGGCAGGATTTGAACCTGCGACCCCCTGCTCCCGAAGCAGGTGCGCTACCAGACTGCGCTACACTCCGACATCAGGAGCACGATCTGCGGAAAAAGACCGCCCGCGGACTTTGATCCGAGGGTGAATACCGGGTTTTCCGGAAAAATCGTGCTTCAGCGGGAAGCAATGGCGGGGCTTATACAATCCGTGCCGCCGCGCTGCAAGCGCTGCGATCCTTTTCCATGTGCAGCGCGATCGGGGAACATTCCGGAGGCGGGGCTCGTCGGCAGGCGAGCGCCGAGCGAAAAGATCGCGCAAGGCCAACGTGCTAGAACCGGCCGATCGGTTTTTCGCACCCGCGAGGTTTGCCCAAATGACAGCCCCGCTCGCCACGCGCATCCTGCCGGCCGGGCCAGCCGCGGCTGCCGAGGCCGCGCGCGTGCTCGGCGCGGGCGGCCTTGTCGCCTTCCCGACCGAGACGGTCTATGGGCTCGGCGCCGATGCCACCAACGGCCAGGCAGTGGCCCGGCTCTATGCCGCCAAAGGCCGCCCGGCCTTCAATCCCCTCATCGCCCACGTCCTCGATCGCGCGGCGGCGGCGGTCTTGGCGCAGTTCGATGCCGGCGCGGAGCGCCTTGCCGCGGCGCTATGGCCGGGACCACTGACGCTCGTCCTACCCAAAGCGGCCGCCTGCCCGGTCGCGGAGCTCGCCACCGCCGGGCTGGAGAGCGTGGCGGTGCGCGTGCCCGACCACGCGGTCGCCCGCCAAATCCTGGAGGCGTTCGGCATGCCGGTAGTCGCCCCCTCCGCCAACCGGTCTATGAATCCCACCTGATCTTAGAGAGAGTTCGCGCTGCGGCCTTTTGCTGCCGATTTCCCGGCGCTTTCGGGCCGTAAATTTCTCATTCCCAACCGAGAAATGACATTATCTCGGCTTGTCGGCGAACTTGGGCAGAAAT
>Ga0209006_10000781_pt1 | contig 29345 bp, 25 predicted proteins | sample JacPin_JW_Ref_O2_FD_188567 | JGI IMG/M metagenome (GOLD analysis project Ga0209006, IMG submission 188567) | Forest soil microbial communities from Algoma, Ontario, Canada - Jack Pine, Ontario site 1_JW_Ref_O2 (SPAdes) (version 2) | ecosystem: Environmental > Terrestrial > Soil > Boreal...
GAAATCCACCCCTTTAGGCGCATTAGGCGCAACACTTTCATTCTAAAGTAGAATATCTATGACATGACAGGCGAAGTTCGCGCGGGCGAGCGGGACACTTTGTAGTCATTGGGAATGTACGAGACTTTACTCATGATTTGTTCTCCTCAGAATATAGGCTAGAGGTGGAGGTTTATGGCGCGCGTGCGGACCGGCGATACGGTCGCAGCATTGCTTTTATGAAAACACAATTTGGGAGCGATCTCAAGACCGGGACGGTTTAATATTTTTTCCATTTTCACCAGAACCATGTTCACCAGCGCCATCTCGTTGCGCCGCCGGGTTGCGGGCTGGGCTACGCAGAATGCCCGCCACAATCCGCTGGCGGCTGCAGGAGTGGTGTTGGTGGTGGTCTTTGTGATCGTCGCTCTGTTCGCGCCGCGGATCGCGCCACAGGATCCTGCTGCCATCCATCTTCCCACCCGGCTCGACACTCCGTCTTCCGCGCACTGGTTCGGCACTGACGAGCTCGGTCGCGACATTCTCTCGCGCACTATCTATGGAGCGCGCATCTCCATGCTGGTTGGCAGCTGCGTGGTGCTTACTTCGCTCGTGCTCGGCCTCATCATCGGCTCGGTCGCCGGATACTACGGCGGGGGCATCGATCGCTTCGTCAACATCGTGCTGATGAATGCGTTTCTCTCGTTTCCCGGAATCCTGCTTGCCATCGCCTTTGTCGCTTTCCGCGGCCCGGGTATCTTCAATCTTGTGATCGCGCTTTCGCTTGGGGGCTGGGTGGGCTACGCGCGTCTGGTCCGCGGGCAAGTGCTGGCCGCGCGCGAACGCGAATTCGTTGAGGCGGCGCGCGCCCTTGGCGCCAGCGACCTGCGCATCATTGTCCGCCACATTCTGCCTAACATTATTCAGCCGGTGATCGTGCAGGCTGCGATCGGCATGGCCGGAGCGGTCCTCGCCGAGGCCACGATGAGTTTTCTCGGGCTCGGCGTGCCTCCGCCGACGGCCAGTTGGGGAGCTATGCTTAACGACGGCCGCGCCCATCTTTTCGACGCGCCGCATCTGGTGCTGTTTCCCGCGCTGGCGGTGATGCTGGCCGTGCTGTCGTTCAATTTTATCGGCGACGCATTGCGCGACTATCTCGATCCCCGGTCCCGCATCGAGGCCGGTCTGTAGGAACCTGTCGGTGGCAACGACCCTGTCCGGGAACGGGCACCGTTCTCCTTCGCTCCAACCTTCGTTTCGACCTTGCCCGGCGGCCGTGGCCCGCAAGCTTCTGAAAACGCGCGGGATTGAGTTCTTGACAGACATTACATATTGCAATATTGTTATTGCGATGTGAGATATGAAACTGGGCGAAAAAATCCGCTACCTGCGCGAGGTGGAAGGTTCGTTGCGCGGCCTGGGGCGTCCCATGACGCAGCAGGAAATCGTGGTTGCGCTGCGTCAGGAACTGGGTCGCGGCCGCGGGCTGACGAAAAATGGGGCGGCCAAAAAAACCATCAGCCAGTCCTACCTGTCGCAGATCGAAAGCGGGGCGCGGCCGCACATGACGCAGTCTTCGCGGGCGCTGCTGGCGAAGTTTTTCAAGGTGCATCCGGGTTTTCTGGTGGACGATCCCGAGGGTTATCACACGGAATTGACTTCGGATTTGCGCACCACCGAAGGCCAGCTCGATGTCTGGCTGCTGCAGGGCTCGGAGAAATTTGCCAGCGACGCCGAGGTTAGCCATGTGCTGATCAAGGCCGCGCGCGAAAAAGATACGCGGCGCTGCCTGCTGCTGTTGGGCGCAATTCTGGATACGCCGGGACTGGCGGACCGTTTGCTGGAGGCGTTGCGTCCGGAACTGATGGCCAATCATAACCACCGCGGCGCCGGTGCCGAGGGGAGGCGAACCCGATGACTTCAGCCAAAATGGACTGGTCAGATTTCTATTTGATCTGTTTTGCGGTGGGCTTCTGCTTCAGCTTTTTTTCTTTCGTCTTCGGAGGCGCGCGCTTCGGCCGCTTGCACCTACCGCATTTTCACGGTCATGCGGGCGGCATGCATGTCCCTTCGCCGGTTGCGGCCGGGCACGCTCCGGTCCCAGGCGCACCACACGCGCCCGCTGCGGGGCACGCGGCCACGACTCAGACTGCTGGAACACAAGCTGGCCGCAGCGGAGTGTCGCCCTTTAACTTCGTCACGCTGACGGCGTTCCTCGCTTGGTTTGGCGGGACTGGATATTTGCTGACCCGCTATTCCACGGTGTGGGTCGGCATGGGTCTTCTGCTGTCGGTGTTCAGCGGACTGCTGGGCGGCGGAATTATTTTTCTGTTCCTGAGCAAGGTGCTGATGTCGGACGAAGAGAATATGAATGCCGCGGATTACGACATGGTCGGGGTGCTGGGGAGAATTTCCAGTCCCATCCGCGAGGGGGGAACCGGGGAACTCTTATATTCGCAGGTTGGAACCAGGCGCGTCTGCGGCGCGCGCAGCGAAGATGGCAGCGCCATTGCCAAGGGGACCGAAGTGGTGGTCACGCGCTACGAAAAAGGGATTGCCTACGTCCAGCTGTGGAGCGAAATGTCTGGGGAACGGTAAGACCGTTGAGGGGACAAAATCCCCGGCGGCACGCGACTCAAGCGGAACCAAGTTTCTCGGAACCAAGTTTCTCGCAACCAGGTTTCTGCAATCAGGTTTCTCGCACTGCATTTGTAACAGGAGGCGTTATGTTCGGGCTTTCGACGGTAGTCACGATTTGGATTTTCGCCGGGCTGGGAGTGATGGTCATCCTGTTCCTGATGAGCGGAATGGCCAGGCTATATCGCAAAGCGGGGCCACACGAGGCACTCATCGTGTACGGCCTGGGCGGAACGCGGGTGGTGCAGGGGCGCGGCACGCTGGTGTTTCCCATGGTGCAGGTTTGCCGCGATCTGTCGCTCGAACTCATGTCGTTCGATGTAGCGCCGCAGCAGGATCTCTACACCAAACAAGGGGTTGCGGTGACCGTGGAAGCCGTGGCGCAGATCAAAGTGAAATCTGACCGGGAATCAGTGCTGACGGCGGCCGAGCAATTCCTCACCAAGACCGATCAGGAGCGCGAAGGCCTGATCCGGCTGGTGATGGAAGGCCACTTGCGCGGCATCATCGGCCAACTCACGGTCGAAGAAATCGTGAAGCAGCCGGAAATGGTTTCCGACCGCATGCGCGGGACCTGCGCTGAAGACATGAACAAAATGGGCCTGGAAGTGATTTCGTTCACCATCAAGGAAGTGCGCGACAAGAACGAGTACATCACCAACATGGGCAAGCCCGACGTGGCACGCATCAAGCGCGATGCGGACGTAGCTGCGGCCGAAGCCGATCGCGATACCGCGATCCGGCGCGCGCTGGCGCAGCGGGAGTCGGCCGTAGCCAAGGCGCAGGCCGATCAGGAACGGGTGCTGGCGGAAACGTTGTCATTGGCGAAGCAGGCGGAATCGCAGCGCGACCTCGAAATCAAGAAAGCACAATACCTGGAAGTTACAAAACGCCAGCAGGCGCAAGCGGACAAGGCGTACGACATCCAGACCAACATCATGCAGCAGCAAGTGATCGCCGAACAGGTGAAGGTGCAGCAGATCGAGAAAGAACAGCAGGTGAAGGTGCAGGATGCGGAAATCAACCGCCGCGAAAAAGAACTGATCGCAACCGTGCTGAAGCCGGCGGAAATCGAGCGTCAGCGGATTGAAACTCTGGCCGCGGCCGAAAAGCAGCGCCTGATCGCGGAAGCCGAAGGCCAGGCGTCATCGATTCGTGCGCAGGGCGAGGCCGAATCCGAAATCATTTTCAAGAAAGGCGAAGCCGAAGCCAAGGCCATGAACGTGAAGGCCGAAGCTTTCCAGGAATACAACCAGGCGGCGGTGATCGACAAACTGTTCGCCATCATGCCCGAAGTGGTGAGGGCGCTGGCCGCGCCGCTGGCCAACGTCGACAAGATCACCATCGTGTCGACCGGAAACGGCGATGCCTCCGGCATGAACAAGATCACCGGCGACATCACCAAAATGGCGGCGCAAGTGCCGGCGTTGTTCGAGACGCTGTCGGGCATGCCGATGTCGGAACTGCTGGGCAAAGTGCGGCAGATCGGCGACAAGGCTCCGAAGCCGGCGGCCCCGGATGCGAAGAAGTAGGGTCTCGAGAGGCTCGCGTAGGGACAGCCGCCTCGGCTGTCCCGCCGAGCGCAGCGAGGCGGGGACGTTCGGGCGAGGCGGAAGTTAACCAGACCGGAATTGGAACAGACTTTGGAGCGGAGTTATGAACAAACCGAAATACACCGGATTAGGGATCGCGCTCGGGGCCGCGCTGGGAGCGGTGGCCGGAGTGATGGCCGGGCACGTCGCGATTTGGCTCGGCATCGGCGTCGCGATCGGCATGGTGCTCGGCGCGTCGGTCCGCCGGGTGGAAAGTGAATGTCCGGAGTGCGCGGCGATCCACAAGAAACATGAAGTCAGAACCAGGCAGTTAGAAAGCTGACGTGGCTCGATAGAAGTTGTGGCAGGGAAACGCACGAAAGGCTGAGCATGGAGAGGAAAGGGATCCTTCGACTCCACGGATGGTTCGCTTCGCGAACTATCCACTCCGCTCAGGATGACAGTTCGGAAGTTGCTGGAAGCTAGCAGCTAGTAGCTAGAAGCTGAAGTTAAAAAAGGAGTCCACCATGGCATTACTAGAGCGGGTATCCACACTAGTCCGGGCCAACCTCAACGACTTGATTGACAAAGCCGAAGAGCCGGAAAAGATGATCAAGCAGGTGATTCTCGACATGCAGAACCAGTTGTTGCAGGTGAAGACGCAGGTGGCAATCGCCATCGCCGACCAGCACCTGCTGGAAAAAAAGCAGAAAGAAAACGCGGGAAAAGTCGCCGAGTGGATGCGCAAGGCTGAACTTGCCGTCGACAAGAAAGAAGACGACCTGGCGCGGGCCTCGCTGCAGCGCGTGGAAAGTTATCGAGAGCTGAGTGAGGGCTTCACCCAGCAGGTGGCCGACCAGAAAGCGCAGGTGGAGAATCTGAAATCCGCGCTGCGTAAGCTGGATCAGAAGCTCACCGAAGCCGAGGCCAAGGCCGATGTGCTCATGGCGCAGCAGCGTCGCGCCCGCGCCGTGACCAAGGCCAGCGATGCGCGCATGGCCATGGGCGATAGCTCCAAGGCGGCGACGTTCGACCGCATGAAGCACAAAGTGGCGCACTCGGAAGCGGTGAGCGAAGCCAAGTCAGAGATCGCCGGGTCCAACATCGACGACCGCCTGGCCGCGCTCGAGAAAGAGGACCGCATCGAGCAGTTGCTGGCGGAGTTGAAGGGCAAGCGCGGCGCGTGAAGACCATGAGGGAGAGTTCTCTGTCAGCGATGACGAGCAAGCCAAGACTAAGAGCAGATACGGGAATACCCGTGGTCCGCACGGGCGTGCCGCTCTCGGCGGAGTCTCGGAACCGGACCATCGCGCGCATCCCGGCGCGAGCGTGACCGCGACAACTTGGGCGGGCGCCTCAAGAAGCCATCGAAAGGTGCGAGGAGGTCAGGACACGTAAAACCACGCCGCGGGGATTCGCCTTGAGGCCTCGGTGAAGCTTCCCACCGTGCCGGGGGCCTTCGACTGCGCGACTGCTGCGCTTCGCGCACCAGTCGGTCCGCTCAGGATGACAGGCCAAGTCCGAAGGTGCGGTGATGGGTTGAGAGCCGGCCAATGCCGCAGCGCTGCCGCCTAGCCAATGCTAAAATACTCGATTGAGTTCACCGCGAAGTCCGGGTGTTTACATCCCTTGACCAGCGGGAGGCATCTCTCCAATACTAGTGGTCGGGTTTCGAACCGGGGCTCTGGGACGCTGCTCAGGAACTGCGCCAAGCACTGCATCTCTAACATCGTTTCTAAGGACCGTTCATGAAGAGAGTTGTAATCGTGGGATTACTTGCGCTGGGATGCTTCCTGGCAGGCTGTGGCACGAACCCAACCGCCACCACGGCCGCCGGTGGCAATTGGGCAGCGACGTTTCAAGGGCCGCCTGCCAATGAGACACTGTTCAACTTCGTGACCACGTTTTCGGTCAACGACACCGGGGCAATGAATGTCACCAACTTGAATTTTTTGACGGTCGGGCCATGCTTCCCTGTGACGGGATTGGGAGAGACGGTGGGCGGGACGTTCGATGTGACCTCAGCGCCGAGCGACCCGACGGCGACAGCCAACGTTACTTTCACGGTGAAAGGCAATGGCAACGTGCTCACCCTGACAGGGACGGCGACCGGAGTGACCAATACCGTCGCCCAGACCACCACCTGGAATGACGTTACCGGCAGCTGGACGCTGACGGGAAGTTCGACCTGCACGCTCGGCATAGCGTCTCCCGGGGGGACGTTCACCATGTGTCCCAACAGCACGACTTGCTCGACGACATAGAGAAGCTGAGCGCGGCGGCGAAGGCCGCACACTTTGTGACTGCCGCGGCAGGGAACGCACGGCGCAGCTCGGTTTCGCCTGGCATCCGCCCTGGCTAGGCCAGTCGCAACCCCACGCGTTCCGCAGCCGTGTCAGAACCAATCGCTGCGATAAGCGACCCACCAGGCGATAAACACGATCGGGACGGTTGCCGCGATGCCCCACCAAAGCGGAAGCAGAAAGTCTGCCACCAGACCAAGCACCATGAAGACCATCCAGAAGACCTTGCGCTCCATGAAGCGATTGTAGGCCAGCGGCTCGCGGCCTGCCGAAACTGCGAATTCACCACCTCAAGAAGCCGCAATCCAAAGTCCTGCGCTGCGCGTACTCCTCGTGACAGCAGTTCCAACCTAAACAGGAGAGATTATGAAGACGAAATTTGCAGTTTTGTGTGTGGCCATTGTGGCCATGTCGGCGCCCATGCTGATCGCCGGTTCGAAGGATCCGATGGTGGGTGGCGCGGCGATGTACGCCAGCAAAGACATCATCGACAATGCGGTCAACTCGAAAGATCACACCACGCTGGTGGCCGCGGTCAAGGCGGCGGGTCTGGTGGATACGTTGAAGGGTCCCGGCCCGTTCACCGTGTTCGCGCCGACCAATGAAGCATTCGCCAAGCTGCCGGCGGGTACGGTGGAGACTCTGCTGAAACCCGAGAACAAAGAAATGCTGACGAAGATCCTCACCTACCACGTGGTTGCGGGCCGCATCAGTACCGCTGAATTGAAGAAGCAAATCAGGGAAGGGAACGGCCAGGCTACGCTGAAGATGGTGAGCGGAGGAACGCTGATCGCGATGCTGCAGGGCAGTTCGATTGTTCTGAAGGACGAAAAGGGAGGAATGTCGACGGTGACGATTCCGAACGTGTTTCAGTCGAACGGCGTGATTCACGTAGTGGATGCGGTGGTTCTGCCGAATTAGGTGTCGCGACAGTCCTCAGGCCTTACAACCATAAACAACGCCCCGGCCTCTCCGGGGCGTTGCTTTCGTTCCGTGAAACCGTGCGCTCTAGAACATGTTCCACAAAAACTGGTTGTAGACGTCGTGGTGGTACTGCACTTCAGGAGCCTTTACGAAGGTGCCCAGCAGACGCGGACAGCGGTCGGCGGCGGCCTGTTTCAGGTCAGCGTAGCGGCCCTTCACATCTGCGCCCAGAAGTTTGGTGGTCCACTCGGCGTTGCGGAAGTCCTGCAACGCGGTGTAGATGTTGTCGGGCAAATAGCGCTCGGCCTGGCGCAGGTTCTTGATCTTCGAAGTTTCGCCGTCGACGCCGCTCTTGAAGATCGCGAGCATCACCAGGTAGGGATTCGCGTCGGGAGACACGGAGCGAACCTCGACCCGCATGCTCTTCTCGTTGCCGATGGGAATGCGGATCATGGAGCCGCGATCGACCGGCGAAGCCTTGATCTGGTTGGGTGCTTCGAAGTGCGGATCGAGACGGCGATAAGCATTCACGCTGGCGTTGAGCAGCAGGCAAATGTCGTTGCCGTGGGTGAGGATGCGATCGAGAAAGGCCCAGCCCATCTTGCTGAGTTTTTCTTCGCCTTTCGGATCCCAGAAAAGATTTTTGCCGTCTTCGCTGATGGAGACGTTGGTGTGCATGCCGCTGCCGTTCACGCCCACCACGGGCTTGGGCAGGAACGAAGCCGTCAGTCCCATGTTGGTGGCGACCTGGCGGCAGATCAGCTTGTAGAGTTGAATCTGGTCGGCGGCAGCGACCACTTCGCCGTAGCCGTAATTGATTTCAAACTGCGAAGGCGCAACCTCGGGATGGTCTTTCTCGTTCTGGAAGCCCATGGCGCGCTGCACTTCGGCCGTGGTGTCGATAAAAGTGCGCAGTAGATCGCCCGGCAGCGAGTGATAGTATCCGCCGGTGTTCACGTATTCGAACTTGCCGGTTTCGTAGTAGTGGCGCTCGGCGTCCGGAGTCTTGAACAGGAAACCTTCAATCTCGTTGGCGGCGTTGAGAGTGTAACCATGCTTCTTGTGCAAGCCCTCGGCGTACCCCTTGAGCACGCCGCGAATGTCGGCCGAGTAAGACGTCCCTCCCTTGTCGATCACCTCGCCGAAAACCAGCACCTTGCCGGAGCCAAATACGTCGGAAGGAGCCCAGTAGAACGCGGCCCAGTCGATGCCCAGCCGCAGATCGCTTTCGCGCTGCGCCGTGAAGCCGCGAATGGACGAACCGTCAAAAGTGAGATTGTCCCAGCTCTTGATGAGGAATTTCTTGTCGTAATCGAGCATGTGCAACCGGCCTTCCAGATCGCTGAACAGCACGGTCACGGCCTTGATGCGCTTCTCGTCGGTCAAGTACTTGAGCCGCTCTTCCTGAATCTTGTGCATGGCAATGCGGTTTTTGCGCTGCTCTTTGGCCTTCAGGTTGAGGTCTTCCAGTTCGTCGTAAGTGAGTGCCAGGAAATTCCGCAGTTCGTTGGGCATGGATATCGTTTTAGTCTCCTAAAATTAGTTCACCGGTAACAGTGTGACGAATACAGGGAGTTGCGCGGGCTGGTGATCAGCAGGGAAGAATAATGCCCAGCGCAGCCCCCTGCCAATCGAAAAAGCTGATGGGAGGGATAAAAGAGATTTATTCGGGGAGACAATCGTGGAAGCCCGCCTGACGTGGCGCAAGGCCGGCTCACTTGATCTGCCCGATGTGATCTGCCTGATGCGGACTTCCTGTCCGGAGCGCAAACGCGGCAGCGCTCCACTCGCCTATCGGATGCTCCGCGCCGCAGTCCAGGCATTTTGTCGTGGCAAACTGAGTTCCGCAGCGCGGGCAAGCGGCCCCTGTCTGGAAAGTGTCAAACGGCTGCCCACACTTTCCACATTTCCAGAATTCGCCCAGCGGCGGTGCCGTCTTGCACGCTGGGCAGGCAAATCCTTCCCGGCGCGGCAACTTTGCAAAACGCAACAGCGCACGCGCCTGTTGCAGACCGCCCCAGCAATTCATCAATATAAAGACGGAGATGACCCCCAACCAGAGATCCTGCCTCCATAGGGCGAGAACGATGAACCCGGCTACACCAACCAAGCCGAGGATTGTGGCCACCATCAAGCTGCGGGCGCGCCCCAGCACAAACCAGAGCAGTGAGCGAAGAATCTGGCCCCCGTCGAGTGGATAGATGGGCAGGATGTTGAAGATCAGCAGCCCCGCATTTATGTAGAAAATCGATCGCAGCAGTCTGAGGAGATCGGGCGCCGTCTCGGACCATCCCGATGACCGGCCGAGCATAAGGATTACGTAAATGACGGGCACGAGTACTACGTTGACCAGCGGTCCCGCTGCGATGCTCCACAGGGTTGCGCCGGGGCGGGGCGGCGGATCCACGTAAGCCACGCCGCCGAGAGGCCAAAGCACAATCTGGTTCGCCCGTCCTCCAACTTGCCGGCAAGCCAGCGCGTGCCCGAACTCATGCAGCATCACTATCAAGAACAGCGCCAGATACTCCAGCACGTTCCAGCTAACAGAGGAGTAGCTCCCCTTGCGGCTCTGAATTTCATACGCCGCCACCAGAAACCAGGAAAAATGCAGATACAAATCGATTCCAGCGAAGCGAAACAGGCGGATCGAACCTTGGTGGCTCGGCATGTGCGCAGTCTACTGCAAATTCTAAGGTGGCGTAATCAGAGCCTTCGACAATTCAACAATGCTCTAGGATGAATGCCGAATTTAGGGGGTCGTGTAGGGCGGACACTCCCTTCGGCTTTCGCTCAGGGCAAGCTTTGCCCGCCAACTCTACCCACATTCAGATCGCAGCTATCGGCACCGGCTGGCGGGTAGCCCCATTCCTCGCGTCTTTTGCGAGAAGTGGGCGGCAGCGTACCAGCCGCAAACCTCGAAATCCGAACCGCTCTGATCCCTGCTGGATTCGCGCCAGACGCTTTAGGATGACCCGCGGCGCTACTGCCGGTGGGCCGAAGCTCCCGCTGCCAGCTCGCGCAGCGTGCTCAGGAATCCGGCGGCTGTGGCCGGATCGGCGAGTGCATCGAGTGTCACCGTGACGGAAAACTGCGGAGATTCCGGGCGGAAGCGCACTTGCAGCACGTCTTGCCGTTGCACCATCATCAGGGCGTTCAGCTCGGAGGTCGGATCTTCTTTCCAGTGAGTGCGGGTGGTGAGAATGAGCGGGCCGGGATGGTGAACCTCCCACTCGCGCTGGTCGCGCGGCCGTCCCACACTGCGGCTGCGGGCGGACCAACGATGGCGCACCACTTCTAAATGGAAGCTGGGCGAGCCTCCCAGGTCGGCTTCAAAAGTCAGCGTTTCTTTCTGTTTGTGCCAGCAGTCGAGAATCCAATGCGCTGGAAAAGGCCGGCGGAATTGCATGGTGACCCGGGCATCCTCAAAGCCGCGCGAGGGGAACTGCAGACGTGCATGTAAGCGGTAACTACCGAGCCAGCGCGAATCGAGTACACGGCCTTTGCCGGCGCACGCCGCCTGCACCCAGCGCAGCGCCGACTTGCCTTTGTGCCGGTTGTAGAGGACAAACGCCAAGGACCAGAGCCCCAACCAGAGCACCACAATAGCGATCGCGGCGATAACGTCAATCAGCAGAAGGCGTCCCACAACGCTTCCTCTGATGACGATGGTACGACCAAGGTTGCAGCGAGGGCAAGGGGCCCATTCGTGCCATTTCGATTTTTCTGTGGGAAACCGCAAAGGCGTAGTTCCGGTTGTCTAGCGATGGTTCATTTCCCGGCCGTCTGCGTGGCTTTCGGCGCGGTTTCGGGATAGCGCACGTGCCAGCCGCTACAATGTCGGCGTGCCTTTCCCCATTCGCGATTTCCGGCTGGATGACTTCGAGACACTCTGGCGTATCGACCAGGAATGTTTTTCCCCGGGGATTTCCTATTCCCGTCCGGAACTGAAGTTCTATATCCGCCGCCGGGGATCTTTCACCCTGGTGGCGGAAAAAGAGACGGAAAAAGAGGCTGAAAAACCGGCGGACAAAGCGGCCGAACGAGTGCCAGAGAAAGCAGCGGCGGCGCCGTTCGAAGAAAAGATCGCGGGCTTCATCGTGACGCAGACCGGCCGGACCGGGCACATTATCACGATCGATGTCATTGCTGCCGCGCGGCGCTCCGGCGTGGGATCGCGATTGCTCGAGGCTGCGGAGGATCGTCTGCGGAGGGCAGGAAGCAAAGCGGTCAGCCTCGAAACCGCGGTGGATAATCTTTCTGCGCTGGCGTTCTACAAACGGCACGGTTACAGCGTCACCGAGACCGTGCCGCGTTATTATTCGAACGGCGTCGACGCGCTGCGGATGAAGAAGGAACTGGCTGGCGGGCCGTAGGGAGCGGCGATTGCCTATACTGGAAGCGCACTTGCGGCGGATGTTGCCACGATGGTCCGGTTTGCAGCATCCAAGCTGGCTTCGGGCGTAAGGTCCCTCACCGGGCCTTCAGCTTCGTTTGACCTCACTCGTCAAGTGGTGGTCTGCAAGTGGGGGTTTGCCGGGAGAACATTTCAAAGATGAAAGTTGCGATTCAAGGCGAGCGCGGGTCCTTCAGCCACGAAGCGGCGGAGAAAATGCTGCCCGGCTGCGCCGTGATTCCGTGCGCGCGCTCGGCGGAAGTCTTTGACCGGGTGGCGCTGGGGTCTGCCGCAGCCGCGGTCATCCCGATCGAAAACACCCTGGCCGGAACCGTGGCCGAGCACGCCGATCTGCTGGTGTCCCGTGACGTCTTCATCCAGGGAGAATGCCGGCTCCGGATCGTGCACAACCTGATTGCAGCTCCCGGCGTGAAGTTGAGCGCAGTGCGGCGCGGGTTGTCGCATCCCGTGGCGCTCGATCAGTGCCGCGACTTTTTTCGCAAGCATCCACAGATCGAGCCGGTCCCCTTCTACGATACGGCGGGCAGCGTGAAGCACGTCATCGCGGGAAAGTTGAAAGACGCGGCTGGCATTGCCGGACGCCACGCCGCGCGCGAATATTCAGGGAAAATTCTGCAGGCCGGCATCGAAGACGATAAAAGCAACTTCACCCGCTTCTTCCTGATTCGAAAGTCGAGCGGCGGGTCGAGCGAGGGGTCGAGATCCAGGGAAGGAAAGCTGAATCGAGGGAGCGTGTCTTCATCTGTATCTGTGCGCTTTGGCAGACTGATTCCGCGCGGCGCCAACAAGACTTCCATCGCCTTCAAAGTTAAGAATGTTCCCGGAGCGCTGTTCAAATCGCTCAGCGTGTTTGCCCTGCGCGACATCAGCCTCAGCAAAATCGAATCGCGCCCCATGCGCGGACGTCCCTGGGAATATGTCTTCTATGTCGATTTCCTGCGCGGCGACGACGAACCCGCCAGAAACGCGCTCCGCCATCTGGGCGAAGTCGCCGACTTCGTGAAAGTGCTGGGCATTTATCCGAGAGACTGAAAGCGCAGCTCGAAAGCCCGACGCCGGATTGGGGAAGGCCAGCACTTCCGGGCACATTTCCGTCGATTTTTCTTGGCAAGGACCTATTGTCCGCGTTAGCCTCGGCACCTCGGATACCATGCCGCTCCATGGCAACCGGACTACAATTCAAGCCTGACCGGAACTTGCCGGAAGGCGGGATGAAACCTTTCCGAGAGAGTATCATCTAAACTTGAGCGAGTTACACTCAAGGAGACATATGAGCCAGCAATCACCATCCGAGCGCGCTCCTAAGTCCAAGGAAAATAAGGAAATGCAAGATCAACGAGCACTGCCCGTACTGCCCGTGCGGGATACGGTTCTGTTTCCCCATGCGGTTTTGCCGCTCACCGTGGGGCGAGAAAGCTCGGTCCAGCTGATTAATTCGCTGGGTGAAGACAAGACCATCATCGTCGTGGCGCAGCGCGAAGCCCGTGTGGATTCGCCGCAGCCCAGCGATTTGTACACCATCGGGACCTCGGCCGTGGTCCACAAAGTGGTCAAAATGCCGAACCAGAGCCTGTTCGTGTTTGCCGAAGGCCTGGAACGGGTTCGCCTGGGCGAGTTTACCCAGCTGGCGCCGTTTATGCGCGCCAAGGTCATCGCTGTGCCGGAGCCGCCTCCTCCAATCGTTACCTCGGAGATCGAGGCCCTGCAGCGCAACGTGCTTACCCTGTTCCAGCAGATCGTGGCCGGTTCGCCCACGCTTTCCGACGAACTTTCCACCGTGGCCATGAACATTGACGAACCCGGCCGCCTGGTGGATTTCATCGCGTCCTCGCTGCCGTCGCTCTCGACCCCCGACAAGCAGGACACGCTGGAGACCACCGACTTGCAGGTTCGGCTCGAAAAGATCAACCAGCACCTCGCCAAAGAGCTGGAAGTCCAGCAGCTGCGGAACAAGATTCAGAGCGAAGTGCAGGACCGCGTGCAGCAAACCCAGCGCGAGTATTACCTGCGCGAGCAGATGAAGGCCATTCAGAAAGAACTGGGCGAGCAGGATGAAGGCCAGCGCGACGTTGAAGACCTGAAAAAGAAAATCGAAGAAGCCGGCATGCCCGACGACGTGAAGAAAGAAGCCCTGAAAGAATTGGGCCGGCTTTCCCGCATGTCGCCAATGGCGGCCGACTATTCGCTGACCCGCAACTACATCGAGTGGCTGGCGGTGCTGCCCTGGGCCAAAACTTCGGGCGGCGAAATCGAAATCCCCAAGGCCAAGGAGATTCTCGATGCCGACCACTACGACCTGGAAAAAGTGAAAGACCGCATTCTCGACTATCTCTCCGTGCGGCGGTTGAAACCGAACATGAAAGGCCCGATTTTGTGCTTCGTCGGACCTCCGGGCGTGGGCAAAACTTCGCTGGGCAAATCGATCGCGCGCGCCCTGGGACGCAAGTTCGTGCGGCTCTCCCTCGGCGGGGTGCACGACGAAGCGGAAATCCGCGGACATCGCCGCACCTACATCGGGGCATTGCCGGGCCAGATCATCCAGGGCATTCGCCGGGCGGAAACCAAAGATCCGGTTTTCATGCTCGACGAAATCGATAAAGTGGGGCGCGACTTCCGCGGTGATCCCGCTTCAGCCTTGCTCGAAGCGCTCGATCCCGAACAGAATTCCAGCTTCCGCGATAACTATCTCGACGTCACTTTCGATTTGTCGAAGGTGCTGTTCATCACCACCGCGAATATGCTCGATCCCATCGCGGAGCCACTGCGCGACCGCATGGAGATCATTGAACTGCAGGGCTACAGCGAAGAAGAAAAAGTGCACATTGCGTTCCGCTACCTGATTCCGCGCCAGATCGACGAAAACGGAATCACGACCGAGCAGATCGAATTTCCCGAAGACTCGGTGCGTTACGTGATCCGCCACTACACGCGGGAGGCGGGCGTGCGCAATCTGGAACGCACCATCGGAACCATTTGCCGCAAACAGGCGCGGCGTTTGGCCGAAGGCAAACCCGATAAGCTGGTGGTCTCGAAAGAAATCATTCAGGAGTTTCTCGGCGGCATCAAAATTCGCACCGAAGGCGAAATCGAAGAGCGCACGCAGCGGCCCGGCGTGGCCGTGGGCCTGGCTTGGACTCCGTCAGGCGGCGACGTGCTGTTTGTCGAGGCCAGCCGCATGCGCGGCAAAGGCGGCTTCACCATCACCGGCCAGATTCAGGACGTAATGCGCGAGTCGATGCAGGCCGCGCACAGCTGGGTCCGTTCCAACGCGGAGCGGTTGGGGTTGGACGAAGAATTTTTCGCCAACCACGACATTCACATTCACGTGCCCGCCGGCGCGATTCCGAAGGATGGGCCGTCAGCCGGGGTCACGATTGTGACCGCGCTGGTGTCGCTGCTCTCGGGACGCCGCATCCGCCCCTTTACCGCGATGACTGGGGAAATCACGCTCAGCGGAAACGTGCTTCCCGTCGGCGGCATCAAGGAGAAAGTCCTGGCCGCAAAACGCGCGGGGGTGCGCGACGTCATCATGCCTGCGGAAAACAAGATGAACGTGGAGGAAGATCTCACGCCCGAGCAGATCGAGAATCTCACCGTTCACTACGTGAAGACCATTGACGAAGCGCTGCACGTGCTGATTCCGATCGTGGAAGAGGGGACGCCGGAGGCTCAGACCGCGCCACCCGAAGGCTCAAAGGCGCTGGGCAAAGCCGTGCCGCCGGTCAGCGAGCCTCAGCCGGTTCACGCCGAAGTGCACGCATAAACGTGCACGCATAAACGTGCACGCACCGCTTGTCGCTCGGTTGCGCCGACGAACTAGGAGAAGAACATGGCCGGTTCCCTAAACGGAGCCGGCTATTGTCTTTCGTGGCACTTTCGTCACCAGTCGAAGATCGTCACCGGTCGAAGATTGACTTCGCTGGGCAAACTGACGCACCGCCCGCCTCGTTGGCGAAGCAGGTGGTGCTGCCTGCTAGCTCTCTGCTCTTGCGGTTCGCACCCACTCGGCGATCAGCGACGCCAGCACTACAACCACCGTCGTCCAAACGATGTAGAGGGCTTCCATCTCGATCTGCTGGTGAACGAGTTCGCTGCCCTCAACGCCGAAGGAGCGCAACGCCTGATCCACAAAAACATGCACGGCCTGGGTGGCTTTCGACAGCAAGCTTCCATCGTTCCGCAGACCGCTTAAAGTGAAGCCGCTCAGCAGGCCGGTCACCCCCGCCTGAAATCTGTCGCTCGCCTTTGCAACCGCGATCACCGAAAGCAGCATGCCGTTCAGAATGCCCGCCAGCACGGAGCAGGGCAGACAATAGGCAGCGTGCAGTCCCAGGTATACCAGTGCCACGTTGATGACCACCCAGAGCCCGCCCATCAGCGGCACCCACACCACGTACGATGAAGCTGCCAGAGGGCCGCCAACGGTCATGGCGCGATCCGCGGAGACCGGCATAGATACCTCCTCAAAAACTCACGAAGAATAGTGACGGGGAGCGCGTTTTCGTTACAGGCCCCCGGATCACGGCCTACGCGATACACTCGATGGACAACTCCTATGCGAGTGCGCGTCCTCTTCTTCGGCATGCTGAAGGATATGGCTGGCAAGTCCAGTGACTTGTTGGAGTTGCCGGAGCCGGCTTCGGTCGCGGATGTGCTGGCCCACTGCCAGGCGCACATACCTCGATTCAAGGATTCGCTCCCGTCGCTGGCCGTAGCGGTGAATCAGCGCTACGCCGGCCCGGAGACCAAGCTGAGGCGCGACGATGAAGTGGCCCTGTTGCCGCCCGTCAGCGGAGGATCAGGCCAGGACGCGAACCAGCTGCCCGCGGGACCGCCGGCCGAGCCCCGGCGCGACGGCACAGCTTCGATGATCCATGCGGAGATCATTCGCAAAGCGATCGATACGCAGCAGGTTCTGGCCAGCCTCAAGCGCGGCGAAGACGGCGCTGCCGTGGTTTTCGAAGGCGTGGTGCGCAACCAGACTCGAGGGCGCAAGACGCTTTATCTCAACTACGAGGCCTATGAAGAAATGGCCCTGCAGCAGATGGAGGCGCTGGCCGAGCGGTCGCTGAAGCAGTTCCCGATTCGCGATGTGGCCGTGGTTCACCGCTTGGGGCGGCTGGAGATTGGCGAGACCAGTGTGCTCGTGGTGGTGGCGTCCGCCCATCGCGCCGCCGCCTTTGACGCCTGCCGCTGGCTCATCGATACCCTCAAGCGCACCGTTCCTATCTGGAAGAAGGAATATTTCGAAGACGGCGCCGTTTGGGCGGATGGCGAGCCGTTTCCGGCGGAAATTCCCCGCGCAAATCCCCCCGGCTAAGCCACCCCTGCCGTCTGGGGACGCATCTAACGACTAGGGGTTGCATTGGGCATCGTAGTCGGGCCTGCGCCAAATTGGGGCAAGGTATAATTTCCGTCAATCGTCTCCGTCAATCATGTCCGTGAATCATGTTCGTCAATCATGAGAAGATCCGCTTTCCTGGCTCAACGGATTCTGGGCGTGCTGGTCTTGACCTGTGCCGGGCTGGCCCAGCAACCGCCTGCCCATTCCGAGCCTGCCGAGACCCTGAAGGTCGACGTCAAACTGGTCAACGTGTTCGTTACCGTCACCGACGCGCACAGCGCTCCGGTGGGCGGGCTCACGAAAGAAAACTTCAGTCTGCTCGAAGATGGCCAGCAACAGAACATTACCATTTTTGAGAAGCAGTCGGCGGCGCCGCTCTCGATCGCGCTCGCGGTCGATACCAGCCTGAGCACGCGTCACGACCTGCCGCTCGAGCAGGCCTCAGCCAAGCGATTTGCGCATGCCATCCTGCGTCCGGTGGACGCACTTTCGGTTTACGGATTCAGCGAATACGTGCGCGAGTCGACTACCTTTACCGCCGACTTGAAGCGCATTGACGAAGGCATCGACCACATCCGGCTGGGCGCCGCGACCGCGCTTTACGACGCGATTTATCTGGTTTCGCGCGCGCTCGACCGCCGCCAGGGGCGCAAGGTGATTGTCCTGATCACTGACGGGGGCGACACCATCAGCAAAATAGACTACAAAGAGGCCGTGCGCGCGGCACAGGAGGCGGAAGCCATCGTCTACAGCATTATCGTGGTGCCCATCGAAAACAGCGCGGGGCGCGAAACCGGAGGCGAGCACGCCCTCATCCAGCTTTCCGAAGATACTGGCGGTAAACATTATTACGCGACCTCCATCTCGCAGCTTGACGACGCTTTCCAGAAAATCAGCGACGAGCTGCGCACGCAATATTTGCTGGCCTACTATCCGATTCACCGGACATCTTTTTCCGATTTTCGCCGCATCCAGGTCAATGTACTGGGCCGGCCCGAAGCCTCGAAATACGATGTCCGCAACCGCGCCGGCTACTACACCGTGAAATCGGACTTCTGAACTGGCTGGATCTTAACTCGTTCGCCCAGTGAGATCGTTGGTTGCGAGAGGCTCGGGCGGTTGACACAGATGGCGGATATGCAGATATATTGGCAATACCTGATTCACAGCAGAACTGGTTCGCGAATTGCTGTTTTCCTGCCCAAAGCATCATTCAGGATCGCGAGAAGATTCAATCGCGAGAAGACAATTTCGAGTTCGTGGTTGCGGGTTTGTGAGTTCGTAAGCTGAGATTCTGTCTGACCCGACCTGACGATTCTCGGCTTCCGTTTCACGATGATTCGCGAAGAAATGATTCGCCGAAGAAACTGGGGATAAAGTTTTGCAAAGGAAGGTGAACATGTTGTTCGATGCCGAATCTTGCCGTTCCCACGCGCTGCGCTTCGATGCGGGCCGCACCTGCGCGGGCTGCACCTACGCGGGAACGGGCCTGAGGACGCTTTTCGTGATGCTTTGCGTGCTGGCCTGCGCTGCGCTGATGCTGGCCCAAACCACGATTTCCACGGGAAGTATTCAGGGTGTGGTCACCGACCCAACCGGCGTGGTGGTGAGCGGGGCGAAGATTTCGATCAACAACAAAGCCACCGGACGCGTAATCCAGACCACCACCACTTCGGCTGGCGTCTATGCATCGGGCGCATTGACTCCCGGGGACTACACGCTAAGAGTGAATGCGCCGGGATCGAGCACCTCGGAACTTGCCGTCAGCGTGCAGGTCGGCGTGACTTCGGCCGGCAACATCAAGTTACACGTTGGCCAGGCGGCGCAAGTCGTCGAGGTTCCGAGTAGCGAAGTCGCGGTTAACACCGAGCAGCCCACCGTGCAGGGAGTTCTAACCACCGAGCAGATCGAAAACCTGCCCATCAATGGACGAAACTTTCTCGACCTGGCCCAGCTGCAGCCGGGGGTACAAATCCAGGATGGCGGGAACTTCGACCCCACCAAAAACGGCTTCTCTTCGATTTCGCTTGGCGGGCGTTACGGACGCACCGCCCGCGTTGAACTCGACGGCCTGGATATCAGCGACGAAACTGTAGGCGCGACCACGCAAAACGTGCCCGAAAGCGCCATTCAGGAATTTCAGATTCAGCAGTCCTCTCTCGATCTTCCCACCGAACTCACTTCTTCGGGATCGGTCAATGTGACCACCAAGTCGGGCAGCAACGCCTATCACGGCGAAGGCTACTACTTTTTCCGCGATCAAAGCCTGGACGCCGCCCTGCCCGGCGGCAGTGACAATCCTTTCCAGCGCAATCAATTTGGCGGCAGCGTGGGTGGAGCGATTCTGAAAGACAAGCTGTTTTTCTTTTTGGATGCCGAGCGGACCAAGCAGGATCTGCTCAATCCGGTGCTGCCGGGCGGCGCGTTTTCCGCCGACGCCGGTCGTTACGCCTCTCCGTTTCGGGAGACGGAAGGCCTCGGCCGACTCGACTGGCAGATCAACCGCAACTATAAGTTTTTTTATCGTTTCTCCTACGATCAGAACCACAGCGTGCTGGCCATCGTCCCTAATAGTTTCCAGCCGTTCGGCAACGTGAATCACACACCTGACCACGCGCTTGGTCTGGACTTCAGCACTGGACCCTACACGCACAGCGTTCGTTTCGGCTACATGAAATTCCGCAACGGAATCGTCGATGCGGTAGCCGGATCGAGTGTCTTTAATCCGGCGCCGGGCCTCGAGCTGGCGATCGGCAGCGATCCGGATTGCCAGACGGGCGGGGCCGACACTTTCTGTTCTGGCCCCAGCTTCCTGGCGCCGCAGCAAACCTACCAGTCCGACTACCAGATCAAGTACGACGGAAGCAGAGCGCTGGGCGCGCACATTTTTCGCTACGGCGGCGGGTTCAACCATATTCTCGGCGGCGGGTTTGCCAGTTTCCTGGCACTGGCGCCGGCTGTCGGATCGGGAATTGCGGACTGTGCGGGCGCTTGCCTGACCTTACCGGGCGGGGCAAGCAATCCGCTGAATTACCCGGCGAACAACGTCACCCTCGGCAACGGACAGGGTTTTGACTCGGAAATCCCGGCCTTCGGGTTTCCCGCGGGCGGCAGCGGTCCCGACAACCGCATTTCGGCATACTTCGGAGACGCCTGGAAGGTCAAGCCCAACCTGACCTTGTCGTACGGGATTCGTTACGTCCGAGACTCCGGGCGCACTGACAGCGACCTGGGTCCTATTTCGGCTCTGAATCAGTTCAACAACCAGTTCTATTCGAGCCTGGGCAATCGAGTGAATCAACCCAACGTCAACTTCGCGCCGCAAATCGGTATTGCCTATGATCCTTCGAGCAACGGCAAGACGGTGATTCGCGGAGGCATTGGCCTTTTCTATGAAAACTCGATCTGGAACAACATTGAATTCGACCGGCCAGCGCGATTGCAAAAGGGATTGTTCCTGGCCGACACAACCGTCTGCTCCAGCGGCAGCCCCCGAGCCCTGAGCTTGCCGACAGGCACCACGGTCCCCATTACGTTTTGTGGCCAGCCGATCGGAACTGTGGCCAGCCAGATTTCCGCGCTTCAGGCCCAGTATCAAGCCGCCACGGTGGCAGCCGGGCCAGCGAGCAATCCCTCGTTTATCGGGACATCCCTGGCGGACGGGTTAGACGCGACCGGTACGGATCTGCTGGCGCCCACTTATGTCACTCCGCGCTCGCTGCAAATGAACCTCGGCATCCAGCATGAGATCCGTCCCGGGACGGTTTTCACGGCGGACTATCTGCGCAACATTGAGACCCACACGCTGCTCGCGGTGGATACCAACCACGTGGGCGACTATCGCTTTCCAGCCATGAACTTTACGGGAGTGGTGACTGCGGCCATACAAGCGACGGTAGCGAATAACCAGGGGTCGGCAAACGCGGGTTGCGCTTCCCTAGGCGCAGGGCCCGCCATGGTCAGCTGCTACCTCGCCCACTTCAACGGAATCTATTCACCGTCGTCTCCGGCAGGCGGCGGACCGGATCCCTACGCCGGCACCATGGCAGATTTCGCCTCCAATGGCCTCGATTCCGGCTATTCGTTGTGTAGTGGAGCACCATGTCCCAACGCCGCTTTCCCTGGCATCAACCCGCTGGTCGGCGCCAACCAGATGCTGTTTCCCGTCGGTTACGCAAAGAATGACGCGGTACAGTTGTCGCTGAAGCAGCACCTGAAGAATCCGTTCCCAGGAATTACGAATTTTGATCTGCAGATTTCGTATCAGTTGGAGCGCTATGTTGCGGCCGCGGCCGACAATGACTTCGTCACCATCGCCACCGACTTCAACAACACGCAGCGTTATCTGGGGCCGAACGGGCTCGATCGCAAAAATCAGATATCTTTCGGTGGGACGGTGGATTTGCCCTTGCACTTTCGCGTGGGCATGATCGGACATTTCTACAGCCCGCTGCCCGTGACGCTCACCTTGAGCCCCACTGGAAAACCGGGCGGCATCTTCGTGACGGATGTCACTGGCGACGGCACCGGTGACGGCAGTTTTGCCTCCAACGGAGGCCTCGGCGACGTTTTGCCGGGAACCAACATCGGCTCCTTCGGGCATGGCATCAACCAGAACAGCATCAACCAGGCAATCAACAAGTACAACCACGTCGATGCTTCCCAGCCGACTCCGGCGGGTCAGGTGTTGATCAATAGCAACCTGTTCGGGGTGAATTCGCAACAAAGCTTGTCGAATCTGCAGACCCTGGGGGGAGTGCAGCAGCCCATCGCGCCGGCTCCCTTCGACGAAGCCGGCATGGGCTGGCTGCGCGCCTTCGACCTGAGTTTGAACTGGATGTACAAGGTGAAAGATAAGTTCACCGTGCAGCCCGGGGTATCGTTTTTCAATGTGGCGAATTTCGCCAACTTCGATGGACCCGCTAACCCGTTGAGCGGAGTCCTGAACGGAACTTGCGGATCGCTCAATGGCACCGGTTTCGGGGCCCAGCCGCTCTGCCCTGCTCCAGGCCAGCAGAGCAGCAATCGTCTGGGCCTGGGCTCGGGCGTTTTCGGGCTGGGCTCTCCGCGCGTGATGGAGTTCTCGTTGAAATTCAGCTTCTAGCCGCGTTTCGCAGGCCATTTTGATCCGGCTGTGTGCTGGTGGAGTGACGGCGCCGGCGTTTCCGGCTTGTGTACAATGTCATGCATGGCTTTCCGCACGCCGCCGGGCAATCCCAACGCCGCCAATCGCGGTCGCACTCCGCCTCCGGAAGATACTTTTGAAGAAGCGGCCTTTCTCAAATCTTTGGGCGAGAAGCAGAAGCCAGTGTCGGTGAAGCTGCTGGACGGACAAACATTCCGCGGCTGGATCGAGTACTACGATAAGCACATGGTGCGGCTCACCCGCGAGGGCGCGCCTAACCTGTTCATCTTCAAGCACGAGATCATGTACATTGCCGAAGACGGCGGGAAGCGGAAATAAAGCGGCTTCGGCGGTCGGGCTTTAGCCGAAAGCTCCGATCGTTCAGGCGGATTTATAGCCGCGCCCAGGCCCCAAGCCATCACGAACGTATTTTCTCTACAGTTCTGCCCGGGTGCTCAGGTTGTTGAGCGGAAGCCCGAAGCCCGAAAGCGGAAGCCAATTATGCCTGCCAATCGCGACCACTTCCTGCCCGCCATGTCGGCCATCGCCCGCGAGGCGGGCGCGCTGCTGCTGCATTACTTTCAGAAGCACATCAAGATCGAATACAAAGGCGATGCCGATCTGGTTACCGCCGCCGACCGGGCTTCGGAAGCGCTGATTCGCGAACGCATCCAGCAACAGTTTCCCGGGCACGATGTGCTAGGCGAAGAGCAGGGATTGAACGACCAGGGCAGCGACTACCGTTGGTATGTCGATCCGCTGGACGGCACCACCAATTTCGCGCACGGCTATCCGGTTTTCTGCGTGTCGATGGCGCTGGAACACCGGGAATTGGAGCGCCGCGCGTCGAAGGAGCAGGCGGAAAAGCAAGCCCAGCGCATCGCGGGCGTGGTTTACGATCCCACGCGCGATGAACTTTTTTCCGCGGAACAGGGCAAAGGCGCACACCTGAACGGCGCGGCCATTCGCGTTTCGCAGGCGGCACATTTGAAGGAGAGTCTCTTAGCCACGGGATTTCCCAGCCACAAGCGGCACAAGAATCCGAACATCCACTTCTATCACCAGATCACGCTGCGCACCCACGGCGTGCGGCGCGCCGGATCGGCCGCGCTCGATTTGTGCAACGTGGCGAGCGGCCGCTTCGACGGCTTCTGGGAATTCAATCTCAACCCGTGGGATACAGCCGCCGGCGCGCTCATCGTGGAAGAAGCGGGCGGCAAAATATCCCGCTTCGACGGTTCGCCATTCGAAATCGACAGCCGCGAAACACTGGCATCCAACGGGCTGATCCATGCTGCGCTGGTCGAACAGTTCGAGGAAATCTTCGCCGGCCGCGGACTCGATCCACTGCCGAACCCGCGCGATTACAAGCAATAGAATATCGGTACTGGGTCGGTTTCAAGGGAACCCGGCCGCATCAGGATCGCGCCTCATGTAGAACTTGCGATCGTCGTGATGCGTGATCCGGAAGCCGAGTCGTTTGTAGAGCCGCAGAGCGGGGTTGATTTTCACGACCGCCAGGCTCACTGCCTGATTCAGACCTGCGGCTTCACGAATCACCTGCTTCATCACCTCGGTGCCGATACCCTGCCCCTGAGAAGGACCGTCCACAAAGAGTTGCCCGACAAAAACCCCTTCCTCTCGCACGTCGGTCTGCAACCAGCCCACGTCGGAACCGTCGGCAGAGATGATGCGAACTTGCTCGAGTGCCCATTGCTCGGAGAAGGTGGCCGTCTGAGCAGCCATATCCAAACCCAATTCCTCAATGATGTTTTTCATTCCGGCGAAGTACAGACGTTGGCAATCTTCGAAATCCTCAGCGACAGCGTGACGAAGAGTAATCCGCATTGGCTTATCGGTAGCATGGAAGATGCCGGTTTTCAAGTCGGATACCGGGGAGTGGCGGTTGACCACTCCTCTGCGGCGTTACAATGGTTGGGGACCCGCCAAAGTTGCTTTTCGGCCCCGTCCCTCTATTTCTGACCCCGCAGGTTTAAAGTGATCGAATCACTCCTCGAACGCAAGCTTGAAAAGCGTCCCGACAAAGTAAAATTTCAGGGGCGCATCCTTTTTCTCACCGAAGATCCAGAACTGATCCGAAAGCAGCTCGCGGGCGAAGACCTGCCCTGGGACACGAAGAATCCCGCAGCGAATCCCAAACTTCGCGACGACATCTCAACCGACGAGATCACTCCCGCGCATTACTGTTTCTATTTTGACGAAACCCTCGGCGAGATTCCTTACCTCGGCTTGAAATGCGGCGAGGTAACGCCGATTGGCCGCGGCGACGTGAAGCGCGGCGGGTTCGTGTGCGCGGTCAGCGGCAAACGGCGTGGCAAGGGCTCCAGCCGCGAGCAGTCGCCCTACGCGGAAATGTGTGCCGGGATTCGCGTAGTAATCGCCGAGAACATCGAGCGCATCTACAAACAGAATTGCCAGAACCTGGGTTTGCTGACTTCCACTAACTTCTCGCTGATCGACCGCATTCGCGCCGGAGAGGAAATCGCGCTCAGCGAATTCACTGCGGGCGAAGATGAAATCACGCGGCAGGTGATCGAGTACGGCGGCCTGTTCCCGTTCAACGTGGCGAGAATGCAAGGGAGGGTGTTTCTGCCGGCGATTCAGCACAAATCAGAATTTCTCGGGATGGCTGGGGGTGTGCGCCGGTATCGCACCGAGCCGATGACTCTGGCCGAAAAGATCTTCGCCCGGCACATGATCAACGAGCAAGGGGAAGTCGGCATGCCCTCCGTCAAGCCCGGCGATACCGGCTTCGCCCGCGCCGACCTGCGCTTTAGCCACGAATACGTCACCCCCATGGCGGCAATCTTTTTCGAACGTTACGTTGGCCCGGACGCGAAAGTGAACGACCCGTCCAGCATCATTTTCTTTCGCGATCACCTGACGTTCCTCGACGAAGTAATTTCCGAAGAGAAAAAGAAACTGGGCCTGCTCGACCTCGCCACGCAGCTCAAACTCAAGCAGCAGAATTTCGCCGCCAAGCAGGGAATCAAGTTGCACGGCGAATTAAAAGACCGCAAAGGCTCCGAAGGAATTTGCCATTCGATCGTTCTCGAAAGCTACGCCCTTCCCGGGCAGTTGAATATCGGCTCCGACTCGCACACCCCTCATGTCGGCGCGATCGGTTGCGTCGCCTTCGGCATCGGCACCACCGACGTGTTCAATTCCTGGATCACGAAAGACGTACGCGTGAAAGTCCCGGAATCGGTGAAGATCGTAATCCGCGGTCGCAAACACGCCAACGTCACCGCCAAAGATTTCATCCTGAAGATTCTCAGTCTCGACTACGTGCGCAGTGGCAAGGCGCTGGCCAAGGTAATGGAATACGCGGGCGAGGCCATCGAAGATCTCAGCGTCGACGAGCGCGCCACCATGACGAACATGGCCGCCGAGATTGGCGGCTTCACCGGCATCGTCGCGCCGGACAAAAAAGCTGTCGATTTTCTGGTCGAGCGCCGCAAAATGGACCGCCAAAAAGCCGAAGCCATGATCACAGGCTTATACAGCGACAAAGACGCGCAATATGCGCACGCGATCGAACTCAATGCCGCCGAGATCACGCCGATGGTGGCCACACCGGGCGATCCGGGCAACGGAAAATACGTTCGCGACCTGAACACGCCCGTCCCGGTCGAGATCGCCTACGGCGGCACCTGCACTGCCGGCAAGAATGAAGACATGGACATGTACGCCGCCGTGCTGGCGGACGCGCTCAAACATGGCAAGCGCATCGCCGGTTCGGTGCAGTTCTACATCCAGTTCGGCTCCCAGGAAACGCGCGAATACTGCATGCGTCGCGGATATCTTGAAGTTTTTCAGAAAGCCGGCGCAATCGTGATCGAACCCAGTTGTGGCGCCTGCATCAACGCCGGCCCGGGAGTTTCCACGCGTCCCGATCAGATCGTGATCAGCGCCCAGAACCGCAACTTTCCCGGCCGCAGCGGTCCGGGACAAATGTATCTAGCCTCGCCATACACCGTGGCCGCGAGCGCGGTCGCAGGCTACATCGTGGAGTACGAACCCAGCGCCGACCGGGAATTGGTGAGAGCGTAGGCCTCCGAGTCAGCGTTCGGAGAGTCTTCCGCGTTGACCTTCCGAGGAGGGGCAGAGATCACCGATTCACGTGCTCGGAAACCTGATTCGCTGCCGGAGACGTTGCAGCCGGCGGACGCCGATGACAAAATCAGGCAAGAAATCGGACACCAAAGAAGCCCCAGCTATGGTGAGAGTGTGATTGCGCCATTTGCGAGATCGGGGCGTACGAGCGCTGCCACTCTGCCAAGTGTCACATGCCGAACTGGAAGGACGTCAACAACAAACCGCCCAAGCGCGGCCGCTAGGCCAGGTTTTTCTGTGCAAACTGGCGGAACTGGAACTCGAATTCTTCCGGCGCGTAGAGGCCCTTCTGTACCAGGAGCGTACTCATCGCCTAAACCGTTGCGCGGAAACGCTCTTCACGCGATAGCCTGCCCATGGCCTCAGCGAAGCCGATCAGATCTTTGCCGCTAGAAATCCTTGCTGCGAGCGGCCTATTGAAGTCGTTGCCATAGGGTGTCCTCTGAGTCTGCTCTTGCATCGGACCAAGAATTCAGGTTCAATCTCGTCGCTTGGAAGTGGTCCGTCAACCATGGGTCTTCCTGAGGAAATAGATAGTCTCGGCTAACCGGAGCCTTTGTCTTGAGTGGGGGACTCTCAGCGTTATACTCGATGATGCTGGGAGCGTGCCCGATGCCAATCCACGGACAAGCGCGCGAGGTGGTCAGCCGGCTCGTAAGTGGTTGATTTCAGCTAGGATGGCTGAAATCAGCCACCTCGAACTTTGCAACTTTTTTCGCGCTGCCGAGTTCAAATAGGTAGGCGCTTCCAGACGGAGACGGTGGATCTGGAGCAGGGGGTTAACAAAATGCGATATCTAAAGTATGTGGCGTTACTGGCAGTTTTGATGGTTCCACTGGCCTACTCTCAAGCGCAGGTCAGCGTGGGTGTGGGCGTTGGCCCGGGCTATGTTGGAGTGGCTCCGGTCTGCGACTATGGTTACTACGGCTACTATCCTTACGCGTGCGCACCGTATGGATATTACGGGCCTAGTTGGTTTGCCGGGGGAGTCTTCATCGGCGCCGGCCCGTGGTTTCACGGGATCGGCTGGGGTCGCGGCTTCGGACGCGGCTTTGGCGGACGCGGCTTCGCCGGACGTGGCTTCGATGGGCGTGGCTTCGGCGGACGTGGCTTCGCTGGTCGTGGTTTTGCGGGCCGTGGTTTCGCCGGACGCGGTGCGGTTGGCGGATTCCATGGTGGCGCGGTTCGCGGCGGAGGGGGCTTCCACGGGGGCGGCGGGTTCCATGGCGGAGGCGGTGGATTCCACGGGGGCGGCGGTGGACATGGCGGCGGAGGCGGACACCGCTAAATTGATCAGTTGATCGGTAGGTAAGCAACGGCCGGCAAGCAACTCTTGCCGGCCGTTGCTTTTTCACGCATAGGTTCCAACCGAAGACATCGCTTCGTGTCCTTTGGGGGCGTTGTTCTCGGTCAACTGGGCACGGGACGGACACTTCCCGCCCAAAACAAATCGGGCGCAAAGCCCTGTACCCGCGGCCAGCGTTCTTGCTAGAATGTGCGGTTCCGTGCGGGACGGCGGAAACCCGCTGCCCCGTCGTAGTAAGATATTTGTATAGATCTCAGGAGACAGAACCCTTATGGCCTATGTAATTGCCGAGCCTTGCATCAACACCAAAGACACCGCCTGCGTCGACGCGTGTCCAGTGGACTGCATTCATCCCAAGAAGGACAATCCCGCTTATGCCACCGCGGAGTTGCTCTATATCGATCCGGTGGAATGTATCGACTGTGGCGCGTGCGTGCCCGTCTGTCCGGTGTCGGCCATTTTCGCGCTCGATGATCTGCCGGAAAAGTGGAGCGAATTCACCGCGAAAAACGCCGCGTATTTCGGCCGGTAGAGCAGCGGTTAGCTTTCCGCTGTCAGTCATCAGTCCTCGGGAAAACCAAGCCGGGTCGAGTCCGGCCGGGTCGAATCCGGGAAGAAGTTTAAGGGCGTGCGACCAATCGTGGGCGCGCGCCCTTTCGTTTTGATCGGGATGCCGCGCCCATAAATCGGGTGCCCCACCGAAGCAGATGAAAATCGGTTAGCCCACGTACCCTGCCGGAGAGGAACGGTGGAGGCCCTGTCTTCGCTCTGGGCTCTGGATGAATCGAGGCCATCCCTAAGTTAGGCCCGGAACGTGTGTTTGAACCGATGAGTGTGCGCGGCCCAACTCCCCTCCCCCTAGTCGATTGCAATCAGAGAGAAAGACTGGATACCTCGGGCCTAACTCCTTTTGAATAACGGATTTTACTCTTAAGTGATTGTGCCCCTGGATTCTTTCGAGTTTTCCCGCCAACCTGATGATTCCGATAGACCGTGGGGAGGGGTATACCCGGATCCTGCAACCGAACTGCGCGTGGTACCGTCTTATGAGAGCTTCTTTTCCCAGGAGAGCTACTCATGGTTTGGTCGATGAAGAGGTACACGTCCGGTTCATTCTTCTTTCCCGTGAAGCGTCCGCGTCGTCTTATCGCGCAGATCGCTGCGCTGGTGCTGGCCTCAAGTTCGTGGGTGTTGGCTCAGAAGCCGGGCGACTCGACGCCTGCGGCAAATCCTGCCGCGAATCCCGGTACAACTTCTCTCACCAGGCCGGCCGAGGGAAAGTCGAAGGCGCACGCGGACGAGTCGTTTCAGACGCTGGTGCAACTCAATGATGCGCTCGAGGGCCTGGCGGCGCGGGTTTCTCCAGCGGTGGTGCAGATTCTGGTCACCGGATATGGTCCGCTGCGCGAGGAGGATCGCGCGCAGACTGCGTTGATTGTGCGCCAGCATGCGGTGGGCTCGGGAGTGATTGTCGACGCGAATGGCTACATCATGACCAACGCCCACGTGGTGGAGGGCGCGCAGCGGATTCGCGTGGCGCTGCCACTGCCCATGAGCGATTCCGGCCAGGTGCCGGAGGGCAAGCGGCGCATTCTCGAGGCGCGGCTGCTCGGCCTGCACAAGGAAACCGATCTGGCGCTGCTG
>Ga0209006_10000782_pt1 | contig 29337 bp, 40 predicted proteins | sample JacPin_JW_Ref_O2_FD_188567 | JGI IMG/M metagenome (GOLD analysis project Ga0209006, IMG submission 188567) | Forest soil microbial communities from Algoma, Ontario, Canada - Jack Pine, Ontario site 1_JW_Ref_O2 (SPAdes) (version 2) | ecosystem: Environmental > Terrestrial > Soil > Boreal...
AGTTTCTTGTAATATTTGAGCCTAATTTTGGGTAACAGAAACAATGCGTCTAGGGTCCATGTGGAGGGCTCCGGCAGATTTGGGAGGAGCGATGGTGGAGGTGGGGTTGAGGCCGAGAATTGGACAAGAATAGTTTGAAGACGCTCGTTGGTCTGGATGGGCTCCCAAACATCAAAACCGGTGCAGTACTCGGTGCAGTAAGCGGTGTATGGGCCCTCCAAGTCGTCAATCTAAGGTAGGGTAAGTTCGAAATAAGGGTGAAACCGCATAAAGCTGACCCATCGCATTAGTAGATCTCCCAGCGCCTTGGGAGATGATGGGTTAGTGCCGATTTCTTTGAGTTTCTGCAGCGATGTGAGATGGCCGAAAAGACCGAAAGACATTGTTGTCTTACCGAGAGCAAAGAGCGATTCGCCTTGTATACACTCTCTACGCACCGAAAGATGCAATCAAGCTCGTGGGGTGGAAGATTCGAACGAGACCAGGCGGCTGCTACTTTCTGTACATATATTTATTCGACGGGATGAAATTTTGGGAGTGCATCAAAGACGTACGCGTATAATACCTGTCAACTGATCGACATATGCCCTCTCTGTCTCAATGAGATCTGTCAAAGGATTTGTCTTCTTGGCTTTTCCTTCGATGGAATGTATTGAGTCCGAGGGTGTTGGCGGTGGAACTGGACCTGCCGTTTCAAGCGTAAGACGGTGTCAAAAGAGGTCCTAACGAGGGATCTAAGAACAGACCAGTGTCTGGGGGCATGGTGATGATTTGGAGAGGGCTAGGACCGCCCAGGTTTGAGCCTGATTCGTGAGACATCTTTGGTGGTGGCGTTGGGGGTGGAAAAAGGGAATGTCGGGCGTCTGCGGGGGGCGGGGGAAGTGGTAATGATGACAGGGTGGGGATTGGAAGAGGCTTTGCATGTAAAGAGAGAGGCGTGTTCATGAGGCTGGTGTTAGAAAAAGAAGGATGTTGCCAAAATGACCTAGTGACCACTACTGATACCGTTCAACTCGGCTGTGGTTACCCAATCGACGCCCACAGCATGCACGATAGTTTACGATTTGCGTACGTATTCACGACGATCTCTGCCAATGATTACCATAAGTACTATAAGTACATGCACATTAAATAAGTGTCCAACGCGAATACATAATATTATACCAGTATGATTACAAGACAAGAGCATCGGATTCAACGAGTCATGGGACGGACCAATTTGACGTGGGTACAGATTGTATGTGGGAACCTAATTGAACGATCTTGTGCTGTGAATGTGAAGGCGACATCGAAAGCTCCCGTTCACCGAAGTCCGGAGTAGACGGCAACGGTGCCACTGTAGAGAGCTCATGGTCTATCAGTTGTGAAGACTCTCCTTTCCTGAACAGGGTTGCATGAGAGAAGGGATATAACGGTACGCCACCGTCAGATGGTCGATGTTGGGCCTTCATGCGCACTATTTCTTTCATCAAGCCTTGCAGAAGCCTTTCCTGTCGAGCTGGGCTATATGTGAGAATGGTTCGCGTAGACTTTGTCAGTAGTCACTCACTGCCAATCGGTGAACGATTCCCGTACTCCAACATGGCAAATCTAGAATCTGTATAAGGGGATGTATGTTGCGTAGACGCTGGGTGAATAATACCTGAGCACGTTGATTTCACCCCAAACAGTAGACTCTCTTTCGTTGTCTCGGATTTCAATGTAGTATTTGCACAGCTGAACTTGAACCACAGCGGCGAGATACCAGCAAATCTGGGAGGATCAAGTTCAAATGCGGTCGAATCCAATAAAATAAGTCTACTGACTGTAGCGAACGGATGTAACCTTGTGATATCGAGCGATGTCGTGGACAGCATATAATATGCGGCAAGGATAGCACGTGCCGAATTAATGCATCGCGCGGTAGATATACACTGAAGGGTGTTGAAGTCGGCATATGGATTGTGAAGCGTGATGGTGGCGCTGTGGATGACATTGGTTTAGATGGACCGTATCAATGTTCGACAACACACGTACGCGTGGGGAATGATATGAACCATATATAAATCGGTGTCAAACGCACTACCTTCGGGAGCATCGGTCACGCCAGAGTTGTTCTTGTAATCTTGAGGAAGACTCTCCAGAAAGTCGGAGCAGACGAGCCTGTCGAGTTCTTCAAAGCCAGCTAGGAAGAACGGATTTTGGTTCTTGCTGGACGTAGGGGGTGCACGCAAGTTGCCTCTGACATTGAAATCGGTGACTTTCCCGAAGAGCATGACGGCTTTGATGAGAAGCAGAAATGAGTCCGTATATAGAGGAGGGTGTGTGATGAAGACGTCCTTGGTTGCTAGATCTTGAGGGTTGCTTGGTATAAGTGACTTTCAACAAGATCAGAAAATGAGCCCATATGCGATAATTTTGAGACGACTCACTTCTGAATCGAAGTCTTCGTTTCGCAATGGAAATTCTGTACCAAGATCTCTCTCATCTACAGCGTGAATCCAGCCACCGACCGAGGCAATGCGATCAAAAATGATGGTCATCCACCAAGTCCTCCGTCTCGATTCCAGGTCGTTGATGTTTTTAGGGGGGGCTAGATAAGCACCAGGCGAACTATTTCCATGGGCGGAGAAAGTCCCAGGGTAGTTCAACCGCAATGGCACAGCAACTCGTGTCTGAAAGCCGGCAAAAATCCAGACCTCCACCCAACGACCTTCCAGGTAAAAATACCAAGAAAGCAGGACGCACGCTTGCATAACCGAAAAGATGTCCTGACCACTAACCATGGTCTTGTCTATGTACTGTCTGGTTTTACCAGCATGATATTCGGCAAACTGGTCGCGTCGCGTGCCATCGGGTTGAGTTACCACACTTTGTGGAGACCATCGAGAAGCCGAAGCACACTAAAGGACGAAACAATTGAGCTATCGGATAAACCAAGGAAAACACAGGCTCAACTATAGCATGCAAGATGGCGGAATGAGGAAAGCCTGGATCTCGAGGGGAGAGAAGCATGGATGCAAGAAAAGACGGACGGTGTAGCACCCGTGACCCACACGGATCACATCTGAAGAATACATCGATGCTGTAGGCACATATGAGGAATGTTGAAGTGGGCTGAGTGAGAAACAAAGACCAACAAGTGATTGAGAAGAGGGGGGTCCGGAAGATCCGGATTCCAACCAGAAAACAGGAGATCCATGAAGGGATCAGACCCTTTCGTGGCCATCTGTGGACTGCCATTCTCATTCTGAAAACGAGAGTTAGGGTTGTCAGCAGGCATCAAGTTTGCCATTGCCAGCGAGGCATGAGGCAACGATATCCCGCTCCCGAGTTGATTTCCAAGACTATCCAAAGCATGTTGTTCAGGCGCTGAAGAAGAGGATGGGTGACGGTTGTGATTGGATAAGAGGAGCCTCGAAGAATCATCAGGCGAAAGTCTGGTTTGCTGTTCATACAGCTTGCCTCTCAGTTGAGCTGTGAACACCATCATAGCTGAATAACTAATCCTATAACGCATCGAGGGTTACACATACAAATTTGTTCCTCAAGGACTCTAATCTTCTCCAGAGGGTCAATGTCGGGTGCAAGCGTCAAGCCTTCCACGGGGTCATAGGAGCATTGTGGCTCCGTAGGATGCCTGCGATCTTGCCATGAGATTCACGTCGACAGGGTAATAGGCAGGATTTACGCATATCCTACAGGCACAGGAACGCTAACTAGTGCCTGCCACTGTCTGTATTCCGTTTCAGCTTTGGCTCGTTATCACAAGTCTAAAACCTACTCACTTAACACAAGTCCCACAGTGGGGTCGCGCGGCGTCGCATTTCTGGGATGGAAGATCTTTATGTAAATGATTGAGCACAAATGTTGAAGTCCTTACCAGCTTTCTCTTGCGACAAGATCGACACGCCTGAGGGTTTATAAGCGAAAGAAGTATCACCAGAGTGAAAATATCGTTGTAGCTAACCTGGTTTCGGCGTAGAGCTGGTCGGGTCGAACTGGTGCCTGTCTTGGGCATTGATTGGGACTGGAAGGTTGATTTGGTCAAGTCGTTGTCCCGTAGATACTTACGAAAACAAGACTATGCCAGATTGAAGTGGAAGAGAATAAGTTGGGGGTGTCTAGTTCAGCAGGTAAACGATGGCGGCGAAAGTTTGCGTGGCGATGATATATGTTTAAAATATCCGAACGGCATCACAAGACACATCGAAGTCTATAATTTATTGAAATCCTTGTGATTCATCCCTTCAGACTATTTCCATGCAACTCGAAGCTTGGATCTTAGAAACATCATTTGAAGCACGTTGAGTCATTCGGGATGAAGCCCGACCTTGACATACTGTTACCATAGGTGTTTGAAGGGATCGACACTTTATGGTATTGGAAACGAAAATGCCATGCGACAAGAATCGGTTTACTCGATCAGTCTGAGCCCCTTGGCTTAAATTGTGAGGCACCACAGTGATCGTTTCGTGGTGACTAAGACCGCAATCCCTTTTGACAGGCCGTGACCTGATCACCATTCAAGTATCCGTGCAAAGTCGACAACAGGGTCATTTCATGTAGGGATTCCTCATTATATATTTATTCTTTTCTCCAGGGAAACTGGGAAATGGGCAAAATAGCATACCTCCGTTCCTTCTAAAGTTCTACCTTATAAGCTTCGAATCTGCACGTGCGCATGAGGCGTTTCCACCGCCATCCCATCGACAGTGTCGCCAAGACATCAAGGGATCTTACCTTGTTGTATGTACATACATACGGCTGTTGTATATATTAATCCTCTCCACCAAGTGTATATGTATCTACCACAGATCACGATATTCGAGATGAACCCAACATTTCAAATTCTCCGGCAAACGCGGGAAAACTCATCATGAATGAACTGTGCAATCGCTGTAATAATGCCTGGCTGGTCGGATTGTCCTTAAGGCTGTGTAGCTGTCTGGCGACTCTCCGCAGCATAACAGCACTCGTTGGACCAAAAACTTGTCGAGGTTCACCAGTGACTGAGTGAAGAGCCCATTCCAAATGAAGCGAAGCGGCAAAAGTAGAAGCAATAACAGCTATCAAGAATTCGATGTTCATTGCCTGATCCTGAGGATGTTGCCGGTCGATCATTGCGACCAGTTGTGGCAGAACAACGTGCATGAAGACCGGAAGAAGAGGAGGTGAATCCGGATCACGGGGCATCGTCAAGACGAAGGTGATTATCCGCTTGCAAGTCTCCATTTCCCCGTGGCTCGCAGGGGCCCTTAATTCGGACCAAAGCAATTCCAGAAACTGAGACGGGGAGTTAACGAGGACGCAGAAGTCTATGTCCAGTGACGGCGCAAGAGCCGCTCTCGCAGTCATGAGTGCCTCTCGAATAACTAATTGCGGTTGGTCCATCCAGCTTACTTGCGAAACACTGGAAGGTAATCCTGGCAATCTATTCTGTCAAGGGAGCACCGCGTCGAATTTTCGGAAGAAACTGACCATCATTCTTGACTTTGAGAGCCTGTGCCACTATTTGACGGATAGATCCTTCTCCACCGCTGGAATGATATTGCTTTCCATGTCGAAATAATTTAAGGATGAAGGGGCTGCATAGACTCAGGACGGGACGAGGACATTCGGAAGAAGACAGAAGGGTTTGGAGAATGTCCAGCTGAGTGGGTGCAGAGAAACTTGGAAGAATTTAGCATCCCAACGAGCGCTGGATGAATTTAACGAACCCTGCTCTCTCGACTTCTAGAAGAAGTGCCTTTATTATCCCAACAAGCGTCCAGTTGAGGGGGCTCCCAGTGAAGTAAGCAACCCCATTGGCCAGGACATCGTTACTGATCGTATTCTTTAAATAGGCCGTGACCGCATGCGATATCAGGGTTGCTGAGATGCACAGAAGAACTTTAGGCGGAGTTGATCTATTGATGGATCAAAACATGAGGTCTGACAGGGGATTCGAGTTACCTTACCGGAAAGTCGTGTCCTCTATGCCATCGCTACTAGAGTCGAAGAGGGCTTTGAACCAAGCGTTAAAAGCTGTCGCACTTTCACCGGAAAGCCTTTGGACCGACTGGACCACAGCGGTTGACCTGAGATAAGCTGACGAAAGTGATTTATCACCCAATGTGAAGATGTCTTGCTTCAGCTGAAAGTCCGCTCTGAGTATGGCGGTGCAAGGTAAAGAATGACAAGAAAAGCTGACATGATATTTCGCAAGTGTAGATTGCAAGAACAACACCACGTGCCCGAGATGACTGATGGCAGTTTGTGGGTCACCTTTTCGTTCCGTCATAAATATATGGGAAAGTGCGCAGAATAAGTGCGCACCGACTGTTTCACACTCATAATTTTCCAAAAATGACAGGGCATAGAAGATGAGGTCCGAAATCCTCACATGCAAAGAGATGAGATCTAGTGCGGGTTCGTTCAAATACAGGGCTCTGCACACGTGATGGAAGGAGTCGACATCCAGGGCGTCAGTGAAGGATGCAAAGCGCTATCCAACAAATTAGAGCGACAGTACTTTGCCAATGGAAACGAGCACTGACTTTCCGCACAACCTCGGCAAAATCCGCGTGGCTACGAGGATCTCTCACAACTCGATCAATGAAGGCACCGAAGTCATCCGAAGTTGTCTCGGGTGTCATCTTAGAATCTAGGTATGCCTGAATTGTTTCATTAATTTCCATGGAAGCCGCTTGTGTAGGGTACCTACCTCCAGATCGACACCTGCCTCCTGTGCCTCGGACAATAATGACGGCACCCTCGTTTCGTACTGAATCATAGGATCCATTGCAGTCGCAAATGCCTGGTTTATAAGCCCCGCGGCAAGAAATTGCAGCAGGATGTCCCGAGAAAATGGCTGAGGACTGGGGAAGGACGTTATAAATTGTCTGGTTTTATAATGTATACTCGTGCGTACTCGTGAGGGTCCTCGCGCGCCGCGCCGAACTTCAGGGCACGAGAACGTACATCATCGCAACGTGCGATGAGGTCGGAGCGAGGGAGGATAGATGTCAACGCCACCTGCATGGCCGCTCGCTGCATTGAAAAAAAATGTAGGAAACGATGAGGAATAAGAAGTAAAACACGTAATCACCCAATCAGCATCCAGTTTGGCTGATACTACAGATTGTTCAAACAGAACCAGGAGACGGGGAATCTGTACCATTACAGGTTAGCATAAGAAGAGATCGAGAATTGAACATGCCGTACGCGACTAAGGATGAACGCGTTCCAGAGAAGAATAGACCCAATATCTTTCTCTGATGTTTTGCACTGAGAGAGACAAGTGACAGCCGATAAAAGCAATTGCGTATAGAAATGAGAAGGAGTGGCACAACTCCATCGCCACGTTCCTAGAAGTATGGCAACAGGATCAGATCCATTACCTGAACCAAATGCATTCCCCCTGCGGTACACCTGGGTAGGGTGAGCATTAAGGATCACGAGATCTTTTGAAACACACCAGATGATGTAGAATGAGGCTCCAAGTCACCGTATCTGCATTGGAGCTGAGCCTCACTTCATCAGGCTTTCTGAAAGTAAACTGAACAGTATGGGTTGGGTGTCCCTCTCTGGCAGCTTTAGCGTCGTCCCCAATTTGAAGACTAAGCGAGACGACGAATGTCTGCAAGGCGAGCTTGAGACCCTCGGATAGGTTCAAAGTTTGAAGCGCATCGTTAGCATCTGCAAAGTATACCATGGCTTGGGCGCTAGACACTGATAGAGTTGATGTCATTTCGGCACGAGTGCCTATTTGAGGCACACTCACCTTGAGATGTATCTGCCGCACGGGAGAGCAAAAGAACCAGGAGTTCTGAGACTGACGCAGTGAGTTGCGGGTGGGACAAGGAAAATGAATATGCTGTCCGCAGAAGGGCCAGAGCAGACTGAATAGTTCCAAGGGCCACGATCGGAGATTCAGAATAAGGAATAATGGGGTGGATGGAGTGAGAATATGCGTCGAGTGCCACTCTACATAATGTGTTCATCAACGTCGGAGTGTATATCTCAGGGGATTGGGCCGCTTGAAGTAGTGTTGCCACATAGCGTGAGATCGTAACTAATCCGTCCTGGAGAGCATGTTTCAGGTAGCTTCGTAGACCTGAGTCCCCAGGATATGAGCGATACAGTGCAAGCACAGAGTCTATGCCAATGATCGGAAGGATGCCGTAAAATCAAGATGGGAACTAACTGCACACAGATTCGTCGAGGTCACCAACGGTGTGACCTTTAGAAATGTATAATTTGCACAGGCCTATCCACTTCAAGGTGAAGATTAAACTATGCGCGCGATGCTAAAAAAATAAACTGACTTGAGTTGAGGAAATATCATTCAGGAAACAGTGTCTCGTAAGGTCAGCGAGAGACATGTTAATAGTCACGTGATACATGAGCCAACGGCAATTGCCTTGACTGTGCAGTTTTCAAATCAGAGTTTAGAGTGTGGACTTGTCTCCATACATTAGCACCATCACCGCTAGCATACAGGTATGATTATGCGTTCTTATTGCAGACACAACTGAGGACAACACACAGTCCGTCTCACACTTTTCCTTGTTCAGACATTGCCATGGCTGTATTTTCTTCGACACCCATTATCATCGATGGGAAGGGTCATCTTCTTGGTCGGCTGGCTTCCATAATCTCCAAGCACATTCTCTCGGGCCAGAAAATTGTCGTCGTGAGGTGCGAAGAAATCAACATATCTGGTAGTTTCTTTCGCAACAAAGTGCGTCATTCTGGCAATTCTTCGTTATCCTTTTTAAATGGAAGCTGTCTTGCAGCTTCGATATCATAATTTCCTTCATAAACGCCATATCGTCAATCCAAAAAAATCAGGTCCATTCCATCACCGCGCACCTTCCAAGATCCTTTTCAGAGCTATACGAGGCATGACCCCTCATAAAAGTGCTCGTGGTGCTGCAGCTCTTGAACGACTCAAGCTTTTCGAAGGCATTCCTCCAGCATACGAGAGAAAGAAGCGAATGGTCGTTCCAGCCGCTTTGAGAGTTTTGAGACTAAAGCCTGGAAGAAAGTACTGTACTATCAAGGTGATTACTTAGATCATCGGTCAACGATATGATCACTCATACAGACAATCAAGCGCCTCTCACATGAAGTTGGCTGGGGTTATAAGGATGTCGTCGACCGTCTCGAAGAAAAGAGGAAGATCAAAGCTCAAGCCTTTTATGCACGCAAGGTCTGAAATCAAATTTCTTGCAAATGTTAACATCTATTGAACGAATTCCGCAGCTTGCAGCGATCAAATCGCGTCAAATCGCAGTTGATCAACTGAAGGAAACACCGTCATCCAATCAGCTTTCTGAGCTGGGCTATTAGATGAAGCGAGCTCTTGCCCCTTCTTTTTCAATTCCGAACACCACGACGTATGTATGTACATGCGTATATACATTGCGTTTGTTCAGTTCGTTGTTGATCTTCACACTTCGCTATCGAATGCAAGGGAACGCTCATGTAAATCTTCCTGTCTATTAAGCATCACCTAATTATTTCATGCTCAGCGTTCTATGTTTATGTCTGAGGCCGCCCCGCCGACTTTCCTCTCAAAACATTTTCAATGTAGAACTCTCCTGCCTGAACCATTCCAAAAGTTAATTGAGGAGAAGTTTGATTGTCCCATTGACCTCACCTTATAACTACTCCTTACCAGTGGTCCACTAGCCACGTATAAGAATCCCATCTTCTCGGCGACTGCTTTCCATCGATCAAATTCTTTCGGATCCACATAGCGCTCCACTTTCATGTGCCGTTTAGTGGGTCGCATATATTGTCCGAATGTGACAACATCCACGTCGACAGCACGTAACTCTGCCGTGTCGTCAGAATGGAATCATTTTCCACAACAGAAAACTCGCCTCGAAGTGCATCCATAACCTGTTCGTCTGTTTCACCGACACCTAGCATCACACTCGATTTGGTTATGCGGACTCCCTCCTTCTTTGCGTGCTCCAGAACGTTCAAACTTTGCCTGAACGTTGCCCGGCGATCACGAACGAAAGGGGTCAGCGCCTCAACCGTTTCAATGTTGTGTGCGTAGACGTCAAGACCCGACGCGGCGACAAGCGAAACCTGAGAGAGAGAACCCGCGAAATCACCGGTCAGGGCTTCAACTAGTATGTGCGGTGCTCTGATGTAAAAATGAGCGGTCACAGTTTCAATGAGGATAGAATCCACACACTTCTGTTTGATTTTACGGATAGTTTCCGCGAAATGGTGAGCACCACCATCAACCAGATCTGCAATGCAGGTAAGGGATGTAATCTCATGCGGGAGCAATAACACGAGCCGTCACGATCAACGCTGGTCAGGACGACGTAACCTAGACCCCACCTGCTTATCGCCTCCGCTGTATTTTCTGGTTCATGGGGATCCAGTGGAGGGGGTGTCTTCGATGTCTTGACGGAGCAGAATCTACAGCCACGAGTGCACGTATCACCCATTAACTACGAGATAGGTCACTGGGACCTAGGGTACGGTGATATATAGACACACCATGATTGTGGCAGTTGCAGTACTACGGCTATGTCCATCTTCAGTCTTTGTATCCTTTCCACTCCAACAGTCATGAATATTTGGACATCGCGCTTCCTCACAGACCGTATGAAGGCCTAATACGTTGAGATCTTTTTTTATCTTGCTGAAAGACGCCCCAGATGGAATGGACGTTTTGAGATAGGAAGGTAACCGAGGACTAGGGCCGAATCTGAGAACTAACACAATCAAAATATGAAAATGGACTCGCCCCTTGCTGTTCGTAAGAACAATTCGATCGTGGCGGTCATCTGAAATAAAATCATCCAACGATGGACCTTCTGGTAACCTCTGATGAGATTCTGAAGTGGTTGTTGTGACTATGGAGCGAACGGTACGAAATAAATATTGGTAACGACGATTGAGGAGGAGAGGGACCATAATTTAGGCGTGAGAAAGACATTACCGGTTTAGAGATAATCAGCACATCATTTCACGATCCAACAAATTCGCCTAGCTTTCCTACGTATTGTCCTCCATCTTTGACGAGGGTTTGCAGTTCAACCTGTTATATCAAGGTCCATTCACATTTCTTTACTCTTGGATCAGGACAATTATCCTATCTCCCATATCCGTATTCGTGGCCTCTAACATCATTCTCGTTGTCTTCCAGGCATACATCACTGTTTTTTTTTGGCTCGCAAGGACTCTTATAACCGTTGTTGATCAAACGCTATGCAAGCAATCAAGTGTTAGTGACACTCCTTTACGTCTTTCAGGTCAAACTCACTTCTACTCTTCAGGTGTCGTTGTAGGAGATGGTGCTGTAGGAAAGGCATGTATTTCCAACTAGTCCCAGTCGTCTCTATTCATCACGTCCCAACAGACATGTCTTCTGATCTCATACACCACAAACGCCTTCCCCGTACGTCTTGTTCTGTTCTTGCCACGGATTTCGCTGACACTGAACATCAGGGGGAGTACATCCCAACTGGTGCGTATTATGCGAGTCAATTGGACTCTCGTTGTTGACTCACATCTCCCAGTTTTCGACAACTACTCCGCGAATGTAATGGTTGACGGCAAAACTATATCCCTTGGATTATGGGACACCGCTGGCCAGGAAGATTACGACCGACTTCGCCCTCTTTCCTATCCGCAAACCGACGTATTTTTGATTTGCTTTTCCCTTGTCAGCCCGCCAAGCTATGAGAATGTTAGGACCAAAGTAAGCTCTCTCATATATGTAACCGGATAAGACTCACAATTGTACAAAAAGTGGTACCCTGAGATTTCCCATCATGCCCCTACAACCTCTGTCGTTCTAGTTGGCACAAAGCTTGATTTACGTGAGGACCCCGCCACCATCGAAAGATTACGTGATCGGTATGAACCTCATCATGGGAACCGAAAGGCTATTCACGTTTTACAATTAGTCGCATGGCCCCTATCCAGTATTCGCAGGGCGTCGCTATGTCTAAAGACATTGGTGCAGTGAAATACCTGGAGTGTTCAGCGCTCACACAGAAAGGCCTGAAGACAGTTTTTGATGAAGCAATTCGAGCGGTTTGTAAGTAGTACGTCACTTTATGCTATCGGGTTACAAATCATCGCCTCGTTTCAGTGAACCCTCCCCACAGAGAGAGGGCAAAATCCTCAGGCCGCAAGTGCATCATCGCATAATGAAGATGAATTTGTTTTGCGGTAGTATATCATGCCATTTAAATTTCGATAACTTTCATCTTCGATTATGTCCACGATAGGCCATTCCAAGTGTATTCTGATTCTAAGGAGATTTTCTTTTCCAATTAACACCAGCGATTTTATGACTTACCTCAAGCTTGATGGGGTCGTAAAATAACCAATCGCCATTGTGATCTAACCCTAACCCCACAAACTCAGTCACCTTTCTCCTAGCATCTCGCCTTTCTACCGATCCCCAATGACCGCCGTACTGTCAGCTACGGATGCCCTTCGACGGGACAGTATTAATCTAGGCTCTTTGGATGACAATCAAATGAAGTAACTAGATAATCTCTTCACCTCCCTCGTTAATACCCATTGGCCCATACTTATATATCCATTATACCAGTTATTCATCGCCGAACACGGATTGGAGACTTAAATACATTGAAGTTGCTGATATGTTGGCCGAAACACGCGCAGAACTTGACGAATTCCATTATTCAAGCAAAGAACTCGAAGAAGAGTTGATACGGGAATTAGAGAGAACAGAGAAAGCGCAGCAGGACCTTAAAGTCAAAGTCGCGCAAGCAGAAACTGATAGGGACGACTGGAAAGTGTGTTTTCTATGACTAACACAGAGATTTACACGCTAAGTAAATCCTTACAGGGAAAATTTGTGTCCCTTCAGACGACTCACAACACTTCTACAACGCTCCTTCAGCGCGAATTAGACAAACTACGGCAAGAGCATCAAGTTACAAAAATCCGACTGCGGGAGCTCGAAATGGGTAATGACGACTTGGAAAGGAGCGAACGTGCCGTATCGTCAAGCCTAGCTGATGCTGAGGCCAAATATTCACGCGCTCTGGAGGAAAAGATTCTACTCGAACATGAACTTCTCGACAAAGCCAACCTGGAGGAGGAATCTCAAAGACTTAAAGATGAACTAAGAGGTAAATCTAGTAGTCATCTTTCTTTTCCCCAATCCACTCAACCCTTTGATAGATGCCATTCTGGAAATATCCGTACTCAAGGACCGATTAGCCGCCCAAGAAAATGCAAGAACCGCCGACGGAATTTGTTCACCGTCGCAATTTTCATCACATATCACACAAACCGCGAGTTTGCACGATGATCTACTGAGAGAACCGCCCCCACCGGATCTCCGATTATCGGATCTGTCGCCTAGTTCAGAGGACTTGCTTTCTGCAATGATGCCCCCTCCCGAGAAGTCTTCTCAGTCTGTTAGCTCACAATCAGGGAAATTCAATTCATCGATCGTCAGTAATGTACCCACATTTCCCTTCACGCATTTTACTCATTTCCATCATCGTCGTGTCAGGCGCGCGTTTCATCTATGCGAACGCCTGTTGATAGTCTTCCTGTGTCTCGCGGCCGCCTATCAAGTGGTTCGATCTCTACTGCGATCCCCGTTGCCGCAGCAAAAAGCAAGGGCGTACAGATGGTGTCCGAGATGAGGGCCCGAGTTCGGAACTTGGAGCAGAAAATTCACACGCGAGTCCCACGGCTTCGTATGGGTAGCTTCTCAGGCCGATCGAACGCAAACGCTACATCTGGCACTTCACCGTCTACTGTGAGCAAAACATCTACGAAAGCAGGTGTTTCAGACGACAAGAAGAGCATGCAGCGACGTAGCTCTGATATCGGAGGCTCGAAAAGGGCCAATTCGTCTAATGATACATCTGGGTGGGTACTCGTCATGGAGGAGTCTCTTCCAGCTGCTGTTAAAAGCAGTCAAACGGAGAAGCGCAGTGCACCCAGCCCTGTTGTGCCCACTGGGTTCCGTTCAATGTCAGCTTCGACGACTTCAGCATCCCCGTCCGCCGCAAATGTCAAGAGCAATCCCCTTGCCCAGAGCGCTGCGAATGGAGGGACGCGACGTCCGCAATCCCGCCTTTCATCTGGAAGCTTGTCTTCTGCCGTATCGTCCAGCTCTATACCTACTGTACCCTTTCGCTCCACCACACCGACCCTTTTACCTGTTCCCTCAACAGGTCTGTATTCCTCCACATCAGGGGGACCGTTAAGGCATTCCACTGGTCCTGGAAAGCGCGCCTCGTTAGGATCGAGTACAAGCATACCCTCAATGTCCGCGCTTGGTGATAGAAACGAGCGAATGGTAGATGTAGGCGGTTGGGGAGTAACAAACACCACCGTGCCTAGACCTTCGAGAGCTGAACGTGCGAGTGCAAAGGTTCCAACGGGGCCTGATCTCCGCGGAGATGCCGCCTCCATGCCGCCTCCAAAGTTTTCTGCATCTTGTTCTGGTGTCACGTCGTTGTCGCGAAGCCGTATTGGACGTCCCTCCACGAGCTCGGGCGGACGGCAGTCCGTTGAAGTGGATGAAAGTGGCCGTCTGGAGAATCCCAGCGGCAAGAAGGAAATTCGCATGCGATCGGGGACCATTCATGGTAGACAGGGAACATAAATCGGTTTTGATCCCATTCAAATTTTATTCCGGGACTCCATAATTATAAACCCCATGTATGATATATGCCTATTCATATTTGTCGATTATGACCCAGGCCAAGCAACACGGAGTGCTTTAATTACGTGAAAATAATATTGCGATCCCTCGAAACGGGCGATAACATGTATATATACATGGACGCAACATTATTGACTAATCACTCTCCTCGGCCTGTCGGGCCTTCTCTTTTTTTAACCGTTTCTTTTCTCGCCGCGCCTCCTCGTCGGTGACCACAGTTTTGGACGTAGCTTCTTTAGCAGCTTTTTTCTCCTTCTTGCGTCGCTTACGTTCGGCCCGTTCTGCGTCCTCGTCAGGAATATCTGAGGCAACCACAGTTGTGATGTCTGGAACTTCCGATGCTCGCTTGCGCTTTTTCTCCTTCTCCTTCTCCGTTTCCTTCTCTTGATCCTTCTCTTGATCCTTCTCTTTATCCTTCTCTTTCTCTTTCCGTTTCTGTTTCTCTTCTTTCCCCTTTTCCTTCACGGAGGTCTGTTGGGCCTCCGTTGCGTGTGAGGGATCTTTCTTTGATGGAGATGGTGTCGCCGCCAGCGATGGCCCCGCAATGGAGTGCTTAGCGAGAATGTTTATAAATAAAAATCCGACATAAGCGATGCTGACTCACTTCGCGATTGTAGTCGACATAATCTTGAGTCCAGTCCGCAGGAGTCACACCTTCCAGCTTCTCTCCGTGCTTCCCCAATGTGCCCTCCTTCACCATCTTTTTCTTGCGCTGGGCCATTGGGCCCAGTCCCCACCTTCGGGGGTAAGTGTCACGCTCCATGATACATCGCTTTACTTTAGCAACAACACCGTGGTCACATGTGGCCAACTCGACAGTGGACATCTGAGCAATGGCAAGCGCGATGCCTTCACCTGTGCGCATGGTATCATAACCAGAGTCAAACGATAATCTGAAAACAAACCTTTGGTAGTCATGAGAACGACTTCCTCATGCACGCCAATATCAGCCTCATAACGCAGCAGACCTGGGATCATGAGTTTGGCGCCATAACAGACGGCATTGACGGCACTGTCCTTTACGACGATACGCTTGTAACCGACGAGCAAGGATTCCAGTGGTCGGATGGCTCGGCGTAGGTACGACTCTGTGAGTGTCATGTGGTTAAATGTTCAGATCGACAGGTTCAATGAAGATTATCACCATCCCTCGTGTTGTCGTACATCCACTGCGCATCCATCACATCGTGCATAGTTACGATATCGTCGTTTTCTGACATGGCACCACTCCTTACTCTCCGTAGTTCTTGCATGTGGGCTCCAACGCCCAAGAGCAAACCAAGATGCACACATAATGTTCTGATGTATGTCCCCGCTTCGCACGAAACCCAAAATACGGCGAGGTTGCGTTTTTCATCAAATTCAAGAAGTTTTGATTCGTAAATGGTACGGATACGCAGTTGTCGTTTAACAGCAGATATGAGTGGGGGGCGTTGGAACAGTGCTCCTGTGAGTGTTTGAAGAGCTTGGGGAAGGGAGGCGGAAGATTTGGGATTTGCATGCATGCGGAGTACGCAAACGTACTCCTTCCCTAATCACGCTGTAAGATTAAGGTATTCGAGGCCTTGAAGCCAACTTGAACACACCTGCCCCCTGTTGCGACTTTACGAGCCGCGTTGCACGATCGATGCAGACGATCAGGCATCCAGTGACCTTCGGATCAAGTGTACCACTATGGCCCGTTTTTTCGACTCGGAGGATTCGTCTCAACCAGGCTACAACCTCATGTGAGGACGGATTTGATGGCTTATCCAAATTAATAACACCAGACCTTCATAATCAAAGCTTATCAGCTAACACAGGCGACAAGTGAAACCAGGGGTACATACTTGATGTATGTCGCGATATCACGCTTCAAAGGACTGCTTCCAGAGGGAATGGGGGTAAAATGACTGGATCTGACCAATAGTTTGTCATAATTTTTGAGGAGCAGTGGCCACTGGGATGCATCAAGTTTTGGCTCAGTACGTTCTGGCTTGATGGCGTAGTCGCCTTCGAGTTGGGAGGACGCGATCTGCTTATAGGCCATGGCGGAACGGCCAATGCAGGTCTCGGTCAATTCCGAACCAAAATAACTTTATTTTCTGGATCTGTACAGTACATAGTTGCCCACTGGTACTCACTCGTTACAGTCTCATTCTAGCAACAAGTCCAAGAAATGGTCAGTCCAGTACCGCTTTGCTGAGTTCCCTTCTCAGTAGGCTCATGCTGGATTTTACTTATTCTCCCCGTATCAGCCAAAGGCAGCATCCGGAAAAGGGCCCTCTGCCAAACATAAATTTGTGATCGACTACTCTCGTCCTGCAAGTGACGGGGTTTTCGATGGCGCAGAATTTGAAAAGTTCTTACATGATCACATCAAGGTTGACGGGAAAGCAGGACAGTTGGGCGAGAACGTGAAAGTCGCCCGAGATGGTCAGAGTCTACAACATCTTCATGTTCTTGAACTCATTTTCCTTCGGTGCAGGTAACATAAAACTCACTGTGACGTCGACCATTCCATTTTCCAAGAGGTACCTCAAGTACCTAACGAAAAAATTCTTGAAGAAGAATAGCCTCCGTGACTGGATACGGTGAGTAACACTTGGGGCTCGTGCCTCGCATCATTTTTACAATGTTGGGATCATCAGCGTCGTGGCTTCGGCGAAGGACATCTATCAACTACGTTTCTATAACATTGCGTTCGTTCATTCCATGCTATCGATAAAAATTTTGACTAATGTCTTTTTCCAGAGGGACAGGTGACAATGATGATGAGGAGTGATGTGGCGTATATAGATAAGCAATGTTCTGTGGTGACTGCATTCAGAAGAAGTCTGATCCAAAAAGCGGGCGAGAACAGCAAGGATGTATCAATGTGAATGGACAGGTTTTCCCTTGTTGGCCTTGGCCTTTCGTTTTTTTGCTCGAACCTGAGAAAATATATTAGTTTGTTTCGATTCCCCCTGAGAACCAGGAGCTTACCTCTTTCTTCATTCTGGAGTCAACCATAACGTATCGTCCTTTTACACCTTTTGGTCGCCCCTTCAGCCCTTTGTGGGAGCCTTTCGCAACCACAACCTTGACCTGTTTATCCTTCCTACCGGAAGCCATGCTTTTACGCATCAACTTTTCAATCCTCTGTGCTTTCTCCCGCTCTGATAATTCACTGTTAGCGTTCATTCCCTCTGCGGTCTTCGTGGCCTTTTCAAGGCGTTGATAAGCCCTGAGCTTTTTGCGCGCCTTGGCCTCGGCGATTTTCTTGATAGGTCGGGCGTCTATGGTTCGTTGCTTGGCACGAAGGGTCGCCACGGCTTCTTTTGTGATTGGCAAGATTGGCTTATGGTGTTTTGATTCGTCATCCAAGAACCAAGAAGGCAGACCCTCCTTCGAATTCAGTGAGTATCGGTTAAAACCATCGTTAATCAGTTGCGTTTTGGTCTTCTTGCGGTTCGTCAATTCCTGCGCTAGTGTCACACCTTCTAGAGTAACTAACTCCAAAACACGAGGTCAAGGTCAAGAAAATGGCCAATGTCAACCACCAACCTTCCACCCTAGCTTGCTCGATGTCGTTCGTGTTCTGTTCTTCAATATCTTTATCGGGAGATTCTGCATAGTCATTGCCTGAGGAATTGCTCGAGGGCTCCTGGAATTCAAGTCAGCATACGTCATGAGAGAGCAGGATGTTTACCTGAATTTCCCCGTCATCCACATCGACGTCGACGCATTCTGCGCTTTGGTTATCATGATCTGTGACCCCGGAAAAGAGGGCGTGATCGAACCACATCAAACCAGTTGTAGACGCTCGTGAATTTCCGGAGTCCGAGGTCAGCCGTAATCGTTTTGGAGTCTTGTGTGAGGTAGTTCGTTTGTGCGTTTGGAGAGACAGGGAGCGCTCATCAACCTCTTCCTCGCAGCTTCCAGCCGACAATGATTCTGACATCTGCCGTTGCCCCTTTCCGTCTTTCTCCAAGCTGACTTCATCACCGCTTTCATCAAATTTCCTCTTCTCAGGCCTATCGCACCACTCTTGGTCGGACTTGTCCTGTCTCGCAGCCCTGGCTCTATATTTCATATCTTTCGCCAGTGCCCTTTCCTGATAAGTCTCATACAAATCATCCAGCTCGGTTTCCAACCTTTCCAGGTTGGTTGCATACCCTTCATGACTATCGGTAGCTGTCACGTCACCTTCATCGCTTTCGTCACAAGCGAGCATACAATCTTCCATTGATGTTGACAGGTCATGTCGTTGCAACAGGGTATTCTTGATATCTGAATCGAACATGTCATCCTGCCCAATATCAAGGGACTGGTCATGCTGTTGAAGGCCGATATCCAAGGGCGCCGTCATCTTTAGCTGCATGCGTTGAATGGCTCGCGCCTTGACCTCGTTAGCATGTCGTCGTGCACGTTTCCTACGCGCGGCGGCCTCCGCAAGGAGGTGGTCGAGCTAAATGGTTCTGTCACGGTTAAAGTAGAAGGGAAAGGAGAAGAAGTCGAACCTCCTCCGATAGTTGCTGCTCATTGTCGACATCATCCGTTACGTTTGTTACCTCTTGTACCGGTTCCTTCACGACGTCAACGGTGATCTAGAATCGGCCATCGCGTCAGCGCATGAAATAGTATAACTCCGGAAATCTTTAACCTCTTTGAGAAGCGCGATCCGCCATTTCATTAAAGCCTTGAAGTCGCCTTTGCCAAGGACTTTCAAGTCATTGCAATTGATTTGGATGTCCTGGGTCGTGATGTCCAGAGCTTGCCACCTGTAAACTTTGGTTTGCTGGGAGCCTAAAGAGGCGCCAAAAACATACCCTTTTTCCTCTTCAGTTTCAAAATTGATTTTATTCGCAGATCCAAGGACGGAAACTGGGTCCGTTCCTTTCACAAACGTTGCAGCCGAAACTGTTCTGAACAGTGTATAGTCTCCCGCATCGTACCCGTCCCGTTTGCGACGATGTTTAGACGGTTGGAAAACATTTGTTTCGGTGCGGGAAGCAGTAAGGTCCTTGAATACATGCTTGGAATCCAGGAGCTTCGGATCGATGAATTCCGGGGAAAGGAAATCTCGGCAAACGACAAAGATCTCCGCGGAAACATTTCTGTACTTAAGTTGGTCCTGTCCTTGACGCATTACTAATTGAATGGCCCACCTGGAAGACGGCGGTTTTGTTGCATCCACCTTTCCGAACAATTGATTAAACACCCAAATTAGGTTGTTGTAGTCGACACTCCGAAAAACCTTTGTGACGAAGGTCCCTCCTTTGGTTAAAAACTCAACCGCCAACCTCAAACTCATAAGAACAAGCTCGGACTGGCAAAATGCATCCTGGATCCAGGCAGTACCGACATTTGGCGCGCCATCATGTAGTATCACATCCGCCTTCCAGTTCTTGAGTTCATTGCGAATAAGATTGCGGCAGTGTGGAGTAGTGATGTCTGAAGCGAACGTAATCACACGTGGGATGGGTTTGATAGCTACTAAATCGACACCTGAAGGATCATGAGGACGTTAGGAGGATGCGTTGAGGATGAGACTTACCAAGGATGAGACTGTTCACAGGCATATACTTGCTGGCAACTTGAAGCCAACCGCCTGGCGCCGCACAAAGATCGATGCAGCATCGTGAAGACTCCAAAAACGCAAATTTCTTGTTGAGTTGGATCAATTTGAAGGCAGAGCGAGCACGATAGCCTTGTTCTCTTTTCGGTGGAAACAATCAGCATCATTCTTCGGTGAGTCGAAATGGAGGACTACTTTGCGAGTTTATAGTATTTGTCTAGCCGAGCTTTCCCTGTCTTCTTGGAAGGGTTTCCCATTCCGAGAGGTCACTTGTCGATAGGAACCACAATCGCAGTGCCCGAATTCAACGTACGCGAAAGCAACGTGACTTCACCTCCGAGTCCATGCCGAAAATATCAAAAAAGCAAAAGATTAAAGTCAGTGCCCCAGTTTTTGTCAATCATGGACTGCTATGTATGCTGCTGCAGAATTCACCACGGAAGGGTGAACAAGCAATATTAACATCAGCCAAGGCTCGGTGTGAGGTCGTCCATTGCATCATGATTGTCGTGTTAATCTCGTGCTGCTGTCTTAGTTATATCCGTCCCCACACAACGCATCCTTGCAGACCGATGTAAGACCACACCAACGACCAAGCGAAAGCTTACTTTTGCAGACCTCACTGCACATACCAATCATCATAGTGCTGGGGTTCGTAATGGTTGGTCTTTTATACTTTCATGTCAATTCCAATTCAGTGAATGTCTATGTAGAGGCCATTCTGGGGTTGCGAGAACTACTAGAAGCGTACCCTGAGCTTTTGTCCGCCTCTCTGACTTCGCTACTCGAGGCTTGCGCTCGAATGATATGCGACAAGGTTGAGAGGCACGCCGCTTCTTTGACTCAAACTTTGACGTATGATATATATGGCAGGATGCGAATGTGCGCCAAACTCTGTTGTCGTTCGTTGAATGGCTCCTTCCTAGAATCCCCAAGGTGTGGCATCCTCATTCGTAAGGACATGCAAACGTTACTTATGTGTCTTTGTAGGAAACCTTACATCCTCATTTCTCGTTGCTTTTTCTTTTCATATCTGCCGCTCAGACACATATATTTCCTGATATACGTACCGATGCACTGCGCTTCCTAGATACTGTGGTTAAGCATATTCCACGATCCGTCATGAAGAGTTGGAGTGGTCGACATGAAACACTCGTATTGGAAGGGTTCCTTCGTATGTTAAAAGTAAGAAGTCAGTTGGGTAAAACTCATGGCGAGTAATTCTTGACATCTTAGATGGATTATGGTTGATGTTCCGCGCATAGACTCTACCGCCTCCGCATTGACCACTGGTGCCACGATTTCCCTTACCGTACGTTCTTTGGCTTATGAGAACGATGAAATCCTGAGACCAAATCTTGGGTAGTCCAAACTGACTGTCTTACGGTCGCTTTCTAATTTTCTTCATCACACACTTCCTTTCTTACCGGCCATCTCCACCGATACACACTCCTCTTCATCTGCTTCTACATGGTTTCTCACCTTGTTTCCAAACGAGTATTCTCCAGAAGTAATTCCTCACAAATCCTGGATCCCTGTCATCGAGCCGGGGATAGACGAAGATGCACGTACTTGGCAGGGTATGCTTGCTAGTGAGCCTTTTGAAAAGCCGTGGACCTTTCGGCAATTGTCAGATGTGGTCAGTCTTACGGGGAAAGATTTCGATGCAAGTACTTCCAGCATGATCGATCTCGACTTCGTGGCAGTCTGTATCGTCAGTTTGTTGATCTATATCGAGTTAACAAACGCTTACAGGATTTAGCTCGTACACTGCATCACACGCTCATGTCTGCAATCTTAGATTGCACATCCACCATGGCGTCTTGCGATGCAAGTCTTCCTGAAGTCGAAGTTGACTTGATCGATGTAGTCGAGGATATAATTCAAGGCATATATGGAACTATCTTCCATCAATCGGTGCCGGTGGGTCACGCTGACTATTCATCCTCGGTTGTTTCTGAACAAGTCCGCTCATTCAGAAAAGCGTGCTCCACGATCAGGCTTACAAAGATTTGATGTCTTTGCTCGAGTGCATATCACCATGTTTTCCCTTCCGAAACTACGGCCACCGCGACCTGAAGGTCTGCTTTGTTTCCTCTAGTTCGATTCTAGTCTCAGGACCCTTTTCCAGAGAGAACAAACCTTCCAAAACATGAATATCACCTTTTGCGGGCTCACATCGCTCCTCGTCATTTCAGGGGACGACTCGTCCCACAGCAAACTGCAAGACGTGAAAGACAGTCGTCTATCCATCCAACTGAGCCGTATCGGCGAGTATATCATCGAGCTCCTTAGCGAATGCGTTGAACGACCGCTTACTTCTGCGGCATACATTTCACTGCTGCCGGCCATGTGGTCGTTTCTCCATTACCCAAGCCAACCTTCTTTGTCCAGCCGTGTTTTGCATGCTGGAATTCGACATGCTATAAACGTATCATCAATGTCAACAACTCTCAAAGAGGCTACCGTCAAGTTCGTCGCTGGCATTGTCTTGGTAAATGTTGCACTTCCGTTGTCAGGCCTAGTGCTTAGCTCTGTAATGATCTAGTATGATAATCGACTCAGAAATGACACCTTTCGGAATCACTGCGATGGTAAACTAGTCCAGGAGTGGATAATACATCTGCCTCACATTCTCTTGCAGCTTGGGTCGAATAACTTGCAGCTAACCAAAGTGAGCACTGTGACCCCGAGCGGTTAAAAATCCTATTGAATCCAACGATCAGACAACACTGCGTTTCCTGTTACAATTATTCCAGCGCAAATCGATGTTCAAAAACCAGGAGGTTGCGTTCACTTCCATGCCTTCTTTCTAGTCTTTGGATGATGACCTCTCCTGCAGGTGATCTCATGTGTTCGTTCTCGTCTAGTTCCTTACTTCAGCATTACAAACGAATTCCCTGGATCTTACATCAAGTTGCCAAATTCAGCAACCCGAATTCTCGTTCTGGACGTCGTGACAACGCTATCGTTCGCTGATGTTGGTGACGATGGCTTAGAAGTGGCAGTGGATCAAGCAGTCACAGGCACCGCGGAATGGGCCTATTGGGTGCACCTGAGATCGACATCAGGCCATCGATAAACGGTAATCAACGTCAGTGTTGATATTCTTTTGGTGAAGTCGTTCCATCTCCAGAAAGGAATTGGCGCAATCCATACCTTACATACAGCTAGCAAATGTAATGTAGTTGATGAGACTCTTCTACAATGATGTAAAGACGATTGGCAATCATACTGTCGAAGCCTTATTAATAAATAATTGTGAATTAATTCTAATGTTTCTGGCTGCTGAAGATTCTGGTTTTAGATTTCATCTGGGGTGCCGTTTCCTTTTACAACCTCTGAATTCTGCCCACTTGTGTTCTTGAGTCCAGGTTTGCGACCCCGGGTGGCAGCTGGGGTTCCAGCTTTGCGCCTCTTCCCATGAACAACGGATGGCCCGGCAGCCTTTTCATCTTCGGCAGCGTCTGTGGCAGCACTTGATCCCACAGTGGCCACATGACCAAAGAAGTCATCGCCCTCGTCATTCCAAAAGTCTCGAACAAACTCTTTCTCCGAATTACCGGTGCCCGTGGGTGCATTAGATGCCTTCTCAGATAACCTAGGCGTCGTGGAGGACAAGTCTACGAGTTGATCATCATTCAACAGCAATTGAACGATCTCGCTTGGTTTCGTTACGTCGGTGAAGTTTTTGTTTCCCACCACAATGTCTTGAACCTATACGGAGCTAAATATCGGTTCCACAAGAGAAGACCACATACGACTCACGTCTCTTTTGACTCGTGCTAATTGCACGATGCGCTCGTCTATTGTGCCTTTCGTGATGAGACGATAAACGGTGACTTGACGAGTTTGACCAAGTCGGTGTGCCCGATCCATTGCTTGGGCATCATTTGAAGGGTTCCAATCGTGATCATAAAACACGACGGTGTCAGCGGCAGTCAAATTGATGCCGAGCCCACCGGCTCGCGTACTCAACAGGAAAACAAATATGTCAGATCTGCAATGAGGTGTGAGGATAAGACATACAGCACGATAACAGTATACTTTCCTTGTTTGCCAGTCTATCACCATGTCCCGCCTGTCCTCCAGTTTAGATGATCCATCTAATCGCAGATATTTGTATTGACGATATATCAAGTATTCCTCCATCAAGTCCATCATACGGGTCATCTGGAAATATATCAAAATTCGATGATCACCAGCTTTTAGTTCTTGTAGCAACGTGTCGAGCCGAGCGAGTTTAGCGGAGTCATATATAAGTCTCTTCGCGTCTGGCACTTGCATCGCTGAAGTAGGCAATTGGTTCGGTGTGGAGTTCCCCATCAGTCCTATGGGTGAAAGCCCGCATAATTGTGCCTGGTAAGCCCTGCAAGTTTCCTCGGAGTCCTGTAGACGGGCAGGCAAACCGTAAAAAGCAAGGGATTCCATTGGAGCGTCGAGTACCTGAGCTTGACGATCGAGGAATGTTCGATCGGAGCAATATATCGCTATTGGGGGGGCAAGGGCAGATGGTACAAACCATTTTAAGCCGGGTCGTGACAAGCAGGACTGAGTCCAGGCGGTTTGAGCTATCGAGCAGACGTTAGGCGATTCCTCGTTCACACGTAGGGAAAGCAAGCGAGACAGGCAAAGCCAACTTGTAGTAGAGTGAGCAATGAATGTCGGATCGCTACATTTGGAGTGAGTTGATTGATTCACGTTAACAATGATGACTACCCACGAGTAATAGGGAGTTTCTTCTGCTTTTTTCGCCTCTTGTTCGGCCGCTAGCAGTCGTCTGCGGATCAGAGGAGCAACATGAAGGCGGTGAGCGTCGCTCGGAGACATGTCCAGAAGGCGGAGGAAAGAAAAGGCAGAGTCTATTAAAGATCAGCCAACAGGGAAAATTGAAAGCTTGCAGAACTTACTTCGCCGTTCAAGTGAACGCTGTATCCAGTCGGGAGACCAGATATCTAGGGACCTTGATAAAGACCCGCCTGGAAATAGTCCACCAGAGTTTTCCGAAGGTATATCTAACAATCCACCATCTTGATAGAAGAGCACAGGAACCGAGAATTTGATCGGATTCCTTGTCGAATAGGGCAGAGAAATGAAATCGCCTTCGCGTGCCAATGGGCCCGATTGACCAAAGCAAGAGAAGGCAAAGGGCGCGATGACATCCGCACGCTCAAATAATTCGGGATGATTGCATACCTGGATACAGCCCAATTAATAAGGTCTAACATCAAGCAAACACGGAGGCATACTTTACGGAATTGCATGACTAGGTTCATTAGAGATCTAGCTGAATCGGCGTCACTGATATTGGCGGCCTTTTCTAAAAGATCCGAAATCGAAACATTGGCAAGTAAAGCCCGATAAAGTTTACGTTGTCGAGTGCTTAGGTCAACGTAGATATCCTTTTCGATCTTGAAAAAGATGGGTTAGTCAAGAATGTGCATAGTTATCTATCTCCCCCACCTTGTCACTGAGTTCATTCTGGACATGCCGTTTCACCCTCCGTAACATGAATGGCTTTAGGATCATGTGCAAACGGCGTAGCTGGTGCTCGTTGAGCTTGCTCCCCTTGTTTTCCGCAACGTTCTCGATGTCCTTAGAAAACCACTCATTGAACTCGTCGTGTGAATCGAATAAACTTGGCATGATGAAGTGTAACAATGCCCACAGCTCTGAGCGTTTCTTAGTACAAAACATCAACATGAGGATTCGAAATACCTTGCATGGAGTTTTGGATTGGTGTTCCCGTGAGGAGGAGACGGTTTCTGCAATGAAAACCAAGGAGAGTCTTCCACCGAACACTGGACGAGTTTTTTATGTTCTGGGCTTCATCGAGAATCATATACTGCCATTTAACACGTTGGAAGTACTGCTGATCTTGAATAGCCTACCATCTCCGATGAGTTGTGCGCAACCCCAAGACAGTTAACACGCACCAGCTGATAGCTTGTAATAAGGACATGAAATGGAGCATCTTGATTGTAACTGATCTCTTTTTTGCTCCAGAATTTTCGAAGGGTGGTCCGATCTTTAACGTTACCCCAATATGGAAGCGCCTTGAGAGTAGGTACAAACCGCGTCAGTTCCTGTTGCCAATTATGCAAGGTCGAGGCTGGTGCCACAACGAGGAAAGGGCCCCATATGTCATGGGTTTCCGCAAGGTATGCCAAAAGAGATATAGACTGTACGGTCTGCAAGAGGTAATCAAACGTCAGGGAACCAGGACCATAGATACCGATAACTCTGACCTTGCCGAGGCCCATTTCGTCCGCTAGAATGCCGTTTATCCCTTGTTCGTATAAGGTGGCCAACCAATTGAGACCTTTCAGTTGGTATTCCTTGAGCTGCGCCATGAGCATGCGAGGCTGCTTGATAGTCAGTTGCCCGCTTAGGGAAGTAGGATTTTGAAAATTCAGTTCATCTGAATCGACTGAGAAAGGTAAATGAGGATAACGGTCAACAGCCAATGGTGTTGAAAAGCTCACAATCGACGACAGGTGCGGGTGCAGGTTTGGGTGAGTTGTTAGTATCTTCCACGGGAACAGTCCGGCCCTTGGCTAATTGAAGAGCTTCATTCGTTCTACGCTGGAGTGCTGCTTCCGTGTCAAAATGTTGGGCTCTCTGTATGGCGAGCGCAACCGCTTCCTGCGCATTATACTGTGCGTGACGTTGTAAGTTGGCGGGATCATCTTGATATAGTAATGTGAGTTCCGATTTCAGTCATGAAAGACTGGGACCTGAAGGGCTTACCATCATCAAAATCAATGTCTACAAGAGAATCAGGATCAACGTTTCCAATTTCGACGCGGACGGGAGGGGCAACGCCATCAGCTTCTCCTTCAACCTCAGCCGCTAAACAAAGTCCGTCAATATGCTCGCGGGCCAGGAACAGGAGACACTCACTCTTAAGCTTGCTTCCCACGAAATGGCTGTAAAGTTCGGTTTGACTGATGAGAAACTCAAGTTTCCTAGCCTGTCTGGCCGTCTCCCTTTTCTCTTCCTCGACTTTTGCGCGGTCAATTGCCTCCTTCTGTTCGCGTTTGCGCACATCCCGTTCCTCGCGTTCGTTCTTTTTCCAAAATACCAACATTTCACGCATCAGCCTCTTTCCTTTCGCCTGCATATCTTTGGTCCCTTTACTTGTTCTGGTGAATGGCTTGCGGGCTTGAGTGGATGCGAGCTTCGCCAATCGTTCAGATTGAGCCTGCCGAGCTTGGTAACCCATGGCATGGTACTTATACACCTGGGAAAACGCATGAGCCTGGAATATAGACAAACACTGGGGCATTTCTCTCACTTTGGCGACATCTCTCCTGGCCAAGTTAGTCCAAACTTTGCGCTGGGCTTCTTCCAATGCTTTGATACGCTTGAGCATTGCCGCGTCGTCAACCTTCTTGGCTTTCTTCAAAGGAGGGATGATATCATTGAGTTCGTATACGAGGGAAGCCGGATGAGCAGGAGACGGTGGCCTGGAAAATGTGGGAGTGACATCGCCAGACGCCGAAGCAAGAACATGTGTCAAGCCTAGGAAATCGAGCTGATCAGACGGAATATGTTCGAGTTTCTTTTTGGGGCCTGGTTTCTTGCGTCCTGCCCTCGGTGTGCCCGAGAGAGAATCATAACTCAGTTCGCGTTTACCTCTCCATTCCAAGTCCAAAAGACTAGATCCCATGACGGGGTGACTATCAGCAGCGAAAGGTCGTTCAGGCTCAAAGGTGATGTTAGCGTTGTCTGTTCTCCTCCTCTTGGGAGTTCTTTTCAACGAAGGTACCTCTAGGTCACTACTGGCGTCGGAGACGGCAGCATGGGCAGGGCGCTTTTCTGTGCATCGCTGTCCACGAACTGGTGGATCCCGAAAGCCTCCAAGAACGGACTCATCGAGCTCCCTACTATCGTCTCCCGTGCCAAATGCGGAATCCTTGGACCCAAATCCGACTCCAGAATCGTAACGGCCATTATGCTCGGCCATGGGAGAAAGTGGTAAGAGGTGCGCGTTTGAGTGCGACCGCAGGGGAGGTGTTGGCGGTGGTAATGGGATTCTGGCTATTCTTGCAGCGTATTTGTTAGATATCGTTTCCGCCGTCATCGAATTGCGCTCCTATTGATGCTAAATGTAAGCCACCCATCGACACTAACAGTCATTCAAAAGACGCACGAGCACGCTGGCTTCAAACCACTGCTCTACTTGCTTCTGGCGTTTTTGGGTCTCTAGTACATAGTCACTGAGTTCACCAATCCAAAGTTCCACACAGTCTTCCAAGTCAGACGACGTGAGTCGCAGTTCCTCAGCTGCGGGCTTTTGACACTCCTCCAATTTGAGTTCTGCACCTAGCGCTGGGGATCGAGGATGGTAAAGCTTGGTGCGTGGGGGATACCTGCGCGGAGCACACTGGAGATGGCTTATTTATAGGGCAAGTCTCATTTGAAAGGCAACGAGAAAACGTACCCGACGTTGACGCGGTTGATACTCCCCATCGTCATCAACACCCTTTCGGCGCTTCCTAGAGTAGTTTTCCCCCTCGTTATCCTTGTAGCAAGTTCCCATCGAGGGTTCCTGAACTCCCCGATGAGAGGAAGAGATATCTGAACCGACAGGTAATGCATCCCCATGAATCCACTCTCGTTCGGATGGGTCATTGTCCCAGGCACCTTGGCTAGCAGGAGAGTGGTAGGCATAACCATAGTATTGGTGTGGGTGGTCGGGGTGAGAGGGTGAAATGGCAGCAGAAGACGATTCCGATGGTATTTCGGGAAGGACAGGGTCGATTGTCAACGTTGGGGCAGACGGTTTATAATTTTGCGGGATGGACACGCCAGGGGAGGATTCGTTGAGAATAAGACTGAGAGACATCTGCGAGCGTCTTGGGGTTGATATCGTAAGGGTATTCAACTGCGCTTTGCTCGCAGGTGGATGTTGTCAGGCGACGTCAGGGATCCTCTCAAAAGCAGGAGATCAGTTGTATTTATTGACTTTTTACCACTTATGCAAGCTGTGCTACATTATGAGTGATGTTCACAACGACGACAACGATATTCTGCAGCTGAAAAGTATGTCGAATCTCTCAACATTTTCTGGCTAATCACTCTTCTAGCACAATCATGATCGAAACCATCTTCATAGCAAGACACGGTAAAT
>Ga0209006_10000783_pt1 | contig 29335 bp, 26 predicted proteins | sample JacPin_JW_Ref_O2_FD_188567 | JGI IMG/M metagenome (GOLD analysis project Ga0209006, IMG submission 188567) | Forest soil microbial communities from Algoma, Ontario, Canada - Jack Pine, Ontario site 1_JW_Ref_O2 (SPAdes) (version 2) | ecosystem: Environmental > Terrestrial > Soil > Boreal...
GAACAGCAGGTTGAAGCCGTCGGCGACCCAGGGCAGCCAGCCGGCGATGAAGTGATAGCGTTGTCCGGCGGTCAGTGCGCTCTGCGCCGGGCGCAGCAACGCGGTCGCATGATGGCGCAGGATCTGCATTGCGCCGTAGGCCCAGCGAAAGCGCTGGCGCTTGTAGTCGATGAAGCTGTCGGGCATCAGCCCGCGGCCGTAGCTCGCCGCTATGTAGACCGCCTCGTAGCCGGCTTCGAACACCCGCAGGCCGAGCTCGGCGTCCTCGGTGATGCACCACTCGGCCCAGCCGCCGATCGCCCACAGCACGTAGCGCCGCACCAGCGTCATCGTGCCGTGCTGGATGATGGCGTTGCGCTCGTTGCGCGTGATCATGCCTATATAGAAGAAGCCGCGGAACTCGGCGTAGCACATGGCCTTGAAAGCGTTGGCCCGCTCGTCGCGGTAATCCTGCGGCGCCTGCACGATCGCGATGCGCGGATTTTCGAACGCCGGCATCAGGTCGTGCAGCCAGCTGGGTTCGACCTTGTAATCGCTGTCGATCACGGCGACCACCTCGGCATCGACTGCGGTCTTCGCCAGCGCGTAGTTGAGTGCCCCGGCCTTGAAGCCGGCCAGCGGCGCGACGTGAAAGAAGCGAAAGCGCTCGCCGAGCTTGCTGCAATGAGCCTCGACCGGGCGCCAGCTGGCCTCGTCGCGCGTGTTGTTGTCGACCACGATGACTTCGAAATTCGGGTAGTTCAGCCGGGCGAGCGCGTCGAGCGTCTCGATCAGCATGTCCGGCGGCTCGTTGTATGCCGGCACGTGTATCGACACCTTGCGGGTCGACGCCGTACCGTAACGCCGTGGATCGAACAGCCGGGCGTGGACCCCGGTCCAGCGCGCCTCGGCCCATTCGTGCGCTTCGGCGAACAGCACCGCGACCACGCCGAGCATCCCCAGGATCAGCAGCGAGCCGACCACGATCGAGGTTGGTGTCAGGTACTGCTGCGTATAGTCGTACACCACCCACACCGTGATGGTGGCGGCGGCGTACACCACGATCGCGAGCATCGCACGGCCAACAGTGCGCAGCGATCCGCTGTGCATGTAGAACACGGCGAGCATCATCAGCGCCAGCGTCACCGAGATCGCGGCCAGCGTGTGCCATTCGGGGATGCGCACGATCGGCGCCACGAATTCGAACTTCGGCTGCCGGTCGACGTCATAGATGCCCCAGTAGGCACCCACCGCGCCTTCATCGCGCGCTTTCCACGGCTGGTCGAAGGCCTCCATGATGTAGTAGCGCTGGCCTTCTTTCTCGGCCCGGGCTAGGAAGCGCCGCAGGAACAGCGCTTCGTTTGACACCGAGGCCACCGCGCCGGCACGGATGCGCCCCTCCGACGGCCAGCCGATCTCACCGATGATCACCGGCTTCTTCGGGTAAGCGGCCTGCACCGCCTTGAGCTCACGGAAACAGAAATCGACCGCCGACTCGACGTCCACTCCTTCCCAATACGGAAACAGATGGACCGCGATGAAGTCGACGTGCTTGGTGATTTCGGGGTTCTTCAGCCAGGTGGCCCAGGTGTCGGCATAGCCGACCGGCTGGCGAATCGCGGCGCGGGCGCGATCCAGCACCGCCGACAGTTCCTCGACCGTCAGGTCGCCGCGCAACAGCACCTCGTTGCCGACCATCACGCGCACTACGTTGCGATGTTCCTTAGCGAGCGCGATGCCGGTGCGCAGCTCCTCCTCGCTCTCGGCCTTGTCCTTGCTGAGCTGCACACCGAGCGCGACGCTGACGTTGTGTTTGGCGGCCAGTTCCGGAACTTTGCCGAGCGTTCCCAGCACCGAGTAGGTGCGCACCGCGTAAGTCTTGGTGGCGAGCAGTTTCAGATCAGAATCAATCTGCTCCACCGATGGAATGTCCTTGCTGCCGAACGGATCCTGATCGGCGGCATAGGGCGAGAACGCGACGCCCTGAATGTGGGCCGGCCACGGCGGCTCGCTCTCGGGTCGATTCAGGTACCCCCACACTCCGAACGTCACGACCGCAAACACGGCGGCCACGACTATTGCGGAGAACAACTTCATCACCACAGTTTACCTGTAGTCCGGGGCCGCCAACGGCTAGACTAATGACGTTATGAAGCGTGTCATCGCGGTCGCCAATCAGAAAGGGGGGGTAGGCAAGACAACGACCGCCGTGAACCTCGCCGCATCCTTTGCGGCCATGCGCCGCAAGGTGCTGCTGATCGATCTGGATCCCCAGGGCAATGCGACCACCGGCTTCGGCATAGACAAGGCCGCGATCGCGCGCGGCTCGTGCGAGGTGCTGCTCGGCGAGTGCAGCGCCGCCGAAGCGGTGCTGAGCGTCGGCGCGTTCGGCCGCAGCGAGATGCACAGTCCGCTGTGCGTGCTGCCGACCAACCAGGACCTGACTGCAGCCGAGGTGCGCATGATCGGGCTGGCCAGTGGCCGCGAGCAACGCTTGCGCGCCGCGCTCGAGCCGATCCGCAGCCACTACGATCTGGTGCTGATCGACTGTCCGCCGGCGCTCAACATGCTGACGGTCAATGCGCTGGTGGCCGCCGACAGCGTCTTGATACCGATGCAGTGCGAGTATTACGCGCTCGAGGGCCTGTCGTCGCTGGTCGCGACCATCGAGCAGATTCGCGCGACCGCGAATGCGACGCTCGAGATCGAAGGCATCCTGCGCACCATGTTCGACGCGCGTAACAATCTGGCGGTCGAAGTCGCCGCGCAGCTGATGATGCACTTCGGTGACAAGGTGTATCGCACCGTGGTGCCGCGCAATGTCAAATTGGCCGAGGCGCCGAGCTTCGGCAAGCCGGCATTGGTGCACGATCCGGATTCGCGCGGCGCGCTGGCATATCTGGCGCTGGCCGGTGAGATGCTGCGGCGTGAAGAAGGAACTCACGCGGCCGCAGCGGGCGCGGCGGCTTCGGCGGGCAGCAGGAGCGGCGGCAGCGTGGGCAGCGGCGAGGCCGCAGCCATCGAACCGGTGCGCTGAGCGCGCGCTATCATCGGCTCATGACACCGAAAAAGCCGACGCTGGGCCGCGGGCTTGCCGACCTGCTCGGGCAGGCCCGGCCGGGCGCGGCGGTGGCGGTGGACGAAGCGCCGCCGCGAGCGCGCCCGGATCAGGAACTCGCGCGGCTGCCGCTCGATCTGCTGCAGCGCGGCCGCTATCAGCCACGCATGGACATGAGGCCGGAATCCTTGAGTTCGCTGGCCGACTCGATTCGGACCCAGGGAGTCGTGCAGCCCATCGTGGTTCGGCCGATCGGCGAAGCTGACGCTCACGGCGCGCAGCGCTACGAAATCATTGCCGGCGAGCGGCGCTGGCGCGCCGCCCAGCAGGCAGGCCTGACTGAGATTCCGGCCATCATCCGCCAGGTGCCGGATGACGCGGCGATCGCGATGGCGCTGATCGAGAATATTCAGCGCGAGAATCTGAATCCGCTCGAGGAGGCGCGGGCACTCGAGCGGCTGATCTCCGAGTTCGGCCTGACGCATCAGCAGGCCGCGGACGCCGTCGGACGCTCGCGCGCCGCGGTCAGCAATCTGCTGCGGCTGCTCGAGTTGCCGCCTGAGGTGTGCGAGCGGCTCGAGAAACGCGAGCTGGAAATGGGGCACGCCCGGGCGCTGCTCGGCCTGCCGCAGCGACGCCAGCAGATCGAAGTCGCGGCGGTCGTGGTGCGCCGGGGACTGACGGTGCGCGATGCGGAAAGCCTGGTGCGCCGTATGATCGAGCCGGCGAAACCGGCGCCCGACGGCGCGACGGCGGCAATTGATCCCAACATTCAGCGACTTGAAGAGGAACTGGCGGAGCAACTGGGCGCCCGCGTCAGCATCGAGCATGCGCGCGCCGGGCATGGCCGGTTGGTGATCCGCTATCACAGCCTCGATGAACTCGATGGCATCTTGAGTCATTTCCAGCGCATTTCTTGAAGGCGCAAGCCTTCATCTCTATAATCGCGCGCGCTTGTCGCGGCTGGCTCTAACTAGTTGCCGGATAAGTAAAAGCGAACGCACTACCCGGTCACAGGATGGTCCGGCGAGTGTTAATTTGGTGGTCCGGAAGTCACGCCGTGCCGTCGAGCAGCGATTCCGACATCCGGCCCCTGGCCAGCCGCATCCTGCTCGCGCAGACCGGCGCGGGCGCCGCGGTCGCGCTGGTGTGTCTGCTGGTCTGGGGTCGATATGCATGCGGCTCGGCGCTGGCCGGGGCGGGCACGGGCGTGGCTGCCAATTTGTATATGACGTTCAAGGCCTTGCAGCCGGCACGCACGCCACGGCGGGCGCTCGGACAGCTGTACCTTGGGCAGTTGGTCAAGGTGGGGTTGACGGTCGCGTTGTTCCTGTTGGCGGCACGCATGCCGCACGTGTCGTGGCCGGCGCTGCTGATCGCCTATCTGGCGACGCTGATGGTGTTCTGGTGGGTACCGTTTGCAGCCGCGCCGCGCGCGGGACTGCACGCGCGGACCGGGAATGGGGGCGCAAGCCCCAAAGGGTCATAAGGACAGATGGCTGTTGAGCACGGCGAGTCGCCGACCGAGTACATCGCGCATCACCTCACCCACCTCAAGGTGGGCTCTGGCTTCTGGACCTGGCATATCGATACGCTGTTCATGGCGGCGTTGCTGGCGTTCGCGGTCAGCGGCCTGCTGTGGATCGCCGCGCGGCGCCTGAGCAACAGTGCCGCTCCCACCGGACTGGCGGGGTTTGTCGAATGGATCTACGACTGGGTCGATCAGCAAGTCGCCGGCATCTATCCCGGCGATCGGCGCTTCATGACCGCGCTCGCGCTGACGCTGTTCAGCTGGGTGGTGGCGATGAACACCATGGATCTGCTGCCGGTCGATCTGCCGGGTCATTTTGCCAGCGTGTTCGGCGTCAAGTTCTGGCGCGTGCTGCCGACCTCCGACCTCAACGCCACCATCGCCGAGGCCATCGTCGTGCTGGCGATGATCATCATCTTTTCGGTACGCGCCAAGGGCATCGGCGGCTATCTGCATGAATGGGCCGCGGCGCCGTTTGGCATCTGGCTTTTCCCGTTCAATATCGTGCTCAATTTCATCGAGCTGCTCGCCAAGCCGGTATCGCTCGGCATGCGGTTGTACGGCAACATGTACGCCGGCGAGTTGCTGTTCATCCTGATCGCGCTGCTCGGTTTCGCAGTCACCGGATTTACCGTCGGCAGCTTCCTGGCTTTCGGCGCGCAGGTAGTGTTCGGCGCCGCCTGGGCGATCTTTCATATCTTGATTGTGCTGCTGCAAGCCTACATCTTCATGGTGCTGCCGATCGTTTATATCTCGATGGCGGAAGAGCACCACTAGCGCGCTTTATCTGAATTTGACCAGGAGACTATAAAGACTATGGACGCAATCGCTCTCATTCAGTCCCACACGGCGGTGGGCTGCGGACTCATGATCGGATTGGGCGCCGCCGGCGCCTGCATCGGCATCGGCGTCATGGGCTCGAAATTCCTCGAGTCCTCCGCACGGCAACCCGAACTGACGCCGATGCTCCAAAAGAGCATGTTCCTGCTGGTCGGTCTGATCGACGCGGCGTTCCTGATCGGCGTCGGTCTGGCACTGTACTTCGCCAGCGCCAATCCGCTGCTGTCTAAAGTCAGTGGTGGCTGAAGTCGCCGGCAGCCGGCTGCGGTGCGCGGCCGGCGCTTTGTGGAGCTAGGTACGCATGGATATCAACGCCACGTTTATCGGCCAGATCATCGTGTTCCTGATCATGCTGTGGTTCATCGCCAAGGTGGTGGTGCCGATGATCGCTACGCCGATCAATGAGCGCTACCGCAAGATCGCCGACGGCCTGGCAGCGGGCGAAGCCGGACAGAAGCAATTGCTGCAGGCGAGTGCGGATGCGGATCAGATCCTGCGCGAGGCACGCGAGCGCGCCAAGCAGGTGGACGAGCAGGCGCAGCGCCGTTCCGCCGAGACGCTCGAGGCCGCCAAGCAGGCGGCGCAGGCCGAAGGCGCGCGTCTGCTGGCCGCGGCGCAGGCCGAGGTCAGCAACGAGAGCGTGCGGGCCAGCGAGGCATTGCGGCGTGAATTCGGAACGCTGGTGGTGCAGGCCGCATCGACGCTGGTCGAGCACGAGGTCGATCCGGCGACGCATGCGAAACTGCTCGAGCGGCTGACCGACGATATCGCCCGTGGCTGAACTCGCCACCACTGCCCGTCCCTACGCCCGCGCCGCCTTCGCCAGTGCCGGCGCCGAATCGCAGCTGAGCGAGTGGGGCGATTTCCTTGGCCGCGCAGCGGCTGCGGTGCAGGATCCGCAGGTGCTGCCGCTGATCGGCAATCCGCGCGTACGTTCCGCCGAGCTGGTGGATTTCCTGCTGCAGATCGCCAGTGCTGACAAGCCCGACGCAAATAAAGCTGATCGCCGAGAGGCGCCGCCGCAGCGCAACTTCCTGCAGCTGCTGGCCGACAATCGCCGCCTCAAGCTGCTGCCTGAGATCGCAGCGCAGTTCGAAGTGCTGCGCTCCGAGGCCGAGCGCATCGCGGATGTCGATGTCGTCTCGGCGCAGCAGCTCAGCGGCGAACAATTGAAGACGCTGCAGGCGGTGCTGGAGCGCCGCCTCGGTCTGACGGTGCGTCTGCATCCGCAGCTGGACAAATCGCTGCTCGGCGGTGCGATCGTGCGTTACGGTGACTTCGTGGTTGACGGCTCGCTGCGCGGCCGCATCGAGCGCCTGGGCGCGGCGATGAACGCCGCCTGACACATTTTTCAAGGATCCTCCCTATGTCCATCAAGCCTTCCGAAATCAGCGACCTGATCAAGCAGCGCATCGAGCGCTTCCAGTCGGCCGCTGAGGCCCGCGACACCGGTACTGTCGTCTCGGTCACCGACGGCATCTGCCGTATTTACGGACTGGCGGATGTGCGCTACGGCGAGATGATCGAATTCCCGGGCTCGCTGTTCGGCCTCGCGCTCAACCTCGAGCAGGACAGCGTCGGCGCGGTGGTGCTTGGCGACTACAAGACGATCAAGGAAGGCGACACGGTCAAGACCACGGGCCGCATCCTCGAGGTGCCGGTGGGACCGGAGCTGCTCGGCCGCGTGGTCGACGGCCTGGGAGTACCGATCGATGGCAAGGGCCCGCTCAACGCCAAGGCCACATCGCCGCTGGAACGCGTGGCTCCGGGCGTGATCTACCGACAATCTGTCAATCAGCCGGTGCAGACCGGCTACAAGGCGGTCGATGCGATGGTGCCGATCGGCCGGGGGCAGCGCGAGCTGATCATCGGCGATCGCCAGACCGGCAAGACCGCGCTTGCGATCGATACCATCATCAATCAGAAATCCTCCGGCATTAAGTGCATCTACGTCGCCATCGGACAGAAGCAATCCTCGATTGCGAACGTGGTGCGCAAGCTCGAGGAGCACGGCGCGATGGCGCACACGATCGTCGTGGCGGCGTCGGCTTCGGCCCCGCCGGCGCTGCAATACCTGTCGCCTTACGCCGGCGTGACCATGGGCGAGTACTTCATGGATAACGGCGAAGATGCGCTGATCATCTACGACGATCTCTCCAAGCAGGCAGTCGCCTACCGGCAGATCTCGCTGCTGTTGCGCCGCCCGCCAGGCCGCGAAGCTTTCCCCGGCGACGTGTTCTATCTGCATTCGCGCCTGCTCGAGCGTTCGGCGCGCGTCAACGAGGAGTATGTCGAGCAGGTCAGCAAGGGCCGCGTCAAAGGCCGCACCGGATCGCTGACCGGCCTGCCGATCATCGAGACCCAGGCGGGCGACGTCACCGCATTCGTGCCCACCAACGTGATTTCGATCACCGACGGCCAGATCTTCCTGGAGGGCGATCTGTTCAATGCCGGCATCCGCCCGGCGATGAACGCCGGCATCTCGGTGTCGCGCGTCGGCGGTGCGGCCCAGACCGATATCATCAAGCGCCTCGGCGGCGGAATCCGCCTGGCGCTGGCGCAGTACCGCGAGCTGGCGGCGTTCTCGCAGTTCGCCTCGGACCTCGACGAGGCGACCCGGCGCCAGCTCGAGCGCGGCCAGCGTGTGACCGAAGTGATGAAGCAGCGCCAGTACGCGCCGATGTCGGTGGCCGAGATGGCGCTGTCGATCTACGCGGTGAACAACGGCTACATGGACAAGACCGACCGCAAGAAAATCGTGGAATACGAGGCCGCGCTGCAGAACTTCGCGCGCTCGAGCCACCGTGCGGCGCTCGATGCGATCGACGCTGAACCGGTACTCAAAAAGCACGAAGGCGCGCTGAAGAAGATCTGCGACGACTTCGTGGCCACGGGCGCCTACTGACGATTGCCGACCGATGCCGGGCACCAAAGAAATCCGCAGCAAGATCTCCAGCGTCAAGAGCACGCAGAAGATCACCAAGGCGATGGAGATGGTCGCTGCCAGCAAGATGCGCCGCGCGCAGGAGCGCATGCGCATGGCGCGGCCGTACGCGGCCAAGGCGCGCACCGTTATCAGTCATCTGCGCGAGGCCAACCCCGACTTTCGCCACCCGTTCCTGGTCGAGCGCGACACCAAATCGGTCGGCATCGTCGTCGTTTCCACCGACCGGGGTCTGTGCGGAGCCCTCAACGCCAATGTCTTCAAGGCGACGCTGCAGCTCATCCGCGAGTGGCAGGGCAAGGGCGCCAGCGTCAGCCTCAGCGTGATCGGCGGCAAGGCGCTGAACTTCTTCCGCCGGCTCGACCTGCCGCTGCTCGCGAGCGTGACTGCGCTGGGCGATCGCCCGCACATCAAGGATCTGATCGGCACCGTCAAGGTGATGCTCGACGCTTACCGCGAGGGAAGCCTCGACCGGCTGCTCCTGGTGCACGCGCAGTTCGTCAACACCATGTCGCAACGGCCGCAGGTATGGCAGCTGCTGCCGGTCCCCGCCATAGCGGCCGATGACACCGGGCTGCAGCAGCACTGGGACTACATCTATGAACCGTCCGCGGCCGACGTCCTCGATGGTCTGCTGATGCGCTACATCGAGTCGCAGGTCTATCAGGGCGCAGTCGAGAACGTCGCCTCGGAGATGGCGGCCCGCATGGTGGCGATGAAGAGCGCGGCGGACAACGCCGGCAAACTCATCGATGAGCTGCAACTGGTGTACAACAAGGCGCGCCAGGCGGCGATCACCAAAGAACTGGCGGAAATCGTCGGCGGCGCGGCCGCTGTTTAATTTGCAAGGCAAGGTCGAACGGCGCGCCGCTGGCGCGCATTGGGGATGGTGAACATGGCTACGGGTAAGATCACGCAGATCATCGGTGCGGTCGTCGACGTGGAATATCCGCGCGAGGCGATTCCGAAGATCTATGAGGCGCTGAAGCTGGTCGATACGCAACTGACGCTCGAAGTGCAGCAGCAGCTCGGCGACGGCGTGGTGCGTACCATTGCGATGGGCCCGTCCGAGGGCCTCAAGCGCGGCCTTGCGGTCGAGGCGACCGGCGCCCCGATCCTGGTGCCGGTCGGCGAAGGCACGCTCGGCCGCATCATGGACGTGCTCGGTGAGCCGCAGGACAACCGCGGGCCGGTCGAGTACAAGGAGCGCTGGCCGATCCACCGGCCGGCGCCGAGCTACGAGGAGCAGGCCGGCGGCCAGGACCTGCTGGTGACCGGCATCAAGGTCATCGACCTGCTGGTGCCGTTCGCCAAGGGTGGCAAGGTCGGTTTGTTCGGCGGCGCCGGCGTCGGTAAGACCGTCAACATGCTCGAGCTCATCAACAATATCGCCAAGCAGTACTCGGGACTCTCGGTGTTCGCCGGCGTCGGCGAGCGCACCCGCGAGGGCAACGATTTCTATCACGAGATGATCGAGTCGGGCGTCATCGACAAGGACACGCTCGGCAACTCCAAGGTGGCAATGGTCTATGGGCAGATGAACGAGCCGCCGGGCAATCGCCTGCGCGTCGCTCTGACCGGCCTGACGATGGCGGAATATTTCCGCGACGAGAAGCAGGCCAGCGGCCGCGGCCGCGACATCCTGTTCTTCGTCGACAACATCTATCGCTACACGCTCGCCGGCAACGAGGTTTCGGCGCTGCTCGGCCGCATGCCGTCAGCGGTCGGCTACCAGCCGACCCTCGCCGAAGAGATGGGTGTGCTGCAGGAGCGCATCACCTCGACCAAGACCGGCTCGATCACCTCGATTCAGGCCGTCTACGTGCCCGCCGACGACCTGACCGATCCGTCGCCCGCGACCACCTTCGCTCACCTCGACGCCACCGTCGTGCTCGATCGGCAGATCGCCGCGCTGGGCATCTACCCGGCGGTCAATCCGCTCGACTCGACCAGCCGCCAGCTCGATCCACTGGTGGTCGGCGATGAGCATTACGACACCGCGCGCGCCGTGCAGGCAGTGCTGCAGCGCTATAAGGAACTGCAGGACATCATCGCCATCCTCGGCATGGACGAGCTGTCGGAAGAGGATCGGCTGTCGGTCTACAGGGCGCGCAAAGTGCAACGCTTCCTGTCACAACCGTTCAATGTCGCCAAGGTGTTTACCGGCCAGGACGGCAAGATCGTTCCGCTGAAGGAAACCATCCGCGGCTTCAAGGGCATCATCGCAGGTGAATTCGATTCCCTGCCGGAGCAGGCCTTCTACATGGTCGGCACCATCGATGAGGCGGTCGAGAAGGCGAAGACGCTGCAGTAATGGACGCCGCGAAGGACACCATCCACGTCGACATCGTCAGCGCCGAAGGCGAGATCTTCGCCGGCGAGGCGATCATGGTGTTTCTGCCGGCCTCGGAGGGCGAGATCGGCGTCACACCGCGGCACGCGCCGCTGTTGACGTTGCTCAAACCCGGTGAAGTGCGCGTGCGGCCGCCTGATGGTGAGGAGCAGTATTTCTACGTCGGCGGCGGTGCGCTCGAGATCCAGCCGACCAGGGTCACGGTGCTGGCCGATACCGCGGCGCGCGCCCGCGATCTGGATGAAGCCGCGGCGATCGCTGCGCGCACGCGCGCCGAGCAGGCGCTCGCCGGCCAGCTCGACAAGATCAGCTACGCCGAGGCGCAGGCGGAGCTCGCGCGTGCCATCGCACAGATTAAATTGATCGAAAGGCTGCGCAAGAAATGAACCGGAAATAATGCGCGCGCCGTCACGTATTGACGCGCACTAGCTGCGCGTCCAGACCGGTCAAACTGATACAATTTCGCGATGCCGCGCAAGCAATCCAAGGCCGCGCATCAGGCCGCACTGAAAGCGGCACCGCTGTCGATCGTCATACTGGCCGCCGGCCAGGGCAAACGGATGCAGTCCGACATTCCGAAAGTGCTGCAGCCTCTGGCCGGAGCGCCGATGCTGGCGCACGTGCTCGATCTGGCTGCGAGCCTCAAGCCCGCATCGATCCATGTCGTCTATGGACACGGCGGCGAGCGGGTGCGCGAGCTGTTCGATGACGGACGGCTGCGCTGGTCGTTGCAATCCAGGCAGCTTGGCACCGGCGATGCCCTGCAGCAGGCGATGCCGGATATTCCGGACTCCCATCAGGTGCTGGTGCTGTACGGCGACGTACCGTTGCTGCTGACCGAAACGCTGCGCGGGCTGATCGAACGATCGGGCGCGCGCAGCGTCGCGCTGCTGACCGCGCAGCTGACCGACCCGAGCGGCTATGGTCGCCTGCTGCGAGGCCCGCGCGGCGACCTGCGGCGGATCGTCGAAGAGCGCGACGCCAATGCCAAGCAGCGCGCCATCCGCGAAGTCAACACCGGCGTGCTGGTGGCCAGCGCACGCTTTCTCAAGGACTGGCTCGCGCGCCTCAAGCCGCGCAACGCGCAGCGCGAGTACTACCTCACCGACATAGTCGGCCTGGCGGTAAAGCAGAAGCTGCAGATCGCCACGCTCGAAGCGAGTGACGCGGCAGAAGTCCAGGGTGTGAACGACAAGCATCAGCTGGCACTCGCGGAGGCCGAGTATCGCCGCCGCCGGGCGCGGCTGCTGATGGCGCAGGGGGTGACGCTGATCGATCCAGCCCGCATCGATGTGCGCGGTTCGGTCGCGGTCGGCCGCGACGTGCTGCTCGACGTCAACGTCGTGCTCGAAGGACCGGTGCAGCTGGCCGATGGAGTACACGTCGGCCCGAACTGCGTGCTCAGGAACGTCGCCATCGGCGCGCGCACCGTGCTGTATTCGAACTGCGTGCTGCACGATGCGCAGATCGGCAGCGACTGCCAGATCGGGCCCTTCACGCGCATGCGTCCGAAGGTTCGAATCGCCGATGGTGTGCACCTTGGGAATTTCGTCGAGATAAAGAACAGCGAGATTGGCGCCGGCAGCAAGGTGAATCATCTGAGCTATGTCGGGGATTCGAAGGTCGGCAGCGCGGTCAACGTCGGCGCCGGCACCATCACCTGCAATTATGACGGCGCGAATAAATGGCGCACCGAGATCGGCGATGGCGCCTTCATCGGTTCGGGCGCGATGCTGGTGGCACCGGTGAAGATCGGCAACGGCGCGACCATCGGCGCCGGCTCGACCATCACCGAGGATGCGCCGGCCGACAAGTTGACGCTGGCACGCTCGCGCCAGATCACTCTCGAGCAGTGGCAGCGGCCGCGCAAGAAGTAGGCGCTTAACTCATGTGCGGCATAGTCGGCGGCGTCACGGGGCGGGATATCGTTCCGATCCTGATCGAGGGCCTCAAGCGGCTCGAGTACCGCGGCTACGACTCCGCCGGTATCGCCGTGCTGGATGGCAGCGGTCATCTGCAGCGCCTGCGTACCGTCGGCAAAGTGCGCGCGCTCGAGCAGGCGCTGGCCGAAATGCCGATCGTCGGCCACGTCGGCATCGCCCACACGCGCTGGGCGACACACGGCGTGCCGAGCGAGCGCAATGCCCATCCGCACGTCTCACGCGATGGCCTGGCGATCGTCCACAACGGCATCATCGAAAACTACGAGGAACTGCGCGAAGACCTGCGCCATGCCGGCTACCAGTTCAGCTCCGAGACCGACACCGAGGTGGTCGCACACCGGGTGCATTTCAATTACCTCAAGCTCGGCGATCTGTTCAAGGCCGTGCGCGCGACCGTGGCGGAACTCGAGGGCGCCTATGCGCTGGCGATCGTCAGCGAGAGCGATCCGGAGCGCATCATTGCGGCGCGCATGGGCTGTCCGGTAGTGCTGGGCCTGGGAGATGAGGAGAACTTCGTCGCCTCCGACGTCGCGGCGCTGTTGCCGGTGACGCGCCGCTTCATGTTCCTCGACGAGGGCGACGTGGCGGAAGTGCATCGCACCGGTGTGCGCGTGATCGATCGCGACGGCAACAGCGCCGATCGGCCGATCAAGGACAGCGAACTCACGGCCGACGCCGCCGAGAAAGGTCCCTACCGCCACTTCATGCTCAAGGAGATTCATGAGCAGCCGCGCGCGGTCGGTAACACGCTGCAGGAAAGAGTCGCGAACGGGCGGCTGCTCGAGGCCGCGTTCGGACCGGCGGCGGCGGCGATCTTCGAGCGCGTCGAGGCGGTGCAGATCGTGGCCTGCGGCACCAGCTATCATGCCGGCGTGGTGGCGGGTTATCTCATCGAGCAGATCTGCCGCATGCCCTGCCGCACGGAAATCGCGAGCGAATATCGCTACCGCAACCCGGTGGTGCCGAAGAATGCGCTGTTCGTATCGATCTCGCAGTCGGGTGAGACGGCCGACACCCTGGCAGCGCTGCGCATGGCGGGGCGAAACGGCTATCTGTCGACGCTGGCGATCTGCAACTCGCCCGAAAGCTCGCTGGTACGCGAATCCGAGCTGGTGATGCTGACGCGCGCCGGACCGGAGATTGGCGTCGCCTCGACCAAGGCCTTTACCACGCAACTGACCGCGCTGGCGATGCTGACCATCGCGCTGGCGCGCCACAACAGCTCGGATCCCGAGCGCGAGCGAACCCTCATCACGCGCCTGATCGAGCTGCCGTCACTGCTGGAGAAGACGCTGGAACTCGACCCGGTGATCCACCGGCTGGCGCTGCGCTTTGCCGACCATCAGCATGCGCTGTTCCTCGGCCGCGGCACCATGCACGCGATTGCGATGGAAGGTGCCCTGAAGCTCAAGGAGATTTCCTACATCCACGCCGAAGCGTATGCCGCCGGTGAGCTGAAGCACGGGCCGCTGGCACTGGTCGATGCCGACATGCCGGTGGTCGCGGTGGCGCCGAACAACGAGTTGCTCGAGAAGCTCAAGTCCAATCTGATGGAAGTGCGGGCCCGCGGCGGCGAACTATACGTGTTCGCCGACCCGGAGGCCGGGGTTGAGTCGAGCGACGGCGTGCACGTGATCCAGATGCCCAAGCACGTGTCGGATTTTCAGGCGCCGATCATCTACACCATCCCGCTGCAGCTGCTGGCCTATCACGTCGCGATCCTCAAGGGCACCGACGTCGACCAGCCGCGCAATCTTGCCAAGAGTGTGACGGTCGAGTGACAACGCGGGTTGATTGGTAATATTTTCGTGCCACCGAAGGAATAATCATGCATGCACGTGTGCTCGTAGGTCTGCTGACCCTGGCAATGACGGCCGCGAGTTTCGCGCCACCGGTAACGCTCGCGAAAGACAAGGACAAGGAGGCTCCGGCCGCGGCCAAGGACGACACCAAAGCCGCCGCCAAGGACGCCAAGGAAGATAAGGACGATAAGTCTGCGGCCAAGGACGACGATATCAAACTGCCGCCGTTTCCAGCCGACAAGACCGTCCACCAGAGCATGCAGCTTGCCGGCCGCACGCTCAATTACGAGGCCACGGTCGGCTCGCTGCCGGTGGTGGACGAGAAAGGCAAAACCATCGCCAGCGTCATGTTCACCGCCTATACGGTACCCGGAGCGGGCCGGCCGGTGACCTTCGCTCTGAACGGCGGACCCGGAGCCTCGTCGGTCTATCTCAATCTCGGCGCACTGGGTCCGAAACGCGTGCAATTCGGCGCCGAAGGCAATAGTCCGTCCGACCCGGCGACGCCGGTCGACAACGCGGGAAGCTGGCTCGACTTCACCGACCTGGTGTTCATCGATCCGGTAGGTACCGGTTTCAGCTACGCGCAGGTGAAGGAGGACGAGGCGAAAAAGCGCTTCTACAATCCGAAGGCCGACGTCGAATACCTGTCACGCGTGATCTTCGACTGGCTGGTCAAGAATGAGCGCCTGACGTCGCGCAAGTATCTGGTCGGGGAAAGCTACGGCGGTTTTCGCGGCCCGCGCATTACGCATTTTCTGCAGACGCGCCTCGGCGTCGCGATGAACGGCCTGGTGCTGGTTTCCCCGTACCTCGACCCCGGTGCGTCGCTCAATGGCGATCTCTCGCCGCTGCCCTGGATGCTGACGCTGCCGAGCATCGCCGCGGCCAACCTCGAGCGCCACGGCAAGCTGAATGACACGACCATGGCGGACATCGTCAACTACACGCGCACCGAGTACGTGGCGGACCTGCTCAAGGGGCGCTCCGACCCGGCGGCACTGGAGCGCATCGTCAAGCGCGTCACCGACTTCTCGGGACTCGACCCCGGGTTCGTACGGCGCTCCGGAGGCCGGCTCGAGACCCAGGCCTACCTGCGCGAAGTGTTCCGCGATGAGGGCAAGCTCGGCAGCCGCTATGATTCCAACGTCACCGGCTGGGATCCATTCCCGTTCGCGCCCAATCAACGCAGCAACGATCCGATTCTCGACAGCATCATCGCGCCGACGACGACTGCGATGGTCGACTTCATTACGCGGACCGTCGGCTGGAAATACACCGCCCGCTACAATGCCCTGAGCTACGAGGTGAACATGCTGTGGGATTGGAGTTCCGGCAACGGCAGTCCAGGCGCCGGTGATGATGACGGCGATGGCGTCCAACGCGGCTCGGTGAAGGAGTTGCGCGAATCGGTCGCCGTGGATCCCAAACTCAACGTGCTGATCGTGCACGGCTGGGGTGACCTGTCGTGCCCCTTCATGGCATCGGTGCTAATCGTCGACCAGATGCCGATCATGGGAAATCCGAATCGGGTGCAGGTCAAGGAGTACGGCGGCGGTCACATGTTCTACAGCCGCGGCCAGAGCCAGCTCGCGCTGCGCAACGACGTGATGAAAATGTACGCCGCGCACTGACCTTCAGGCGAATACTCCGTATTCGACCTGCAGGATTTCACCGGTATCGGTGTTGACCAGCAGCGCGTCGTTGCCGTCGCGCACCCATTCGTATCCCGACGGCGGAACTTCGAGCGCGAACAGCCAGTAATCGGCCAGCACGTAGGGCGCCGCCCAATAGGCGCGCGGCAGGATTTCACCGTAGCCCCAGCGGTGCGAAGTCCAGCCCGCAGGACGGTGGTACGGGCCGATCTTGAAGCTGCGCGCGGCCTGGAAATTGTGCTGGTAGGTTGGACGATCCACCGCCGACGGTCGGGCGTTCCAGCCTTTCGGCTCGGTGACGCGCTGATAGCCGGACGGGCCGGGATGAGGTTCTGCGCGCGGCGCAGGTCGCGCTGCAGGGCCGTGCTCCTCGCGCTGCGGCTCGCCCGCCATCGCGCCGCCGAGCCAGACAACCGCCGCCGCCAGCACCAGGCCAGTCTTCACACGATATGCCATGGAGTCTCTCCACTGAAGGCCGAAACGAAAATTGTAAAGCACAGCCACAGCGCCTACCACACATTAAAGATTCTTTACTTTGTGCCTTCATGCCTAAGCGTTGTGCCTAAGCGCGTCAGCAGCAGCCGTGCCGGAGCGGCGCTGTGCTGTGCTAGCCTTGTGCGCCATGCGCAACGTAAATTCCGCCCTGATCCTCGCTGCGTGTGGCGTCATCACCGCGTGCGCGACGCTCTCGCCCCAATCCTCCAGCGTCGAGTCGCGACTCGCAGCTCAGAACGCGCTGTTCGAACAGCAGTACCAGTCGGATCTGAAAGCTGATCCCGAGCGCGCGACGTCCTACGGCGACTATCGCTACAACGAGCAGCTGGACGACTACTCGCTCGAGGGAGTCAGACGCCGCTACGCCAGCGACCAGGATTTCCTTGCGCGCCTGATGGCGATATCGACCAGCGGTTTTCCCGCGCAGGATGTGATGTCGCACCAGGTGCTGGTGCGCACGCTGCAGCAGCGCATCGACAACCATGCGTTCAAGGAATACGAGATGCCGCTCAGCCAGATGGAGGGCCCGCACGTTCATCTGGCCGATCTGCCGCTCGCCGTGCCGCTGGACTCGGTGAAGCACTATGAGGACTACATCGCGCGTCTGCACCAGATCCCGCGCGCTTTCACCCAGACCGAACAGGTTCTGCGTGCCGGCATGCAGGACCATCTGATGCCGGTGCGCTTCCTGCTGGAGAAGGTGCCGGCACAATGCGAGGGCGTCATCGCGGCCGACCCGTTCCTGCGGCCCACCAGGAACTTTCCGTCCGGTATTTCGCCCGAGGATCAGCAGCGCCTCACCAAGGCCATCACCGATACGGTCGTTAACGAAGTTCTACCGGCCTATCACGCTTTTGGCAGCTTCGTTGCCACGGAGTACGCGCCCCACGGCCGCACCGTGCTCGCCGTCACTTCGCTGCCCGACGGCGAGCGGCGCTATCGCAACGATATCCGCAGCCGCACCAGCGTCGACTATCTCAGCGCCGAACAGATTCACCAGCTCGGCCTGCGCGAGATCGATCGTATCGAGGCCGAGATGCTGGTCATCGCGCAGCAGCAGGGTTTCTCCGACCGCGAATCCTATCACCAGTCATTGAAGGACAATCCCAGGTACCGGCCGGTTTCGGCCGAGCAGATCGTCGATGTCTTTCGCGGCTACCTGGAGCAGATGCAGCCCAAGCTGCCCAGCCTGTTCGGCTTTATTCCCCCATCGCCGGTCACTGTCGAAGCCATCCCAGACTTCCAGGCTGCGATGGCAACGCATTACGTCACCGGCACCCCCGATGGCACGCGGCCGGGCCGGGTCGTGGTCGCGACCTCGCACTTCGCCGACCGCTCGCTGGTCGATGACGAGGCCATCGCCTATCACGAGGGCATCCCCGGCCATCACCTGCAGCAATCGGTGGCACAGCTGAAGACCGATCTGCCGAAGTTTCGCCAGCACACCTTCAACTCCGGCTACATCGAGGGCTGGGCGCTGTACGCCGAGCAACTCGGCAAGGAGGTCGGCTTCTATCAGGATCCTGGCAGCGACTACGGCCGCCTGGCCAGTGAGCTGTTCCGCGCAGTGCGCCTGGTGGTCGATACCGGCATCCATTCCCAGGGCTGGACGCGCGAACAGGTGGTGGACTTCATGCGCAAGTCGGGCGCCGTCGACGAGCCTACCATCCAGGCTGAAGTCGACCGATATATCGCCTGGCCGGCGCAGGCGCTGTCATACAAGCTGGGCCAGCTGAAGATCCGTGAACTGCGCGATCGCGCGCAGCGCGAGCTGGGCTCGCAATTCGACATCCGCAGTTTCCACGACGAGATGCTCAGCGGCGGCGTGCTGCCGCTGGATCTGCTGGACGCGCGCACCGAGGACTGGATCCGGGCGCAGAAAGCAGTCCCCGCTATGTGACACCTATCCCTTTGCGCTCTTGATCGCCAATACCCCGTCACCGCTCAACTCGGCCGCAAAGCCCGCGAAGCGCAATCGGCTCGCCACTTCATTGGCGACATCACGACCGCTGCCGAGCTTGTTGGGCGCGCCGGTGTAATGAAACAGCTTGCCACGGGGCTTGAGCACCCGGGCCAGCTCGTTATAGAAACTCTGCGAATACAGTTCTCCGGCGATTCCAAAGCGCGGCGGGTCGTGCAGGATCGCGCCGACCGATTGGTCCTGCATCGCGGCAATCTGTTCGACGATATCGCCGCAGGTCAACGTCAGCGCAGCGCTCGTCTCAGGCGCGCCCCGGTGATCAGGCGACCAGGGATTCAGGCTGCGCAGCCAGATCACGTCGGCATTGCGCTCGAACGAAATGACCTGCACCGCCTCGCCGCGCAGACACCAGGCGGCGAAATAGCCCAGGCCGCCGCAGGTGTCCAGGATGCGCTTGCCACGCGGTGCGATCAGGCGCACTTTGCGTTCGGCGTCCGCATACGGCGAGACTTGTGCCGTTGGCAGCATTTTTATGCCGTCGATTTCGAAAGTGGGCGCTCCCCATTGCGTCGGCACCAGCTTGATCAGTGAGCCGCTGTAGCGCGCCACCGGCTGAAAGCCGGCGTCAATCCAGTGGTAGATGGTGCGCTCTTTGCAGGCCGCCGGAAACGGGAACCATTCCCCCTGCCAGAGCCATCGCTCGCCGCGCAGTTCGACCGTGCTGATGGAGCGATCCAGGTCCAGCGAGCAGGCCACCGTCGCGGCGCCGGCGTTGCGGGCAGCCAGCAATGCCTCGTGTACCTTCAGAGTCAACAGTGGCCCGATGCGCCCGCTCACAAAGATTCAATTTCCCTGCCGCTGGGCATTCGCCACCGACCTTCGGCAGAACCCGCCTGCTGATTTGGCCCGGATTATAGACGCCAGGCGCTAGAATCGAACTATGGAAGGTTCACTGCCAGTGCTCGAGGGTTGGGCCAATTTCTACGTCATCATCGGCTCCTCCGCAGCCGGCCTGACGGGGCTTACCTTCGTCGTGATCGCACTCGTGTCCGACGCACACATCGTGCGAATGTCAGGCTTGCGAGCGTTCGTCACGCCGATCGTGATGCATTTTGGCGCAGCGCTGTGGATCGCCGCGTTGCTGTGCATTCCGGGACATTCGGCCGCGAGCCTGGCGGCCTGCATGATCGTCACCGGAGCGATCCTCACCGCCTACGGCGTGGCTACGAGCTATCGCATGTACCGCGGCCGCAAGGCCTATCGGCCGGTGATGGAGGATTGGATCTGGAACGCCGTGCTGCCGACGCTGTGCTATCTGGCGCTGCTGGTAGCAGGTGCGCTGGCGCTGCGACATGCGGCGGCCGCTCTCTATCTCGTCGGCGCATCGGCGTTGACGTTGCTGTTCATTGGCGTGCACAACGCCTGGGATCTTGCAGTGTGGATCACGGTCGAACGTCCGGGGTCGCAAGCGCAGCAGGAGGCCGCGCCGTCGTCTCCGAGCGCTGCGACGACGACGAGTGCCTCGGACGCCAAGCCGGCAGCGCCGCCCGGCAGCGCGGCAACGCCGGCAGATACCTGAAGAGTCAGGCGGCGCTGCGCCTGGCCTCAAGATCGTAGGTGCCGGCGGCCGTGATCTCGACCGTCGCGAATTCTCCGACCTTCAATTTCGCGCCGCCCGAGATGCGCACCACACCGTCGATCTCAGGGGCATCGCCGGCACTGCGCCCGATCGCGACGCCGTCCTCGATCGCATCGATCAGCACCCGGCATTTCTGACCGACGCGCGCCGCCAGCCGTGCGCGGCTGATCTGTCCAGCTTTGTGCATGAAGCGCTGATAGCGCTGCTCCTTGACCTCATCCGGCACCGCTGGCGCAATCGCATTGGCCGCGGCGCCTTCGACCGGCGAGTATTTGAAGCATCCGACGCGGTCGAGGCCGGCGGCATCGAGCCACGCCAGCAGTTGCTCGAACTCGGCCTCGGTCTCGCCCGGAAAGCCGACGATGAAGGTACTGCGCAGCGTAAGATCCGGTCGCTGCGCGCGCCAGCTCTGGATGCGGCGCAGAGTATTCTCGGCGTGCGCCGGCCGGCGCATGCGCTTGAGCACCGCGGCGCTCGCATGCTGGAACGGGATATCAAGGTACGGCAGCACTGCGCGATCGCTCAGCAATGGAATGATGGCGTCGACATGCGGATACGGATAGATGTAGTGCAGGCGCACCCAGACGCCGAGCGTGCCCAGCGCGCGCACCAGATCGAGCAGGCGGGTCGCATACGATTCACCGCGCCAACTGACGCCGCGATAACGGATGTCGCTGCCATAGGCGCTGGTGTCCTGCGAGATGACCAGCAATTCTCTGACCCCTGCGCTGACCAGCGCTTCGGCCTCACGCATGACATCGTCGAGCGGGCGGCTGACGAGGTCGCCGCGCAGCGACGGAATGATGCAGAAGCTGCAGCGATTGTTGCAGCCCTCGGAGATCTTGAGGTACGCGTAGTGGCGCGGCGTGAGCCGCACGCCCTGCGGTGGCACCAGGTCGACGAACGGATCGTGTGGCTGCGGCAGATGGTCGTTGACGGCCGCGATCACACGCTCGTAAGCGTGCGGACCGGTGACTCCAAGCACCTTCGGGTGTCGATCGAGGATGCGCTGCGGATTGGCGCCGAGGCAGCCGGTGACCAGCACGCGGCCATTGTGCTGCAGCGCCTCGCCGATCGCGTCAAGCGACTCGTCGATCGCGGCATCGATAAAACCGCAGGTATTGACCACCACCAGGTCGGCGTCGGCATAGCCGGCCGCGATCGCGTAACCGCGGCTTTTGAGCTCGGTAATCAGCCGCTCGGAGTCAACCAGGGCCTTGGGACAGCCGAGGCTGACAAAGCCGACCGCGGGCGCGCGGCCGCGCACCGTGGATTTTCGCTGCGGTATTGTCATGGCGATGAGGGTGCCAGGCTCGATCTGCAAGCCTGTCGGTGCGGCGTCCGGCCGGTACAATGCGGGTTCCTATAGTACATGAGCAATCGCCCCGGATCGATGCATGACGTTTGACCTGGCGTATTACCAGCGCTTCTACTTCAATCGCCGCACCGCGGTGACTTCCAGGGCCGAAATGGCGGCCCGTGCACGGCTGATCACCGGCTGTGTTGATTACATCGGGCTGCCGGTAGCCAAGATCCTGGACGCCGGCTGCGGCGTCGGGCTGCTGCGTGCACCGCTGCTGCGGCGCCTGAAGCGCGCCAGCTATACCGGGCTCGAGTTCAGCGACTATCTGTGCGGGCGCTACGGCTGGCGCCAGGGCTCGATCGAGAGCTACCGCACGCGCGAGCGCTTCGACCTCGTGATCTGCTACGACGTGCTGCAGTACCTTTCGGCTGCGGCGGCGCGCCGGGCAATCGCCAATCTTGCCCGTCTGTGCCGGGGCGCGTTGTATTTCGGCGCACTCACACGCGAGGACTGGCGCGACAATTGCGATCGCAGCCGCACGCACCGCATTCCGGGGTTGCGGCCCGGCAGCTGGTATCGGCGCGAACTGGCGGGCCCATTCCGGCCGATCGGATGCGGCATGTGGATCAAGCGCGATCTGCCCCTGACGCTCTGGAACCTGGACGCCGCGGCTTGAGCGCGCTGCTTTCGAGCTTGCGCGAGCTGGTCGCGTTCACCGGCCCGGTGCAATGTGAAGTCCCGGCGGGCGCCGTCAACCTGGTGCTGCGCGGCTACGTACGCACGGCGCAGGGCGCGCGCGGAGAGCTGACCGAAGTGCTGTTCAGCGAGGTCGGTGCGCTGACGCTGCCGGGCGATCTGCGCGATGCCCGGGTGATCGAGATGCCTGCAGCAGCCACGGCGCCGCGGCGCTTTCGCATCGAGAGTCCGGAAGTGCAGCTGGAATTGCGCGCACGCAGCGCGCAGCTGCATCGCGATGCGGCGGCGGCCTTCTACGGCGCCGTGCCGCCGCCACGCGTGCCGCTACACCTTCGATGCGGCTGGTGGCTGCTGCTGACGGCGCTCAGGCTGCCGGGCGCGCAGCTGCTGCTGAGGAAGTTTCGGGGCACGGCATGACGGCGCGCATACCGGTCACGGTGCTCACCGGCTTTCTCGGCGCCGGCAAGACCACATTGGTCAATCGCATCCTGTCCGAGAACCATGGCAAGCGCATCGCCGTGATCGAGAACGAATTCGGCGAGGTCGGAGTCGACCAGGAGCTGGTGATCGGCGCCGACGAGGAGATCTTCGAGACCAGCAACGGCTGCATCTGCTGCACCGTGCGCGGCGATCTGATCCGCATTCTTGGCCAGCTGCGCAAACGCCGCGATCGCTTCGACTCGGTGCTGATAGAGACCACCGGGCTGGCTGATCCGGCTCCGGTAGCGCAGACGTTTTTTATCGACCAGGAACTCAAGGAGCACTACTCGCTCGACGCGATCGTGACGCTGGTCGACGCGCACCACATCGAACAGGAGCTGGCGAGCAGCCCGATCGCGCTCGAGCAGATAGCCTTTGCCGACGTCATCCTGCTCAATAAAATCGACCTGGTGGACGCGGCCGCGCTCGAGCGCATCGGGCGGCGAGTGCGCGGCATCAGTGCCACCGCTGCGGTGATTCACTGCCGCAACGCCGATGTAGCGCTCGAACGCGTGCTCAGCCTCGGCGCTTTCGATCTCGAACGCGCGCTCGCGCTCGACAACGCCTTTCTTGAGCCGGCGCGTCCGTTCGAATGGGGCGGTCTCTACCAGCTGTCGGCGGGTCGGCACGAACTGCGCACCGGCGGCCACGAACATGGCCACCACCACAACCATGGCCACGAACACGAGCACAACGGCGAGCATGCGCGCGCGCCTACGCTGTCGCAGGTCGATCTGGTGATGCTGCCGGCGACGGATGGCAGCGCCGGCGCGATCAATGCATTACTCGAGACGGCGACCGCGCTGTTCGAGCGCGAGCCGGTGACGGCCGCGCCCGGCGCGGTGCTGGGACCGCAGCAGCGCCATCGCCTGCTGCTGGCCGGGCAGGCGCAGTTTCAGCTCGAGCCCGGTGCGCCGGGGTACTGGGCAGTGTTTACCGAGCACGCGCCGGCCGAGTTCGGCCTGCAGCTGCACGCCGCCACGCCGCTGCAGCAGCGCGAATTCGGCTCGCATCATCACGACCTCGCAGTGGGTTCCATCGGACTCACCGATGCGCGCGCACTCGATGCCCGCAAGGTCAACGACTGGCTGTCGTACCTGTTACAGAGCCGCGGCGCGGACATCCTGCGCATGAAAGGCGTGCTCAATCTCAAGGGCGAGAATCGCCGCTACGTGTTTCACGGCGTGCACATGGTGTTCGACGGTCAGCTCGAACGCGCCTGGAGCAGCGACGCAGCGCGGCGCAGCCGGCTGGTCTTCATTGGCCGCAATCTCGATCGCAATGAGCTTGTGGCTGGTTTCGAATCCTGCGTCGCATGAGTGGCGTGGCTGGCCGCCTGCGGCCACATGAGCGCATCGAGCTGAGTGACTATCCGGTGGACGCGGCCTGGTCGGGTGACGGCCGGTCGCTCGCGGTGGCTGGCGGCGAGGGCGCAGTGCTGCTGCTGTCGTGCGTTTCGGCGGAAGCACCGCTTGCGATCGGACGCCACGAGGGCGGCGTGCTGGCGGTGACATGGCAGCCTGCGGGGCGTTTATTTGCCTCGTCCGGGCAGGACGGTGTCGTGCTGCTGTGGGATGCGCGCTCGTTCCAGGCCGAAGCGATCCACCGCGGCAAGGAATGGAGCGAGCAGCTGGCGTTCGCCGATAACGGCCGACTGCTCGCCGTCGCCACCGGGCGTGTGCTGCATCTGTTCGACCAGCAGGGCCGGGTGCGCCATAGTTTTGCCGGCCACGCCGGCGCGATCGCCGCGCTGGCCTGGCGCCCGAAGAGTGGCGAGATTGCGGCGGCTGGCAACGGCGGCGTGCACATTCACCGGCTCGAGCCGCGTGCTGAGTCGCGCGATTATCCGTTGCGCGGGGCCTGCCTGACGGCGAGCTGGAATGCCGATGGTCGCGTGCTCGCCTGCGGTATGCAGGATGGCAGCGTGCATCTGTGGCAGGTCGCCGCCGATACGCAGTCGGAAATTCCGGGGCTGGGCGCCAAGGTATTCGCCACCGGCTGGAGTGCCAACGGACGATTCCTCGCGGCCGCGGCCGGCGATGCGCTGCTGGTCTGGGAGCTGGGCGGCAAGGGCGCGGCGATCTCGCAGCCGCTGGAGCTGCAGGCTCATTCCGAGCGCATCACGGCGCTGAGCTTCCGGCCCAGCGGCAGCTGGCTGGTATCGGCGGCGCGCGACCGGCGGCTGCTGTTGTGGCGCATCGGCGCCGCGAATGAGCCGCAGGATGCGCATCTGCTGGCGGATGACTGCACGCTGCTGCGATTCTCGCGCGACGGCACACGGCTGGCGGTGGGCGATGCGCGCGGCGGCATTACCCTGTACGACTGCACACCCTAGCGAGCCTGGCGCGCACGGCGCGCGGCTCTAAGGACCCTGCGGGCCCAATTGCATGGCCGGACGCACCGTGACCGCTTCGCGCGACCGACCGAAGGCGCGCTCGTAGTTTGCCAGCTGCAGCTGCAGCACATGCGACCAGGTAAAGCGCTGCAGCGTGCGCGCGCGGGCGCTCGCACCCAACGCTTCCAGGTCACGGTCGTAGAGCCGCCGGATGGCCTGGGCCATGCTTGCGGCGCTTTCCGCCTCGGCCAGCTCGCCGACCTGATCGTCCACCAGCTCCGGAACCGCCCCGGCGCGCACCCCGACCACCGGCCGGCCGCACGCCATCGCCTCGACGATTACCAGGCCGAAGGTCTCGCTGCTGCCGGCGTGTACCAGCGCGTCGGCCGAGGCCAGCCATTGCGCCAGCTCGACGCTGTCGCGCCGATACGGCATCACGCTCACATTTTGGCTCGGTCTCCTGACTCGTCCGCCGCCGATCAGCAGCAGGTGGTAGGGCCTGCCCAGCAGCGCCATCGCTGCGCGCAGCACGTGCAGATTCTTCTCCTCGGACAAGCGGCCGGCGAACACCAGCAGGCGGGTGTCGTCCGGCAGTGCGAGCAGGCGGCGCAGATCGAGCGTGCGCCGTGCCGGCGAGAAGACCTCGGTGTCGACTCCCAGCGGCTGGTAGGCGTTGTGGGCCACGCCGAGCCTGGCCAGATACGCGCACATCAGCCGGCTGGGCGCCAGCACCAGGTCGCACTGCGCGTACACCTGACGCATGTAGCGTCTGACGGCGCGCTCGGCGCTGGCACCTGCGCGGCGGGCGACCAGCTGCGCCAGATTGGAATGGAAAAACCCCACCAGCGGGATATTGCGCGCGCGCGCCACATGGGCCGCGCACCAGGCCGGGTGAAATACGTCACCGGCTTCGATCAGGTCGGGCTCGAGCGCGAACAGCATGCGCGTCCACAGGCGCGGCGACAGTGGCAGGCGGTAATTGAAAGTGAACGGCAACTTCACACCGGCGATGGTGCTGATGTCCCCGGGGCGCAGCTGTGTGCGTCTGCCGGGCACCAGCATCGAGTGCCGATGCGTACCGCGGGCCGTCAGCCAGGCGTGCTTGGCGGTCAGATAGCGCTTCACGCCGCCGCTGGTCGGTGAGAAGAAAAGTGTGGTGTCGACAAGCTGCATCACTGTCCCTCGACGGGAAGCAGCATTGCAACGTGTCAATTTGGTGTCAAGCCGGCAGCTGCGCGGAAAGCTCGCTGTCCGACAGCGGCGGAAAGGAAATGCGATAGCGCGTGAACTGGCCGCGCTTGGCCGCAACCTGCAGTTTGCCGCCGAGGCGTTGCACGTGATCGCGCACGATCTGCAGTCCAAGGCCGCGCCGCGCGGCATTTTTTGCGGTGGTGACGCCGGGCTGGAAGATCACACTCGCCAGACGCGGCGGATCGAGCGTCTTGGCGGCGTCCGCACTCAGTAGGCCGAGTCTGACCGCAACTTCGGCAATCCGCTCGGCGTCGAGTCCCGCGCCATCGTCCTGCATATTGAGATCGAAACCCTGGGCGCCGCGATCGATGAATTCGACCACCAGCGTGCCCATCTCCGGCTTGGCGCGTTCGGCCCGCAGCACCGGCGCCTCGATGCCGTGCTCGATCGAATTGCGCAGCAGCTGGCCCAGCAGGTCGAACAGCGTGCTGATCCAGGCCTCGGGAATTTCCTCCAGGCCCATCGTCACCAGCGCGACACGCTTGCCCTGCTCGACGGCGAATTTTTCACTCAGCTGCTGCAGGGCGGAGACGAATTTCGATTGCGCCTGCTGCTGGCTGCCGTCATGTTCGTCGGCGCCGTCCTCATCGCCCGGCGGCAGGTGCACCGCGGCGCAGTCGGCAGCAATCAGCAGATGGCTGCACAGCTCCTCGAGCGTCACCATCGCCGGCAGCAGGTCATTGCCGCTGATGTCGGCTCGCAGTTCAATCGCGCGCAGCGCCTCCTGGGCGCTGCCGACCCGCGAGCCGATGCTGGGCAGGTGCAGGCCGAGCATCGCTTCGTTGAGACTGGAAAGTTCTGCCTGCAGAACCTCGATCTTGCCGCGAAACGCGCCGGGATCGCGTGTCGGCATGCGCAGCGCGGCGCGCATGCGCTGCACGGTTTCAAGCGCATGGTTCATACAGGCGGCGAGCGGCGGCAGTTCGGACAGCAGCAGCGATCGATACAGATCGCGCTGATCGCGCAGCATCTCGATCTCCAGCAGCAGCGCCGGCGGCATCTCCCGGATGGCGGAATCGTTCATCAGCCAGCCGCTTCGGCATCGACCGGCGCACTCGGCGCCGGCAGCTGGTCGATGGCAGCCATCAGCGCCGTGTACGCCGTCACCGAGTCGGGGAAGCGGCGGCCGCGTTCGCGCGCCATGAACTGGTCGAGCAGCGGTTCGAGCGCCGCCAGTTCGGCCGGCAAGCGTGGGCGCGGGCCGTGCACGTGCTGCTGCATGACTTCCACCGCGCTGTTGCCGACATACGGCTTGGTGCCCGTCAGCATTTCAAACAGCATGACGCCGACGCTGTACAGATCACTGCGCGCATCGAGCGGGACGCCCTGCGCCTGTTCCGGACTCATGTAGTAGGGCGAGCCGCGAAGCACGCCGATGGCGGTGCTGAGGCCGGTGGACTCGAGGCCCTTGGCGAGCCCGAAATCGATCAGCACCACCGAGCCGTCTTCGCGCAGCATCACGTTCGGCGGCTTCAGGTCGCGATGAATCAGACCGGCGCCATGAATGATGCGCAGCGCCCCGCAGATGCGCAGCGCGTACCCGAGGCTCTCATTCACGCTCATCGGCTGTTGCAGGCGGGTCTTGAGATCGCCGCACGGAAAGTATTCCATCGCGATGAATTCGCGGCCGGCATGGAATCCGTAGTCGTAAATCTCCACTACCGAACGGTGCTGCACGGCGCAGATGGCGGCGTACTCGCGCGCGAACTCGCGGCTCTCCTCGGCGCCCTCGATGGTCGGCTTGCTGATCTTCAGAGCTACATTGCGCCCGAGCGTAATGCTGTGGGCGAAGTACACGACGGCGCGCGAGGACTCGCCGAGCTTATGCAGGATGGCGTATTGCGGCAGATCCAGATGCGACGGATCGATACGGCGCGGCAGCGCCTTGGGCGGCCTGGTCCGGGTCTGCGACCCACGCCGCCGCGCCCGCAGCGCCAGGCGCAAAGCGGTCGCGAGCCGCTGCGCGTTCAGCAACGCGCGCGGCAGGTAGTCGGCCGCACCCAGCCGCAGCGCACGCACGGCACTCAATTCGTTACCGCCGGAGGCGATCACCACGACCGGCGGCGTGTCGTCGCGGCGCCGCAGCAGGCGCAGCGGCTCCAGACCGGCCGCGGGGTCATCGAGCGCATCGCCGCAGTGCGCGCCCAGCACGATCAGATCCAGATCCCGGGTCGTCAGGCCCGCGGCGTGCTGGTCCAGTTCCGGCGGCTCCATCTCCAGAATGGTGGAGTCTGGCCACAGGATCTCGATGTGGTGGCGCAGCCAGGAGCGCAGCTCGCGCTCCGCATCGACGATGAGCAGGCGCGCGTTCATGGCTTGAATCGCAGTCTGATGCGCGCGCGCTGTGCGACCGCGACGCCATCGCGCTGCACCGGGCGGTAGCGGCTTTGCGACAGCGCGGCGATCGCCGCCCGCTCGAACACGCCGCGCGGTTCGGCGCTCTGCACCTGGATGTCGCTCACAGTGCCCTCGGGTGTGACGGTGAATTCAAGCTCCACCGAGCCGCTCTGGCCGCGCTCCAGCGCATCCGCCGGATAAGTCGCTTCCACGAAATGCACGCGCTGCAGCTGCGATTCGGCGATCACCGCGGGCTGCGCCGCGGCCTGCGCGCGTTCGAGTGCAGCGGCGGCGGCGGCCAGTTCCTCGCCGTCCACGCCGCCGGCTACAGCCGCATGCAGCCGCTGCTGCGCGCCGTCGAAATCGTTGCGCGCAATGCGCGCCTGCACATCGGCGGCGAGTGCGCCGCGCAGCGAGTGCAGCATCCCCGGCAGCGCCGCATTGTCGGCGTCCAGCGCCTTCAGGCGGCGGTAGTCGCCGAGGGCACTTTCTTCCGCCGGCTCCAACAGCTGTGCGGCGGCCAGATGCTGGTTGAAGCCGTGCTGCAGGGCCAGCAATTCCTCGGCGCGCGCTGCCTGGGCGTGCTGCAAAGTGCTCAGCTGGCTGCCCAGTTGCGTAAGCTGCGCGTCATTCAGACGGTAATCGCGGCAGGCCTGCAGCCAGCGCCCGGCCGCGTCCGCGTCGCCCGCCGCCAGCGCGGCGCGAAATCTGCCGATCAGCGCCTCACCCAGCGCCAGCGCCGCCGCGCGCACGTCGGCGTCGTCGGGCGCCAG
>Ga0209006_10000784_pt1 | contig 29324 bp, 28 predicted proteins | sample JacPin_JW_Ref_O2_FD_188567 | JGI IMG/M metagenome (GOLD analysis project Ga0209006, IMG submission 188567) | Forest soil microbial communities from Algoma, Ontario, Canada - Jack Pine, Ontario site 1_JW_Ref_O2 (SPAdes) (version 2) | ecosystem: Environmental > Terrestrial > Soil > Boreal...
CACAGTGATACCAGCCAGCCGGCGATCACGAAGATGAAGACGCCCGCGTAAGCGAGCGGCGACCGGTAGGCCCCAGCCAGCCAGGCCAACACGCCGCCGAGCACGGTGACCGCGCAGATCCCCAAGAAAATCGGGCTGGGCCGCACAGACTGCCGAATCGGTCGGATGTTCACCACACGAAACTACCGGACCAGCAACCACCCTTTGATGTGTCGATAAATGGTGGACCGCTTCACCGGACGGTCGGACTTCACACCATCACGGCTGACCACCGCGCCGGTGGTGCCCAGCTGCGCGGCCCTGCCGGTCACCCAGCGCCCCGTGTAACCCCGCGCCGACACCACCGCGGCCCGAACGCCGGGCACGGTGGCCATCGGTTCGACCCGGACCCAGGCCACGTCGCCGTCGAACAGCGTGGTGTCGTCGACCACCGCCTCGCCGTGCAGCAGCCCGTCCGCGCCGCGCCACATCGCCGCGCCCGCGATCGCGTGGCCGATGTCGTCACGAATGAGCGGCACCCGCTGTGCTACACCCCACAATGCGCGCTTGGCGCCGCGACGACCCGATGCGAGCCGGTATGCGCGCGTGGCCGCCGAGCGGTGCGCGGACACGAATCCGATCTCCACGTCAAGCGTTTCGGCGCGCAGCAGGGCGGTCAGCACTGTGGCCAGATCGGCATCCGATCCGACGACGATCAATCGGCGATAGTCGCGGGCCGCACCGGCGATGTCTTCGGTGTCGGCAATCGGCACGCCCTGCAGCGGTCGGGGCAAGCTCGCGTCACCGAAAAGCAGGATGGCTACGTCTTCGGGGTCTTCTGGCTCGGCGTCTTCAGGCAATGCGAAACTCCTGGGCAAACCTCGGATAGGGTGGGTCACCGGCTGCACCACAATAAGCGGGAGAAGGGCCATGCCGGCAATCGTCCTGATCGGCGCCCAATGGGGCGACGAAGGCAAGGGCAAAGCCACCGATCTGCTCGGTGGCCGTGTCCAGTGGGTGGTGCGCTATCAGGGCGGCAACAACGCGGGCCACACGGTGGTGCTCCCGACCGGTGAGCACTTTGCGCTGCACCTGATCCCGTCGGGCATCTTGACGCCGGGCGTGACCAACGTGATCGGCAACGGCGTCGTCGTCGATCCCGGAGTGCTGCTGTCCGAGCTGAGCGGGCTCGAGGAGCGCGGCGTCGACACCGAGCGGCTGTTGATCTCCGCGGACGCGCACCTTCTGATGCCGTACCACGTGGCGATCGACAAGGTGACCGAACGCTATCTGGGCAACAAGAAGATCGGCACCACCGGCCGCGGCATCGGCCCGTGCTACCAGGACAAGATCGCCCGCATCGGCATTCGTGCCTCCGACGTGCGGGATCCTGCACTACTGACCCAAAAGGTCGAAGCCGCACTGGAATTCAAGAACCAGGTGCTGGTCAAGATCTACAATCGCAAGGCACTGGATCCCGACACCATCGTCGACACAGTGCTCGGACAGGCCGAAGGGTTCGCACACCGCATCGCCGACACCCGATTGCTGCTCAACACCGCGCTCAGCGAGGGCGAGACCGTTCTGCTCGAGGGTTCCCAGGGCACGCTGCTCGACGTCGACCACGGCACGTATCCCTATGTGACGTCGTCGAATCCCACCGCGGGCGGCGCCTCGGTGGGATCGGGCATCGGGCCCACACGGATCAGCGCCGTGCTCGGAATTCTGAAGGCTTACACCACGCGCGTGGGGTCGGGGCCGTTTCCCACCGAGTTATTCGACGAGCACGGCGAGTATCTGGTGAAGACCGGCGGCGAGATCGGCGTCACGACGGGACGGCGCCGGCGATGCGGCTGGTTCGACGCGGTGATCGGCCGCTACGCGACCCGGGTCAACGGGATCACCGACTTCTTCTTGACCAAACTCGATGTGTTGTCGAGCCTTCAGACGGTGCCGGTATGCGTGGCCTACACGGTGGACGGCAGGCGGGTGGACGAAATGCCGATGACCCAAAGCGAATTCGCCCGAGCCGAGCCGGTCTACGAGGAGCTGCCGGGCTGGTGGGAGGACATCTCCGAGGCCCGCGAGTTCGACGACCTGCCTGCGAAGGCCCGCGACTACGTGTTGCGCGTCGAAGAGCTTGCCGGCGCGCATGTTTCGGCCATCGGCGTGGGGCCCGGGCGCGACCAGACCATCGTGCGCCGCGACATTCTGCGGGCCTGCTCATGAGTGTCACGCCCGAGGATCCCGACTACTACAAGCACGGCGGGTTCCCCCAATACGAGGCGGCCGACCCGCCGCCGGGTTTCGTCAGGTTCGTCAGCGCGATGCGACGACTCCAAGACCTGGCTGTCTCCGCTGCGCCCGACGACGACGTCTGGCGTGATGCGGCGGGCCGCGTCGAGGATCTCGTCGACCTACTGGACCCCTTCGAGGCGCCGGAAGGAGTTTCCCCGGCGGGACGCACAACGGCGATGCCGGGATTCGGCAGTCTGCTGATGCCGCCGTGGACACTGACCGAGTTCGGGCCCGACGGGGTGGCGATGAAAGGTCACTTCAGCCGGTACCACATCGGCGGCAACAACGCGGTCCACGGCGGTGTTCTGCCCCTGCTGTTCGACCAGGTGTTCGGCCTGGTGACACGAGCCGCGGGCAGGCCGATCAGTCGCACGGCGTTCTTACACGTCGACTACCGCAAGGTGACCCCGATGTACACGCCACTCGCAGTCAACGGGCGGGTCGACTCGACGGAGGGCCGCAAGGCGTTCGTCTCCGGAGAACTCACCGACGGGGAAGGCACGGTCCTGGCCGAAGGCCACGGGCTGATGGTGCGATTGCTGCCCGGGCAACCGTGAGTCGGTGAGACGATGGCACTGTGAGCTCGCCTTCTCCGACGCACTTTCGTCAGCTGAAGACGCCGCGGGCCGCGGCGCTGGCAGGAGTGGTGTTCGCCCTGCTGTTCGGCGCGGTGATCGTTCTCATTCGGCTGAGAATGCCTGAGGGAATGCAAGATTCGTCGGCTTGGCTGTCCAGCAGCCACGGTGGGATCGCCACCGCGGCGAAGCTGATGCCGTTCGCGGGCATCAGCTTCCTGTGGTTCATCGGTGTGGTGCGCGACGGGTTCGGCCGATACGAGGACCGCTTCTTCGCGTCGGTGTTTCTGGGCAGCGGGATCTTGTTCCTGGCGATGATGTTCGTCGCGACCGCCGTCGCGGCCGGGCTGGAGGCCACCAACTCCGGCGTCATCGACAAGGCTGCACACGCCGAGATGATCGACCTCGGAAAGATGGTCGTGCTGTCGACGACCAAGACCTACGGGATCCGGATGGCCGCGGTGTTCATGATCTCGGCGGCGACGATCTGGCTGCGGACCGGCTTGATGCCGAAGTGGCTCGTCCTGCTCAGCTACCTCGTCGCGCTGGCCATCCTGGCCGCCAGCGACGTGAGCATGTGGATCTCGATGGCGTTCCCGATCTGGGTGCTGGTGGTCAGCGGACTGTTCCTGGTCAGGGCCGGCGTCATTGACCTCGACGGGGATGAATCCACCTGAACTCAGTCGCGCCGCAGCGTCGCTTCCTCGAGGTCCAAGCCGCGCAGCGCGGTTCGCAACACTTCGTCGTCGATGCGTCCGGCGTCCCGCTCATCGATGAACGTCTTGCGTTCGGCGGCAAGCATTTCCAGCCGGAGCCGGCGGAACGCCGACGCCGGGCTCTCGCCGATCTCGGCGTCACTTCGTCCCAGCCGTTCCCACGCGGCGTTGCGGCGTCGTTCGTTCCAGTGCGCCAAGATCTTGGCTGCCTGCTCATGGGTGTCGACCGGACCTTGTTGGCGTTGTTCCGCGAGCAATTCGTCGAGAGTTTCGGCGGCTGACCGGGCGGCCCTGTCCTGGGCACCAGCCAGTGCGACCGCATCCCGCTGGGCATCGTGACCCTGCACGCCGAAGACCCGGATCACCAACGGCAGCGTCAGGCCGTGGAGCAGCAGCGTGCCGATCACCACGACGAACGTCAGGAACAGGATGTGGGGACGACCCGGAAACGGCGCGCCTGCCAGCGTCGTCATCGGCACCGCGAACGCCGCAGCGAGCGACACCACGCCACGCACTCCCGCCCATGCGACCACGAACACCTGGGCCGGCGCCGGTGCCGGGGCACCTTTGCTCTTCCCGGCGAACAGCGCCCGCGGCACGTACGTGAACACGTAAATCCACGCGATACGCACCAGCAGCACCGTCACGAACACCGCCACCGACGACAAGATGAAGCCCGACGCCGGCAGGCCCCTCATCGCGCGTACCACGCCCGGCAGCTGAAGGCCGATCAGCAGGAACGCGAAGGACTCCAGGATGAACACCAGGGCCTTCCAGACAGCATCGTCTTGCAGCCGTGTCGCGTAGCCCGCGTGGACGGAACGCTGGCCGAGGAACAGCGCGGCGACCACGACGGCCAACACACCGGAGCCGTGGGCCTGATCGGCGACCAGATAGACGATGAAGGGTGCGACCAGCCCGATCGCGCTCTCCACCACCGGGTCGTCAAGCAGGCGTGACCTGATGAAGTCGATGATTGCGCCGAACAGTGCACCGACCACGACTCCGCCGGCAGCGGCCAGCACAAAGGTCGCGAGACCCTGTGGCCAACTGACGGCCGTCCCGATCGCGGCGGCAAGCGCCACCTTGTACAGCGTCAGCGCGGTGGCGTCGTTGAGCATGCTTTCGCCGCTGAGCAGCGTCATGATCGGGCGCGGGAGGCCCAGCCGGCGACCCACCGCGGTGGCCGACACGGCGTCGGACGGTGCGACGATCGCGCCGAGCGTCAACGCCGCGGCGGGCGTCAACGCCGGCACGACGTGATGCGCCACCAGCGCGACCGCCAGCGTGGTCGCGACGGGAAGCCCGACAGCAAGCATCCCGATCGGCCGGACGTTGCGCCGCAATGCGATGGAGGAGCTCTGCAGGCCCGCCGACCACACCAGCGGGGGCAGGATCACGAACAGCACCAGGTTGGGTTGGAGCTCGATGGTCGGCACCCCGGGGATCAGCCCGATCGCCAGCCCGGCCACCACGAGCACCAGCGGCGCAGACACCTTGTAGTGGCGGCCCAGGGCGGCCAACAGCACGCCCGCAACGAGGACCATCAACAGCGATGTGTTCACGTGCCTATCCTTGAGCAGCATGTTGCGACGCGCACCCAAGCCCCCCGAGTTGTGTGAGCACCTGACCACGGCCACGGGCGTCGCGGAACCCGACCCGGTGACGCCCGGCCGGTGTCAGGAATGTGCCGAACTCGGCGAATCGATCTGGGCCCACTTACGCATGTGCTTGAGCTGCGGACACGTCGGCTGCTGTGACTCCAGCCCGCACAAGCATGCGAACGCGCACTTCCACACGACCGGTCACCCGGTCATGCGCTCGCATGAGCCCGGCGAAACGTGGCGGTGGTGCTACGTCGACGTGCTGCTCGGTTGAGTCAGCGATCTGGCAGGCTGTCGACGTGACGGATGAGCTGTTGACGTGACCGATGAGCTGTTGACGTGACGGAAGAAAACAGGCCACTGAGCGTGATGATGCTCGGCGCCGGTGAGCTGAGCCGCGAGCTGGTGACCGCGTTCCAACGGCTCGGAGCGGTGGTGATCGCGGTCGATCGGCACGCCGATGCACCCGCACATGGGGTGGCCGACCGCAGCGTCGTCATCAAGATGACCGACCCCGACGAGCTGACCGCACTGATCGAACGCGAACAACCCGATTACGTAGTCAGCGAGGCGATCGACCCCGGCGGCGAGCCCATCATTGACAACGACGCGCTGGTCGCGGTCGGTGAGCGCGGGCACACCGACGTGGTGCCCACCGCGCGCAGCAGCCGGTTGACGCTGGACCGGGAAGGCCTGCGGCGGCTGGCCGCGGACGAGCTCGGGCTGCCGACCGCCCCGTTCTGGTTCGCCGGCTCCGCCGACGAGCTCACCGCGATTACAAAGCATGCCGGCTTCCCGCTGGTCGTGCGGCCGGTGACCGGCACCCCGGGGGAGGGTGAATCGGTGCTGTTGCGGCCCGAAGACGTCACGCCCGCGTGGGATCGCGCGGCGGCCGCGGGCGGCCGGGTGGCCAACACGCGGGTGATGGCCGAGACGATGGTCGAGATCGACCACGAGGTCACACTGCTGACGGTGCGCAGCGCGGGGAAGGGCGGTCCGCGGGTGCATTTCTGCGAGCCCATCGGTCACCGGCAGGTCGACGGTGAGCTGCTGGAGTCGTGGCAGCCGCAGGAGATGACCGCCGCGGCCGCGGAAGCCGCCCGGTCGATCGCGGCGCGGATCGTCAACGCGCTGGGCGGGCGGGGCGTGTACGGCGTCGAGCTGCTGGTGAGGGGCAACGAGGTGTACTTCGTCGACGTCAGCCCCCGGCCGTATGACAGCGGCCTGGTCACGCTGCGCTCGCAGCGGCTTTCGGAGTTCGAATTGCACGCCCGCGCGATCCTCGGGCTGCCGGTGGACACGATCATGATCACGCCGGGTGCGGCGGAGGTGGTGTACGCGGGACAGGAGACCGGATCGGCGAACGCCGATCTGGAGGACGACGATGTTCGCACCGAACGTGCGACGCAGGCGATTTCGGATGCGCTCGCGGTGCCCGAGAGTGACGTGCGGATCTTCGGGCACCCGAAGAGCTATCCGCGCCGGCGACTCGGGGTGGCGCTGGCCACCGGCCCGAACGTGAAGACCGCGCGCGACCGCGTCTATCAGGTCGCGACGGCGCTCAGGAAATTTTGGTAGGGAAATTCTGGTAGGGAAGTTTTGGTAGGGGAAGCTCCGGACGACCGGTTTTTGGACCATGAAGACCGTGGCAGCATGCTGCCGTTCGGTGCCGCGGTGGCTGTGTTCGCGCTGGTGGTGGCCGGGGTGGCGGCGTTCACGCTGACCCGCGGTGACGGGCTGACCGAAGAGGAGCGCGTGGGCCGCGCCGCGGTCGGTCAAAACGACGCGCTCCAGCGCCAGAACTATGCTGACTACCAGCGCTACACGTGCTCTGCCGGACAAGGCACAGAAGCGAACATGTTTGGTGCACAACAGGAATCGGTGCGGCAACACGGTGCCCGCTATGTGGACGACGTGACCGCCGTCACGATCGACGGCGACCGCGCGACCGCGACCGTGAAATACCACTACGAGAAGAACACCAGCGGCAAACTCAGCACCCCGCTGACGTTTGCCAGGCAGGACGGGCAGTGGAAGGTCTGTTCGGCCTACCGGTGACGCCGTGTGGGAGACTCACGACGTGAGTTACGCAGGTGACATCACGCCCGAGGAGGCTTGGAAACTGCTGAGCGACAACCCCGACGCGGTGCTGGTCGACTGCCGCACCGACGCCGAATGGCGGTTCGTAGGGGTACCCGACATTTCGGATCTGGGTCGCGACGTGGTGTACGTGCAGTGGTCGGGTGTGGACGGCAAACGCAACGAGAGGTTCGTTGACGAACTGATCGAGGCCGGCGTGGATCCCGGCGAGCGGCCCGTCGTTTTCCTGTGTCGCTCCGGCAACCGCTCGATCGGCGCCGCGGAGGCCGCCACTTCGGCGGGAATTGCGCCGTCGTACAACGTCTTAGACGGTTTCGAGGGACACCTCGACCCCGAGGGTCACCGCGGTGGATCGGGGTGGCGCGCCGTCGGTCTGCCGTGGAACCAGTCATGAGCGACGACTCTGTCCGGACCCCCGCCCCGCTCCCCGAGGGCGTGAGCCAGGCGACGATCGGCGTGCGCGGTGCGCTGATGCGGTCGGGCTTCGAGGAGACCGCCGAGGCGCTGTATCTGACGTCGGGCTACGTGTACGCCAACGCGGCCGAGGCGGAGAAGGCGTTCGCCGGTGACATCGACCGTTACGTGTATTCACGGTATGGCAACCCGACGATCTCGATGTTCGAGGAGCGGCTGCGGCTGATGGAGGGAGCGGCTGCGGCGTTCGCGACCGCGACGGGGATGGCCGCGGTGTTCACGTCGCTGGGAGCGCTGTTGGGTGCCGGTGACCGCCTGGTGGCGGCCCGCAGCCTGTTCGGATCCTGCTACGTGGTGTGCGACGAAATCCTGCCGCGCTGGGGCGTGCAGACGGTGTTCGTGGACGGCGACGACCTGTCGCAGTGGGAGAAGGCGCTGTCGGAGCCAACACAGGCCGTGTTCTTCGAGACGCCGTCCAACCCGATGCAGTCGCTGGTCGACATCGAGGCCGTCTGCCAGATGGCGCACGCCGCGGGCGCAAAAGTGGTGCTGGACAACGTCTTTGCGACGCCGCTGCTGCAGCAGGGTCTCCCCCTGGGCGCCGACGTGGTGGTGTACTCGGGGACCAAACACATCGACGGGCAGGGCCGCGTGCTCGGCGGGGCGATCCTCGGTGACAAGGAATACATCGACGGGCCGGTGCAGAAGCTGATGCGCCACACCGGCCCGGCCATCAGCGCGTTCAACGCGTGGCTGATGCTGAAAGGCCTGGAGACGCTCGCGGTGCGCGTCGAATACAGCACTGCGTCGGCGCTGCGGATCGCCGAGTTCCTGGAGAACCATCAGTCGGTGCGGTGGGTGCGCTATCCGTTCCTGGCGTCGCATCCGCAGTACGACCTGGCCAAGCGTCAGATGACCGGTGGCGGGACGGTCGTCACGTTCGAGCTGGATGCCCCCGCGGATCGCGGCAAGCAGCGGGCGTTCGAGGTGCTGGACAAATTGCGCGTGATCGACATCAGCAACAACCTCGGCGACGCCAAGTCACTGATCACCCACCCAGCGACGACGACCCACCGGGCCATGGGTCCGGAAGGCCGTGCGGCCATCGGGCTCGGCGACGGGGTGGTGCGGATCTCGGTCGGCCTGGAGGGTACCGACGACCTGATCGCCGACCTCGACCAGGCGCTGAGCTGACGTCCTGCCTGGGCTCAGGCAACTAACAGATATCTGTCAGAAACTGTTCAGTCGTCGTCGGCGACACCGAGCGCGTGCTGTGCCCGATCCTCGTAGCCCTGGCGAGCAGTCCGATCGAAATCGAGGAACACGCGGTCGTTGCCCAATTTCTTGCTGAGCCACCGGCGCCCGCGCGGGCCGAGCATCTGTGTCAGCGCGGCGACGAACCGTAGTGGCCGCGGCACCGACACGATCGTCGTCGGCTTGTCGAGCACCTTGACCACCGCGGCCGCAATGTCTTCGGGCTGTACCGGCTTTTGGGCAGCGCCGGTGTGCGTGCCGGCGATCAGCTCGGTATTGGTAAACGTCGGCAGCACCGCGCTCACCTGCACGCCCTGTGGGGCGAACTCGTCGGCCATCGCGGTCGACAATCCCACCACCGCGAACTTCGTGCCCGCGTACACCACCTGGCCCGGCACTGCGGTCATGCCGGCCATCGACGCGATGTTGACGATGTGGCCGCCGCGGCGCTCGACCATCTCCGGCAACACCAGCCGGCAGCCGTTCAGCACGCCGTAGAGGTTCACCTCGATTGCTGATCGGATGGCCTGCTCCGACTGTTGCAGGAACGGACCAACGGGCATCACGCCGGCGTTGTTGATCAGCACGTCGATCCGGCCGCCGCCCTCACCGCGGGCCTTGTCGAGGAACTCCGAAAACGACTGCCTGTTCGTCACATCCAACGGATAACCGGACACGGGGCCCAGCCGCTCGAGCGCCGCCACCGCGGGCTGGAGCGCGTTGACGTCGCGGTCGCCGATCACCACGCGCGCTCCACGCAGCAGCAGCGCCTTCGCGGTCGCGTGTCCGATACCCCGGGCGGCGCCGGTGATCGCGATGGTCTTGCCGCCGATGTTGTCGCCGCTGGTCTTGTCCATGTGCGCAAACTTTACAGGTGTCAAGTCCGTGCTGGAAAGGGGTCTCGTGGCAAGGATGGGGTCATGCCCGCCGCGCTGCGTTTCATCTCCGTCTCCCAGGACGACCCGCTCGCCGCACCCCTGCTGGCGGAGCTCGCCGTCGAATATGCCGATCGCTACGGCGCCACCGAAGAGCGGGTCTCGGCGTGGCTGCGCGGATATCCGGCTGAGGAGTTCGCCGCGCCGGGCGGGGCGCTGCTGATCGGGGTGCTCGACGGTCGAACGGTGACCGGCGGCGCGTTCCGCCGGTTCGACGCCGAAACCGCGGAACTCAAGCGGATCTGGACCCACAGCCGGTATCGACGGCGCGGTTACGCGAGGGCGCTGCTGGCGGCGCTGGAGGCCGAGATCGCGGCCCGCGGCCACCGGCGCATTTACCTGACGACCGGTGACCGTCAACCCGAGGCGGAGGCGTTGTACCTGTCTGCGGGCTACACGCGGCTGCCGGAACCGCTGCCGGCTGAGGGCGAGGTCTATCCCGTCGCGTTCGAAAAGATGCTAGTGACGACCGCTGCCAACGAAACTCAGCCCAGGTAGTTCGAACGAGCCTGTCTGCGTGCGAAATTGGTCCAGCGCCGTCTCGGCTTCCGCCCGGATGGCGCTGCCGACGTCGGCTGGCTGCGAAGCCAGCAACGGCCCGAGCGGACCGGCCAAGGAGGGCACCACAGACCACCACTCGTCGAACGAGGCCGCGGTCATGGGCGTCAGCACCTCACGGACACTGATGTCGTCGAAACCCGCCGAGCTGAGCAGCCCCTCGAGCTCGCCGTAGTCGGACAGCGAGAACGGACCCGGCATGCCGGGCGGCGGCACCGGAATGCCCAAGGTCGCGGTGATCGCGTCGAGCAGAATCCCCAGCCACGGGTTGCGATCTCGCGGACCCCACACCGCGAACGCGGCCCGCCCGCCGGGCACAAGCACCCGGTGCGCATCGTGCACCGCCGCGGCGGGATCGGGCACCAGCATCAGCCCCTCACGGCAGAGCACCGCGTCGAACGACGCATCAGGGAAGTCGATGTTCTCGATGTCGATCTGCGCCGTCCGCACGTTGGCGAGATTGCGGGCGTCGGCTCGCTGGGCGGCGATCGCCGTCATCTCGGGTGCGATATCCGAGAGCACGACCTCACCGCGGGGTCCCACGAGCTCGGCCGCTGCGAGGCCCGCGCCGCCGGGACCGCACGCAAGTTCCAGGACCCGCGCCTCGGGACGCAGGCCCAGCGCCTCCAGCATCGCCTGCGTGACCGTCGCTTCGCGGTCGTCGACGTAGTCGGCGTGCGAGCCCCACGCGAGTGCCGTCGCCGACCAGATGCCGTGCAGGGATTGACGCAATGGATCGCTCATCGGGGATCGCTCATCGGAGTGCCTCCTCGACGGCTTCGCGGATCGGGCCCCGCCACAACGGGCCATGTCCCGGCAGCAGCACGTCGGTCTTGAGCAGCGCGAGCGCGCCGAGGCTACGGCGGCAGCCCTCATCGTCATGGTTGAACACCGACGGCAGCAGTTGCGGTCCCTTGCGGCGGCTCACGGCGTGGCCGGTAACCAGCGCGTCGCCGCTGACAAGCACGCCGTCCACGATGAAGCTGCAGTGCCCACCGGTATGCCCCGGCGTCGGGATGGCCATCGGCTGCCCGGGCAGGGTCGCTGCGATCTCCGCGGTCAACGCTTCCGCCGTCGGGATGCCGTCGTGCACCATGCCGCCCTTGCGTAGCAGCCGCACGGCCCAAGGGGCCCAGCCCGGTCGCCAGATGTTCGTCGCGACATCCAGCGGCGAGGCCTGCTCCAGATACTCGCGCTTGGTGTGCCCGACCTCATCGGGATGGCAGAACACCTGTGTGCCAAGCGTTTTCGCGAACCAGATCGCCGAGCCCAGATGGTCGACGTGCGCGTGGGTCAACACGATCGCGCGAACGTCGTCGGCGCCGGCACCCAGTTCCGACAGTGACGCCAGTACGTCATCGCGGTCTCCCGGCAGCCCCGCGTCGAACAACGTGACGCCGTCCTCGCCAGTCGCCACCGTCCAGTTCGCCAATTCGCCCCGGACGAGGTGCAGGCTGTCGGTGACCGAAGTAAGCCCCCACGCCATGTTGGCCGAGTCTAGATGGGAGTAGAACTGACACGTGCCTGAACTGAAACTGGGATCCCTGAAACTTGGATACAAGGCTTCGGCAGAACAATTTGCACCTCGAGAGCTGGTCGAACTGGGCGTGCTGGCAGAACAGCACGGGATGGACAGCGCCACCGTCAGCGATCACTTCCAGCCATGGCGTCACAAGGGCGGCCACGCCCCGTTCTCGCTGGCGTGGATGACCGCGGTCGGCGAACGGACCGACAGGATCGTGCTGGGCACGTCGGTGCTCACCCCGACCTTCCGGTACAACCCCGCGGTGATCGCGCAGGCCTTCGCGACGATGGGTTGTCTGTATCCCGACCGGATCTTCCTGGGCGTCGGCACCGGCGAGGCGCTGAACGAGATCGCCACCGGGTTCATCGGCGAGTGGCCGGAGTTCAAGGAGCGGTTCGCGCGGCTGCGCGAGTCGATCAAGCTGATGCGCGAACTGTGGGTCGGCGACCGGGTGGACTTCGACGGCGAGTACTACCACACCAAGGGCGCGTCGATCTACGACGTTCCCGAGGGCGGGATTCCGGTCTACGTCGCCGCGGGAGGCCCCGCGGTGGCGAGGTACGCAGGACGCGCGGGCGACGGCTTCATCTGTACGTCCGGCAAGGGCGAGGAGTTGTACACCGAGAAACTGATCCCGGCCGTCTTGGAAGGTGCAGCGGGCGCCGACAGAAATTCCGACGACATCGACAAGATGATCGAGATCAAGATCTCCTATGACACCGATCCCGACCTCGCGCTGGAGAACACCCGGTTCTGGGCGCCGCTGTCGCTGACCGCCGAGCAGAAGCACAGCATCGACGACCCCATCGAGATGGAGAAGGCTGCCGACGCGCTGCCGATCGAACAGGTCGCCAAGCGCTGGATTGTCGCGTCGGATCCCGACGAGGCCGCCGAAAAGGTCGGCAAGTACGTGGAATACGGGCTCAACCATCTGGTGTTCCACGCTCCGGGCCACGACCAGCGGCGGTTCCTGGAGCTGTTCGAGAAGGATCTCGCGCCGCGGCTGCGTCGATTGGGCTGACGTGCCGGGGTCATCTGATGCTCTTCGCGCAAGCGGTTCATCGGCCATCTACATCGCCTCACCCGAGGGTGATACCGGCAAGTCGACGATCGCGCTGGGCGTGCTGCACCGGCTGGCTGTCACTGTGGCGAAAGTCGGTGTGTTCCGGCCGATCACGCGGCTCGGCGAGGACCGTGACTACATCCTCGATCTGCTACTGCCACAGGCCACCGCCGGCCTGCCGTATGAACAGTGCGTGGGTGTCACGTATCAGGAGTTGCACGAGGATCAAGACGGTGCGATTGCCGAGATCGTCGACCGGTACCACGTGGTGGCCGACCAGTGCGATGCGGTGGTGATCGTCGGCTCCGACTACACCGACGTGGCGACGCCGACCGAGTTGAGCGTCAACGGCCGTATCGCGGTGAACCTCGGTGCACCCGTGGTGCTTTCGGTGCGAGCGAAGGGCCGGACGCCCGAGCAGGTGGCCCAGGTGGTCGAGGTCTGCCTGGTTGAGCTCGTCAACCAGCACGCGCACACCGCCGCGGTGGTGGCGAACCGTTGCCGCCCCTCGGAGATGGCCGACGTCGCCGCGGCACTGGACCGGTTCGAGCCGAAGACCTACGTGCTGCCGGAGGAGCCGCTGCTGGTGGCGCCGACCGTGGCCGATCTCCAACGCGCTGTCGGCGGAACGATGATCAGCGGTGATGACGCGCTGCTCGACCGCGAGGTGATGGCGGTGCTGGTGGCGGGTATGACCGCCGAACACGTGCTGGAACGATTGACCGAGAGCGTCGCTGTCATCACGCCCGGGGACCGCTCCGATGTCGTGCTCGCGGTGTCCAGCGCCCATGCCGCCGAAGGGTTTCCGTCGTTATCCACGGTGATCCTCAACGGCGGGCTGCCACTTCATCCGGCGATCGCTGCTCTGGTGAACGGGCTGGGACTGCGGCTGCCGATCATCGCGACGTCCCTGGGAACGTTCGAGACGGCTAGCGCTGTCGCGTCCACACGCGGCCGGGTCACTGCCACCTCGGAGCGAAAGATTGACACAGCGCTGGCGCTGATGGACCGCTACGTCGACATGTCGGGTTTGCTTGACCAGCTGGCGATCCCGATCCCGACGGTGACAACACCGCAGATGTTCACCTATCAGCTGGCGGAGTGGGCGAAGACCGAGCGCAAACGCATCGTGCTGCCCGAAGGCGACGACGACAGGATCCTGCAGGCAGCGGGTCGGCTGCTGCGCCGGGGGGTGGCGGAACTGACGATCCTCGGCGACGAAGGCCAGATCCGTTCCCGGGCTGCTGAGCTCGGTGCCGATCTGGCCGCGGCGACGGTGCTGAATCCGAGGACCAGCGATCTGTGCGGACAATTCGCCGAGCAGTACGCCGAGATTCGCAAGCACAGGGACATGACCGTTGAGCGTGCGCGCGAGATCATCCACGACGTCTCGTACTTCGGGACGATGCTGGTGTACAACGGCATCGTCGACGGCATGGTGTCGGGCGCCGCACACACCACCGCGCACACGGTGCGGCCGGCGTTCGAGATCATCAAGACCAAACCCGACGTGTCCACGGTGTCGAGCATCTTCTTGATGTGCCTTGCCGATCGGGTGCTGGCGTATGGTGACTGCGCTATCGTGCCGGACCCGACGTCGGAGCAGTTGGCGGACATCGCGATTTCGTCGGCAGGCACGGCGGCGCAATTCGGCATCGTCCCGCGCGTCGCGATGCTGTCGTACTCCACCGGCACGTCGGGCTCGGGCGCGGACGTCGAAAAGGTCCGAAAGGCAACGGAACTAGTGCGTCAGCGGCAGCCGGAACTGGTGGTGGACGGACCCATCCAGTATGACGCCGCCGTGGAGCCGTCGGTCGCCGCGACGAAGGCACCGGACTCGCCCGTCGCGGGGCGCGCGACCGTACTGATCTTCCCGGACCTGAATACGGGCAACAACACGTATAAGGCGGTGCAGCGCAGCGCGGGCGCGATCGCGATCGGCCCGGTGCTGCAGGGTTTGCGAAAACCGGTCAACGACCTGTCGCGCGGCGCGCTCGTCGAGGACATCGTCAACACCGTTGCGATCACCGCGATCCAGGCGCAGGAGAACGCGTGAGGCGAACGGTCCTCGTGCTGAATTCCGGTTCGTCGACGCTGAAGTTCGCGGTGGTCGATCCCGCGTCCGGACTGAGGGTGACCGACGGGATCGTCGAGCGGATCGGCGAAGGCGAGGTTCGAGACCACGGGGTTGTCGACCATGAGGCGGCGCTGCGCATTGTCTTCGATCGACTCGAGAAGCCGGCCGACCTGGTCGCGGTGGGTCATCGGATCGTGCACGGCGGCAAGGCGTTCTATGAGCCCACGGTGATCACCGATGCGGTGGTCGAGAAGTTGGAAGAGGTGTCGCCGCTCGCGCCGCTGCACAACCCGCCCGGCCTGCTGGGCATACGGGTCGCGCGGGCCCTGCTTCCCGATCTGCCCCAGGTTGCCGTGTTCGACACCGCGTTCTTCCATGATCTGCCCGCGGCCGCAGCCACATACGCGATCGACCACGAGGTGAGCGAGCGGTGGGATGTGCGACGCTACGGCTTCCACGGGACGTCTCATCAGTACGTCAGCCAACAGGCCGCGATATTCCTGGGGCAACCGCTGGAGTCACTGAACCAGATCGTGCTGCACCTGGGCAACGGCGCGTCGGCGGCTGCGATCGCCGGCGGGCGCGCGGTGGACACGACAATGGGTCTCACGCCGCTGGAGGGCCTGGTGATGGGCACCCGCTCCGGTGATCTCGACCCCGGCGTGGTGTTCTACCTCTGGCGCACGGCCCAGATGGGGGTCGACGAGATCGAGACGATGCTCAACCACCGCGCCGGCATGCTCGGGTTGTGCGGCGAGATCGATTTCCGCGGTGTGCATGCGCTGATCGAATCAGGCGATGCTGCAGCGCAATTGGCGTACGATATCTACATCCACCGGCTGCGCAAGTACATCGGTGCCTATCTTGCGCTGTTGGGCAGCACCGACGTGATCACGTTCACGGCGGGGGTTGGTGAGAACGACGCGGCGGTGCGCGGGGACGCGTTGAGCGGGCTGGCGGCGCTCGGAATCGAGCTCGACGAGCACCTCAACACCAGCCCGGGCAGGAGCCCGCGGAGGATCTCGTTCGATCAGTCGCCGACGACGGTGCTGGTGATCCCGACCGACGAGGAGCTGGCGATCGCCCGGGCCTGCATGGCGGTGATCTAGCTGGAAAGGATCTTCACAGGCCTTCATGCGCGAAGCTTGGCACCGGCCTCCGACATTATTGGCACACTGTCTGCGGCAGGTGTACCGCAACCAGGGACGGCTTAGGCGGCCAGACAAAGATGCAGGAACAGCACGACGGCCACGACGGCAGAGAGGCCCTGATGTGGGGCGCTTCGGAACGGGTGGGCTGGTTCCGGTTTTTCTTCGACGACGAACGGTGGGAGTGGTCGCCGCAGGTCGCGCACATGCACGGCTACCCGCCAGAGTCCGTGCACCCGACGACAGAATTGGTGCTGTCACACAAGCACCCCGACGACTACCGGCAGATCGCCGACACCCTTGCCCTGATCCGCCAAACCCGCCAGGCGTTCAGTAGCCGACACCGGATCCGCGACGTGCAAGGTGCTGTTCACCATGTGGTGGTGGTCGGCGACCAGCTGCGCAACGGTGACGGCAGCGTCATCGGCACGCACGGCTTCTACGTTGACGTCACCCCGGCCGAAGAGGCGCGGCAAGATCACCTGACGGCTGAGGTCGAGAAGATCACTAAGAGCCGTGCGTCGATCGAACAGGCCAAGGGCATGCTGATGGCGATCTACGGGATCGACGGCGATGCCGCTTTCGACCTGCTGAAATGGCGATCCCAGGAGACCAACGTCAAGTTGCGGCCACTCGCCGAGCAGATCGTTTCGGACTTCTCGGCAGTCGCCCACGACGAGGCACTGCCGGCCCGGTCGGTCTACGACAATCTGCTGTTGACCGCCCAAGACCGCGTCGAAAACGGGACGTAAAACTCGCGAGCTAGAAACCCGGGAGCTAGACCGTCGAGGTCTAGAACGTCTGGCAGTTAGAAGGTCTGGCAGTTAGAAGGTCTGGCAGTTAGAAGGTCTGGCAGTTAGAAGGTCGACGTCGGGCGGACCGCGTTGGCCATGTCCACCAGCGCGTACCGGTGCGCCCGCGTGCGCGCCACCCGCGACAGACTCCGCAACGACGCCTCGACTCCGAGCCGAAGCCCGTGCGGCGTGAACGGGAATCCGAGGATGTGGTTGGTGCTGGCTTTGTTGTCGCCGATCCAATCCAGCGCGGTGCCCAGCACCAGTGCGCGGATCTGCAACACCCTCGGCTCGGAATCGGGCAGCGCCTCGACGCGGCGGGCCGCATCGCGGATCTGCTCTTCGGTCAGCTCGCTCATGGACCGCCCCGAGAGCAGTGTCACCGCGCTCGTCAGCCGCGCGGTGGTGAAATGCCGGGATGTTGGCGGCACCGCATCCAATGTGCGCACCGCCATCTCGCGGTCACCGTCGGCAGACCGCGCCCGTGCGAGCCCGAAGCCCGCCGAGATCACGCCGTTGTCGGCGCTCCACACGGTGTCGTAGAACTTCAGCCCGTCGGAAATTCCGCCGAGCTCGGCCGTCGCAGCCAACGCCAGCTTCGGGGCCGACTCACCCGGCTGCATGTCCAGCACCTCGGTGAAATGCTTTGTCGCCGACTCGAAGTCGCCGGTCAGTAGCTCGGACACCGCGCGGAACCACACCATTCGCCACCGCCAGCCCACCCGCTCGGCCAGGTTGTCCAGCTTGCGGGTGGCCTTCGCGACGTCGCCGAGGTCGAGCAACGCCCGTACCTCCATCAGCGGCAGCTCCACCGACTCCGTGAGGTCAATGCCCTCGCTGTCGAGCGTGCCGTGCCTGGCCGCCCGCAAGGAGTCCAGCGTCTGCACCGGCTGCGACAGCACCGTCGCCGACAGCACCGCGGCTCCCACATCGGAGGGATCGACCAGCGGCACCGGCAGCGCGGTGACGATCTCCCGCGCCGTCAGCTTCTCGGCGTGCACAAGGCCGTCGAGGTACACGTCGGTGTGCGCAAGCAAGAGCTCGACCCCGAACGTGGACCGGGACGGGCTGAACACCGTCGACAACCCGGGCCGCGGCGCGCCGGTGTCGTGCGCCACCACCTCCCGCAGCACTCCCAGCAGCTGCGTCGACATCTCCTCGGCGCTGCCGAACCGGCGGCGCGGATCGGGATCAATCGCCCTGCGCAGCAGCCGCGCGTACGAGTCATAGGTGGCCAGCACCGGGTCGTCCTCCGGCAACCCGACCGCGTAGTGGCCCCTCTGGGTGCGCATGTTGAGCGTCAGCGCGGCCAGTGTCCGGCCCACCGTGTAGATGTCGGTGGCCACCGTCGGTCCGGTGCGCACGATCTCCGGCGCCTGATAGCCCGGCGTGCCGTACAGGTAGCCGAACGAGTTGATTGTCGACACGGCACCGAGGTCGATCAGCTTGAGCTGCTCCTCGGTGATCATGATGTTATCCGGCTTTAAGTCGTTGTACGCCAAGCCGATCGAATGCAGGTAACCCAGCGCAGGCAGGATCTCCAGCATGTACGCGACGGCCTGCGCGACTGGCAGCTTCTCGCCCTTGGCCTCCTTCAGCGACGTACCGCCGACGTACTCCATCACGATGTAGCCGACCGGCTCTCCGTGCTTGTCGGGATGCTGGACGAAGTTGAATATCTTCACGATCGACGGGTGCGTGACCTCCGCCAGGAACTGCCGCTCCGCCATCGCGATCGCTTGTGCCTCGGCGTCGCCGGAATGCACCAGACCCTTGAGCACGACGGGCCGCTCGTTGACGTTGTGGTCGACGGCCAGATACACCCAACCCAGGCCGCCGTGGGCGATGCATCCCTTGATCTCGTACTGCCCGGCGATCTTGTCGCCCGGCCCGAGTTGGGGCAGGAACGAATACGGGCTGCTGCAGTGCGGACACCACCCTTCGCTCTTTGCCTCGCCGTCCGGGGTGGAGCGCCCGACCGGGCGCCCGCAGTTCCAGCAGAACCGCTTCGACTCGGCAACAACAGGATTCGTCATCAACGCGGCGAGCGGATCCTTCTCGGGCACACGGGGAATCTCGACCAGCCCACCGCCCAGCCTGCGAATGTGCGACAGCTTGCGCGTCACGCTGGTGGTGTGGTCGTCCGTGTCGCCGGCAGTGTCGTCGGTGGTCGAGGCAGCCGCGTCCTGGTCATCCTCGGAGCGGAAGATCGCCTGCGTGGACATCGGACGCAGCGTCGACGATGAATCCTCGGCGTAGTCGATGCCGAACGCCGCCGGTTGCGTGCCGGGGTCTGGTTTCTCTTCCGGCCGGCCCATCAATCCGAATACCTCGGAATCGGGGGCGCGGGGGTCGGCCCAAGGACCGTTAACCACTTGCGGTACAACGCGTACCAGGTGCCGTCACGACGGATCCGCTCCAGCGTGCCGTTGACGAACCGGACCAACCCGGTGTTCTGCAGGTTGATCCCGATGCCGTACGGCTCGTCCTCGAGATCCGCTCCCGTGATGTGTAGGTACGGATCTTGCGCGACCAGCCCCGCGAGAATCGAGTCATCGGTGCTCACCGCGTCGACCTGCCGCTGTTGCAGAGCGACAAGGCAATCGGCCCACGTCACCACCGACACAATGATCGGCGGGGGGCTGATCTGCTCCAGCCGATCGACTGACGTGGTGCCGGTGGCGGCGCATACCCGCTTGCCCGACAGGTCGGAAGCTTGCGAGATCGCCGAATCGCGCGGTGCCAGAATCCGTTGGTTGGCCATCAGGTAGACGCTCGAAAAGGCCACCTGCTTGCGCCGCTCGCAGGTGATCGTCATGGTCTTGGCAACGATGTCCACGTCGTTGTGCTGCAACGCCGTGACGCGATCGGCCGACGACAGGATGCGGTACTCGACCTGTGACGGAGTACCGAAGATGTCGCGGGCAACCTCACCGGCGATGTCGACATCGAAACCGGTGATCTCGCCGGTGATTGGATCCCGGAAGCTGAACAGGTTGCTGCCGATGTCCAACCCGACCAAGAGCCGGCCGCGCTGGCGGATATTGGCCACCGCGGCGTCGGCATCCTTCCTGTCGGGGAACGGCCGAAGACTCGCCGTCCGGTCACAGCTTTCGTTCGGCATCGCGGGCGGGTTCGGCTGCGGCGCCATCTCCTGCATCCCCGCGGGCGTCGGTGCGGCCAGCGTCATCGACGGCTCGGCTGTCATGGTGTCCGAATGGCCGCACCCCGTCACCAGAACTCCCGCGACGAGAACTACGGCCACGGCCAGGAGATTGAGCGTCTTTCTCATCTGTACTCGCTCATTCGCGGCCACAAGCCGACCGTCACCGCCAGCGCCGCGACGACGCTGAGCACCACCGTGCCGATCGTCGCCCCGGACAACACCGTGCGCGCGTTGACGATGTCATTGCGCAGCTGGCGGCGGCTCTCCGCGATGGCGTTATTCACCGCCTGCTCCAACCGGTCGAACGCCGGGGTGGAATCCTGGTCGCCGTTCCCCAGGGCCACCTGCGTCGCGGCCTGGTAGTTGCCGACGGCGATGTAGGAGTTGATGCGCTCGTCGGCCTGCCGCCACCGCGACAGCAGCTGGTCGGCGTTCTTCAGATCCGACTTGTCGATCGCGTCGTTGCGGTTGAGATAGTCGTGGAGCAGCTGGTGCATGTTGTCGATCCGCTGGTAGTACGACTGCTGGCGGACGTCCTCGTCGCCGCGCCGGATCAACGCCAGGGTCTCGTCGGCGCGGGCCTGCTGGGCCAGGATCGCCAAATTGGTGACGGTCTTGAGGGACTCGGCCGCAGAGCCCTTAGCGCTGCGGCTATTGGTGGTGGAAATCGTCAGCACCGTCCCAACCCAGATCAACATGACCAGCACCGCAGCCCCACCGGCGACAAAGCCGAAGTTCAGCCGGCGCTGCGTTTTTCGGGCCAGCCAACGGTTTGAGAACGCTCCGAACAGCAGCGTCGCGAGGACAATCACGATGCCCAGCGTCGGGATATCCGTCGACGCCGTCGTTTGGGCGTCCACCCGCGCCGACGTGTCGTCGTACAACCGCTTCGCGTCGGGCAGGATCTGCTGCTGCATGAGCGACGACGCCTCGGACAGGTACGAAGAGCCGATCGGGTTGCCGGCCCGATTGTTCGTCCGCGCGGTTTCGACGAGACCGGCATAGACCGCCAGCCGGGCGTTGATCTGGCTGAGCAGCTCCTGCATCGGCGGGTCGGTAAGGCCGCTGGACGCCTGGGTCAACGCCACCGCGGCGTTGGTGATCGCCTGCTCGTAGCGCTGGCGCACCTCGCGCGGTTCCGCGCCGGCGATGAATGCGGTGGACGCGGCGGCATCGGCCACCGACAACGTGGTGTACAGCTGCCCGGCGGCGAACGCCAACGGTTCGGTGTGGTTGAGCACCGTGGTCAGCGCGAGCTCGCGTCGGTCGATCGTGGTCGCGATGGCGAAGGCGCTGAGTGCAACGAGCGCGATCAGCACAACACCGCTGACGAGGATGCGGCCCGGCGTGGTGCGCCAGAACCACCAGCGGGGATGGGCGGGCTCGACGGGTGCCTGCGACGGGACCGGCTCCGTCGATGGATGCGCCAGCTCCAACGTCACCGAATTGCGCCCCTCACCGTCTCGTTCGCAACATGGTCTCGCTCGCAACTCAAACTATAAGCGAATTCTAAGAGACGGTGGCGTGGCTCGCCGTGTTCGCAGTTCCGCGCCTGTGAATCCTGCCTATCCTGAGACCGTGCGTGGCGACGGTGACGGCTGGGTGCTGTCCGACACGGGCGGGATGTTCTGGGGCCGACATGGAGCGGCCGGTCTATTGCTACGGGCACCGCTACCGAACGGTACTCGGGCGGTGTTGCTGCAGCACCGTGCGGCGTGGAGCCACCAGGGCGGCACGTGGGGTCTGCCCGGAGGCGCGCGTGACAGCCACGAGAGCGCGGAGGAGGCAGCCGTCCGCGAGGCCCATGAAGAGGCCGGCCTGATGGCCGAGAACGTCGTCGTCCGGGCGACAGTGGTGACGGCCACCGCCAGCGGCAGCCCGTGGACCTATACGACCGTCGTCGCGGATGCGCCGCATCCGCTTGACACCACGCCGAACCATGAGAGCGATGAACTGCGGTGGGTCGTCGAGGAGGAGGTGGCCGAGCTGCCGCTGCATCCCGGTTTCGCGGCAAGCTGGCATCGGCTGCTCGAGTTGAGCCGCGTCACCCCGCTGCTGTAAGTGCCGCGCTGAGATCGCGGGCTGCCGCGAACGGGTCCTCCGCCGCGGCGATGGCCCGGACCACCACCACCCTGCGCGCGCCCGCGTCGAGTACCTCGGGCAGTCGTTGCAGGTCAATGCCGCCGATCGCGAACCACGGCTTGGCTGTCTTGATTAGGGCTGCGTGCATTGAGGACACGGTCCGCACCAAGTCGAGTCCCGGCGCCGGGCGGCCGGGCTTCGTCGGCGTCGGCCAGCAGGGGCCGACGCAGAAGTAGTCGACGTCCTCGGTCAACGCCGCGCGGGCCTGCTCGGCGTCATGTGTCGAGCGGCCGATCAGACTGCCAGGCGCGACGATGTCGCGGGCGAGGATGAGCGGCAGATCGTCCTGGCCCAGATGCAGCACGTCCGCACCGGCCGCGCGGGCGATGTCGGCACGGTCGTTGACCGCCAGCAGCGCACCGTGGCGGCGCGCCGCGTCGGCGAGAACCTCCAGCGCCGCCAGTTCGGCGCGCGCCTGGAGCGGGCCGAATCGCTGCTCACCGGCCGATCCCTTGTCGCGCAGCTGGATGATGTCGACGCCGCCGGCCAGCGCTGCATCGGCGAATTCCGCCAGGTCACCGCGCTCCCGGCGGGCGTCGGTGCACAGGTACAGCCTGGCCTCGGCCAGCCGGAGGTGAGGTTCCTGCACACCGACTAGCCTAGAAATCGACATGTCTAACGGTTCCATCGCGGTGATCGGCGGCGGCGTGATCGGTCTGTCGGTCGCCCGCCGGCTCGCGCTGTCCGGCCGCACGGTGCGGGTGCATCGCGATCCCGCCGACCCCGGCGCGTCCTGGGTGGCCGGCGGGATGCTGGCACCCCACAGCGAAGGCTGGCCGGGAGAGGAGCGATTGCTGCAGATCGGACTGGAATCGCTGGGGCTCTGGAATCGGCGTGGGCACGGCTCCTTCCTCGACGGCCTGCCTGACAGCGTGATCACCGCGCGCGAGTCGCTGGTCGTCGCGGTGGACCGCGCAGACGCCGCGGACCTACGAACGGTCGGGGAGTGGCTGGCGGCCCAGGGCCACCCAGTGACGCTGACGGCGAATGCGCGTGACGTGGAACCACTTCTGGCGCAGGGCATTCGGCATGGGTTCCGGGGGGTCACCGAGCTGGCCGTCGACAATCGCGCGGTGGTGGAGGCGTTGGCCGCGCACTGCGAACGCCTCGGCGTCGCCTGGGGTCCGCCCATCCGGGACATCGCCGAGGTGGCCGACGCCGACGCCGTGGTGCTCGCCAACGGGATCGACGTCCCGGCACTCTGGCCCGGCGTTGCGATCCGTCCAGTGAAGGGTGAGGTGTTGCGGCTGCGGTGGCGACCGGGCTGTATGCCGGTGCTGCAGAGGGTGATTCGCGCCCGGGTGCACGGCAGGCAGGTGTATCTGGTGCCCCGCGCCGACGGTGTGGTGGTGGGCGCAACGCAGTATGAGCACGGCCGCGACACCGCGCCCGCGGTGACGGGCGTCCGGGAGCTGCTCGACGACGCCTGCGCGGTGGTTCCGGCGCTCGGCGAATACGAACTGGCTGAGTGCGCAGCCGGCTTGCGGCCGATGACGCCGGACAATCTGCCGATCGTCGGCCGGTTGGACGACCGCGTGCTGGTGGCCGCCGGTCATGGCCGCTCCGGCTTTCTGTTGGCACCGTGGACCGCGGAGAAGATCCTCGCGGAATTGGATGCGCTTGTGGGGGCCACGTGATAGTCACTGTCAACGACGAACGGGTGCAGGTCGACGACGAGATCACCGTCGTCGCGCTGCTGCGCCGGCTCGGCTTCCCCGACAAAGGTGTTGCGGTGGCGCTGGATTGGACCGTGCTGCCCCGATCGCGCTGGAACAGAACACTTTCTGATGGCGCTAGGCTGGAGATCGTGACGGCGGTGCAGGGTGGCTGAACCTGACAAGCTGACGATCGCCGGCCGCAGCTTCACCTCGCGGCTGATCATGGGTACCGGCGGGGCCACCAACCTCACGGTGTTGGAGGAGGCGCTGGTCGCATCGCGCACCGAGCTGACCACGGTGGCGATCCGCCGCGTCGACGCGGCCGACGGCACCGGCGTGCTGGATCTGCTGACGCGGCTGGGCATCACGCCGCTGCCCAACACCGCCGGATGCCGCAGCGCTGCCGAGGCGGTGTTCACCGCGCAGCTCGCACGCGAGGCACTGCAGACCGAATGGGTCAAGCTCGAGGTGATTGCCGACGAACGCACGCTGCTGCCCGATGCCGTTGAATTGATCCGCGCCGCAGAGCAGTTGGTCGATGACGGTTTCGTCGTCCTGCCGTACACAAATGACGATCCGGTGCTGTCGCGCCGGCTGGAGGACACCGGCTGCGCCGCGGTGATGCCGCTGGGATCACCGATCGGCACGGGGCTCGGCATCGTGAACCCGCACAACATCGAGATGATCGTCGAGCAGGCCGGAGTCCCGGTGGTGCTCGACGCCGGAATCGGCACGGCCAGCGACGCGGCGCTCGCGATGGAACTCGGATGTGACGCTGTGCTGCTGGCCACCGCGGTGACCAGAGCCGCCGACCCGCCGACGATGGCCGCGGCGATGGCCGCCGCCGTCACCGCCGGACGGCTGGCCCGGCATGCCGGCCGGATCCCGAAGCGATTCTGGGCGCAAGCGTCCAGCCCGGCACCATCCCGGGGCACGTGACGGTGCGCTACGTTGCGCTCGGCAGCTCGATGGCGGCCGGACCGGGCATCAGTCCACGCGCGAACGGCGCGCCGTGGCCGGCCGGCCGCTCGGCGCGCAATTATCCGCATCTCGTGGCCGCGCAGCTGGGGCTGGACCTGGTCGATGTGACGTATTCGGGTGCGACGACTGCACACGTGCTGCGGGACAGACAATTTGGCGCGCCGCCGCAAGTCGAGGCGCTCGACGGGTCCGAGAGCTTGGTCACCGTGACGATCGGTGGCAACGACGTCGGCTACCTGCCGCTGTTGACCGCGGCGTGCCTGCCGGGACCTGCCCAGTGGGTGCCGGTGCTGGGCTGCCGCATCCGCGACTTGCGCAACCGCTCGGCCCGCGAGCACGCGCTCGGCGACGTCGCCGAGTCGCTGAACGAGGTCGGTGACACCGTCCGGCGGCGTGCGCCGAGCGCGCGTGTGCTGTTCGTTGACTACCTCACCCTGCTACCGCCCGCCGGACGCAAGGCGTCACCGCTGTCGAACGCCGACGCCGACCTCGGCCGCTATATCGCGGCCGCGCTGGAAGAGCACACCGCGGACGCGGCCGGGGCGACCGGGTGCGAGGTCGTCAAGGCGGGCGAAGCGAGCCGCGATCATCACGCGTGGTCGGTGGACCCGTGGACGAGGCGCTTCGGTGCGCCGTGGCCGGGGCGTCCCGCGCCGCTGCACCCCAACGCAGCAGGCATGCGCGCGGTCGCAGATCTGGTGACGGCGCAGGTCGGCGATGGACTGTCATCAGGGGCCCCATGGTCGAGCTGCGCGTCCTGGCGGCGATCGTCATCATCAATCGACGCGATCGATGATGCCGGCAGCTAACGTGTTGCCCGTGTGGCGAAGATGGCAAACCGCGGCGGCGCTGCTGACGGTGCTGTCGATTCTCGCGGCACTCGGGGGATGCTCAAGCGAGCAGCCCGAGCAGCGAAGGACGGCGCCCGCGGCCGCGGACTACGCGCAATCGATGCGGCAGAAGGTCACCGCCGACGCGATGTTCGTGCACCTGGACAAGCTCCAGCAGATCGCCGATGCGAACGGCGGCAACCGCGCGGTTGGCACGCCGGGCTACGACTCCAGCATCGACTACATCACAAATGTATTACGCGACAAAGGCTTTGACGTGCAGACGCCGAATTTCGACTTCCGGCAGTTCGAGGCCGGGGCGGTATCGCTGGCGGTGAACGGCGCAACGGTCCCGGCGCATGTGCTCCAATATTCCGCCGGCACCGGGCTGGACGGGGTCAGCGGCCCGCTGGTCGCGGCTCCAGCCGAGGACACGCCCGGGTGCTCGGCATCCGACTATGACGGCCTGCCGGTCGCCGGCGCGGTGGTCCTGGTGGACCGCGGGTCCTGCCAGTTCTCGGCCAAGGAGGCGGCGGCGGTCCAGCGTGGCGCGGTCGGGCTGGTGATCGCCGACAACGTCACCGAGCAAAAGATGAGTGGCACGCTCGGCGCGCAGACCGACGTCAAGATTCCGGTGGTCAGCATCGCCAAGACCGACGGTGCGCTCCTGAGGAACGAGTCGGGGCCGACGACGATCAAGGTCGACGCCAAGGTCAAAACGTTGCAGGCGCGCAACGTGATCGCACAGACGAAGACAGGTTCCGCGCAGAACGTCGTCATGGTGGGAGCGCACCTGGACAGCGTCGCGGAGGGCCCCGGCATCAACGACAACGGTTCGGGGGTGGCTGCGGTGCTTGAGACCGCGCTGCAGATGGGCAGCTCGCCGCCTATTCAGAACGCCGTGCGGTTCGCGTTCTGGGGCGCCGAAGAACTCGGGCTCGTCGGTTCCCAGAGGTACATTCAGTCGCTCGACGAGAATGCGCTGAAGGACATCGCGCTGTATCTGAACTTCGACATGCTGGCTTCACCGAACCCCGGGTATTTCACGTACGACGGCGATCAGTCCTCGCCCCCGCCGCCCGACGAGGGCCCACCGCGGGTCCCGGAGGGATCGGCCGGCATCGAGCGGACGCTGGTCGCCTATCTGACGATCGCCGGAAAGACAGCCGAGGACACGTCTTTCAACGGTCGGTCGGACTACGACGGCTTCACGCGGGCCGGTATCCCATCGGGTGGACTGTACTCGGGCGCAGAGGAGAAGAAGAGTGCCGAGCAGGCGCGGCTGTGGGGCGGCCAGGCGGACCAGCCGTTCGACCCGAACTACCACAAGCCATCCGACACGCTGCAGCACATCGACCGCACGGCCCTGGGCATCAACGGGGGCGGCGTCGCGTACGCGGTGGCGTTGTACTCGCAAGACATCGGTGGCCGCAACGGTGTGCCGGTCCGTGGCGATCGCACCCGGCATGTTGTGGGGAACTCATGAGGGGGGCCTCGTCTCGGGGCATGGCGGCCATGGGCTTTTACAATGCTGGCAACCGGATGTATCCGACGCAAGTGCATGGGTTGCCGTCGCGTGTTTCGTGGCGGCAGATCCGGCCACCCTCCTCGGGAACGTGGTCGTGATAGCTCGGTTCGTGGCCGCAAAGGAGGCAATTCGAGTCAAGGTTGCTCAAGGACTGCTCGACGGGCATGGCGACGATTCTCCCACCGGTCAAACAGGCAGACCAGGGGCGGATTCTGCTTGGGTATCTTGTGCTAGCGCTTCCAGTTCTGTCGCACACTTGTCTCAACATCGTCGCGCGTCAGGCTGAAGTGCTGGCGCGCCAGCGTCAGGTGCTCGTCGCGGCGACGCAGGATGTCGCGCCACCTCGCAGTGAGGGGCACTGTGTTGCGCCGTACATAGCCGTCCCGTGGAGCAGAGCGAGCGCGACGAATAGCGACGCAGACGACTACACACCATCAGCGCGGGGTCGTGTGCGGAATCGCTGCACGGCATAGATCGCCGCGCCGACCGCGAGCACCGCGGCCCCCGACAGCACAGACGTCAGCGGAAGCGCGAACGCCAGCACCACGCAGCCCGCCAGCCCGACGGTCGGGATCAGCCGACGCCCCAGAGTCCCCGCCAGTGTCCAGGCCGACGCGTTCGCGACTGCGTAATACCCGAGCACCGCGAACGAGGAGAAGCCGATCGCTCCGCGGACGTCGGCGAACGCGGCGACAGCCCCGACAATGACGCCGACCGCCAACTCAGCGCGGTGCGGTACCTTGAACCGCGCGTGCACAGCCGAAAGCCCATGCGGCAGATGACGATCGCGTGCCATCGCGAGCGTCGTGCGGGAAACCCCGAGAATCAACGCCAGCAGCGACCCCACCGCCGCCACGGCTGCGCCCACCCGCACCATCGGCTCGAATGCCGGCGCTCCGGCAGCCCTGACCGCCTCGGCCAGCGGAGCGGTGGAGCGGGCCAGCCCGTCACTTCCCAGCACCGACAGCGCCGCGACGGCCACCGCCGCGTAGACGGCCAGCGTGATGCCGAGTGCCAGCGGTATTGCGCGGGGAATGGTGCGCGCCGGGTCGTGGACTTCCTCGCCCAGCGTCGCGATCCGCGCATATCCGGCGAACGCGAAGAACAGGATCCCGGCCGCCCGCAGCACGCCGCCGAGCCGGCCGCCCGGCCGAACTTGTCCGAAATCCGCTGCGCCCGAAGTGAAGACGACGACCAGGACAACCGCCAGCACCACCAGCACGACGGCGACGATCACCCTCGTCACGAGCGCGGACTTCTTCACGCCGACGTAGTTGATCGCGGTCAGGACGGCGACGGTCGCGACGGCGATCGCGTGCGCCTGCGCCGGCCAGGTGTAGTAGCCGACGGTGAGCGCCATCGCCGCGCACGACGCCGTCTTGCCAGCGACGAATCCCCATCCGGCAAGATAGCCCCAGAACTCGCCCAGCCGCTCGCGGCCGTACACATAACTACCGCCGGACTGCGGGTAGCGCGCGGCCAGTCGCGCAGACGAGGTCGCGTTGCAGTATGCCACGACGGCCGCCACCGCCAAACCTACGAGCAACCCGGTGCCCGCCGCGGCCGCCGCCGGCGCCAGCGCGACGAATACGCCGGCTCCGATCATCGAGCCCAGGCCGATGACGACGGCGTCGGCCAGGCCGAGGCGGCGCTCGAGCGACGGGCCGGTCACGGCCCTACGTTAAGGCGTCCGCTCTTTGGGTGGTGGGCGAGGCGTGCAGCCACAAGGCGATGGCGACCCCGGAGAGGATCAGCCAGCCTGCGACGGCGATCGGGATGCTCCAGGCGCGCCGCGACGCCAGCGCGGTCTGGCATTGGTCGACGAAGTTGGTATGTGGGGACGCCTGTCGGGCAATCTCTGCCTGCATCAAGTCGGCGCTGTATCCGGTGCCGCACTTGATCTGCCAGCCCCATTGGTCATACGCATCGAGGAAAAGCGGAAAGTTCAACGCCAACAGGCCGGAACAACAGCACTCCGA
>Ga0209006_10000785_pt1 | contig 29318 bp, 27 predicted proteins | sample JacPin_JW_Ref_O2_FD_188567 | JGI IMG/M metagenome (GOLD analysis project Ga0209006, IMG submission 188567) | Forest soil microbial communities from Algoma, Ontario, Canada - Jack Pine, Ontario site 1_JW_Ref_O2 (SPAdes) (version 2) | ecosystem: Environmental > Terrestrial > Soil > Boreal...
TCCATCCGCAGGCAAAGCATCTTGAGTTCGTTGACCAGCGCGATGTTGACGCAGCGGTAGATGTTTTCGAGTAACTTGGTCATTTCCGCGGCGGCAGGAGAAGAGACAGGCACAGTCCGACGGAAAATCGCCCCATAAAGTCCAGCGGCGATTTCACTGGCTTGCGGATCAAGTCCACCGATTACTTTCGGGATGTCATGACGAGCGACCGTCGTATTACCGGGATCTTCGCGTTCGGGCGAGAACGCAACCCAGAATTCGTTGTCTCCGGCAGCACCATTGCGCGAAGCTTTGAGTCCTGATTTGTTTTCTTTTTCGAGAATCGGAACCAGCACTTCTTCAGTAGTGCCGGGATAGGTGGTGCTCTCGAGGATGACGATTTGGCCTGCCCGCAGGTACGGGGCGACGGAACGTGCGGTATCGGTGATGTAGCTGAGATCAGGCTCGTGATACTCGTTCAGCGGGGTCGGGACGCAGATGATAATCGCGTCCATAGCCGTGATTTTCGAATAGTCGGCGGTGGCTTTAAATCCGTGTGCTTTACCAGCCGCGATCTCCTCAGGCGTGATTCGGAAAATGTAGGTGCCACCGTTGTCGAGTGTATCGATCTTTTTCTGATCTATATCGAAGCCGGTGACGGGAAATTTCTGCTCGCTATAGAGCAGGGCCAGGGGCAATCCGACGTAGCCGAGGCCGATGATTCCGACCCGGGCCTGGCGCGCTTCGATGCGGCCTTTCAGGTCAGTAAAGAGGGAAGAAGCGATGAGTTGAGTATTCATAATCGAACTTCAATTCTAGCATTGGAGAGCAGCGGTTAAGCTGCTGTAAATGCGATTTCCCTACGATTTTCGCGCATTTTGGGTCCGATTATTATGCAGTGGATTGCGATCTTGATTACTCTGGTAATCGTATTTACCCGAGCAGAGGTTTCCTTAGTAACATTCGTCTTAACATGCGAAGTTTTCGGCGGTTGATGGTTTTTGTCGTGGCCTTTATTGCGATCCTTACATTTTTGAGTCGAGCGGCACGCTTTCTGGTGGTCGATGATCCTGAAAAATCCGATGCCATCGTCGTCCTGGCAGGAGAGACGCATTTTCGTCCAGCTCGTGCTTTGGAATTGTTACGGCAAGGCACGGCCCCTCGCGTATACATGGATGCCGAACAACGCAATCTTATTTACAACGTGCAACTCGTCGATATCCTGCAGAGATATATAGATGGCCTACCGGAATCCGGCCAGGTGTCTGTTTGCCCAATCTACGGATTCTCGACCAATGCCGAAGTCGATGATGTGAGCCGGTGCATGCAAGCGCTGGGAGCGCATCGCGTGTTGATCGTGACTTCCGACTATCACACCCGGCGCGCTTCCCTCATCTTCCGACATCGCTTGCCGCAATATCAGTTCAGCACGGCGGGTGCCCATAATTCTTCGGAATTCGGCGATGAGTGGTGGACGAACCGGGAGTGGGCCAAGACTACCTTCGATGAGTGGACGAAGTTGATATGGTGGGAGGCGGTCGATCGTTGGAAGTAAACGTTGGCAGCAATCGCTTGGAAATGAAGGGCGTGGCGATGATCGGATGACCCGATGCCGAGATTGTGCGATAGTTTAAAGGCTCTTCATATTTATCTGTAGCAAACTATCTGGAGGTTTCATGGCTCAAGTCACAATAACGTTACGCCCCAACGGTCCCCTTCGTATCGAGGATCCAAACGGCGTGATTGAGATGGTCGATGCCGAAGGCAAGAAATTCGACTTGACCGGCAAGCCAGCCTTTTCGCTGTGCCGGTGCGGCCTTTCCGCGAATAAGCCCTTCTGTGATGGCAGCCACAAGGCCTGCCAGCCGCCCCCTGCCACCGTTACGATGGGTGGTTGATCGACTCTGAGCGCTAGACGCCGAACCCTATAAGAATCGTCATAAGAATCGTCACACTGGGCGATGCTAGCTCCTCCTGTACGACTGAAAGACGAAGATTCCGGCTTCGCCTCGACACATGTCTCACCACGAAGCTAGTGTCTAACTGGTAGCAGGGCCAGCGAAAATCCGTGCCCGGATTTTTCTTCTGATCTAGCATGGTTGGTGGAGAATTCGTGCTCTGGCAATGCGGCCCGAGTCACGGACATCGTTTTTCAAACTTACATTCAGGCGGAAGAATTTATTGCCTGCTGACCCCATGGGCCCCTCGGCAAAGACGCAACACGCCATCCGGCGCAGCACTCGGCTGCCGTTGGAGGTTCCGGTTCTGCTAACCAGCCTCGATCCCACAGGAGCCTACTCCGCGCAATGCAACACAACCCTGGTGAACGCGCACGGGTGTGGCTTGATCGTTCCGCACTCAATCGTCCAAGGAACCCGGGTAAGGCTCGAAATCGTTTCCGCAAAACGGCATACTACAGCGCGTGTGGCGGAAGTCGTGCCTTTGGGTGGCGACCCTGAGACCTGGCTTGTCGGACTGGAACTCGATGTTCCCGGCAATTTCTGGGGTATCGAGTATGCCCCTTCGGATTGGAAAATCGAAGAAAGCCCAGTACCTGCCGCCCCCGCGCGGACCGCCGGTCCGGCACTAAAAGCGGCGGAAAAGCCGGTTCGCTCGCGACGCTGGCGGTTGACCGACATCAGCGCCGGTGCCTGTTACCTGGAAACAGCCGAGCCGATTCCCTTGAATGCCGCAGTAGTGATGAGCATCCGTGCATTGAACGTGGAGTGTCTGCTCGACGGCGTGGTTCGCGTGTCGCACGATCAGATGGGGATAGGAATCGAGTTCGATCAGTCATCGGGACAAAATCAGCGCGCGAAAGTGGAAGAACTCATTGCCCGGCTGACAAGTAATCGGGAGGTCCCGAAAATTTTTGTTGGGCGCAGGGAAGTTGCGAAGAAAGAGGTGAAAGTGGGCCTAACACCCGCGCCTGTTTCTTCGCCTGAAACACTGGCGGGTGATGAACCTTCGGATCCACTGCTGGAGTTGATTCGCCAGGGAGCTTCGCTGAGCGTAGAGCAGTTCCAAAACGATTTGCGGGCGCAACGGCTCGGCAAGCGCCGCGATCTCCGCATTGATGTCGCGCTCCCTGTGTCGCTCAGTGGAACCGACGTGACTGGCCGTCCTTTGGACCAGCAGGTAACCACTTTAAATATTAGCCGCCGGGGAGCGTTGTTGGTCGGCATCCACGGAATGCTCGAGCCGGGCGCGCAAGTCGCTTTAGCTCGGGTGCATAAAAGAGAGTTCTTCCGGGTCGCGTGGGCGGGCGCCCAAGACACTCCAAAGGCGGGGCAGATCGGCGTTGCAGCCGTTGACCCGAATAGTTCTTTCTGGGATGAAGTGCTGAAGGCGATGGTTGGGCCAGAGTTAGAGACGGCCGGCTTGCATCGTGGCCAGACCGCGCCAGGGGATTAATGTCCGGGTGGCTGAATCCGATGCCGAGAGTGATACACTCGCTCGCCGGAGGGATTTGTGTCCGACGAATCTGTGTCCGAGGGACATGACCGCGAGCTAGGGATGTGCGCGAAGATCACGCGGCGTGACTTTCTAAACGGGGTCGCGGTCACCGCTGGAGCGGCCATAATTCCGCCTGAAATGTGGGCTTCGGCGGCCGCTGATCTGCAACCTGAAGCCCAGGATGTCACTGGCTATTATCCACCCGCCAAAACCGGACTACGTGGAAGCCACCTTGGATCATTTGAAACCATGCACAAGGTTCGCGACGGCGTCTTCTGGGATGATGCTCCCAAGCCCGTGGAGACCGGGGAATCTTATGATTTGGTGATTGTTGGCGGAGGCATCAGTGGACTCGCTGCCGCACATTTTTTCCGTAAAGCCGCCGGCGACAAAGCGCGCATTTTGATCCTTGATAATCACGACGACTTCGGTGGCCATGCCAAGCGCAATGAATTCCACGCCGCCGGTCCGACTCGGCTGGGATTCGGAGGTACCTATTCCATTGAGAGTCCAGCACCTTACAGCGCGGTGGCCAAGGGTTTGATCGAAGAACTCGGAATTGACGTGCCGTCTTATCCCAAATATGTCAGTCGCGATCTCTACCGATCGTTCGGACTGAAGCCGCGAATTTTCTTTGACAAAGAAACCTTCGGCGCCGACCGATTGGTCGCAAATGCCCTGCATACCGGAGGCGACGAAAGCGGTCTCGGCGATGCGGCCGCGTCTGCCGACCTGCGAGATTTTCTGAAAGACGCACCATTTTCCAATAAGGCAAAAGAAGATCTTCAGCGGCTGATGGTTGAGCACAAAGATTATTTCCCCGGCCTCAGCTCCGACGAAAAAAAAGCGTGGCTCGCACGTGTGAGTTACGCCAAATATCTCACCGAAATGCTCAGCATGAGCGACGAAATTGTGAAGTTATTGCAAGCCTTCCCGCATCCGCTTTTCGGAGTAGGCATCGATGCAGTCGCTGCCCAAGACGCATGGGGCCTTGGATTGCCAGGATTTGCCGGCCTGCAACTCGATTCTGCTCCCGGCAAGGCGATGAATCGGGATTGCATCCCGAATGCCGAGGCAGGAAAGTACTTTTTCCATTTCCCTGACGGAAACGCATCCATCGCGCGACTGCTGGTGCGGAAACTCATTCCCGCAGCAATTCCGGGCAGTTCCACGAGTGATGTGGTTACCGCGACAGCCGACTATTCAAAACTCGATCAGCCGTCGTCTCCGGTGAGCATTCGTGTGAATAGCACTGTGGTTAAAGTCAGGCATCGTGGAGATCCGGCAACTGCGAAAGAAGTCGAAGTCAGCTATGTCACCGGTGGCCAGCTCAAAACCGTCCGGGCGCAGAACTGTATTCTCGCGTGCTGGCATGTGGTGATTCCCTACATTGCGGCCGAGTTGCCAGACACGCAGAAAGCAGCGCTCGCCTCCGCCCAGAAAGTTCCGCTGCTCTACACCAACGTGTTTATTCGAAACTGGAGAGCGTTCCAGAAATTGGGAACTCGTGCTGTCTATTGTCCGGGCATGTATCACACCAGCGTAAATCTCGATCTCCCGGTCAGCATCGGCGGCTATGAATGTTCTAAAAAGCCCGACGATCCGATCGTGGTGCATATGATGAAAGCCGCCTGCAAGCCGGGACTTCCGGCCCGCGATCAGCACCGAATGGGACGCATCCAGCTTTACAGCACAACGTTCGAAACCTACGAGCGCAACATTCGTGACCAATTGATGCGGATCCTTGGTCCCGGCGGATTTGAACCGGCGCGCGACATACTGGAAATCACGGTCAATCGCTGGCCTCACGGATATGCCTACGAATACAACTCGCTGTTCGACGAGTTCTGGCTGAATGGCACTGAGACTCCGTGCGAAGTGGCGCGCAAGCCGTTTGGAAGGCTGGCCATCGCAAATGCCGATGCTGGCGCTTATGCGTACACAGATTGTGCCATCGATCAGGCGTATCGAGCTGTGCAGGAATTGAAGAAGGATTAGCGCGCAGGAGATGGTCATGGTGAAACGCGCCAAGTTGCGGCCTAAGGCGGATCGTCCGTTTGCTCCCGGTTATGGCATTGTTGGGGCGAAAGATGGCAAAGGCCTGCTCTCGTGGATGTGGGTTGCACGAAAGATGAACGGCTGCCGAACCTTCTGGTTGAGCACTATACGGGCGGAACAGGGAACTCCGCATGTGATGCCGGTTTGGGGAGTGTGGGTCGACGATGCGTTTTTCTTTTCGACCGGACGCAAATCGCGCAAAGGTCAGAACCTGGCCGCCAATCCCGCTTGCACCGTTGCCAATGACAATGGCGAAGAAGCCGTGATCGTCGAAGGATCGGCAACTCCGCTTGAAGATGCTTCGGCATTGGAGCGGGTGGCGCGAGCCTACAAGAAGAAATACAAGATGGACCCACGCGACATGAAAGAACCGATTTTTTACCTGCGTCCTAACAAAGTCTTTGGCTTGATTGAGAAAAATTTCCCGAAGTCGGCGACGCGCTGGACCTTTTAGTTTCCGCGGATCACGCTTGCCGACGGATCAGCAGCATCGTCTGATCATCGCTCTGCTTGCCGAACTTCAGCGTGCGGGCACGCAGTTCCTGATAAATCTGGGGCAGCGGTTTTTCCGCGCATGCGGTCAGCGCCAGTTTGAAGTCGTCCATTCCAATTTCTTTTTCCTCTGAATCGAAAACCTCGGTGAATCCGTCTGTAATGATGGCAAGCAAGTCACCGGACTGCAAACTCACCTTCGAGATCGCGAAATTCTGATCCTTGAACATGCCAATGGGAACGTTGGAATCGGCATGTTCGATCACGGTCTTAGCCAGCTTCTGATAATGCAGAATCGGGAGATGCCCGGCGAGCGCAAAACTTAGATCTCCACTTGTTGTGACATGAGCGCTTGGCCCGCTGACGTATGCGAACGTCGAATAGTTGGCGGGCGACGTTACTGGTTGCAGCACGTCGTTCAAGTCGCGCAAAAGATCTTCAGGGCGCTGCAGCTTGGTCAGTTGCATGGAAGCGGCGCTCTTGATCATCGACATCAGGATGCCGGCAGCGACTCCGTGACCGGAGACGTCGGCCACATAGGCGTGCCAGATGCCGTTGCTCTGCACGATATCGAAGAGATCGCCTCCAACTTCGCTACTGGGCACAGAACTGCCAAACATTTCGAAATTGCCGACCGTTTCATGTTTCGGGGGGACGAGGGCGCGATGGATTTCGCCGGCAAGGCGGACTTCCGTTTGTGTCCGAAAGAAACGATTGCCTTCGCGGCCGAAAAAGTAAAGGAACAGAATGTAACCTGCAACAATCAGAACGCACTCGATGACGGCGTCGGTCACGAGTTTGTGTTTTAGCGCGGGCAGGTTATTTTCTAAAGAATGGTGCACTGGCCCGTAGAGGGCGAGAACGTAATTGACCAGCCATTGCAGCGGAAACAAGATCAAGAATATCCAGTATTTGCCCACGGTTCCGGCATAAGCCCACACGATTGCGAAGGCTCCGGAGATCAGAACGGTCAGGACGATATCGCCGATGGACTGGGACTGAAGGTTTGCGCTGCCAACGATGAGAAGCAGCGCACCGAACAGGCAAAATACTCCAGCAAAGAACAGGATGGCAGACGACAGGGGAGTGGTTTGCCAGGTTCGCGAGTTGCTTTGTCGTGAGGCCAATTTTTCTCCGCGTTTCTGTTCGTTTTTCTGCGTTTCTCTGCTTTGCAAGAATATTAATTTACAGGATCACAAGTTCATTCGCCGAGAGAACTTAACTTATGCCGGGACGCTGGTACAGCTTAAATTCGAAGCCACTCATTTCCAGTGATTAACAATGCCTGCGATCGTGATCATCACGAACATCGCCAGCACCACAAGGCAGCAACAGCCGACGAGTTGCATACGGTCTTTGGCCCATTTCCAACCTTGGAGCGGCGGATATCCCATCTCTCTAATATCGCGGCAGACTTCCTCGGCAAGAGCGACTATGTTCGGGTAAGCCGCGTCGCCAGCCCACAACATGGAGTCTGAGAAACTTCGGGGACCGCGATCGAATTCCTCGGGCGATTCGGCTTCGAATATTCTGCTGATCAGGGCCTTCGCTTTTTGTCGCAACTCTTCTGAATCTGAAAGTGAATAGAGCGAATCGGAGCGAGTCTGAAGCAGTAATTCCTTTTCCCGATCCGTTAATGGCGTTCCCGCCCTCTCGCCTTCCTGGGCGAGAAGTTCCACCATGTTTTTGGCAGCCTCTTCCGGACTGGAGAACGGACTGTTTTGATCGTCGCTCATCAGACGCGCAGCCTGCGCGCCGACAAATGCGCTCCGGTCAATAGCAGCATGCCTGAGAGAAACGCCCAGAACATCAAGCTGACGGAGATGGCAAAGGGTCCGTAGACTTCGGCAAAATTCAGGCGGGGCAAGGCGTAGATGTAGGCGTATTTCAATCCTTCGGAAAGCAATCCCATGATGATAGCGGCGGGCAGAACCGCAAGAGCCGGAACCTTGCCGTTCGGCAAGAGCCAGTAGATGAGGAAGAAGATAGCGATGCTCGCTAGAATTGCGAAGGTCTTCATGGAGACAAAATCCGCGAGCGTGACATACCACGCGCCATAGCCGTTCAAAGCCCGCTTCACGAAGGGAAGGTTTTCCGCGGTGGCTCCGACGGACAACAGGGCGAGCGATCCGCAGGCAAATACCAGCCCGAGCGAGATCATTTGATTTTTCAGATAGGAGCGATTATTGCGAAATCCCCAGACTCGGTTCAAGGCAACTTCGAGCGGCAGAAAAATTCCGGTGGAAGTGATCAGTAGCATGACCAGCGAGAAAATTTGGGCACGATGGTGCGCTTCGACCAGTACATTCAGATTGCGAATTACGAATTCCTGTCCGGTTGGAATGTAATCGCGCAACAGGCTCTCAACGATTCCGTACATTAATTTCGAATGGAAGACGTATTTGATGAGTGTCAACAGCAAGAGCAGGAACGGAAAAAATGACAGAATCGCGTTGGCGGCGACGGAGAAGGCAAAAGTATGCACTTCAGTCCGCAGCAAGTAGCGGGCGGTGGAACGCAGCAAACCGTCATTTGCAGAGGCTTCGCCAGGCGAATCTGGAGCCAAGGGCGCAGTCCGCAATTCGGAGGCGCCTTGCTTGTCGGCGACGTTGATGGGAGCGATGGAAGACACGGTTTCTCAAATATTATCAAATACTTACGGATGACCGTCGAGGCACTGTGGGCTTGCGTCTCAGGTGCTTTCCGGTCGATTGAGGCTTGCGGTCATATTTCCAATATTTTTCGCTGGGTTTCCCCCAGTCCTTTTATCTCCGGTTATCTCCGGCAATTTCTTTCAACAATTTCGTTCTTGCCAATAAAAATCTTCCTGCTATTATCTGGTGCTTCGTTAGCCGGACTCGGCTGGCGAGCAACAGGGATCAACGTTTCTGTGGCAGCAGTCCGACATCGCGCCTTCGTTTTCGCGGCTCCACTATATTTCGTCGCGGGCAACCGTTCGACGAAATACAGGGAGCCGTTTCTGTTGGCACAAGCTCGTCTGCGCGCGGTGACGTCACCTGAGTTCAAACCGTCCCTTCGAGGGGGTGCTCTGCGACGCAATCCCCAGCGAACCAGGGCAAACAGACGAGAGACAGTAGAACAAATTCCGAGCAACGAGGCGAAAGGAGTTTCTTTGTGAGAGAGAAGGGTACTGTGAAGTGGTTCAACGGGGCGAAGGGATACGGATTCATCCAGCGCTCCACCGGCGAGGATGTGTTCGTGCATTTCTCGGCCATCCAGGAGAACGGCTACCGCTCGCTGAATGAAGGCGAGACTGTCGAGTTCGATCTGCTCAAAGGCCCGAAAGGCTTCCAGGCGGGCAATGTGGTGCGAGCGGCGTAAGATTTCTCCAACCAGTTCGCAAAACCCTCTCAGATGTGTGGGGAGGGTTTTTTATTTCTCGGTGAAACCCCCTGCTGGGAGCGGCTTTTGAAGGTCAGACTGCGGGGTTGGATGACAAATGGGTTTCTACCCCCCATTCGCGCTATATTCATAAATTTGGCTTATCACTCTTAAGAGCATTCAATTGGATTTCCAAAGTTTGCTGTGTCTTGGGGGTATGCGATTCGGAGTTATTTTTACTAGCCGAAGAAGTAGAACATGTGGCCTGCCTAGACTGCGGGTGCGGAAGATCAGGCGATGCCACCGTCCGTGGTTCTCACCCTTCGAAAAGCGCGAAGGGTGAGGCAGCCGAAGTTGGAGTGGTGCAAAGGTGGGCCAGCACCCAAAAACCTTGGTGAAAAAAGTCGGACTGATCCCCCGGAGTGAATCAGCAACTATCGCTCACTGATTGTTCCAGCAGCTCGCGGTGCGGCTGGTCTTTTAAACCGTCTTAATATCAAGACTCCGCCAAAGATACCAGCAGGCGATCGACCGGTAAGGCGCCCATGGTTTTGCGATCTTCTGCATCACTGCGGGCTTCGGCCACTTACGTTTTTTGTAATATTTCTTGATTGCGGCCTGGATGCCATAATCGCCGGTCGGCAGAATATCCGGACGGCGCAGGGAGAACATGAGAAACATGTGGGCCGTCCACACTCCTACTCCTTTGACCTGGGTGAGGTGTGCGATGACTTCTTCTTCGGAAAAATTCGACATGCGGTCCCATTCCATCAGTCCAGCGGCTGTCTTCTCGGAGAGATCGCGCAAATAGGATGTTTTCTGGCGCGATAGTCCAACGGCGCGCATTTCGGCGTCGGTTAGTTTCAGGATGCCCTCCGGGGTCAGCGGATCACCGGAGGCGTCGGTAAAGCGCTTGAAAATTGTGGCTGCGGCTCTGCCGTTCAACTGCTGGTAGAGGATCGACTCAGCGAGGGTATGAAACGTCGGGTCGTTGAATCCGATGCTGCAGGGGCCGACCTGCTGGATGATCGAAGCCAACACGGGATCGGATTTCTTCAGGTGGTTGAGGGCTTTGCGGTGATTGCTTGTTTGGGCCAACGGTTGATCCTCACAGAATCCCCAGCGGCAAGATGTCGGGGAAGGATATCGGAACAAAGACTAAAGTATCGGGGTATAGATCAAGGCGTTAGTGTCCCTCAGAATGCGGCATCTGTCATGAATGAAATATTACCTTGAACATATTTTGATTCGATGATGATATCGGTGCTGTCAAAATCGTTGGCGTTTCATGCTGACACTTGACTCTTGAGGGACTATGGATCATACATCGGCAGTTATCGTTTCCACTGTCAGCAGACGAAGGTTCTTGCAATCGACAATCGCCGGCGGCGTATTCGCGCTCGGTTCAAGCTTCGCTTTCGCGTTCTCCGACGATGGCGTCTCGAGGAGTGCAGAGTCGATACGGCAGGAAGTTGTCTTCAAATCCACGCCGGCCCGAGTCTATGATGCACTCACCAACGCATCGAAGTTCCAGAAAGTAGAGTCGTTCAGCGATGCTGCGAAGAGCCTGGATGTCGCAGCACATCCGGCGGCGATCAGCCGCGAGCCCGGAGGCACTTTTTCGCTTTTTGGCGGCTATGTCACTGGCCGCCAGCTGGAGCTGGTTGTGAACCAGCGCATCGTGCAGGCGTGGAGATCCGGGAGTTGGGCGCCCGGCGCGTACTCTATTGTTCGTTTTGATCTCACGGAGGTGGGCGGGTCGACGAAACTTGTCTTAACCCATGGCGGATTTCCTTCCGGAACGGCAGAGCATCTCGCCGAGGGCTGGCACGGCAACTATTGGGAACCGATGCAGAAATATCTGGCGTGAGGGAGTGCAGGAGTTTCAGGCGTCCAGCAAAGGCTGCAAAAATAACCTTGCTATAGTCTCGGGAAAAATCCGCCGGCAGTTTCTCGAATCAAGAAGGAAAGTGGAAGTGGACATCGTGCCGTGAGGCAACGGGTGTGCCGTCCAGGGTGGCGGGTTGATAGTGCCAACGGCGCAGGGTGGCTACGATTTTTTCATCGATTCCGTGGCCGATGGCCTGCACGATCTTGGTTTCAATGACGTCACCTGTGGAGTCGATGGTCACTTCAATGATGACATCACCCACCAAATCTCGAGGCAGGCCGGCGCGATCCACGGGAGGATCGGGATAAACCGTTGGATAAGCGACATGCACTTCATGTCCGGTAATCGGACCGTCGAGGACGGTTCCCAGCGAGGAGCCAGCATGGGAATTGCGATCCCCAGGATCGGCATCGGCGAGCACCTGCGGAGGTTCCGCAGCGCGAGTTGGCAACTGGTGCCGGGGCTGAGGCGGCCACTTGTTGGCGCGGGGGAAGAGCAGTTTGGCCGCATCCGGGGGGGTGTTGTCACTGGCATCGGGGGCAACGTAAATCAACTGGTAGGTATGGGAGCTATCGCCAATGGCAAGCCAGGTAGGGCTGACGTCAATGATTTGAGGGTTGTGGAACACGATTGCAGCGAGAAGGATTAAATGGGCCGCTACCGAGAGTTCCACGGCACGATAGCGCCGGAAGGTCGAATTCGATGGCTGCGGAACGGTAAACACATCAACCTCTACGCTACTGATTCTAGTCTAGTGGATTGACGTCTGTAGAGCGAAAAGGTTTACAGGGGACGGAGGTTACCAACCGTCCCCTTTGGGGAGCCTAGGAGCCGGCTTGCTGTTCGGCCATATCGCCGATTACGGGGAGTTTGAACATTTGCCCCTGATAGGCTTTGAGCACGAGAATCAGCCAGAGCACAAAGCCAACCAGGCTGACCAGAGGCCAAATGAGGACTGTTGCCCAGCCGAGGAATGGGATGTGGGCGATGAAGGACAAGCCGATCCAGAGTACGGTCCAGGCAACCGCGAAAAACAGGCACTGAAAAGCGTGGAAGCGGACAAACTTTTTCTTGTTGAACGGCTCTACCACCAGAAACACAATCGCCGGAATGATGGTGACGTAGGCCAGCGCTCCGGCCACGTTATCGGCAAGACCGGCGCCAGCGGGGGTAGATGCGACGGCACCTCCGGCACATTTCGGACAACTCGCTCCATCGGCGATCTGAGTTCCACAGGTTGGACAAAATGCCACAGGGGCCTCCTTAAGTGACGACACGGCACGTTAGCAGAATGCGCGCCAGGGTGCAATGCTTAAGGGGCGCGTGATTCGGAGGGGTTGCAAGTTTCTTCACTGATACGGCAATTGTGCCCGACCGCTCCAGGGTGTCGTCCCCCGCATTAAGCGCGTCCACTCGAAAGCGATCGGACACTCCGCCGCGCCCGGCACCACCAACGGAGAGTTGAGGAACAAAGCACCGGGCAAACCTGTTTAGTTGCGAAACGAAATCCCTTGGTTAAGAACTTTCTGAACTGGGATCACGCCTTTCGATTGCGCACAAGACGGCCGCAATTGCATATCGAGCATCTGTTCCGTGGGTGAAGCCACACGCGAGAATTGCGCTGGCGACGAGTTCGCTCAGTTCCGGTTGCGGAAGTTCTTCCAATCCAGCTACGGATCGATCGAGTTCGTGCAGCACGAGGAGCAACCGAGCTACCCGTTTGTCCTCGATATGGACTTGCGCATCGGAGCAAATCGAGCCAACGCGGAGCGTCGGCATGGTGTGTCTTGCGGAGGGATGCAGAAACGGTGCGAACTTATCCATCGGTCCTTCCTTCCCACGCGCTCCTAAAAACGCGGTGGCGTCTGCAAAGGTTGGTCGGGACGGCCGAATCGACAGCGGCTAGAACCGCATGGCAGATCAGGCCGACTCACCCGGGAACGGTTGACGCGTCTTGAGGCCACAAAAGGTGGCGTCAAACCGCGGAATCACGAGACTACAAGTAGGGATTCTGAGGTCCGGGCGAAGTTACCAGGCGAGGGATGAGTATCAGATCAATAAGGTGCAGAGAAGATCCTGGAGCGAATGCAGACTGCGCCGAACGGGTGTGTCAGCTGATTTCCGCTCATGAGATTGAGCGCTGAATCCGCGCAGGGCCTCACAAACTTCCCGGGGAAGAATGACGGGAGCGATACTAGGACGGAGAAGTTTTACACCGGGAACCACTGGGGGTGCCTGGTTTATCGGGGTATCAACTTCGTTGTAGGAGGTTTCGGGAAGATCGGGTTGCGGGATTGCAGAAGCGCATACCACGGCGCCCAGTAGAAGCAAAACAAAAATCCAAACAAGTCGCTTCACCGTAGATCCCCCGTTGGATGTAACAATAGCCGTGTCAGGCCGGGTTGTCAAAGGATTCGTAATTTTCTGCGACCGAGGCCGGAGCACGGTTCCGGGAGAGGCGAAAACCCAGGGCAGGGCTTTTGCGTGAGGCAAGGTTCCACTATTATTTCGAAATATTATTTCGAAATCTCATTTCGCGGACTTAATTTCGCGGCTTAATGAAAGGACCAATGATCACTATTGTTTCGGGGCTGCCGCGATCGGGTACTTCACTGATGATGCAGATGCTCGAGGCGGGCGGCATGGCAGTGCTTTCCGATGGTGAACGTAAGGCCGACACGGACAATCCGAAAGGCTACCTGGAATGGGAACGCGTCAAGCAACTTCCGAAGGACCCAGGGTTGATTGCGCAGGCCGAGGGTAAAGTTGTGAAAGTAATTTCACAACTACTTCTGTCTTTACCCGGAGGCCATGAATATCGCGTGGTGTTTATGCAACGCCCGCTGCCGGAGGTGCTTAAGTCGCAGGACGAAATGCTGCGACGTCGCGGGAATGCGGATTCCATAATCTCTGATATGTCTCCGATCGAGGAAGCTTTTCAGCGGCACCTGATCGAAGTCAATCGGTGGCTGACGGGGCGTAGCGACGTAGAGGTATTGCGCGTTCATTATCACCGCGTGCTGCGCGAGCCGAAAGTGGTGGCGGAAGAAGTAACGAAGTTCCTCGGGACATCGCTTGACGTCCCCGCCATGGTTGGACAGGTGGATGGCAGTCTTTATCGGAATCGAATGAAATGAGTTTGCCAAAATTTATTGTGGTAGGCAGATCCCTTCGTGGAGGCGGATTAGCATGCGATGTTGCGCGGCGAGAATTGATGGTTATCAGCGGTTCGAGTCGCTGAAAGAGCAAACCCGATTTTGGCCGCGCGTTTGGGCGCAGGATTCATCAATCTTTCGACAACTTTGATGATTTCCCGAATGTTGCCATCGTGAATTGCCAAGTGTTTTTGTAGCTGCTGCAACTTGCCGGAGAAAACCTTGTTGGCGCCCAGGGTTTCTCGCAGGCGCACAAAGGCCCGCACCACAAAAACGCTCATGTCTACCGCTTCTTTGGAGTTTAGAACCGTGGCTACCATAATCGCTCCGTGCTCGGTGAATGCATAGGGGAGAGAGCGCCGGCCACCGTGGGTCTGTCTTGAGGTTGCAAATTGCAACTTCAAGTTGGCGAACTCGCGGGGCTTTAGCTGGAACATGAAATCAGGTGGGATCGCTCTCGATTGCGGCGTACTTGCTGGTTCAGGCGTTTGCCCGGAACTCGGTAGATTTCAGCTAGAGCGGTGTCAAGAATGACTTTCTGGTGGCGGAGAATCGTGATGCGGGACTCGATTGGGATTAGGTGAGGGATTTGTTGAAGCGATAGAGAGGGTTGTTTTCTTAACGGTTTTTGCGAATTGGTTTTCATCGTTAGAGATCGTACAGGTCAGGAAACCTCCCACGCAGTGACCTGTGTACACAGAGTTTGTGATGGAAGGCAACTCGGGAGGACCAACGTTTATTGGTGGTAAGCGGTCCGTGAACCGATCTCGGGAGCTTCTGTGAAGCTTTATCTGCCAGCGAGCAGCTGGTTTGTGTAGCGTGTTGTGCTGCCGCTAAAACCGAGGGTCGATGAATTGTTGCATCTTGAGGTTGCAATTTGCAACCTCAAGATTGAGTGGCTGCTCAAGTTGGGGGCAGAATTTGCGCTCGATATTTGTTCCCGGTGTCGAGTCGAAGGCTCGTAGTGGAACTGGAAGGACGAAAGGGTTTCTTAAGAGTTATGTGACACTCACTTCTGTGTAAGTTCCGTATACCTGCCGCAGTGCTTCACAGATTTCCCCCACGGTGGCGTAGGCGCGGACGGCGTCAACAATGTAGGGCATGGTGTTGGCATCGGAAATTTTACCGTCTGCGCCTGCGGTAGGAGTTTTTGCAGCAGCGCTTTTCAACGCGTCGAGCCGGCGTTGGACTTCTTGGTTTGAACGGCGGGCGCGGAGAGCTCTCAGCTTCTTTTCCTGAGCACGAGCTACGGACTCGTCGATGTATAGAATGTGGGGCGATTCTTCTTTTATTACAAAGTCGTTGACGCCGACAGTAATCTTTTCGTTGGCTTCAACCGCGCGCTGGTACTGGTAACTGGCCTCGGCAATTTCTTTCTGGGGGTATCCGCGTTCGATGGCTTTCACCATGCCGCCCATCTGATCGAGTTTCTCGAAATAGTCGAAGGCTCCATTTTCCATGTCGAGGGTTTGATTCTCGACGAAATAGCTTCCGCCCAGCGGATCTACAGTTTGTGCGACACCCGATTCGAAGGCGATGATCTGTTGCGTGCGCAGCGCGATGCGGGCTGCTTTGGCGGTGGGAAGGGCGAGCGCCTCGTCGTAGGCATCAGTGTGCAGGGACTGCGTGCCTCCGAGGACGGCGGCGAGCGCTTGTAGCGCCACGCGCGCTATGTTGTTCATCGGTTGCTGGGCGGGAAGCGAGACCCCGGCGGTTTGGGTGTGGAAACGCATCAGGCGGGTGCGATCGTTTTTGGCGCCGAAGCGATCTTTCATCAGGCGATACCAGATCTTGCGGGCGGCACGGTATTTGGCGATTTCCTCGAAGAAGTCGTTGTGCGCGTTGAAAAAGAAGCTGAGTCGCGGTCCGAATTCGTCGACGTCGAGGCCGCGACGTCGCGCCCACTCGACGTATTCGACGCCGTCATAAATGGTGAAGGCTAGTTCCTGCAGTGCGGTCGAACCGGCTTCGCGAATGTGATAGCCGCTGATGGAGATGGTGTTGAAGCGTGGGGTAAATTTGGATCCGAATTCGAAAGTGTCAATGACCAGACGCATCGACGGCGCGGGAGGATAGATGTATTCCTTCTGCGCGATGTATTCCTTCAGAATGTCGTTTTGCAACGTGCCTGAGATATTCTTCCAGTCGGCGCCTTGTTTTTCCGCGACGACCAGGTACATTGCCCAAAGCACGCTGGCGGGCGAATTGATGGTCATTGAGGTAGTAATTTTTTCGAGGGGGATGCCATGGAAAAGAATTTCCATATCTTCGAGCGAATCGATGGCTACGCCGCATTTGCCAACTTCGCCTTCGCTCGCGGGGTGATCGGAGTCGTAACCCATTAGGGTGGGCAGATCGAAGGCAACCGACAAGCCACCTCCGCCGTGTTCAAGAAGATATTTGTAGCGCTGGTTGGTTTCTTCAGGAGAAGCGAAGCCGGAGAACATGCGCATCGTCCAAAGCTTGCCGCGGTAGCCGGTCGCGTGAATGCCGCGAGTGTAGGGGGGCTGGCCGGGATAGCCGAGGTACTGATCGTAGTTCCAGTCGGGTGGGAGATCCGCCTGCGTGTAGAGACGGCGAACTGGTGTGTTCGAAATGGTGCTGAAACGAGCTTGGCCATGTTCGTCGAGATTAGTTCCGGTGGAAGCGCCTATTGGTTTTTCGGGGGCTTTTTCGAGCGTCGGAGCCAAGGTTTTCTCGGCCCAATCTTTTTCTGGAGGCGAGGGATGGCGGCCCTCGAAGACATCGGAAATTGGGCTTTCGACTACGGATTTTTGCGGACCGGCTTTCGGCTTTTCGGGCATTCTGCTCCCTATGCTGAGTCGATGATAGAGTAGCGGCCAAAGTGCCACAAGGTTAGGAACCGACCAAGTGGTTGGGCTTTTGGTCCGCCAAATACTTATCCCCTTTGGCTCCGTTCCGAAGTCAGGAGGACAACAAAGCCTCGCAATGGCCGAGTGTTCGAAACGGCCTTCTCTTGACCCGCTCTGCTGGCGCCCCTATGCTTTTGTTCACGATCGCCGGAGGAAATTCTGAAAGCATTGCGACGGCTGTTGCAGCGCACACCTATATACGGCGCGTACAAGGCGCTGGGCCACTATCCCGATTATTGGTATTGGATATTGCGGGGCCGGCCGTCGCGATCTCCGCATTTGTTAAAGCAGAAGGTTGTCCGTGAGTACGGTGAAAGATTCGGGCTGAGGATTTTGGTCGAGACGGGAACGTATTACGGCGAGATGGTTGCCGCAATGAGGACGCGATTCGACCAGATTTATTCCATCGAATTTGTAACTGCCCTGGCGGAACGCGCGACGCGCAAGTTCTCGCGCGACGCGCAGATTCGTATCTTCTGTGGAGACAGTCGCGTGGTTATGCCCGATGTACTGGCTTTGCTGAATGGTCCAGCGCTTTTTTGGCTTGATGCCGGCTATTACGGTTGGGTTGGGGTACGTAGCAACGAGCAGCGGCTGTCGGCCGAGCTCGAGATGATTCTGAGCCACTCGTATCCCCATATGATTTTGCTTGACGACGCGCGCGGGTTGACGGGGAAGGACGGCATTCCTTCGGTTGAAGATGTTAGGGCTTATGTCGAATCGAAATTTCCCGAGCGGTCGGTTGAAGTGAAGTACGACATCATGCGGATTACATTCCGAAAATAATCACGCCGCTGCGTGATGGTAGACATGCGTGGTACTCGAGGAGACAAAAAAACCAGGCCACCGCAAGGGCGGCCTAGTTCCGATGACCGCGAGGGGCAGTTAAAAGACGTCACGGATCGTGCGGTTGACGAGTCCCACGGTGTTGTTCAGGATCTCGCCAGCCGCGTAGCTGAGGGTTACGGATTGATCGAGAAGAGTTATTTTCTGCGAAGTTAGCGTGGTGGTGGTCCCGACGGCGGTGACTACTACTAAATAGGTGCCGGCAGGTATGCCTGCCCATTGTTCAGTGCCGGGCTGAGCGACCAGAGTTGTGGTTGCGGGTTTCTTTACGTCCTGCTGGGTCAGGGTCGCTTGCAATGCGGGTGCATCTGCCGCATGCGCGAACACGAAGCGTGCATTTCCCGGGGATACGGGCCCTAATTCATCTGCGAATTGAAGTAGAACAGGAGCGGTGTTGCTGATGGCGGCTACGGCGGATACGTTTGCTCCCGGAAGCAGAGGGACTTGGGCGGTAATTACTGCTGGGTTGGTACATGGCGCCAGCGTGTTGGAGAGACTGATCTGAAGTTCGTAGGTTCCGGCGGGGAGCGAGAGCGGTCCGCTGCTATTGCCGAATGTAAGGCCGCGGACGTTACAGGTCTTGCCATTAATCAAGACGTCGATGGGGAGGCCGGGATTCAGATTGTCGGCCAAATCTCGGCCAGGGATGCTGTGGACGATATATAGATAGGCATCATTGGCGGCGAAGCTGGATGCGCCCAGAGCGAGACAGAGGGTTGCAAGTTGCAGAACGACACGTACGCGCAGTTTCATAAGTCTCCTTTAAGTTGTCGAAGGGTTTTGAAGATTTGGCGCTGCGGTAAAAACCTCAACGCAAAAGAAATGCGCTCGAGCGGATTTACCATTCACTACTGCGACCCCAACCCGGAAGCTGACTCGCTTCGTTGGAATGAAACCCCCTGCGGAAACGAAAGTTGCCCTTAGAGAGAAAAAAAGAATCGCAGGAAGATTTAGGACTGCGGGGCGCTTATGCGCTTTCTGTTTCATTTTTTGGAGCGACTGAGTTCCCATGCCTTGGCATATTTCCAGGAGACGTAGGTGGCATGGTACAGGTGCAGTAATAAGCCTTCGCGGCCATCGAGAAATCCGAGGCGGAAGAAATAGTTGTAGGTGAATGTTGCGAGTGGGCGCAGGACTATGTTGAACAAGCTGAATCCGCGATAGCCCTTGGCTACCGACATTTCCGCGCCGAGGGAAGAGTAGCGATTCATGTGTTCGATGTAGTCGGCAAGGGTGGGGTAGGAGTGGTGGAGTAGTGCACCTCGCAATGCAACCGTAAAGCCTGCGGTGTGAGCGTCCTCATGCACCATTCTGTTTTCGAAGGAGGCTGAACTTTTCTTGAAGAATCTGAGCTTCCTGTCCGGATAGAATCCGCCGCGCCGGATCCAACGACCCATGAAGGAATTCTTTCGCGGAATCTCCGCCCCGGTTAGCGGCCCCGTGCGTTCATCTTCATAAGTGACGGTAAGATCAGGGTTGCACTCAATCCAAGCATCCCACGCTCCTCGCACGGAGAGTTTGTGAACGACTTTTCCCGCTTGCAGTGACAGAAGCTCGGCAATTTCGGCCTGTAATTCCTCCGAGACTTCCTCGTCCGCGTCCAAACTCAAGATCCAAATGGCGGATGCCTTGTCGATCGCTGAATTTTTTTGGGCTGCGTAGCCTTTCCATATTTCGATGAACACTCTCGCACCGAAGGATTTTGCGATCTCGACGGTGCCGTCGGTTGAGCCCGAGTCGACGACGATGATCTCGCCCTTGCCGTTGGCTACGAGCGACTGGACGCTGGCCAGGGTGCGTCCGATATTTGCTTCTTCGTTGTGGGTGATGATTACCACGGAGAGGATCACGGAGAGAGGATACGCGAGAGTTGACTGGGCGCAAAAGAGAAACGCCGGGCGAGTTGCCCGGCGCTCCCTACTAAGAAGCTCACGCTACTGTTGGGCGGGAGGGTTTACCGGTGTTGTCTGATCCGCCGGACGAGGCGCGACGTGCGGAATATTCGGCAACTGCGTGACTTGGCCGCGCAGGGCTTCATCGATCTGAATACCGGCGTGATCGAGCAAGAGGCCGATTGATCGATCGAGTTCCACTTCCGCTTTTTCGTATAAAGCCTTGGCGGAAACAAGGGTAACTTCGGCTTGGGTCAAGGCAGCCTGGTTTTGCAAAACCAGAGTTGAGGTCGATGCTCCGAGCGCATATTTCTTTTGTTCTGCATCGAGCGACTGGCGCGCGTAGGCGACGGCGGCCTGTGCTGAATCGACGCTGGCGCGATTCTGCTGGACGCCGAATTGCGCGTTGCGCACTTCGATGCGTACCTGATTCTCAATCTGCTGAATGCGTAACTGGGATTGCCGATATTCGAATTCGCCGCGGACCTGCACCGATTGGGCGGCCCGGTTGCGCAGCGGGATGTTGACGTTGATTCCTATACCCTTGTCGGGGGCGGTGGAATTGACGAGCTGGTTCAAGGTTCCGCCATAGCCTACGTTGGCGGCGATCGGGATCGGAGGTGTCCCGGTATTATTTGGCCCGGCGCAGAAATCCGGCACCGAGTTCGGATTGCTGCAAAGGTTCGTCGGGTTTTGCGACCCTCCGAGACCCGCGCCGCCATAATAGGCAAAGAGGTCTACGGTGGGTAACAGTGCGCTTCGAATGGCCTTGTTGCTGATGTCGGTGTTAGCAAGGTTGATGCGCGCTTCGGCCAGTTCGGGACGATGGGAGAGAGCGTCACTCACCAAGTCTTGAGTAGGAACGACTGACTGTTGCGTGGCCAATTCCATTGTCGAAGTAGGAATTACTTCCGCGTCAGCCAGGGCTGGATCCACCAATGACCGGCTCAACGCATTTTTCATCAGCAGTTGTTGCAGCTGAAGGTTGGTGAGCGCCACGGTTAGAGTCTGTTGATCGCTAGCGACGGTACTCTGCGCGCGAACAACCTCGATCGGCGCCAGGGTTCCGATTTGCACTTGTTTCTGGGTGTCAGAGAAAGTTCGCTCGGCGAAAGCCAGTTGCTCTTTTTGAACGCGCACATTTTCATAGGCGTATACCAGATCCCAATACATGTTTTCGATCTGGTCGACGGTGGTGATGATTTGCAGGCGAAAACCTACGTCTGAAATTTCACGATTGTTTTTCGCAATCCGAATAAACCGGTTATTGGCGGCGAACCCGAAGCCCTGGAGCAGATGCTGAGTCAGGCGTAGATTGAAACTGGAATTGAGTTGCGGACTCAAGGGATTGAAAGGCGCGTCAGAAATCGTTTGACGAGTATTGTTGAAGCCAACGGAGAGATTCGTGCCCCACTGGAACCCTTGATTGTAGGCAAAATTTCCGGTCGTGGTATTTACCGAAGAGGACGGACTGAAAGTGCTCGAGGGCAGGATGCTGTTGTGATCGACCTGAAAGGTACCGGTGATGACGGGGTCGAAGCTGTTGATGATCGAGCCGCTGCCCAATGTGGACTGCACGAGTCCGCTGGATCCGGTGCCAGCGCCGCCGGCACCGACGGAGGTTCCGCCCTGCCCTGAACCCACCTGCGTGCCGAGGCCGCCCACGCCGCCTCCGGGAGTGTTCTGCACTACACCGTTATTAACGCCGAGGATGGTGTTGGCACCGGATTTGGCGCGCCAGATGTCGGTGTCGGCGATGTTCAGGTTGTAGCGGGCGATGGCGATATCGAGGTTATTTTCGAGTGCCAAAGCGACAGCATCGTTCATGGAAATATAGAGTTTTCCGTCATGCATCAGCTGGTCGATACGCGCCGTATTGGCTAAGTTTGGAGGCGCTACGTGGCGCGGCTTGTAGGGCGCGATCACATTGGGGAAGGCGGACGCGGGTTTCGAGTATTCCTTCACATTGAAGGGTTGCGACGATGACGATGCGGCCTTTTGCGGCTGCACTTGCGACGACGGGGCGCTCGGCACGGACGAAGCATCCTGCGCCCAGCCAGCGGGAACCATAGTGGCGGCGAGAGAAAGAGCGGCGGCTTGTTGAAACCAAGTCGACAGCGTAGAAAATTGCATTCGGATCATCTCCATAAGATCAAGCTCAAAATCGACTCGGAATCGCAAAGAATCCGATTCCAGATTCCGGCTTGAAGGTCACGGCTCAGGATCGGTCAAAATCAAACGAACAGGCTCAATGCGGGAACGGACGTGGTTATCCGCAGTTTTTCCCTACCCTTTTTGTAACTTACCCTGGTTAATACGTAGAACGACGGGCGAGAGTTCCTTGCAATCTTTTCCCTGCAGCCTTCTCCTTGCAATGCTGGTAAAAGTAGTGGAATCGATCGTTCATAAAATAGTATAGCTGACGCTTCCGTCGCGCTCTCTGCGGCGCTCAATGACGGAACTTTTGTAAATACTACGGATGATCTGGAGAGGGCTCAGGACTCGAAAAAGAAGTGCGAAATCTCAAATTGATCCTCTCTTATGACGGAGCCGGGTTTTCAGGCTGGCAGGTGCAACCCGACCGCCCGACGGTGCAAGGCACTTTGTCGTCAGCCATTGGACGGTTGAGTGGAGAAAATGTACTGCCGCAAGGCTCCGGGCGCACCGATGCCGGTGTGCACGCCTTGGCTCAGGTGGCGAGTTTCGTGACTTCTTCGACGATTCCGGCGGAAAACTGGACGCGCGCTCTCAACGCAATTCTGCCGGCGTCGATTCGTGTGCTGGAAGTGTCAGAGGTCGCGCCAGAGTTTCACGCCCGCAAGTCGGCGCGCGCGAAAACTTATCGATACCGGATTTATCGCGGAGCGATCTGTCCGCCGTTCCTGGCGCGGTTTCTATGGCACTATCCTTATCCGCTGGAGGAACAGACGATGATCGATGCCGCCGGCTTGGTGGTAGGTGAGCACGATTTTTCTTCGTTCGCAGCGGTGGACGCCGAGCGGGTGCAGCGTATGGTGTCCGCGGAAAATCTGCAGGGGGATGCTGTTCGCACCACAAATGTGCGAACGATATTTTCGTCCGACTGGGAGTGCGAAGGAGAAGAATTGGTCTACACCGTACGCGGCAGTGGATTTCTTCATCACATGGTGCGAAATCTCGTAGGCACGTTCTTACTGATGGGGAAGGGAACGATCAGCAGGGAAGATTTTGTCGCTATTCTTGCGGCGCGCGAGCGATCGGCGGCGGGGCCTACCGCGCCCGCGGGCGGACTGTATCTGGTGGGGGTGGAATATTGAGCCGCGGGTTCTTAGGCAAGTTGGAAACCCGCCGGGATGTAAATCGTTGCCATTGGTCTTGTATTTTGCCGCATTATCATGAATTTCCTTCACTGTGGGTGAGCTAAACGAACGGAGGAATTATCTCTGGCCTGACCGTTCCGGCACACGTAAACTTCATTGCAAATGGCCACCGATGTGGAATTCGCGCTCTCGCGTGTTACTTCCGTGAACCCGGCGACGGGCGAAGTTCTGGGCGAATTGGATAGTGCCGGGCCTACCGAGGTGCGCACTGCAGTTTTTCGCGCTCGCGCAGCACAGGCGGCATGGGGAGAGGTGGACATTCGCACGCGGGTGCGAGTACTGAGGCGATTCCAGAAGATTCTGCTTGCCCGTAAGAGCGATATTGCGAGACGTATCACGCAGGAAGCGGGCAAACCGCTGGTGGAGGCGTTGCTCACGGAAGTTTTCGTGGTGCTGGACGCGGCGCGATTCCTGGTTGAGAACGCTTACGCGATTCTGCGCGAGGAAAAACTCTCGCACGGAAATCTGGCGATGAAAACGAAATCGGGGCGGATTTTGTACGAGCCCTATGGCGTGATTGGGATCATCTCGCCCTGGAATTACCCGTTCTCGATTCCGGCGACGGAGACGATGGCGGCTCTGATGGCGGGAAATGGCGTGGTGCTCAAGCCCTCAGAGTTTACGCCGCTAATCGCGCTGGAACTCCAATCCCTGTGGCGCGAGGCTGGGCTGCCTGAAGGTATTTTGCAGGTTCTTCCCGGGGAGGGTGCGACCGGTGCGGCGCTGGTGGCAAGCGAAATCGACAAACTTTTCTTCACGGGAAGCGTGGCCACCGGCCGAAGGATTGCGCAGATCGCCGCCGAACGCCTGCTGCCGTTGGTACTCGAACTGGGCGGCAAGGATCCTATGCTCGTGCTCGAGGATGCGGATGTGGATGTGGCATCGAGCGGTGCGGTCTGGGGAGCTTTCGTGAATGCTGGACAAACCTGCCTCTCGGTCGAGCGCTGCTACGTGCATCGGAGCTTGTATCCGGCGTTTCTGGAAGCTTGCTCGGAAAAATCGCGCAAGCTGCGGGTGGGTAGCGGCATGGACGAGGCAACCGACATTGGTCCGATGATTCACGAACGGCAAGTGCGCATTGTGGAATCTCAGGTGGAAGATGCGAGGCAGCGAGGCGCCCGCCTGTTGGCCGGGGGAACGCGGTTGCGCGAACTAGGGCCAAATTTTTTCTCGCCCACGGTGCTGGCGGATGTCGACCATGGCATGCGGGTGATGAAGGAAGAAACTTTCGGGCCGGTGTTGCCAATCGCACCATTCAGCGACGAAGCCGAGGCGGTACGTTTGGCCAATGATTCGGATTTTGGATTGGCCGCGAGTGTTTGGACGCGAGATGGGGCGCGCGGCGAGCGTCTGGCCCGCCAGATTGATGCCGGCACGGTGATGGTGAACGATGCCGTCTCATGCTTCAGCATCAGCGAGGCTCCCCACGGCGGCGTGAAGTTGAGCGGCCTGGGGCGCACTCACGGGCGCTGGGGGCTTGAGGAAATGGTACGCATAAAGTATGTGGACATTGATTTGATGCCGGGGATGAAAAAAATCTGGTGGTTTGGCTATGGCGGCGGCTTCGCTAAGGAGATGAACGGCTTCGTTGAAATGCTATATGCGCGTCCGGTAAGAGAAAGGTTGCGAGCCGGGATGCTCGCTGCAGGGGCACTGTGGCGTAGAAAATTGTAGTTTTAAGCAAATGCAGGGAAATTCAAAAAGTTCAGAAAGGCACCGTATCCGATGACCGAATCCCGTACATTCTTACGCCACACGCTTGCAACCCTGGCTTATCGCGGAGCGAAGGCAGTCCGTGACGCTGATCCGAAATTTGCTGTGTACGGCTTGGATGCGGGTGCCGACCAGACTTCACGCACACCGGCGAAGATTCTGGCGCACGTTGGAGACCTGATGGACTGGGCGCTCGCCATGTCCGAGGGCCGCCGCGAGTGGACTGACTCGCTTCCGCTGGCGTGGGATCAGGAATGTGAGCGCTTTTTTGCTGCGATGAAGAAATTCGACGACTATCTGGCTTCAGAAAAACCGCTGAACGTGTCGGACGAGAAGCTGTTTCAAGGGCCGATCGCCGATGCGCTGACGCATGTCGGGCAGATCGCAATGCTGCGGCGGATGGCCGGTTGTCCTATTGAGGGTGAGAATTATTTCGTCGCCGAAATCAATGTAGGACGAGTTGGCCCGGACCAGGCGACGCCACGCAAGGCTTTCAGCTAACTGCTCGCCGCCATGATCTCGCGCACGGCACGATAGCCCTGGTCGATTGCCGTGTTGGTGTAGGCGTGGCCGTCGGCGTCGGAGTTCGCAATTTTGATTCTGCCGAAGGGCTTGCGACCAATCACACATGGACGTTCGGCTGCGGGGCGGCCGACTGGTTCGAATAGCTCGTTATATTCATAGGCGTACCCGTGAGGCCAGCGGTTGACGGTAATCGCTTCGATGTCGCGAGCGGGATCGAAGCCTCCTGCCGCGAGCGCGCGGCCTAATTCATCTCGAACATTACGCTCGAAGGTTTCAAATGTCGTAGTTACGAGTTGACCACGTCCCGCCCGATATTGGTCTTTGCAGCTGAGGCCGGGGCGACACGGAACGCGCAGCAGATGAAGCAGGCAGGATTGGTCGGGCGACTTGGGATAATGGTAATCGCCAATAGAGACGGGGAAATCCAGAGTGATGTTGGTGAAATATGCGCCCGGAGCGTAGATGGCGCTGATGCCAAGTTTTTGAAATGCCGTCCAATTCTTGATTTGAACGTTGGTGTAGACGAGCGGCATTTTAACCGCGTAAGCCAGTGCCTGCTTCTGCTGCTCTGACATTTCCGGACATAGATAAGGAATGATCATGTTGTAGCAGGCGAGCACGCAGTTCGCGCCCCGAACGCGGTGCGCCTGTCCGCCGCGCATGTACGTGACTTCGACTTCTTTAGCGGTTGCGGGCTCGCCACTGTGTTTTACCTTTACGGCGGTGCTATTGAGGCGGATGCGAATCGGAGAAGACGCGTCGTCGAGGCGTGCATAATTGGCGCGCGCGGTAACGATGTCTTCCATGGTGTGGCCGGGAAGAACTCCTGAGACGAGGGAGCGCACCAGCATTCGAGCGATTGAGGCGTTGCCATCTGGAAAATGAAAGATGTAGGGCTCGTCTTTCTCGTTGTTCTGCTCATGGCCCTTGGAGAAAACCATTCCCTTGAAGCCGGGATAGCCTTCGCCGGCACATTCGTTGGCTGAAACCGCATCGATGCCGATGGCGAAAATGTCATGCGTCGAAGTCTGGAAAAGTTTTACGACATCGGGATGGACCTTCACATATTCCACGAGGAAGGTCTTGTAGCTGGTCTTGATGAGCTTCTCGCGCTTTTGCGCGGGCGTGAGGTCGGGCATATAGTCGACGTTGGCGTTCTGAAGGCGAAACAGATCCTTTTGGGCTGCCTCTGCAATGGGGATCTGTGAAACATTTTCGAGTGTGAAGTCGACACCGAAATAGTGGAGTCCCTTTTGCGGCACGAGGCGATCGGTGCCGAACGTTTCTTTGTCGAAAAAGACGGCTTCTTGCAGATGGGCCGAGTCAAATAATTTCTGATCGTAGTATTTGAAGAAGCGGCGAGGGTCAATTCCGAGTTCTTTCAATAGACCGATTGAGTCTTTGCTGTAATTACCGGGGGCTTCAATAGACTGGGTGCCGCCGTACCCGAGAAGCAGTCGATTTCCAGCCTGGAATTCGTTGCGTTTGGCGTGTCCGCCGAAATCGTCGTGATTGTCGAGGAGAAGGATTTTCGACGAGGGCCCGGCCAATTTGCGGTAGTAATGTGCGGCTGCCAGGCCGCTGATGCCGGCCCCGACGATAATGAGATCGTAGGATTCGCCGTCGTCGACAGAAGTAACCCAGCTTTGGTCTTCACCGTCGCGCAACTGGTGCGCCACTTCCCAAGCACCGTCATGAGTTCCGCGCATGCCGGTTTTGGTGGGTGGATAGTAGCCTGGATCTTTCTCAGGAGCGAAGGGGGATTGCGGTATACCAAACGCTTCGACCCACGTGGGATTTGTGGCAACGAGCGACGCGCCCACTGCGATGCTGACGCCATTCAAGAAATCGCGGCGTGTAATCTCGCGACCCATTCCTAATTCACGATCTTTATCTTTTTCGCTCATGGGGCTCAGTCCCTCGCTTGCGGCCATTGTGCACTCAGGGAGCGGTGGCTGTCGAGATGACTCAGCGTCAGAAATATCCACGCCTCTAGATCGAGGGAAGATAGTGAGGAGATCGCTTGTGGATTCAGCAACGGGTGTTCTAAACTCCAACCTCAAAGGGCGCAACCCTCGGCGGTTGCGATGGGAGAGGGGAAAATGTCTAAAGGGAATCGAGTACGATCTTTGGTCGGGCAGCTGATGGTTGGGCAATTAAATTTCGGTAGATCTGTCGGTACATCGCTTGTCGGCACGTCGGTGGTTTTAGCACTCGTGCTTTTCTGTAGCCTCACACTCTCCGCGCAAACACGAAAAGACGGAGTCGTTACCATTAACGGGGGTAGAAACGCAATTTATACGAAAGCTCCCCGTAGAGTCTCGCGTGGTACTGTGCCATTTCCAGAGTTTTTGCCGATTTACAGTACGCTGGGACCGAACGCGAATCCGTATAACGGCATCTCAGGCGTAGGCATTCTTGGTCCGGATGCCGGCCAACCGTGGCCGCAGCGGGTGGGGAATGGATTCATCCTGGATGCCGACCATGTCGTGAACGGGATCGCAGTGGCTGCGACACACGTCGCCGGGCCCAATGCTTTGATCGTCACGCTCAATGCAGATGACAATGGACAGCCGGGCGAACAGTTGGGTGCGTGGTATTTTTCCGGGCTGCCGGAGTTCGGCACTTGTTGCAAGTTACAGCTGGGAAGATCTACAAACGGGATTACGCTAAAGGGTGGACAAGTGTATTGGGTAGTGCTCGAGCCCTGGTCCATTTTTCCGACTACTTATAATGTGTGGAACAATGATTACAACGATTTCCAGGGTACCTTCAACAATGACCTCGGTTCAGGGTGGCAGGGACAGAGTTATCAGCAGTTGGGCGGCTTTGGCGTCTACGGCAAATAAGCGTTGGCGGACCTCACAGGTGCACGTCAGTTCCTGGCCTGGCGGGGTGAACTCCAAGCAGGGACTGACCATCGAGTGACGAGTATCGAGCAACTACGACCCTAGCCGGTGAATACTTCAGAGCTCATATACGACTGGAACCGGCGGGGAGCGGAGCTGTTGCAACCGTCGAAGCCGATCCGACTTACCGATGAGACGCTGCGCGATGGCTTGCAATCGCCGTCCGTGCGTGATCCTACGATCGAACAGAAGATTGAGATTCTCCATCTAATGGAGGCGCTCGGCATAAATACGCTTGACCTGGGCCTTCCGGGGGCGGGGGCGCGTGCGATCGAGCATGTGACTGCGTTGGCGCACGAAATTGTTGCCAACAAGATGAAGATCACCGCCTATTGTGCCGCCCGCACGGTCGAGAACGACATTCGTCCGATTGCGGAGATCGTGCAGAAGACGGGTCTGGGCATTGAAGTCGCGGCGTTTATTGGATCAAGTCCTATACGTCGTTACGCCGAAGGATGGGACAGCGAGTTTCTGCTGCAAACCACGGAGAAGGCGGTGAAGTATGCGGTTTCGTTGGGTCTAGGCGTCATGTATGTCACGGAGGACACGACGCGCTGCGATCCGGAGACGGTGAAGCAATTGAATGCAGCTGCGATCGGTTGCGGAGCACGGACTTTGGTATTGTGCGACACGGCAGGACACGCTACTCCAGAAGGTGCGGCTGCTTTGGTCAAATTCGTTCTGGAAGAAGTAGTCAAGCCCGCCGGCGACAAGATCCAAGTCGACTGGCACGGGCACAATGACCGTGGATTAGCGGTTGCCAATTCTCTGGCGGCATTGGCGGCAGGGGCGGATTGCGCGCACGGAACGGCGCTCGGATTTCTGATG